>Ga0222633_1001873_pt1 | contig 9875 bp, 11 predicted proteins | sample AntAcemetageno48_FD_179816 | JGI IMG/M metagenome (GOLD analysis project Ga0222633, IMG submission 179816) | Saline water microbial communities from Ace Lake, Antarctica - #48 | ecosystem: Environmental > Aquatic > Non-marine Saline and Alkaline > Saline | place: Antarctica: Ace Lake | collected... | reverse complement strand
TTGAATCCAAGATTCCTATAACCACAAGCTGGGCGAACTAGTGCGCTTCTGTAACATTGAAAGCGACGGCGATTTTCACCGAGCATTATACGATTCCGAAATGACGGCCAAGGTGTGGATGGCAATGCTGGACCGTATACGTGAACGCTATGAGATATTCGATGTATCATTTGATCTGGTTAAGAAACTGACTAAAACACCAAAAGGAAACGTGAATAAACTACTTTCATCTTACAGCCCGACCTGTGCGAAATACTAATAAGCGACACACACTTTTCCAGACTTACAAGCTGTAGGACAGTTCGCTGGTTGCGCAGGACATATGCCTTCTCACAAGATGGCCACGCTCCCACAAACTTAACCACCGCGGGCATGAACCGGTAATCGAATAACCAAAAGAGACGTGAGGCAATGCTCACCAGGCGCAATCCTCAAAAAGTGTGTGTCGCATTTAGGCAAAATACTAAAAAGCGACACACATTTAGGCATAAGCGGCGCATTCGGCATAAAGCAAAACTCCGCCAACATCCTACCTGCTGATTCTGATGCAACATGCGTTCAATATTTAGAGAGCAGTTCTGCCGGAGGTGGATATGAAAGTACTGGTTATCGGAGCGAATGGGAACACGGGCACACGGGTCATTAGACGACTGGCTAATGGGCGCCACGACCCGGTCGCCATGATCAGAAACCCCTCAGATCGAGCAAAATTTGACAGTCTGGGTGTGCCAACGATTCTGGCAGATCTTGAATATCCGATTGATCACGCAGTTCAAGGATGCGATGCGATTATCTTTGCGGCAGGTTCAGGTGGCAAGACAGGCAAAGACAAGACGGTATTGATCGATCATATTGGCGCGATCCGCTCTATGGTCGCAGCGCAAGTGCACGACGTTCGTCGATATATCATGCTGAGTTCAATCAACAACGACATCAACAGCCAATCACCCATCGCACACTACCACCGAGCCAAGGCACACGCGGACAATCATCTTGTTGAAACCGATCTCGACTACACTATCGTGTGCCCCGGTGGTTTGACTGATGAACCAGGCACAGACCTGGTGTCGATTAGTGATAGGCTTCAGGGAAACGGAATGACGTCTCGCGAAAATCTGGCGTCTGCACTCGTTGCGTGCCTTGATAGCGACAATAGCATAGGGAAATCATTCAGCCTGCTGGACGGTAAAACGGATCTCATTCAGGCACTTAAATCCTTGTAGCCTTCACCAGCGATTTGTCCTGAATTTAGTCCGCGCCAGACTCGACCCGGGTCTCGGTTTCTTCTTCGTCTAATTCCAGCCCTTCTACCTGAGACTGAGAGTTTGAAGCCCCGAAAAGGCCCAGCAGATAGCCTGCATAAGCAACGCCAATCCAGACAAAAATAGAGCCGTCTTCGTCAGTCCAGTAGCTAAACCAGATAAGCGCGGAGATAAAATTCTCGAACTGGCCCACCAGAATATTGACCACCAGGCCAATCACACCGTCGTCTATTAACGCTCCGATAGCCGAAAGGTTTTGAAAGAAACCAACCACCTCGCCTAGTTCGATCAGGATCAATGTAGTCAGTGCGGTGAGACCGTAGAACCCTCCACCGAAGCGCATCCATTTATTCTCCATCAGACCGTACTCATTTCCCTTGTCGTTGCGCCATTTTTTCCTGAAGGCTTTCAGGTCGGATTTCACCGTTCGCTGGTCCGCTCCCGGGGTAATGTCACCTTTTTTATGCAGGCTATGAACCACCCACCAGCTTACGCCAAAGACGGGTAAACCAAGCTTGATGACCGCTTCCAATAGTTCGATAACAATCAATGAGGAAACTCTCGTTTTACACAAGGGTACAGCTAATAAAGGACTAATCTATCATCACGAGGTGATTTTTGCAGATTAGCTGCTTATGACCGTTATTGGCCTGCGAAGGTTGAGTCTTAGACGTTCTTCACGCGGTCATATTGAAGGACTGCCTGTCTACATCCTCAGCATTCATTGGCAACCACCATGGAAAACCGGCATGCTCTTGTTTTTCAATCAATCGACAAGGTGAACTCATGGCTGACTACATTCCGCCAACCCTGGATTGGGTCCGCAAGCAGGTTGAAGAATATGAGGGCAGTGGCGGCACAAAAGGCACAACCCTGCTTGATACGGGCATGCCGTGCATCATCGTCACTCATACCGGCAACCAGACGGGTGGCATTCGAAAAATACCCCTGATGCGCGTCAGGGTCGACGACAGCTATGTATTGGTAGGTTCAATGGGCGGTCAGCCGAAGAACCCGGTCTGGGTTTATAACCTTCGCGCTAACCCGAACGTGGAGATTCGTGATGAAACCGAGGTCACCGCAATGACAGCCCGGGAAGTTACAGACGAAAACGAAAGAGCACGACTATGGAAAGTGTGCGTTGAGGTATTCCCACCCTACAAAGAGTACGAGGCCAAGACGACCAGAAAAATTCCGGTGTTCGTCACCGAGCCAGGTTAAGGCCCGGCAGCGTTGCATTAATCAGCGACAATCAGGTTAGACACTGCATGGACGAAGCCACCCTACTCTGGGGTTTCCTGTTTGGGACCATTGGTATCTCAATGGCCATTTACGGCAAGAAGCATAAAAAAATGGTGCCTATGGGCTGCGGCGTGATGCTGGTAGTTTTTCCCTACGTCGTCACTGAAGTGTATGCACTGGTTGGGATTGGCGTATTGCTGGTAGTCACTCCATTTTTTATACGTCAGTAACGGCGTTACTAATTTCTCACAACACGTAGACCCTTTCGCTGTGATCAAACTGAGGTCCGTCAGGACAGATCAACACTCTTGTCGATCTGCGCCCAGGCCAACTTGGCGAGTTCATATGCGCCTGACCCTGCTTCTTCAGCGCTTCGGCTCGCAGCGGTCCCATCCTGGACCCTCTTGGCGATACCCTGGAGAATCGCGGACAGACGGAACATGTTGAATGCCAGGTAATAGTCCCAGTTATCAATACCCGAACGACCGGTTCTTCGGCAATAAGCTTCGATGTATTCTTCCTCGCTCGGAATGCCCAGCGCTTTCAGGTCAACGCCACTTAATGAATCCCGGTAGCGCATACACATATAGGCGAAATCGCTGAGTGGGTTACCAAGCGTACTCAACTCCCAATCCAGGATGCCAATCACTTCATTGCGTTCTTTGTGCATCATCATGTTGTCAATCTTGGGATCACCGTGAACGATGGTGCAGCTATCTTCCGGTGGGATGTTTTTTGGCAGATACTCGATAAGGTTATCCATGTAGGGGTTATCATCGGTCTTCGTATATTCATACTGACCGGACCAGCGGGATAACTGCCGCTCAATATAGGCGCTGTGCTTCCCAAAATCGGAAAGACCTACAGCTTCGTAATCAACGGAGTGAAGTTTGGCCAGCGCATCGTTGGCGGCATCCCATATTTCGCCACGCTCATGGGGTGTATAGGGTCCGGCGGTGCTATCCCAGATGACCCGACCATCAAGGTATTCCATAATATAGAACCAGGTACCAATGACGTCATCATCGGTACAAAGTGCGTAGGTTTTGGCCGTTGGCACATTGGTGTTCTGCAGCGCGGACATTACCCTGTACTCACGATCGACGGCGTGAGCTGACTTCAGCAGTTCCCCAGGCGGCTTGCGACGCATGACGTACTGCTGCTCACCCGCAGACAGCAGATAGGTCGGATTGGACTGACCGCCCGCAAACTCTTCCGCGGTTAACTTGCCCGTAAACCCTTCTACATTCGCCTCCATGTATTCCTGCAGCCTGCCGATATCAAACTGATGCCGTTCCTGTACTTTGATCGTGCCTATATTCTCTTCTGGGTCGAACTCAGCCATGTCGGTTCCTACTTGTTGATTTCTTTAACGAGTGCCAACACATCATCATGATGTGTCCTGGTGTTCACTTTCTGCATTACGTGTTTGATCTTGCCATCTATCCCTACCAGAAAGGACATACGGTTGATCCCCATATACTCCCTCCCCATAAACTTTTTGAGGCCCCACACGCCATACTTGTCCGCGATCACGTGGTCTTCATCGGACAACAGATCGAAGTTCAGCTTTTCTTTTTCCTGGAACTTTTTTAACTTCTTCACCGGGTCAGGACTGAATCCAAGCACCACCAGCTTTTGACGACTGAGTTTTGCTTTCGAATCTCGTAACCCACATGCCTGGGTAGTGCATCCCGGCGTCATAGCTTTGGGATAGAAATACACAAGTACGTTCTTCTTTCCCTTGAAATCCTTCAGGGAGACCTTTTCACCGTCCTGATTGAGCAGGGTAAAAGCCGGAGCAACCTTACCTACCTGGGGCAACGCCATAGTCAAAACCTGTCTGTTTCCAAAGGCGCATAAGTTACCAGCTTCATGATTGATAGACCAGAATCACGTCAGTCGTTACTCGCCTGTCGAAGATCAATCTCCAGATCCAGAGTGGGGGATTGCACAATGAAGTGCTCACGCAAATGCTGAAGATACAACTTCGAATGATCAGGCACCTGGTTTACTACCTGGACGCCAGTCAGCCACCGATAGTCACTGTGCTCGTAGTTCAGCGTGACCGGGGTAGTTTCATCGACAAAAGCAACGAAGGTAGCCAATGCCTTGGTCGAGTCCGCATGAGGAATCTCCATACCAAAGGAAAACAGGCGATCTGGCGCGAACCCTGTCTCCTCGCCAAGTTCACGCAGCGCGGTTTGCAATGGTTTTTCGCCAGTTTCAGGCGTACCGCCCACGGGCCACCAGGCATCCATGTGCTGGCCACCGCTTCGTTTCAGGAAAAGTACTTTACGTTCATCAGGAAACTCTCTGATGACATAAACGATGACGCCGGCAACAGGTCGAGGCGACGCCATCGGATCTAGATCAGCTAACGGTCCAGGTGTGTCCACTGCGAAGTAGATTATTAAGGTCCGCAGGGCCTCTGGTCTCACGAACAAGGATTCGCTGCTGATAGACATCATCTGTGTAGCTGTGAGCCGTCGATTCGCAGTACAAAACACCAATCGGTTCAGGAAACTCTGGCAACTTCAATCCCGCCAGCATCTGTGCCAACACCTTATTGGTTTCATCATGAACAACGACGTCATCGATAGTCACACCATCTTCACCCAGTGTCACGATTTCAAGCAGCAGTGTCTTGGCATTCAAACGGAGACCCTTCTGGTTATCTTCACCAAAGGTCAACGGTTGGCCGTGTTCCAGCACCAGCCTGGTATCAGCAGCTGTTTTCTTGTCCTTGATCTGATCGAAAATACCGTCGTTGTAGACAGGACAGTTCTGGTAAATCTCGACAAACGATGCGCCTTTGTGATCATGGGCCCGGCCTAGAACCGGGGCCATATGCTTGGCTTCAGTATCGATAGTTCGCGCGACAAACTTCGCACCTGCGCCGAGCGCAAATACACAGGGGCGCAGCGGCATATCGACTGAACCATCAGGCGTGGACGGTGATTTGGTACCAACCTTCGATGTGGGTGAATACTGGCCTTTGGTCAGGCCATAAATTTCGTTGTTGAACAGCAGAATCTGTAAGTCTACATTTCGGCGCAGCACGTGGATCATGTGATTACCACCGATACTGAGACCATCACCGTCGCCGGTAACAACCCAGACGTCGAGTTCCGGGTTCGACAACTTCACACCCGTCGCAAATGAAGGTGCGCGGCCATGAATCGTATGGAAACCATAAGTGTTCATGTAATAAGGGAAGCGTGACGAGCACCCTATCCCTGAGACGAACACCTGGTTCTCTTTCTGGACATCCAGTTCTGGCATCAGCTTCTGGATTGTCTTCAGGATCGCGTAATCACCACAACCCGGACACCACCTGACCTCCTGGTCTGATGAGTAATCTTTAGCAGTTAGTTTTTGCACAGGTGCATTCATGTTACGACTCCAGTAGCGAACGAATCGCTGTTTCAACTTCCCTGATCTTAAAGGGCTGTCCAGATACCTTGTTCAGCGGTTTCGCATCAATCAGGTACTTGGCTCTAATGACGTTTACAAATTGTCCAGTGTTCATCTCAGGCATCAACACGTGATCATAACCGGCGAGCAGTTCGCCAAGGTTTTTAGGCAATGGGTTCATGTATCTGACATGGATGTGTGAAACATCCAGACTCTCCTGGCGACAACGCTTGACCGCCTGGTGAATGGCCCCATAGGTTGATCCCCAGCCGAGGACAGCCAGCTTACCCTTTGGATTACCCAGCGCGACTTCCTGCTCCGGGATGTAGTTCGCTATGCCCTCTATCTTGTCCTTACGCAGATCCGTCATTCGCTGATGGTTATCTGAGTCGTAAGAGATATCGCCGGAATCAAAGTCCTTCTCGATGCCACCAATACGATGCTCAAGGCCAGGTGTTCCTGGCTTTGCCCAGACTCTTGCGAGAGTTTCAGGGTCACGGTTAGCTGGCGCAAAACCTTCAGGATTGGTTTCGAACTTTGCGGGGAACGGTTCGTAATCATTTATGTCTGGAAGCAACCAGGGCTCTGAGGCGTTTGCCATGTATCCGTCACTGAGCAAAATGACCGGCGTCATGAACTGGGTTGCAAGCCGAACTGCCTCGATGGCGACATCAAAGCAATCTGCCGCAGTAGAACATGAGATGACCGGCAGCATGGTGTCACCATGCCGGCCGAACAACGCCTGGTTGAGGTCTGACTGTTCAGTTTTAGTCGGCAGGCCAGTTGATGGACCACCACGTTGGGTATTAACAACCACCAGCGGCAGTTCAGTCGCACTTGCGAGTGAAATGGCTTCGGCCTTCAGTGATATCCCTGGTCCCGAACTGGACGTAATACCCAATGAGCCAGCAAATGAAGCTCCAATAGCTGCACAGACTGCTGCAATTTCGTCTTCCGCCTGGAAAGTCACAACATTAAATTGTTTCTGGCCAGACAGCGTGTGTAGCAGGCTTGACGCCGGCGTGATCGGGTAGGAAGCAAAGGTAATTGGCAGTTCAGCCAATTGTCCGCCCGCGATTAATCCGTAAGCAAGGGACTCTGAACCGGTTATGTTTCTGTAAAGACCGGGCTCCACTTCCGCCCGGGGAACTCTGTAAACCTCGACTCCGGTTGGCAGTTCGGCAGTTTCAGCATAAGCGTGCCCTGCATTCAGTGCTGCAATGTTCGCATCAGCAATCTCTGGCTTGTTGGCAAACTTTTTCTTCAGGTTTGTTGTGGTTATCGATCGATCGCGGTCGAAAAGCCACATGACCAGGCCAAGGGTCCACATGTTTTTACATCGCACGGCAAACTTGTGCGACAAACCAAATGGCTTGACTGACTCGAGCACCTGCTTGGTAACAGCAATGGGGATAACGCGGTACGCATCCAGCGAACCGTCTTCTAACGGATTGCCGGTATAGCCTGCCCTTGCCATATTTTTATCAGTGAACGCATCACTATCAATAATCAGCAGGCCACCAGGGGGAACGTCTTTAAGATTGGTGATCAGTGCCGCAGGGTTCATGGCAATAAGAACGTCTACGTCATCCCCTGCAGTGGTGACTTCCTCAGAACCAAAATAAATTTGGAACGCGGAAACCCCAAACGTTGCACCGGCAGGAGCCCGAATTTCTGCGGGGAAATCCGGGAAAGTAGCGAGGTCGTTTCCAAAAATCGCGGTAGCTTCGGTAAAGTTACTACCGGTCAGCTGCATGCCATCACCGGAATCACCGGCGAATCGAACGACGACATCGCTTACCTGATTAGCGCCGTCCTGGTTTGTTACTTCTTCGACTGCGGACATTAAATCTCAACCCTCACGTGTAATGTTGTGCAGTGGTTACGATCGGAAAAGCAGTTCAAAAAAAACACGCCTATTGGCGTGCAGCGTGTCGATTGTTACTGTTCTTCCGAGCCTCTGCTGGTCTCGAATTTTACATGTTTCCAAGGCGTTTGAACAACCTGACCCCCATGTTTTAGCCTTCCATCACCCTGAGTTTCATTACGACAGAACCAATAATGATCTGGTCGCCGTTGCTGACTGAAACAAGACCCTTATCGTCGATGGATTGCCCGTTAACCGACGTACCGTTGGTAGAACCCAAGTCCTCAATAAACACGCGGTTATTTTTCACCTTGATGCGAACATGCTTCCGGGAAACATCTGCATGATTGATGATGTAGGGCGAATCCTTTGGGTTACGACCAATAATCACGCCGGTCTGGTCCACCAGTTGATCCCCTGAAATTCTTAGCAGGTACCTGATGCCATCATCATCGCGGCCATCGAGGACATATTCTGATAGCTCACCCCTGTGAAGCTGGGTATTTTTTGGCTGACCGCCGCCCTCGGAAACGGTCACTGGGGCCGATTTGCCGCCGCTAACGCGAATTCGGGCCAGGAACATCACAATCCCAATCAGCACAATCAGTGCACCTGAAAAACCAACCAGAATTCGTTCCCTGGATTCAGCCGATTCCTGCTGGCTTGCCAGCAGATCATGGAAACGTTGTTCCGACTTAATCCGGTCTGCCTCAAACGCCTTAAGCAGCGTCTGGGTCTCTTCGCGAAGCACGACGGTCTTTTCTTCCAGCTCTCGTCTGGTGTCGTCAGCTTTAGCCTGGGCCCTCGCTGCCGCCTTGATCGCTACCTCGGCGCGCTCGCGGGCTATACTCGTTTGCCTGACCAGGTCACTGTTACTTTGTCTGGATGCATTGAGCTGTTTTTCGAGATCCCTGGCAACTGACTGGGCTTCTTGCGCCTCGACCTGCGCGCGACGTGCTTCGACCGAAGCAAGTTCTGCTTTTTCTCTCGCCCTGACAACTTCAGAGACGCAAGTGTTCTTTGCCAGGGAAAGCTTGATGTTTTGCTGTGACAAAAAGTTTCGCAGCGTTGCCAGATCCAGTGCCCTGATCGACCCGTCACTTGCCGGTTGCGTGAAGTTTAGTCCAAGAACATGACCACATTCGTTAAGGAGAACACTGCCACCGATACCGCTGGACGCCGCCGTATGCTGGTACCAACCCGTGGTTTCTTTCGTTATCTTAAAGCTGTTTCGCAACAATCCTTTGGCCAGGGAGATACTCTCCCCTGCTGCTACCCTGGCTGCCGACCACACAACCTCGCCCGAGGTTGGCTCATTCAGGGAAAACACTAGCGACGGTAAATTGAGGCCGTTTACCTTGAGTAACGCATAGTCACTTGAAAGATCCGTTCGAAGTACCTGGGCAACCAGTTGTCCGCCGGTTCCCGGAACAGTGACCGTCAATGAGTCTGCCCGAGCGACTGACTGGGCGTTCGTGACAATATACCCGTTAAAGCGATCAGCCTGGACGACGAACCCGCTGATCTCGGATTTGACTTCGCGCCCTTCAGAAACCTGCAGCGAAACAATACTTTTGTCCAGCTTGGCGTCGGTTATTGCCGCGAGGGACACAGAGGAAAACGATAACCACATCCCTAGAAATACAAGACGTGTGATGGTGGTGACTTGTCGTCGGGTTTGGATCATCAATCTCACGGGGCTGGCCTGTTTGACAAGGCCAGAGCCCTCATCGATAAGTTGGAATAACTATACTCAGAATTCCCTAAATAACAATTGATCACAGGGGTAGGTTCGTCGGAAATTTAGTTATAAAAACAACCATTTACCGAATTTGTGACACCCGTCACAAACGTGCCTCAATCAGGCTTGGACCCGGCTCCGACAGAGAGGCCTCCAATGCCTGGACAAATTCCTCAGCGGTCTCTACTGCCTGACCAGGTACCCCCATACTGTTGCCCAGTTGGACAAAATCGATGGACGGTCGGGACAGATCAAACAGGTCCGCCGCTCGCGCCCCAACTTCATTAACGCCCAGCCTGAGGTATTCGGTTTCGAGAATGCCATACTTGCTGTTATTGAAGATGAC
>Ga0222633_1001872_pt1 | contig 9876 bp, 10 predicted proteins | sample AntAcemetageno48_FD_179816 | JGI IMG/M metagenome (GOLD analysis project Ga0222633, IMG submission 179816) | Saline water microbial communities from Ace Lake, Antarctica - #48 | ecosystem: Environmental > Aquatic > Non-marine Saline and Alkaline > Saline | place: Antarctica: Ace Lake | collected... | reverse complement strand
TGCTCCTGAATTATACTTGGCTTCCCTGCCAAAACCGGCTGGGACGTCAACTGTCTTAACTAGTGTGCTGACCACTCAATCTTGTCCATATCCACACCGTCTTTATACATATCCCAAAGCGGGGACAATTCTCTCAGTTTATCCACGGCGGTCCTCACACTGCTGATCGCCTGGTCAACGTCTTCATCGGTCGTAAATCGTCCGATGGAAAACCGCAGCGAACTGTGCGCGAGTTCATCGCTCAGACCAAGCGCCCGGAGGACATAAGAAGGCTCCAGACTCGCAGAGGTACATGCGGACCCGGAAGATAACGCGATGTCCGGCAGAGACATAATCAGGGATTCACCTTCTACAAAATTGAAGCTGATGTTGATAATGCCCGGGACATGATGATCAATGTCTCCAGAAACATGCACTTCTTCCATATCATGGAAGCCATTCCACAGACGCTGCCGCAAGGCCAGAATTCGCTGTGCTTCCTCATGCATCTCTTCTTTTGCTATCCGGAATGCTTCACCCATTCCAACCACTTGATGGGTTGCCAGGGTACCTGAACGCATCCCTCTTTCATGACCACCACCGTGCATCTGCGCTTCAAGCCGCACTCGTGGCTTCCTGCGTACAAACAGCGCGCCAACGCCTTTAGGCCCGTATATTTTGTGCGCGGAAAATGACATGAGGTCAACCTTCAGTTCACCCAGGTCGATATCCACCTTGCCAGCACTTTGTGCCGCGTCCACATGGAAGAAAACCTTGGCAGCGCGGGTGATTTCGCCAATCGCTGCAATGTCGTTAACCACACCAATCTCATTGTTGACGTGCATGATACTGACAATCGTTGTGTCTTCACGGATCGCTGCGGCAACACTCTCAGGCGTAATAATTCCATCCGTGCCGGGCTCAAGGTACGTGACCTCAAAGCCTTCCCGCTCCAGATGACGGCAGGTATCCAACACAGCCTTGTGCTCAATCTTCGACGTAACAATATGCTTGCCTTTGTTCTTGTAGAACTGGGCAACGCCCTTGATGGCAAGGTTATCTGATTCCGTTGCGCCCGATGTCCATACGATCTCTCGCGGATCACAGTTCAAAAGATCAGCCACCTGTCGCCTTGCAATCTCTACTGCCTCTTCTGCTTCCCATCCGAACTTATGCGAACGGCTCGCAGGATTACCAAACTTACCTTCTGCCAGAAGGCATTCACTCATTTTTTGTGCAACTCGCGGGTCTACTGGCGTGGTTGCCGCGTAATCCAAATAAATTGGTGATTTCATCTCGTTCCCGTAACTCAATTTCAAATAGGTCTAATTACAAATCCGCGACTGCGGGTAAACGTACGAACTCGTCTTCTATCGCATTCTGTCTTGCCGTTATCTGCTTCACTTCTCTTTTCTCGATAATGCTGGCCAGATCGATACCTGCCAGGAAGTGATGGATCTCGCTGCTCAGGTCAGACCAAAGCTGATGAGAGAGACACGTCTCGCCGTGCTGGCAATTTGCCCGCCCGGAACACTTGGTTGCATCTACATTTTCATCAACTGAATCGACAATTTCTGCTATGAAAATCCGGCTCGGGTCACGCTCCAGCTGGTAACCACCACCCGGGCCCCGGACACTGTTAACCAGGTTGTGCTTTCGGAGCTTGGCAAACAATTGTTCCAGGTAGGACAGGCTTATGCCCTGCCGACGTGAAATATCCGCAAGACTAATTGGCCCTGCCTTCTGGTTTACAGCCAGATCAAGCATTGCAGTGACCGCATACCTGCCTTTTGCTGTGAGTCTCATTTATTTTTCCTCGCTTGTCGCCGCGGCCTTATTCCTGCAGCCGCTGAGGACGGGAATTATGCAATACCTGACCTTTTTGATCAACTATTTACTTGACCAATTTAGTCGGGTATTCGGTGCTGTCATTGATTGTTCAGACTGATCCGGAAATGGCCTGGACCGGAGGGTTCTAGCCCTTTTCCTGGGGCTCCTTCGGCACTCCAGGCTTACCTAACTTATTGATTGCAGTGAGAAAACCGCGAAGAATGTTAACTTCCATCCGATCAAGCCGGATCCTGTTAAAAAGACGCCTGAGACGGGTCATCAACTGACGGGGGTTCTCGGGGTCGTGAAAGCCAACCTGAACAAGTGTTTCTTCAAGATGGTGATAGAAATGCTCCACGGCGGCAGAATCCGCATAAGGTCTGTCCCACTCCTGTTTGGACTCATCGGAGACGGCGACGTCCGACAGTTTCGCCTGCAATACCTCATAACAGATGACCTGCACCGCCATCGCAAGATTGAGGGAGCTATAGGCTTCCCCCGTGGGAATATTCACATGGAACTGGCACTGTTGGAGCTCTTCGTTTTTCAGACCGCGAGACTCACGTCCAAATAAAAGCCCGACCTTTTGCTCACCTTCAAAGGCGGCAACCACTTTCTCACCGCATTCTCTTGGGGAAAGCAGCGGCCAGGGTATGCGACGCTCTCTCGCAGAAGTGCCAATAACCAGCTGGCAGTCAGCAATGGCTTCCTCAACCGTTTCCACCACCTTTGCGTCACGAACAACATCGCCCGCACTGGCAGAACGAAACACGGCTTTCATGCTTGGAAAGTCCAGCGGATTCACCAGGACAAGTTCCGTGAGACCCATGTTCTTCATCGCACGGGCCGCTGCGCCGATATTGCCGGGGTGGCTCGTTTCAACCAGGATTACTTTCACACCGGGGAACAGATTCGCTGAGGTCATAGAAACTTTACTTACAAAAACAAAAAGGGGTACGAACAAGACCGTGAATATTACAGGGTTTCTGTTAAGATGCGCGACCGCATTTGCTCTCCCGGACTCATCATGCAACCAATGGCCAACATTGCACTTCGCGCAGCGCGACTTGCCGGGCAACAGATCTTGCGCGGTTTTGACCGTCCGGACCTGATTGATATCTCAACCAAAGGTCACAATGATTTCGTGACCAACATCGACAGGGAAGCAGAATATATTGCCATCGAGACCCTGCGGGAGAAATTTCCGGGTCATAAATTTACAGGTGAAGAATCTGGCTCCTCAACCAGTGAGGATACCGAATACGAATGGGTCATCGACCCTCTTGACGGTACGATGAACTTTACCCGGCAGTTACCCCATTTTTGCGTCTCTATCGCCTGCCTGCACAAAGGCAAGATCGAACACGGCGTAATCGTAGACCCTATTCGCCAGGAAGAATTTGCTGCCAGCCGAGGCCAGGGCGCCACGCTCAATGGAAAACGTATTCGAGTCAGCTCGCTCGACAACCTTGACGGCGCCTTGATCGCAACGGGTGGCCGTGACCGACATCTTTACCTGCAAGGCGAAATGGCTGTCCAACGGCACCTGCTGGAGTCCAGAAGTTTTACCCGGCAAACCGGCAGCGCTGCTCTCGACCTTGCGTACGTAGCAAGTGGTCGTCTGGATGGTCTCTATTTACGAGGGCTGGGACGCTGGGATATGGCCGCCGGTGTGCTGCTGGTGACTGAAGCAGGTGGCCTGGTTGGGGATTTCGACGGTGGCGCCAACTTTATGAAAAACGGCAATATCGTCGCCGGATCACCCCGATGTTTTAAACAGATCAGCTCAGTCGTTCGAAAACTGCTTTAACCGCCGGGATCGCTAACCCCCGGGCATCAAGTCCGGGTCATCGGCGCCTTCTTTCTCGGGTATCGCCAGATCTTCCTGGGAAATACCCATTGTAATCAGCATGTTACTGGCGACATAAATCGATGAGTAAGTACCCACTACCACACCGATAATCAACCCGATTGCAAACCCTCTGATCGATTCACCACCCAGTAGCAGCAGTGTCACGAGCACGATCAATGTGGTTAACGATGTCACCAGGGTACGGCCGAGCGTCTGGTTAAGCGACGTGTTAATCACTTCCAACGGTGTCGTCCGCCGCATCATCCGGAAGTTTTCCCGTATACGGTCAGAGACAACAATCGTGTCATTCAACGAATAACCAATAACGGCCAGCAGTGCTGCAAGAACGGTTAAATCGAAGTCCCAGCGAGCGATTGAGAATATTCCAAGCGTAATCATCACGTCGTGAAACAGCGCAACCACAGCACCGACAGCAAACTTCAGCTGGAATCGAAATGCCACATAAAGCAGCACAACACCCAGGGCTGTCATCAAACCAATGCCGCCCTGGTTAGTGAGTTCCTCTCCAACCGCGGGACCAACAAACTCTGAACGGCGCAGCTCGATATTCTGGCCGCTGGATGTTCTAAGCGATCCGAGAATCATGTCACCAAGACGGGCGTTTTCTTTCGTATCAAGGTTTTTCTGTGGTGGAATCCTGACAAGAATATCCCGGTCTGAGCCAAAGTACTGAACCACATGCCCGGTAAATCCGGCGTCGGTTAACTGACCGCGGATTGCTTCCGGATCGGCAGGGTTTTCATACTCCACCTCAACCAGCGAGCCACCGGTAAAATCCAGCCCCCATTCAACCTGGTTCACGGCCAGTGAAACAATCGACAGCAGCACAAGGCCAATCGAGATACCTCCCGCAATTTTGCGGTAAGCCATGAAATCAAAATTAGTATCCATCAGATTGCCAACCTCTCTACCTTTCGACCGCCATAGATCAGATTAACGATTGCCCGGGTACCCATGATGGCCGTAAACATTGACGTCACAATACCGATGGACAGGGTGACGGCGAAACCTTTCACAGGGCCGGTGCCGATACTGTAAAGAATCACCGCAACGATGAGCGTCGTGAGATTGGCGTCAAGAATTGTGACGAAGGCCCGTTCAAACCCGGCGTTGATCGCCTGTTGCGGCGGCATTCCTTTTTTAAGCTCTTCTTTGATCCTGGAGAAGATCAACACGTTCGCATCGACCGCCATACCAATCGTCAGGACGATCCCGGCAATACCCGGCAGCGTCAGCGTCGCGGACAAACTGGACATCACTGCCACCAGCAAGACCAGATTACCCGTCAGCGCAATATTCGCCGCCAGCCCGAAAACCTTGTAATAAACCAGCATGAAAAGTACCACCAGGCCCAGGCCCACCGATACTGAAAAAGCGCCAAGTTCTATATTCTCGGCGCCAAGGCTGGCACCGACGGTTCGTTCTTCCGCAATAAACATATCAGCGGCCAGTGCGCCGGCACGCAACAGGAGCGACAGCTCGCGGGCTTCTCCCGCCTGCAGACCGGTTATCCTGAAGTTAACGCCAAGCGCAGACTGGACCGTTGCCAGGCTGACGACCCTGCGTACGACATAGGGCTCCGGTTTCAGGACTTCAATGCCATCTTCGATAACCTTGCGGTTACGGGTCTTGGTTTCAATAAAGATGACTGCCATACGGCGGCCAACATTATGGCGAGTGGAGCGGTGCATCAACTCGCCACCATCACCATCAAGGCGGATATTGACCTGGGGCATTCCTGAATCAGGATCAAATCCCACGTTCGCATCCAGCACCCTGTCACCCCGCAGGATGACGTCCTTCTCTATATCAGCAGTGTAGCCTTCGTAATCAAACTTCTGTGTGGAGGAGCGTGACGCATCTGGCAGCGCTTCCATCCTGAATTCCAGGGTGGCCACCTTGCCGAGTATGTTCTTTGCGCGCGCCGTGTCCTGGACACCGGGCAGATCGACCACAATCCGGTCGCGACCCAGACGCTGGACCAGCGGCTCGGCAACGCCCAACTCATTAACCCTGTTACGTATCGCCTGCAGATTCTGCTGAACAGCAAAGTCTTCCATCTCGCGAATAGAGGTATCGTCCACCGTCAGCGTCAGCTCGGGTGCTGCGGGGTTCGCTACTATCAGGTACTGGGGATATCGGTCTTTGAGTTTGCGTTCACCACGATCACGGGTTTCTTCGTCCGAGAACGCAATTTGCAGTGTGCCGCTTACCGGTGTGCTAAACCCTGTGTAACGAATGCGATCCTCTTTATCACGGAACGTCCGTTTGATTTCCTGCTCGATCCCTTCAATGCGCTCGGCAATCGCGGTGACCGTATCAACCTCCATCAGGAAGTGGACACCACCGCGCAGGTCCAGGCCGTACTTCATCGGCTCACCGCCAATGTCCACAAGCCACTGGGGGGTCGTCGGAGCAGAGTTCAGCGCCACGACATACTTGTCAGGCAGGTCATGCAATGCCAGCTGGATAAGGTCGCGGGCACGAAGCTGTGCCTCGTCGGTGCGGAAACGGATTAGCCCGCTATTGTCCTGCACCTCGGCGCCAAAATACTCAACCGCATCTTCTTCAAGACGCGCCGTCGCCGTCTTGAGCGCGTGTTCCGTGAAGGTACCATCGGCACTTTCAGTTGATATCTGAACAGCAAAGTCGGGCGGATAGATATTCGGCAGGGCGTAAACAAAACCAAGGCTCACAATGAAAAGCACCAGGAGATTTTTCCACAGGGGATATCGATTAATCAAAATACAGCGCCATTAGTAATAGGTAAGCGAATGCCCGTTAGATATTCTTGATAGTGCCTTTGGGCAAGGCCTGCGTCACCGCACTTTTCTGAAGCCGCAACTCAACGTTGTCTGCTGCTTCAAAAATGATGAACTGCTCTTCTACCTTGGTGATTCGACCAACGAGGCCACCGTTGGTAATAATCTCATCGCCTTTTGCAAGGTCAGCGACAAGTTCACGGTGTTCTTTGGCTCGTTTGCTCTGCGGGCGCCAGACGATAAGGTAAAACACCAGCGCAAAGGCTACGATAATAAAAAGATCCAGATCAGGGATTGGGCCCGAGGACCCTCCATCCGCAGCCATGGCGTTCGGAATAAGAAAATCGATCATAAAAAGGGCCTCCCCTGACGGGGTCAAATTTGAGTGGCTATTGTGACGCGCGCTATTGTCGCTGATTAACTACCCAATCAGCAAATATTAGTCGCGAGAGTTCTCGTGATAGTTCTCGTGAGACATCTCGCGCGCGAGCCCCCAACCCTCATAGACCTCACCCACATGGTTATCCAGGGCGCCTTTTTCAATCGCTGCCTGCAGCCCGTTCATCACGTGAAGGTAGTAATGAACGTTATGGATGGAATTCAACTCGGCGCCAAGGATCTCGCCACACTTATCCAGATGATGCAGGTAGGCACGGGAAAAATGTCGACAGGTGTAGCAATCACAGTCTGGATCAACCGGACCTGTATCTGACTTATGGGGTGAGTTTCTGATTCGCACCACCCCCTGGGAGGTGAAAAGGTGTCCGTTTCTGGCATTTCGGGTCGGCATCACGCAGTCCATCATATCCACCCCCCTGTAAACGCTTTCCACAAGATCCTGGGGCGTGCCTACACCCATAAGGTAGCGCGGCTTATCCGCGGGCATCCTGGGCGCTATGTGATGGATGACCCGCATCATGTCCTCTTTGGGTTCGCCCACTGACAAACCACCGATAGCATAGCCATCAAACCCAATATCAGTGAGCTTACCCAGCGATTCATCCCGGAGGTCTTCATAAACGCCCCCCTGGATAATGCCAAACAGGCTATTGGGGTTACCTGCAAAACCCTCCTTGCTCCTGTCCGCCCAGCGCATCGACAGGTTCATGGACTCAGCGACGTCATCTTTCGTGGCAGGAAAGGGGGTACATTCATCGAAACACATCACCACGTCCGAGTTGAGTGAACGCTGTATTCCCATGGATATTTCCGGAGACAGGAAGATCTCATCGCCATTAACCGGCGAGCGAAATTTAACCCCTTCCTCTGATATTTTTCGCAGGTCTCCCAGACTGAACACCTGGAAACCACCTGAGTCAGTCAAAATAGGCTTATCCCAACCCATAAACCCGTGCAGGCCACCATGAGCCTCCATGACCTGCATACCAGGCCTGAGCATCAGGTGGAACGTATTGCCCAGCAGCATTTGAACGCCCGCCTCTTCAAGCACCACCGGGGACAGACCTTTTACTGATCCGTAGGTACCACAGGGCATGAAGATAGGCGTCTGGACCTGCTGTGTGCTGCCATCCTGCCGGGTAAAATTGAGGGTTCCTCTTCTGGCTTCACCGTCTGTACGGGATACCTTAAATTCCAATGTCACTTAATAAATCCGTTAGCTAGCTGTTATTATTTGGTGATTAACATTGCGTCACCATAGCTGAAAAACCGGTACGATTCTTCAATCGCGCACTGGTAAGCCTTCTTGATGTTGTCGGTTCCTGCAAAGGCACTGACCAGCATCAACAGGGTTGAGCCTGGTAAATGGAAGTTGGTCACCATCGCGTCTACCGAGTGGAACGCGTAACCCGGGTAGATAAATATTTCCGTATCACCGGTAAACGGCGAGATGGACCCGCCACTGGAGGCTGACTCCAGCGATCGGACGCTCGTGGTTCCAACGGCCACAACCCGGCCCTGGCGTTTCCTGCATTCCTCTACTGCTGTGCACACCGGCCGGGATAGCTCCAGGTACTCACGATGCATCTGGTGTTCTTCAACATTCTCGGTACGTACCGGCTGGAATGTTCCTGCACCGACGTGAAGGGTCACCTCGGTTTTCCGGATCCCCTTCGCCGCAATGTCGCCCAATACCTTTTCATCGAAGTGCAGGCCCGCCGTGGGGGCTGCTACAGCCCCATCATGTTGTGCATAGACAGTCTGGTAACGACTCTGGTCGGATGTGTCATCTACGCGGTCTATATAAGGTGGCAATGGCATGTGCCCGGATTGGGTCGCAATTTTGCTGACGCCGGGTTCCGGAAAGCGAACACGATAAAAGGAACCCTCTTTCGCCAGTACCGTGACGGTAGCACCACCCTCAAGGCGAATAGTCGATCCTGGTTTGGGTGATTTGCTGACCCTGATCTGGGCCATGGCCTCTGTGTGCGAAACGATCCGCTCAAGCAACAACTCTACTTTGCCGCCGGTTTCTTTCTCGCCAAAAAAACGCGCTGGAATCACCCGGGTGTTATTAAACACCATAAGATCATCGGGATTCAGTAATGCAGGCAGGTCGGTAAATTGCAGATGGGTCACGTCGCCGGTCGCTGCATCAAGGTGCAGCAATCGACTGCCGGAGCGCTGCGCCGTCGGATGTTTTGCGATCAGGCGATCGGGCAGGTCAAAGGAAAAATCACTGACTTTCATGAAGGAATCGGGAAGAAAAGTGGGTTCTAAAAATCCAGCTGGAACATGCGTGTCCAGTTGATGAAATCAGCGCTGTTCTCATCGATCACTAACCCTACGTAGTGCTGACCCTCGGTCTTACACCAGCGAACTTCACCTTCCAGCCGATATAGCACAGAGGAGACGTCGAGCCTGAGCCCCAGGATTGTTTCAACAGGGATATCCATATCGCTGGATACTTTCATACCACCCTCTGAGACATCAACCGTGCGACAAGAAAGCGACGTATCATTCAGTTCGGGATTCCCCGCACAGCGAATAATATCCACCAGCACATCTTCTTCCCGTTCAATCCGGTCCAAACGCATGGGTCTTCCTTCCATAGAAGTGGTTTTTGCAGCGGAACATGCAGTGTAGCAAGAGACGCAACTAACCGCCAGAAACGACCAGCGTCCTGTATGGCCTGCTTTCAGCCTAGTTCCAGCCCCTGCATGCCACCCTCTTCCCGCCAGGTTTTCATCAGCTTGAAAAACGTATTGGGGCCTTTCCCGTAGGTAGCATTCTGAATACTCGCCGGGTTGGGCTTACCCTCATTATTGTAATAACCCGGCGTACACGACGCCTGGTAGCTTTCACTCAACCGCGCCTGGGAAATGATCTCCTGGACCCAGGCTTCCTCAGCTTCCTCGCTGGGTTCAATCGTTGAAATATTGCCCGACAGGCACTGGTTCACGATGTAACCAATATGCTGCGCCGACTCATCCATGGCATGGGGATAGTTCGTTGTGAACGCTGCCTGGGCAT
>Ga0222633_1001871_pt1 | contig 9879 bp, 7 predicted proteins | sample AntAcemetageno48_FD_179816 | JGI IMG/M metagenome (GOLD analysis project Ga0222633, IMG submission 179816) | Saline water microbial communities from Ace Lake, Antarctica - #48 | ecosystem: Environmental > Aquatic > Non-marine Saline and Alkaline > Saline | place: Antarctica: Ace Lake | collected... | reverse complement strand
CTGCTCGTCGAGCTCGATGCGCTTGACCAGGACACGAGTTCCCAGCGGTGTGATGTTAGTTGCCATGTAGTATGGGTTTGGTTGGTTTTCTTTTGGTTTGGGTTTTAAACTCCGCGATTCGATAAGCGCGCCTCCGGCCGTTTAGCACAGGAGCGGGCCTACGACCCGCGGAATTTGGATTCCCGGCCTCCGGTCCGAATAATTCGAACCAGCCGACCGGGAAAAATTTTTGTTAAGCTTTGTCTTCGGCTACTTCCTTGTCTTCGGTGACTTCTTCGAATTCTGCGTCGACGACGTTTTCGTCATCCTCTTTGGGCTCTTCGCCACCGGCATCGCTCATGTCAGGACCGGGTCCTGCGGATGGATCTGGTGCACCAGCGGCCTGAGCTGCCGCCGCCATTTCGGCGAACTTCGCTTGCAGAGCATCGGTGGATTCTTTGATCTTATCCGTGTCGTCAGCCTTGAGGGCTTCCTCTACGTCGGTGACAGACTTCTCAATATCAGCCTTGGCTTCTGCTGGAAGCTGGTCGCCAAGTTCTTCGAGTTGCTTCTTCACCGTGTAGACGGCGTTGTCAGCCACGTTGCGGGCCTCGATGCCTTCCATCCGCTTTTTGTCGTCGTCGGCATATTGCTCGGCGTCGGCTTTGGCTTTCGCGATTTCGTCATCACTGAGTCCGCTGGACCCTTCGATGGAGATCTTCTGCTCCTTACCAGTGTCTTTGTCCTTGGCGGAGACATTGAGAATTCCGTTGCGGTCGATGTCGAAGGTAACTTCAACTTGTGGTAATCCACGCGGTGAGGGCTTGATCCCGTCGAGACGGAAATTTCCGAGCACCTTGTTGTCGGCGACAAGCTTGCGCTCGCCCTGGCTGACCACGATGTCGACGGACGGCTGATTGTCGGCCGCAGTCGAAAAGACCTGCGACTTCTTCGCCGGGATCGTTGTATTCCGCTCGATCATTGGCGTAGCGACCCCACCCATTGTTTCAATGGAAAGGGAAAGCGGCGTCACGTCGAGGAGAACAACATCACCGAGCGTCGGATCCTTGGCCAAAACTCCGCCCTGAATGGCAGCACCCACAGCAACGACTTCGTCGGGGTTCACGCCCTGGTGCGGGTCTTTACCGGCAAGCTCTCTAGCGGTCTCGACGACCTTGGGCATGCGGGTCATTCCACCCACAAGAACAAGTTCGTCGATGTCACCGGCAGATACTCCCGCCTCTTTCATACACGCCTGAACAGGTCCTTTGGTGCGGGCAAAAAGGGAGTCAGTCATCTGCTCGAGTTGCGAGCGCGTGATTGTTTTCTGAATGTGCTTCGGTCCGCTCTGGTCTGCGGTGATAAAGGGCAGGTTGATGTCGTAGGACTGCGAGGACGAAAGCGCGATCTTGGCTTTCTCAGCCTCTTCCTTAATACGCTGAAGCGCATCGGGCTGCCCGCTGAGATCAATATCGTTATCGGTCTCAAACTCTTTAACGATCGAATTGATGATCGCGGTATCCCAGTCATCCCCACCGAGTTGGGTGTCACCGTCGGTTGCAAGAACCTCAAAGAAGCCCTCGTCGATTTCGAGAACGGAGATGTCGAATGTTCCACCACCGAGGTCGTAGACAGCGATCTTCTCTTCGCCCTTCTTATCGAGGCCGTAAGCCAATGCGGCTGCGGTTGGCTCGTTGACAATACGCTTCACATCAAGACCGGCAATTTCACCTGCCGCCTTGGTCGCGTTACGCTGGGAGTCATTGAAGTATGCTGGCACCGTGATAACTGCATCAGTGATTTTTTCGCCGAGCTTGGCTTCGGCATCGGCTTTCAGCTTGCCCAGCACCATGGCCGAGATTTCCTGAGGGCTGTAAATCTTTGTCTCACCGCCGACTTCGACTTCGATGTGGGCGTCGCCGTTGGAGGCCTTGACGATCTTATACGGTGTCTTTTTCTCGTCTTCGGACAGTTCGTCGAACTTCCGACCGATCAGGCGTTTCGCGGAGAAAATAGTATTTTTGGCGTTGGTGATTGCCTGGCGCTTCGCTGCCTGACCCACGATACGCTCGCCATCCTTGGTAAAAGCGACGACCGACGGGGTAGTGCGTGCTCCCTCGGCATTCTCGAGAACTGCCGGTTGGCCGCCTTCCATGACTGCCATGCAGGAGTTCGTCGTTCCTAAATCGATTCCTAAAATTTTGCTCATAGTAATGTTCTTTCCAATGTTGGCCCGTTTTGTCTACCTAACTCGGACAGAACGGAGGGTGTTGATTGTTTAATTTCTTTCCCAACTTAGACGCATTCGGCGTGCCATTGCCCAAATAAATCGAATAACCATCTTATTTTAAACGGGTTATGATTTAACCGCCCTGATTCCCTCACAACTCCCGCACTGGATTTGCGCCAAATTGGCACACTCGCGCAGATGGGAAGAGCCATTCTGCCGCACTAGTGCCAGGACGCCCCAACGAAAAAGGGGAGCTGTTTCAAGCCCCCCCAAGTCGATTGGAATCGGTTGTGCCGCTCGGAGACTTTACTTCAGAGTTCCGGTCACACAGTCTTGCTGTGATCGTGTCTTCGTGGAGGGCGAGGCACAAATCGTGAAGCTCACTTCGCCAGTCCGGTTTGGTTTGCGCTTCGCTTTGACAACAAACTGGGCAGTTTGCCCGGCATCGAGAGGGAACGTGTGCGTCCCTGCAAGGGTCTTTGCGGTTGCGTTGGCTCCATTTGCCCGGTCACGAACCTTAATTTTCTTGAACTGATTGGATCTCCAGGAGCCGATCAGCAGGCAGTTATCAATTTCCGGTCCGTCGTTCTTGACGTTCACGTAGTATTTCAGGGTTTTGTTCTTCTTTACCTTCTGGGTGACCGTCTGCGATTTGTCAGGCTTGCTTTTGTATCTCCCCTCCTTTTTGCCGGTAAGGCTGGTAGAAGACTTTGTGATCATGCCATCCATCTTCGGTCCCGTTTCAGAACTCCTGAAGACTCCTATAATCTGAAGACCTGCAATCGCACCGGGAACTGCGAGCGACATCTGTCCGGATGATGTCGAGTTCGCCACAAAAATCCCGTAGTCGACGCCACTTACTCCCGGCTGATCGGTCGGCGCTGCGCCCGGATTCGAAAGAGTAACGCCGACACCACCCACAATGTAGGTGTCATCACTGGCCCCCGAACCGACCCTGTCTGAGTAGAGTGCTACTTTGTAAATATGCGAGGGCATCAGTCCGGTGAGTGTTAAAATAAAGGCACTCCCATCCGTCCATGACTGCTCCTGGACTCGATTCCCATTCCCCTGACTTCTTCCTGTAACCGCCGTTCCGCTCGATTGCGAAATGCTGACAGGAGTGAGAATGCTGTCGTTGTCGAGGAGGATATTGGTATTGGCAGCATCAGAGAACGCTACCCGATTCCAGGCTCCCGCCCCCAGGATTCCCGGGCCATCAGAGAAAAGTCCCGAGGGGAAAGTATTCGTGAAGTTGATATTGATTAGACCCGCTTTCAGCTCCCCCGGAAGGAGAGAAAGCACCGCGAGAGCGCAAGCGGCTAAAAAGGATTTCGAGGTGCGTCTGGACGCACGAACTTTTGGAGTTTTCTTCATAATAAAGAGTCGGATGGGAAGGATGGTTTTCGATGCCCCGAAACAATTCGAAACCACTTCAAAATCGAATAGCCAGCCCATTCAGTCAATTCAATTCCCAAACTTTCGGGCCGTCAGTGGAATGCAAAAACCCCCTTTATCAGTGGAAAATAAACGGAACACCCAGCTTTTCGAACGCGGCCTTGGGCTCCGCCATGTAGCGATCTGCGAGTTCGTCGAATTTTCCCTGCTCGCGATATGCGGCCAGAAACGCATTCACCTTTTGGCGCAGCGCCTCATCATCCTGCCGTAACCCGATGGCCCAGGTTTCCTCCCGGATTGGTTTCAGAATCGGACGGGTTTTGCCTTCATGCTGTTTCCAATATTGGTAGATCGAAATCTGATCGTAGATGAAAGCGTCGGTTTTTCCTTGAACCACTTCCAGCACGCAGGACGCTGCGTCATCAAGCGTGATCAGATTCACGCCCTCCAGATTTTCGCGAGCCCACTGATGTCCTGTGGTGGCGAGCTTCACGGCGACCTCATCGCTGCCCGGCACTAGATCTTCCACGGATTGGATAGTTGAATCTTTCGCAACCAGCATGCAGAGCCCGTTTGTCACGTAGCCGTCAGAAAAGGCGATCGCCTCAGCGCGTTCCGGGGTGCGCGTCATCGAGGAAATGATCGCGTCGATCTTTCCCGACTGGAGCGCCGGGATGATGCCATTCCATTCCACGTCGACGATTTCCAAAGGCCGGTCCAGAAAAGCGGCGAGATCTTCCGCCATGCGGACACTGATTCCGTCCGGTTGGTTGTCCGGACCACGCATTTCAAAAGGCGGGTAGGCAAGCTCCATCCCTACGACAAAGGGCTCGTCGGCTGGTTGCGGCGCGTCTCCACACCCGGCCAGGAAAAAAGCGACTACCACCGCCACGAACGAAAAATCACGAATCATGCCCCACCTTTACGCCCCCATCGTGAATCTCAAGGTGTTTGACTATCTTGTGTTCCAATTCCAGCGTAATCCTTTTAGCATGCGCGACACACTAACCGACATCCTCGCTTCTGGAGCCGCCCCGGGCGCAATCACCTGGTTGCGAGATACCTGCGTGTCGCAAAGTGAGGGTTTCGAAAAGCGACCCTTCTACTACGCCTTCAGCGGGGTATCGCGCCACTTCGACAAAAAGGCCTCCGTCAACGCCTCCTCAGAGCAGTTGGATGCCCTCAGCAGTTCAGTTCCGGGATTCACAGTAGTTGGCTGGGATGAGTTCCGCCTTGCCAGAGTGATCCTGCTCCTCGTTCTGGCTGAACAGGAAAAAGCAGTCTTTCTCGAGACGCTCGCAGCTTTGCTGGACACGGCAGACCTACGCGAGCAGGCCGCCATATTCTCGGCCTATCCCCTGCTCCCTCATCAAGAAAACCTCGTCGAGTCAGCAGTCGACGGGCTCCGTTCCAACATCGTTGATATTTTCGACTCCATCGCGCTGAACAATCCGTTCCCGAGTCAGTACTTCAGCGACGAAGAGTGGAACCAGATGGTGCTGAAAGCGATTTTCATCAGTCGCCCGCTCTACCAAATCGTCGGAATCGATCAGAAAACGAACGAGTCGATTGCCAACGCCATTTCGGATCTCGCCCACGAACGCTGGGCTGCGGGCCGAACGATCACGCCGGAAGCATGGCGCAGCGTCATTCCCTTTGTCGACGCTGACATCACCGCCGATCTGGAGCGACTCACCAACAGCGATTCTGAAGCTGACCGACGAGCGGCGGAACTGGTTCTCGCTTCTGACACGAGCACTCAAGCTTGGGCGGAACTCGGGAAATCACTAGAATCGTAGCGCACTCAATTAACTCTCTTATGAAATTTTTCGATTCCCACGTCCACATGGTTTCCAGGACGACCGACGACTACCAGCGCATGGCGGCTGCAGGCGTGACAGCCATCGTTGAACCCTCCTTTTGGCAGGGACAGCCACGAACGGAAGTCGGCACTTTCAAGGACTACTTCAACTCCCTGATTGGTTTCGAACGATTTCGCGCCAGCCAGTTCGGGATCAAGCACTACTGCACCATCGGATTGAATCCGAAAGAGGCGAACAACGAGAAACTCGCCGAGGCAGTCATGGAGTTAATGCCCCTTTATATCTGCAAGGAAGGCGTCGTCGGAATCGGTGAAATTGGCTTCGATGATCAGACGAAAGCGGAGGAGAAATATCTTCGTATTCAGGCAGAGATGGCGCTCGAGGCCGACCTCCCCATCCAGATCCACACCCCCCATCGCGATAAAAAAGCCGGAACCATCCGGACGATGGATGTTCTCGAAGATGTCGGTGTCAGCCCCGAAAAAGTTATCATCGATCACAACAACGAAGAGACCGTGAAAGCGGTGCTTGATCGCGGTTACTGGGCAGCTTTTACCATCTACCCCCACACCAAACTCGGAAACGAGCGCATGGTCGAGATCATGCGTGATTACGGGTCGGAGCACATCGTGGTCGATAGTGCCGCCGACTGGGGCATCAGCGATCCGCTTGCCGTTCCAAAAACAGCCGCTTTGATGAAAGATCGTGGCCTGACCATGGAGCAAATCGAGCAGGTCACCTATTACAATCCCCTCGCCGCCTATGGCCAGAGCGGTCAAGTCAGCGAAAGCGATTGGGCAGACTCCGAGGGAGTCGACCCAACTGCACTCTTCGAAGGAAATACCCTCCTCCGCGGTGGAATGGATGTTGAGACAGCCATGTCGCAGTATCTGATCGACTAGCGCTTTCTCGAATTTCCCTGATCAGGAAATCGGCTTGAAAAATTTCATCCCGTGGGCATCCGCGACTTCGGGACAGGTCAGTTTTCCCGGGTAGCAACTGATCCCGCCGACCAGTTCCGGATCAGGTCGAGCACTGCCCTATGCTTCCCTTAACTGAACACCGATCACATACATCGCTGATCACGGCCTGAAGGAGGCCCCATGGTATTCGGAGATCCTCTCGTGAAACTGAAAAGACTAGCTCTCCTTTTGAGGAAACCAGTTTCGGGTTCTTTGGCAAAACCGAACCAGAAACAGCATTAAAGGGACCTCGATTAGAACGCCAACCACAGTGGCGAGCGCGGCACCAGAGGACAACCCAAACAACATCACGGCCGTTGCAATGGCGACTTCGAAGTGATTTGATGCACCGATCATCGCAGTGGGAGCAGCATCTTCGTAGGAAAACTTCAGCAACTTGGACAACCAATAAGTAAGGGCAAAAATCACCAGTGTCTGCACCGCCAATGGAATGGCAATCCATAGAATTGTCAGAGGGTTAGACAGGATTGTTTCGCCCTTGAAACTAAAGAGCAGAACCAGAGTTGCCAGCAAGGCAATGATGGAGATCGGTGTCAAAAAATGTAAGAATTTGTCGGTGAACCACTTCTTCCCCATTTTCTTAATGACCAAAACCCGCGAGAAGTAGCCGGCAATCAACGGGAAAGCCACATAGATCGATACTGACAAGAGAAGTGCCTGCCACGGCACCGGCATGTGGTTGATTCCGAGCAACCAACCGCCGAGGACGCCATAGAGGACGAGCATGGCGAGAGAGTTGATTGCTACCATTACGAGGGTATGCCCCTGGTTCCCCCGGGCGAGGTAGCTCCAAACCAGAACCATGGCTGTGCATGGAGCAATCCCCAGAAGGATCGCGCCGGAAATGTAGGAGCGATAGAGCTCCACTTGGCTGCCGTCTTTGACGATCTTAGTGCCCGGCAACAAGTCCTTAAAGAATACACCGAGGAACAACCAGGCAATGGCAAGCATGGTGAAGGGCTTAATCGCCCAGTTTACGATCAGCGTCAGGATGACCGGCTTAGGATTTCGGCTCGCTTTGACGACTTCACCAAAGTCAATCTTGACCATGATCGGATACATCATGAAGAAGAGGCAGATGGCGATCGGGATTGAGACCACTGGAGCATCGTTTACGTAGATGGCCATCCCGTCGAGCGACTCGGCAATACCGGGAGCCACTTTTCCAAGGGCAATGCCAAGGAGAATGCATATCCCCACCCACACCGTGAGGTGTCGCTCGAAAAGACTCATCGATTTGGTATTCAGTTTCATAGGCTAATTGCCGGGTTGAATTGCTCTGCTCCAGCCATTGATACCAATGCGTGCCTTCATTCGGTTTTCTCGTTAGATACTGGGATTGGCGCGAGGCTCAGCCAGCGTCGCAGCAAACTCTTGCTGTCTGTGGAAAACAGAGTTCGGGCCGTCCCTGGCAACAATCATCCGACAGGAATGTCATGAGCTGCTGCATACGGGCACAGTGAATCCCGTAAAAGAGAGAGCGTCCCTCCTTTCGGGCCTGGATTAGCCCCGCATTGCTCAGCTCCTTCAGATGAAAAGAAAGCGTCGGCTTCGGAATTTGAAGGCGCTTGGAAATGTCACCAGCACAGAGGCCTTCTTCCGGTGCCCCGACCAGGGCCCGGAAGACTTGCAAGCGGGTCGGCTGTGCCAGGCTAGCTAGAACGTCGGCAGCAGTAGAAAGTTTCATAGTTTTAGAATAATGGAACTATTGAGCGCGTCAAATATTTAGTTTCCGCTGAATTGCAGAATCCTTTCCCGCCTAATCGCTGAAGACAGCTTTGCGGATATCCTCGCGGCTACAGAATCCAACGCATCGCCAGGTGGTGCGGGGCTGACTGGTTCAGCTCCGTCTGAAGCGGGCCGGGATGGAAGAACCAGCGACCTCCAAACCAATGGAGTCGCTTCCCTCGCCGTGCTGAATCCGGCCGTGACTGTTGCTCTCGTCATTGTAGGCAAACTTTCCCCGGTTCAGATCCGGATTCCGAAACACCCTCCTCCGCGGTGGCGGATGGATGTCGAGACAGCCATGTCGCAGTATCTGATCGATTAACGAGGTTTACGCAGACTGTAACGGCCGCAGGTAACCGTAACGACCCGGTTGCGAGGACGTTGCTGTAACGTTGACCGCTCTGGCGCGCCGGATCGAACAGAAGCCTTTCACCAGGAACGATGGAACCGTGCAGGGACGCACCAACCTACCCCCGTGCATTACTGCACCGCAGAGTCGTTCGATTCCCCGGTTGCCTCTAACCACTGCTGCATCCATTCGGCGACCTCGACTTGCTTGACCCCTTTTGGCATTCCGAAGCCAATACGTTCGACAAAACTCTCGGGCTTCTGCATCTCGAACCGCAATTCGAATTGGCGTCCGCGCTCTTCCACAACCCCGCCAATACTTTCCCACCAGGCAACCATTGCCGTATTTCCAAGTCGACAATATCCCTCAAAGTGTCGTAGTCCGGTTCGCCAGCCATCGAACCAAAGGATAGAGAAAAGCAATGTTGCGAAGCCGTTTCGTTGCCATTGGTCGCCGATCGTGAACGCGAGTTCCGCACGAGTTGGGTCAACTTCGTCCCGCCAGAATGAGGCGGCCCCGTAGGCGGGTATTTCAGCATCATCTCCAGGCAGAGCAACCCAGGCCACGTGGTTGTGGTTGTCGGTATCGGTCAATGTCTCGGCACGGGAATGACTCAGCTCTCTCGGCTTTTCCCAAAACCGGTTCATACGGGACTCTTCTGACAACATCGCATAACCGCGGCGGGCTCTATCACGGTCGGACTTCTCCAACGGCCGCAACCATGTCAAAATTTCACCTAGTTCCGCTTTGAGCGGGGCAACATCACGGAGAAGCATAGAAAAGAATGTCCTAGCCGAAGGGTTCTTTGAAAGGTAAATCGTGCGCTGCACCGACTTCGGGGCACGTCAGGTCCCCGCGATAGCAATTGATTCCGCCAACCATCTCCGGTGCTCGACGACACGCTTCTTCCAATCCAACAGTCGCGAGCAGTTGCAAATAGGGAAGCGTCACACTGGTCAAAGCCTGGGTCGACGTCCGGGCGTAGGCTCCGGGCATGTTGGCTACGCAGTAGTGGATCACGCCGTCCTCGGTATAAACGGGATCCTCGTGGGTGGTGGGACGGGTCGTCTCAATGCAGCCCCCTTGATCGACGGCAATGTCTACCAGTACGGTCCCTTCCCGCATGAGGCCGAGCATTTCCCGTGTGACGAGCTTCGGAGCCTTCGCTCCGGGAACGAGGACGGCACCGATCAGCAGATCAACAGTGGGCAAATGCTCGAGCAGCGCAGCCTCGCTACTGTAGAGCGTGCGGGCAGCCGGCATCGCGGTGTCGAGCCAGGTCATGCGTTCGCTGCTGACTTCGAGAATCGTTGTGTCGGCTCCGATCCCAGTGGCAATTTTCGCGGCATTCGTCCCACAGGTGCCACCGCCGAGAATCATGACACGCCCCGG
>Ga0222633_1001867_pt1 | contig 9906 bp, 8 predicted proteins | sample AntAcemetageno48_FD_179816 | JGI IMG/M metagenome (GOLD analysis project Ga0222633, IMG submission 179816) | Saline water microbial communities from Ace Lake, Antarctica - #48 | ecosystem: Environmental > Aquatic > Non-marine Saline and Alkaline > Saline | place: Antarctica: Ace Lake | collected... | reverse complement strand
ACGATGAGAGCCAACTGGGCTGTGTCAAAGCTGCAGGAGAAACACGACGCACCCTTCTTCTTGGCGGTAGGACTTTATGCGCCGCATTTCCCCAATTACTGCCCGCAAAAGTATTTCGATCTCTACGACCCTGAGAAAATCGAGCTTCCGCCCTACAAGGAGGACGATCTCGAAGATTTGCCGGAGAAAGTGCGCAAGCAGAAGACGAATCGGAAGAATTTGCACCACAAGCGCTTAGTCGAACTGGATGCCGTCGATGACGCCATTCACGGTTACCTCGCTTGCATGAGTTACGCAGATGCGATGGTAGGTCGTGTCATCGACGCGCTCGAAGCCAGCCCCTACGCCGACAATACGATCATTGTTCTATGGAGCGACCATGGCTACCACCATGGCGAAAAGGGTGACTGGGGGAAGCATACGCTGTGGGAGCGGACATCCAACGTGCCCTTCATTTGGGCCGGCCCAGGTGTCGCACAAGGCGAAGAGTGCGATACCACGGTGAGCCTGATCGACATGTACCCGACTTTTGTTGAGCAATGTGATCTCAAGCAACCATCACAAACTCTGGAAGGGCAGTCGCTTGCCGGAACACTGACCGACCCTTCATCGGCCTCTGATCGCGATGTGTTTCTGCCTTACCTGGAGAAGGATGCCTACGCGGTGATGAATCGTGACTGGCGCTACATCCACTATGCGGACGGCACCGAGGAGCTCTACGATGTGCAAAAAGATCCTAACGAATGGGACAATTTGAGCGAGCAGCCGGCGAGCGCGGCCGTGAAAGAGCGATTGAGTAAAAGTGCGCCGTCAACTTTCGCTGAGCCAGCTTTCAAACTGATTTCACAGCGGCATCTCATCACAGAAGGCGAGACCTTCCGCTGGAAAGTCGAACCAAAGAAGAAACCCGCAGGTAGTGGAAAGGCAAAGTAAGCGCCTCAATCATCGCTTCCAAAACAAATCAGCTTCTCATTTCTCTCGTCGCCCTTGTAGAAGGCAGCACGGATCAGGATCTCACCGTTGCATATGGTAGGTGTGGCGAAGGCTTCGTCTGCTACTTTGTTCTCGGAGATGATTTCAAGCCCGTCGGGACTGGCTTTGAAAACGAAGCATTCGCCGGACTCGTTCACCGCGTAGATGTTCTCTCCGACTAAAACAGGCGATGCGGTGAAGTTACCACCAAGGCGGGCTTTCCATTTTTCCTCGCCGGTTGCGGAGTCCCAGCAGATCCCGATTCCATTGTCCATCGTCGCGTAGAGATAGCCGTCTTTCATCAGCATCGACGGAACATAGACCTTGTCGTTTACTTCCCATTCGATCTTTCCTGACCCGTCGGCGGCAATCGCTGCGACGTGATTTTTCGGATAGCCACCGCTTGAGAAAATGCGTTCGCCGTCGGTTACGGTAGAGGTGACGCATTCCGTCGTCGCGCCCTCGATTTCCCAGTTCACTTCTCCATTCAGTGGATCAAAACTGGAGACTTTTTCTGTGCCTGTCAGGAAAAGCTGAACCTTTCCAGCTGCCTCCAGAATAATGGGGGATGGGTAATTCGGCATTTCGGCACGCTCGATCCGCCAAACCTCATCGCCGGTCTCTCGTTCGAACGCACAGATCGCGCCGCCTGTTTTGTTGTCTGCAGATACAATGACAAGATTCTCGTAGATCGCCGGTGAGGAGCCGTATCCCTGATGAATCGTGTAATCGCAGATTTCCTTCTGCCACAGCTGCTTGCCCTGACGGTCGAGCGCGGTCGTGTAGGCGGTAGTCCCGTTGACAAAATTGATGAAAATACGATCTCCATCGCAGGCGGGAGTGCTGGAAGCCCAGGATGCTTTCTTATTCGATTTCTGATCAAAGCCTCCCTCATGAACGAGCGTCGACCATTTCTCCGCGCCCGTTGCCCGGTCAAAGCAGAGAATCGATTGTGTCTGCTTTTCCTCGTCGGCCGCAGCCAGAATAATGTCATTTTCGACCACGATGGCAGATCCATGTGATCGGCCGGGAAGATCGACGGACCACAGAATATCCTTACCCTCCCCAAACTTGACCGGAGGCTTTTGATCTGCCGAGGCGACACCGTTTCGATCAGGACCGCGCCACCAGGGCCAGTCGTCAGCAAGCAAGGGGGAACATACGGACAGGATCGCCAGGAAAAAGAGAGTTCTCGAAGACATGGTGACAATTGAAGCGCACACAGCTCCCAATACCAACTGCTCAGTTGGCCACGAAGAAGTCCCGACCTTTTTGCATTCAGAATGCTGTCGCGGCTGAGCAAGAAGTCCACCGACGTTTTTGCTCGACTGTGGATTTGAGCGATGACTTTTTTTGCATCAGCGAAGCCTTCCTATTTCGACATTGTTTCTTCGAAATCTTGAAGCCATTCCGAATTTTTCTGTCGCCAGGCTTCTACAAACAGGCCATCGATTGGGCTAAAAAGCCATGCCAGAGTGAACAGAACACCGGAAGCGAGCGCAATCATTCCGGAAGTGGTGGTACTGGCAAACCCGAGCCAGCCCGGCACCACGAGCGCGGCCATGTGCCCGATTATTGCGGAGGCTATGGCAGCGCCGATGGCGATCAGAATCATTGGTAGTAAGCGATGAGTCAGCAGCAGGGCGGTGGCAGGTGGGACGATCAGCATCGCGATGACGATGATGCTCCCGACAGACTCAAATGCCGCAACGGTCGTCACCGCCACCATGGTCATCAGCAGGTAATGGAGGAAGTTCGATGAGAATCCGAGGGTATCTGCGAGATCCGGATCGAAGGATCCGAGTTTCAGTTCTTTAAAGAGCAGGCCGATAATAGCAGTGTTGCAGAGAAGGACTGCACCGTTGACCAAAGCAGCGCGCGGAATGTCAAAGCCAGCGACTTTTACGATATCGAGCGGGGCGAGTTCGATGGCTCCGTAGAGAACGCAACCCGGATCGAGGTCGACATGATCAGCCGCCTGACGAATCAGCAACAATCCCACAGCGAACAGCGTTGTGAACACGATCCCCATCGCCGCACCGCGATCGACGTTTCCGAATCGGGTGATCCACTGGGTGAACACTGCAGTCAGAATTCCGGCAATGGCGGCTCCAATAAACATTGAAACGCTGGCTCTTGTTCCGGTGATGAGAAAGGCAATCGCCAATCCAGGTAATACGGCGTGGCTGATCGCATCGCCCATCATGCTCATTTTTCTGAGGACGAGGAAACAACCCGGTAGAGCGCACGCTGCAGCGCACAGCGCCCCGACCACGACGATCCATGTATCGAATGAGGTCCAGTTCATGGTCTAGTGATCAGTGATCGGTAAACAGTCATCAGTGTTCAGTAGAGATTTGAATTGGTGAAGAAATGTTTAGCATGAGGCAATTCCGATATCACTGATCACTGATCACTGATCACTGGTCACTGTTTACTTTTTACTGATGACTGATGACTGAATCGCGTGCGGACTTGGCGGCATCGGAACGGCGATATGGCGTTGGCTGAGGTCGGCTTCGAGTTGACTGACGAGCTCGGCTCCGAGGATGTGTTCAACCATGTCAGCATCGCGGTCGACGTGGCTGGGTGCGATGTCAGCGTGTTTGATGAGATAGGTTTCCCAAAGTCTGTGATTCCGCGTGACACGGGCCGCCTCGCCAAATCCCGGTTCGGACAGTCGAAGCCGCCCGGGCCCCGCCGGCTCGAGATGATCCTCATGTTTCGCGACAGATAGAATGCGGCGGAGTTTGAACGGCGACCACGACCGCTTTTGAATCAAGCTCTCGAGAGAAAATGGTAGGTTGCGAACGCCCTCGGGACCCGACTGCGCTTCCAGCAACTCGAACGCGGCGCGGAGAAAGTGTTGGCGATCAACCTTGCGGCGGAGTGCCCGCTGGCGGAAGGCTCTCGGGATCACGCCACGCGCAGGAGCAAAAAGCATGCTGAGAAGAAACAGTACCCCAGCGACAAGGACGATGACTGCACCCGCCGGGAGTTTTGGGGCCAATGCGCTGATGGATGCTCCGAGCCAACCGCTGGCACCACCGATTATTGCTGACAGAACCAGCATTGACGACAACCGATGGGTCCAGAAACGCGCGGCGGTTGGGGGCGTGATGAGGAACGCAATCACGAGAATGAGCCCAACCGATTGCAGCCCGATTACCGTGACTGCTGTGACCAGCGCGAGTAGCAATATGTCAAGGAAGCGGGTCGGCCAGCCTTGCGCTTTTGCATAGGATTCGTCGAAACAGAGCAGGAGGAACTCCTTTAGAAATACAACCGATGTCGCGGACGCGACCACTGCGATTGAAGCAATGAGAATGAAATCGCTCTTCACCATTGATGCCGTTTTTCCGTAAATGAACGACTCAAGACCCGCCGCACTCGCACCCGGCATTCCCTGGACCATTCGCAGCACGGCCACGCCGATTCCGAAGAAAACGCTCAGGACAAAACCCATCGCGACATCGTCACGCAGTCGGGTTGTATTTCGGATCAGTAGCATCAACAGCAATCCGGCGATGCCGGAGAGGCTTGCTCCGAGTAGTAAGCCGGGTAGCGACTTTCCAGACATACCCAGCGATACCATCACCGCGAACGCGATCCCGATTCCGGGCAGGGTTGCGTGAGAGAGCGCATCACCCATTAGCGATCGTTTCCGCAGCAGGAGAAAGGAGCCTACCAGTCCGGAAGCGATCCCGAGTAGCGCCGTGGTTAGTACGACAAGCCGCGTGTTGTAGTTTTGCAACAACAGCACTTCGACGATGTCGGCTGGGTCGACCATGGTTCTCCTATATCCGCACGTTCTTCAATGCCTCCGCTGCATCTTCAAGCAGATCGAGCCGGCCACCGTAGGTCTTCTGCAGATTGTCCCGGGTGAAGACTTCCTCGGTTGGGCCGGCAGCGACGACGCGCATATTCAGCAAGACAACCCAATCAAAATATTTGGAGACTGTTGCCAAATCGTGATGCACAACCAGGCAGGTTTTTCCACGTGAATTGAGTGTCTTTAGGAGTTCGACGATAGCCTGCTCCGTTGCCGCGTCGACAGCTGCGAAAGGTTCATCCATCAGGTAGAGGTCAGCGTCCTGAACGAGCGCGCGGGCCAAAAAAACGCGCTGCTGCTGACCGCCGGACAACTGACTGATCTGCCGGTCCGCGAGGTGGGCGATGCCGACTTGATCCAATGCTTCCATGGCAGTATCGCGTTGCTTTTTTCCGACCCGGCGAAACCACCCCAGTCGCCGATAGGTGCCCATCGCCACGACATCGAGAGCATTGACAGGGAAGTCCCAGTCCACACTTTCGCGCTGAGGGACATAGCCCACCATGCTGCGATGTTTGCGGTAAGGCATTCCGTAGATGTGTGCCCATCCGGAGGTCTTCGGGACCAGATCAAGGCATGCCTTGAGCAATGTGCTCTTTCCCGCGCCGTTTGGCCCGACGATGGCGACTAGCTTGCCCTCGGGAATGTTCAGTTCGATATCCCACAATACAGGCTTGCGGTGGTAGGCAACCGTGAGGTCGTGAATCGCGAGGGGCAATCCCGGAGGATGCTCGGGATGTGCGTGCGGATCGGACGGCGCGAGTGGGTCGGCTAATTTAACTGGAGCCATGGTCAGTGAATTGTGAGTAGTAAATAGTGAAATAGTGATGAAGTTCAGTGTCTGCACCGATTACTGATCACTGCTTACTGATTTCCGAAAAGCCCCCTTCGGGTGGCGACCCTCCCAGGGCACGGGCGATGGTGGTAACGTTGTGATCGATCATGCCGATGTAGGTGCCTTTGTAAGTGTCTGCCGGGCCCATGGCGTCGGAGTAGAGTGTGCCGCCGATAGTGACGGCATGGCCTTTCGCTTTCGCGCCCTCGACCAGAGCGCGAACGTTCTTATCGGATACCGAGGTCTCGACAAACACCGCCGGGATTTTTGTTTTCACGAGAAAATTCACCAGGTCCTCAATGTCTCGCACTCCCGCCTCGGACTCGGTGCTCATGCCCTGGATGCCGCGGACTTCCAGCCCATAAGCCCGTGCCATGTAGTTAAATGCATCGTGGGCAGTGACGAGGACGCGTAGGTTTTCTGGAATCGTCGCGATCACTTCCTTCGCGTAGGCATCGAGAGATTCAAGTTGCAGGCGATAGGCAGCAGCGTTCTCAGTGTATTCGGTTGCGTGCTCAGGATCGTATTCTGAGAGAGCCTTCTCCACCACATTCACTGCCCGGATCCAGCCTTGCACGTCCATCCAGACGTGGGGATCGTGATGCGAGGAGCCGTCTTCAATGAGGTAAGTTGGGTCCTGCAAAATTTCTTCGGTCACCGGAGTGACAGGCTTTCCGCTCTTTGCGATTTTTTCAAGGACATCGCCCATTTTTCCTTCCAGTTTCAGGCCGTTGTAAAAGATGACATCGGCCGCCTGCAGCTGTTTCACGTCTGTGCTCGACGGCTTGTAGAGATGCGGATCGACGCCTTCGCCGATGACGCCGGCTACTTGAGCGTGCTCGCCTGCAACTTCGCGGACGATGTCCGCGATCATGCCCACTGTCGCAGCGACTTTATATCTGCCGTCGGTGCTTTCCTCTTCCGACCCGCAACTCGCTAACAAGCCCACGACAAAGCCGGTGAAGAGCAATCTGAAAAGGACTTTCCGTATCATTCTAAGAGTACGATTCGGCCCTCTGCTTGATTAGTCAAGATATAATGATTGATCGATCATCCAAATTCAGTGTATGCTTGCCCGCGATGCCATCCAGTACTGTTGAGGATTATTTGAAAGCAATTCTGCATTTGCAGGATTCCGGTAGCGGAACAGTCGCCGTTGGCGAAATTGCCAGGGAGCTTGATGTGACTCCGGGGACGGTGACTACAATGATGCGTCACCTGAGCGAAGAGAAGTTCGTCGACTATGTGCCCCGGCGTGGATTGAAACTGCTTCCCAAAGGGCGGACTTCCGCTATGAGAGTGGTACGTCGCCACCGATTGATCGAGCTTTTCCTTGTCGATGTCCTGAAGCTCGATTGGTCGGAAGTTCACGAAGAGGCTGAGATACTTGAGCACGTGGTCTCAGACCGCTTGCTTGATCGAATTGACACGATGCTCGGGCAACCCACCCACGATCCGCACGGTGACCCCATTCCGGATCGCGATGGGAAAATTGCGGCGAGTTCGGTCACGACTTTGGCTGAGGTGGTTGACGGAAAATACCGCATAACCCGCGTATCGGACGAGGACTCCGCTCTGCTCGGCTGGCTGGATCAGCAAGGGCTCAATCTCGGAGAGGAGATCGAGCTATCCCGCCCTGATCACGCAGCCGGGTTGCTGGAAATTGCGACACGGGGCGGGATAAATCCCATTAAACTAGGTATCAATGTCGCCGAGCAGGTGTTTGTGGAACCGCTTTGATGCATTCTTTCTTCCGTATATTTTGAACAATATTCGGACCTGATCGTCACATACAGACGGAATGAACCCCGTTTGGTCAGTGACCATCCCCTGATAAGTTCTCTTTTTATTTTAATCCCATCCTATGAAAATTAATCGTTCCCACTCCTTCCTCACCGCTCTCACATTCGTGATCGGCACATCGTTCTCAACTCTTCACGCTGAAGAAAAGTCGCCAGAATTTCTACACGATTACGAAGAAGCCCTCGCCGCTGCCGAAGAGGCGGACAAACCGACCATTGTGATCTTTTCGGCCTCGTGGTGCCCGCCATGCCAGCAAATGAAGAAAGCGGTTTATCCCAGCGAAACGGTTCAGCCCTTTCACGACAAATTCATTTGGACCTATCTGGACGCTGACGATCCGAAGAACGGTTCGGTTTCCGCCAAGTTTGGCGTGTCAGGAATTCCGCACATTGCCTTTCTGAAGCCTGACGGTGATCCAGTCGGCTATTTCAGCGGAGCTTTACCGCCGGAGAACTTTGCCGAAGTTTTGGATAAAGTCCTCGGTATGGTTGAGAAGCCTGAGTCTACGGTAGACGTCTCGGCAGGGACTCAGTAACTGGATTCTGCCCCTTTGCCCGCACGTCGCCGGATCTCAAACACTGGCGTTCTCGTACTCGCATCCACCGCGATTCTTTGATCGTTTCGGTTTTTCGTGGAACCGTTGCGATATGAGAATTCTTTTGATCGAAGATCATCCCGGCATCCGCGATAGTGTCGCGCGTGCTTTGCGGGATTCCAACTATGCTGTCGATGGCGCGGCGGACGGGCGAGAGGGTTTGTGGAAAGCGGAAGATTCGGAATATGACGCGATCATTCTAGATGTGATGCTGCCGGGGATGGATGGCTGGCAGGTTTTGTCGAAGCTTCGCGAGACGGATCGCACTCCGGTGTTGATGCTGACCGCGCTCGATTCGGTGGAGGATCGGATTCGCGGGTTGGACGAGGGCGCGGACGACTATTTGCCCAAGCCTTTCGAGATGGATGAATTGGAGGCTCGGCTCCGGGCCTTGATCCGCCGCTCGGCTGGCGAAGCGCAGGCGGTCATCGGACTGGGTGACTACACGCTTGATCTAAATCGGAAAGTTGTTTTGAGCGCAGGCTCTCCCGTTTCAATCACTTCGTTGGAGTATGCATTGATCGAATTTCTTGCTTTGAATCGGAGCAAGGTGATCTCGCGAACGGAACTCTATGATCACCTTTTTGATGAAAGCGATTCCAGCTTTTCCAACACGCTAGATGTGAGGGTTTCCCGAATTCGCTCCAAGCTGGGCAAGGACTTTATAGTCACTCATCGCGGAATGGGGTATTCTATTGCTAAGTAAAATGTTTCGCTCAATTTCATGGCAACTTCAGTTTTCTTACAGTCTGCTGTTGCTCGTGGCTCTCGTCGGATTGGGGATCTTCGGTTTTCTCCATCGGAAGTCCGAGATGCTTCGAGCGGTGGATGAAAGCCTCCAATTCCGGTCGCGGCAGATCAGCTCGATGCTGGTGCGGCATGATCTGAGAGGTCTGGATGCGTTAGAGAATAGGGATGACTCTAGCGAGGTCCCGACGCTTCCACCTTTGCCGGTAATTCAGGCGAATGGTGAAGCGGAATCTGCGACGCCGAAGCTTTACTATCAGGTTTGGAAGGTGGAGGACGAGACTTTGGGACTTGTTTTTCAGTCTCTGGAATTCCCGTCGCTGACCGAACCGATTCCGCATCCGAGAGAGATACAGGGAACGGGAATTGTGAGAATGGAGGGCTCGCAGCGCCAAGTTCTCAGTCGCGCAGTGCGAGACTACGTCATTCTCGTAGGCTCCGACATTTCTCATCAGAAGTCCGGGCTCAAGCAGTTTCTGGTTAGGATGATCGTCGGCGAAGCTGCGTTTTTTAGCCTTTTCGTTTTGGCTGGCTACTGGCTGACTCGGAGGGCGCTTGGTCCGATCGGGCAGATTTCCGACACGGCCCGAACGATTGCCGATGGCGCACTCGACCAGCGGATTCCGGTCGAGGCTGGGAGTTCAGAATTGAGCGATTTGTCGCTGGTGCTGAACGATTCCTTTGATCGTCTGGAAGGGAGCATTTTGCGGCAACGGGAGTTCACCTCGAACGCTTCGCACGAACTGAGAACACCGATCACGGCGATTCTTGCGGAGGGCCAATCGAAGCCGAAGACCATCGAGGAATACCACGAGAGTCTTGGGAATTGTGTCGATACAGCCCGTTCGATGGGGCGGTTAGTGGATCAATTGCTCGAATTGTCCCGCTTCGATTCCAGAAGTAGCGTGCTGCATCGAGAGTCTACTGATCTCGATTTGGTTGTCAGCCGCGCGGTTCAAATGATCCGACCGCTGGCGGAGGCAAAGTCGATCCGGATCGAGCCGGAGTTGGATTTGGTGCAGGCGAATGTCAATGAGATCGGAATCAGTCAGGTGGCGGTGAATCTATTGAACAATGCGGTGTCCTACACAAACGAGGGCGGGACGATCTCGGTTCGGTTGA
>Ga0222633_1001866_pt1 | contig 9906 bp, 6 predicted proteins | sample AntAcemetageno48_FD_179816 | JGI IMG/M metagenome (GOLD analysis project Ga0222633, IMG submission 179816) | Saline water microbial communities from Ace Lake, Antarctica - #48 | ecosystem: Environmental > Aquatic > Non-marine Saline and Alkaline > Saline | place: Antarctica: Ace Lake | collected... | reverse complement strand
TTCGGGGCCCTTTCTTTTTGGTCAGTTGGTCGGCATAGAGACGCCGAGCGCCTTCAGGCCAGAGCGCAAGAGATCCGAATCAGGGATGCAGGCCCCGCGCTGCTCATGGGCAAAGTGCCAGGGGCAAATCCAAAGCCGGCGCCGACTCTCACGAAGGAAGAGATCGCTGGGATCAAAGAGAACAGCGATGCTGGCCCGCACATTCGATGCCAATGCCGAGGAGTATTGGGTGGTCTGGGATCGTTCTATTGTGGTTGCAGCCAGAGATCCCCAGCTCGACGCATGAACACCCGCCCCCCAGACGTAAGCCACACCCTCGCCGTGGTGGTTGGATACCTGCGCCGAGGCCCCACGACGCGGCGGCGCTTCCTTGCGCTGATCGAATCGGCGCCCAACTATCAGCAGCTGCACCTCCAGGCCCAGGGCGAGGGCCTTTACGCTTCCCCGGCCGCGGCTGAAGAAGCAGCAGCGGCGATGGGCCTGGCGATCGAAGCAACGGCCTGAGCCGCCGCATGTTTCACCGGTTGTTGGTTTCGCCAATGCAGAACGTGGTGGCGATCCACTGCAATTTCAACGAGGCTGGCGATCAACTGAAGGTGGGGATGCTGGTGGTTGAGGCCGGCACCATCTCTTCCGACGTGCTGGTGTCACCGCCGACCGGCGGCGCGGCCTTCTATCTGGCCTTGCCTGAGGATGTTCTCAATGCAGGGCAGCGCTACGTTGGGTGGCAGATCAGTTCCCCAATCAGGCCAGCCGCATGAGCGTCAGCAGCAGAATCCTGGCCACCTTCCGCACCGATTACAAGGTGCTGGGGCCGTTCCGGTTGGCTGTCTACGGCAAATTGCTCCAGGGTGAAGCGGAGCTGCTCGAGCAACAGCAGCGTGATCAGACCGTCACCTATGGCGCCTACATCCGCCTCACTCAATCCATTGCCAGGGAGACAGGTCTGCCGATTGAGGATGTTGACCAAATCATTGCTCAGTTCCAGACCAGCAGCGACATCAACGACACCCAGGCGATCAATGAGAAGCTCAAAGCGCTTGGAGCTCTGAGCAGCGATGCCCAGGAGTTCAGCGCTTTCCTGAACAGTCAGGCGCTGCTGAGTGATCACAAGCGAACGCTGGTGACAGCGCTGCTGCTTGGTCGCGCTGAATACATGGCCGCGGAAGATGAGTCTGAGGAATGGATTCATCTCAAGCGTGGCGAGTGGGACATGGAAGACACCCGGAAATTGCCGAAACCCATGGTGGATGAGCTCCATGACTTCCTGATGGGCGAGCGAGCTGCGCAGGTGGAAGCGGGAAAGCCGCCGGAGATGAAGGCCCAGAAGAGGCCCCGAACGACCAAACTCTCACCCGCGACGAACAGCTCGCCCGCATTGACGCCTTCCTGAGCACCCCTCCTACTGATTGGGATGAGATCCAGCTGGTGCTCACCAGCGGGCTCACCCATGATCCCCGCTGGCAGGCCGATCGATTCCACCTCCAACCGGTTGACGCCGTTCTGAAGGCCTACGGCTGGGCCCTGAAAGAGAAGGCGAAGCGCACCAATGAGCTGAGCACCACCACGGCCCGGCTGGCGGTGCTGGTGGAGATGGCCGGCTTCCCAGGGTTGGGCAGCAAAGGCCGCACAGAGGAACAGTTCCTGCCGTTTGACATCCGCGACGCCGACAGCCAGCGGGCCCAGCGGCTCACGCCAGAGGTGGCCGCCACAATCCGCTCCCTGCTTCGTGATGGCCAACTGCCGCTCCGGGTGCTGGTGCTGGCAGTGGAAGAGCTCGAGCGCTCCAAACTCTGACGCCGTTGCGGCCTCAGAATGGTTTCAAGACAAGGTGAACGTTTGACCAGCAGCGGCGGGGGCGGCGGCGAATACACCCTGGGTACAGCCACCCTGACCCTTAGGGGCGACCTGAAGCCGCTTGAGGCTGACCTGGCCAAGATGCGGCGGATGATCGCCGACATGGAGCGGCGGCAGACCAACATTCCGGCGCCCAAGATCCCGCCGCCTTCCGCTGAAACCCAGAGCGGGTTTGATCGGCTGCAGGGCACGTTGGAGCAGCTCCGCAAAGGGATCACTGGCGACAGCTCAGCCTGGGACGCAATGGCGGCTCGCCTGAAAGGCGCCGGCGCTGCTGGTGCCGGCGCGGCTGGTGGAATCGGCGGTGCTGGCGCCGCGCTCGGCAGCATGGTGGGCATGGCCGGGAAGGCGATCCCGATCTTCGGCCAGCTCGGCCTGGCGGCAGAGGGCGTCAAGGCGGTGTTTGGCGCGGTTTCGACAGCGATCGGCGCCGTGATCGGCCCGCTTCAGGCGCTGACCGCTGAGACGGCGCTGTTCAACCGGCAAATGAATGAAGCTGGGGCCGTGATGGCAAACCAGTTCGCTATTTTTGCTGATGGAAAGATCGTTGAAGGCACCGCCCGCCAGATGAGAATGGTCCGTGGCACTATTCTCGACGAATACAAATACATCCAGAAGGAAGTAGCTAATATCAGCGGCTCTACAGCAGCTCAGATATACGATAGCTTCAACATCATAATGACCCACAGCAACAGCTTGGGGGATAAAGGCACCCCGCAGAACGCTTCCAAGCTTGCTACCCGCATCGCGGCAGGTATGAACACGTTTGGGATCCCGCAAAACCAGATGATGCAGGAGACAAACGCTCTGATGATGGGCAACATCGATCCCAACGCGATGCTGGCCCAGAAGTTGGAGATCACATCTTCTGATGTAAAGGAACAGCAGAAGCAGGGCAAATATTACGACTTTTTGATGGGGAAGCTTGAAACCCTCTACGAGGGCCAGAAGGAGCTGGGGGTGAGCCTTCAGAACGTGATGAGCAATTTCGAGTCCGTCAGCCAGACGATCACGGCGAAATCAGGCGTTGCGCTGGAGGCTTCTTCCGCCGCCATGCTTCAAACCGTGTTGACCACGTTCCAGAACCTGCAGTCCAGCTTTGAAATGCTGCTGTCATCGCTTGCTGAGGCGGTGGCCCCCCTGCTGGAGCTCATGGGCCCGGTGCTCTCTGTGCTGACTTCGATCGGCAGTGTCCTGGCCTCTGTTGGCGGGATGGCGCTTGATGTGATCGGCGCGGTGTCCGCGGTCGTGAAGTCTTCTCTCTTGGCGCCATTGGTGGCTGTGGCTAGGAGCATTGAGCTGATCGCCAAAGGAGCGGAACTTGCCGCAAAAATATTGTCAGATGGCTTTGATTCAATAAAGGTCGCTCTTGGCTTCTTCCCCGACGAATCAGCTGATGGCGTCAACAAGTTCTTCGACAATCTGATCGGTGGCATTGAGCAGGCCGGCGAGTCCCTGGACCGCGCCCGCCTGGATCGCTTGCAGAATCAGCTCGGCAATGGGCTGGGCAGGATCCGAACACAAGGGGAGGCGGAGGGGCTCTCTGAGTTCGCCATCAAAGAGCGCCAGGACAAGTTCCGTGACGACTTCATTGAGCGGACCGGCCTCGTTACTGATGTTGAGCTCCGCAGCCTCAAGCTCTCAAAAGAGGCCCAGGCCGATCTGGACGCCTTCAACGCTGCGCTGGGCACCGGATCAACCCGTGCCCTGAACGTGTCCAAGCAATGGGCCGAGATCAAGACCAAGGGCTACCAGAACGAGATCAAGAGCTTGGAGCAGGGCCTTGGCCTGATGACCCGGCAGAAGGCCGTTGCGGAGGCCATGGCCGCCGTTGCCGATGCCCGCCGCGCTTTCACCGCCCACGGCTTCGAGCTTGGTGTCCAGGTGTCGGCATCACCAGAAGCCAAGGCCGCGGCAGTAGCCCGCCTGAACAATCTCAAGTTTGAGCAGGAGAAGGAAGCGATCCAGGAACGGAAGGGCCTGCTGCAATCCGAGCGGGAGATGCAGCAGCGGCAGATGGCGATCCAAGAGAAGCAGCTGCTGATCCAACAGGAGCAGCTCAAAATCGCGGTGGTTGAGGCAGAGAACAGTCGAAACAAAGGCAAGGAGACGACTCAGGAGCTGCTGCGCAAGCGCGGAAACACCCGCTTTGGCACCCCCGCCTATTTCGCCGTCACTGCAGAGCTGAACGCCCAGATGGCCCGCACCACCCGGGACAACGCCATCCTCAATCACGCCAAAGAGGCCCGCCGCCTGGGCTTTGAAGCGATCAGTCAACTGGGCACCATCAACAGCCTCGAGCAACAGCGCATGGACCTGCAGCTGGAGCAGCTTGGCCTTCAGGAGCAGGGCGCCCAGTACACCCTGGAGCAACAGCGCCTGATGGCCGAGATTGCCGCCGCTGGCCAGGACATCGCCAACACCATGGCCGCGGCGAACAATGAAGCCACCGCCCGCAACAACGAGCTCAACAACGAGAAAGCAACAATCCAGGATCAGTTGGCCCTTCAGGCTGAGCAGGTGAGGCTCGACAAGGCCCGCACTGACCTGGCCATCACCCGCGGCCGCGCTGCGGTTCAGGAAGCAGAGCGGCTGCAGTCAGTCCAGCAAGCGCAGGCCAGCGCCCGGAGCGGTGGCGGCGTGGTGGCCGTGGTCGAAGCACAGATTGCGGCGGCCGCGGCTGGTGTGACGGGAATGGAAACCGCCGCCGAGGCGCAGGAACGGCTCTATGCCGCGAAGGAAGCGCAGATGGAGCGCGAGCATCGGATGCAGCAAGAACAACTGCGCATCCAGCAGCTGCGCGAGCAATCTGAGCTGCGCATTCAGCAGCTCACACTTCAAAGCCAACAGGTGGAGATCACCTTGGCGCGGGCAAAGATGACCGCCACCCTGGCCACCATCGCGTTGGCCAGGCAACAGGACGCCCTCGGTGCGGCGATCCCTGGGCAGGGCTCAGTGCCAGGCCTGGGCAGCAGCGGCGGCGGCGCCGTCTTTGGAGCCACAGACGGCGGCACCGGCCGCGTCAGCAATGCCGAGGGCTACGTCCATGGTCACTTCCAGACATCTGGCACCCTCGCCGAGCTGCTGGAGGATGTCTTGCCTGTCGTCAACCAGCTGATCGAGCAAGGGGTAGACGTGACCCTGATGGACGGCACCCCGCTGAGCCGCGGAATGTCCGACCAACAGATCAAGGGCCTGCTGCGGAAAGGGGCCGGGCAGCACGGCCACAGCGGTGATGGTCGATCGCTGGATCTTTCGGTGCCGGTGGGAACCGCTGTGCCGGTGGGTCTGTCTGACGTGCGCACCGCCAACAACACCGCTGACGGGATCAACGGGCTGCTGCCAGGGAGCGGGAAGACGTGGCTCAGCCATCTGGCGCCGGGCTCAACGGGTGGAGCCGGCGCCAGCACCGCATCAGCGACCCCCGCAGCCTCGAACATCGATCCCAAAATCCTGGCGGCGGCCGCGGCGGCTTACAAGGCTGGCTTCAGGGGTGAGGCTCTGGCCGAAATCACGGCGGTGGCTTTTGCCGAGAGCAGCTACGACCCCACCGAAACCAACATGAAGGGCGGAGATCGCAGCTATGGGCTGTGGCAAATCAACATGAAGGACGGCACGGGGCCAGAGCGCCGGCAGCGGTTTGGCCTGGCCAGCAATGAAGACCTGTTTGATCCAGACGCCAATGCTCGCGCTGCTTTTGGCCTCTGGCAGGATCGAGGCTTCCAGCCCTGGCGAAACAGCCATGGCAATGCCAACTACATGGCGGCCCTGCCTGAGGCGCGGCAGGCGGCGGCCTGGGCGGAAGGTGGTGGCACGGTCGGCGCTGCTGGGGTGGGCCCAAGCCTCGATCAACAGCAAGCTGCAGCAGAAGAGCAGGGCCAGCAACTCGACACCGCCGAAGCCCGGCTGAACGAGTTGCTGGCGCAGATGACGACGTTCTTCGAGATGCTCAACAACCGCCAGAGCCTGGGGCAAGAAAACATGACGGAGGCGCAGCTGGCCGAACGCGAGCAGTTTGACTTTGAGCAGGAGACGGATCGACTCCGCGCCCTAACGCTGGAAACCCCCACCGGCCAGTTGGCGGCCAGCAGCACGCAGGCGATCACCGACAGCATTGCCGGATCCATCAAAGGCGGCCTTCAGGCCCTGATGAGTGGCGGCGACATCAAGCAGGCGCTGCTTGGTGTGCTCAGCCAGGCCGGCCAGACGCTGATGGAGGCCACCGTCGATTCCTTGCTCAACCCCATGCTGGCGCAGCTGCAGGGGCAACTGTTCAAGACGCTGAGCGGCGTGGACATAGAAGCAGTGGCACTGCAAAACGCTGCCGGTGCTCACGTAACCGCGGCTGGTGCATTGATGAATGCAGCGGCGGCCATCGGCGCCGCTGCGGCCGGCACGGGTGCCGCTGGTGGGGTGAGTGGCATCAGCCAGGCCTTCAGCACGGTCAGCAAGCTGGCATCGCTGGCCGGCGGCCTGGGTGGCGGCATCAGTGCCGGCATTCAGAGCGCTGGGGCGGCAGCTGGCGCAGCAGCGTTTAATTCCATCGTTCCGATTGGTGTTCAACCGTTCACCGCCGGCTTTGCCGGTGGCGGTGAGGCGCGCTACGGCCTTGACTACCTTGTAGGGGAAGGAGGCCCTGAAATCGTGCGCTTCAATCGCTCCGGCGGCAAGGTCACCAGCAACCGGCAATTGAGCCAGGCGCTTGGTGTTCCCTTTCAGCGCGCCCCGGGCGGCAAGGCAGAAGTGGCAGGCGAAACCCTGGGGATGGGCACCCCTGGCGTTCCGTTCGCTCGCACCGTCAGAAACTCCGCATCACCCGCAACCCCTGGCGTTCCGTTCATCAGGCCCAGCGGGGGAGAGCGCAGCGGCGTTCCGTTCATCAGGCCCGGCGGGGGAGAGCGCAGCGACGTGGCCAGCGCCCGCCGGCTGCAGATTGGCATTGAAACCCAGGTGATCAATGGCGTCGAGTACGCCACGGTAGAGCAGGTGCGGCAGGCGGCCAATGAATCCGCCGAGGCCGGCCGAGAGTCCGCCTACACCGGCATCCAGAACAACCCCAGCGTTCGGCGCGCCCTGGGGATGTAATGGCCGTTCAGCTCTGCGCCTACATCGTGTTCGTGGATGCAAGCGGCACCCCACAGGTGGGTTACGCCTGGCAGAACTTCTGGGCTGGTCAGCTGCGCAGCTACGACGGTCGGGATCACGTCTTCATGGGATTCCGCATCAGCGATTCGGCTGGCGCCCGCGGCGGTGATCGATCACAAGGCGAGCTCAGAGTCAACCGGAATCAGCTCGCGCTCAACGTGTTGGCAGAGGCCCGGGCCAATGCCTGGAAGATCCGCGCCGATATTGTGGTGGTCGATGTTGTCGCCGGCAGCGACGTGCGGCTCCTGTCCAGGCACAACTGGCGGCTGGGGCCGATCGAGCGGCAGGCCTCCATCCGGGTGCAGCTGACCAGCCCCTTGGACGCCGTGCGTGGCGACGCCCCCCGCCGCCGGCTCAGCACTGAACTGGTTGGCCAGGTGCCAGATACCGGCTCCCTGTTTATCGCATGACGATCACAGCGCCCTGGCTTCACTACCTTGGCCTCCCTTGGCAATGGAACGCCGACCCTGATCGAGATGGCGGCACAGACTGCTTCCGCCTGGTGCTCGCCGTCCTAGCCCTCCATGACGCCCCTCGACCTGAACGGATTCACCGGCAGTGGTACGTGGCCGCCGGCCGCGGCTATTGGGATGAAGTGCTCGATGAACTGGAGCTCGGCACCTATCGGGTGAAGGGTGGCTGCAACCTGGACATAGCGCAGCTGGACGGCGGCGCCCCGATCGCCCTGGGCATTTGCGTGGCCGGTGGTTTGCTCACTTGCTCCCGGGAAGAAGGGGTGCATTGGCGGCCCATTGATCCAGCGAACGTGCTCCGCTGGTGTCGCTTCTATCCAACGCCATCACTGCAGGGCCAGCCATGAAACATCCCCTCCCGCTCCCTGGTGACGAATACCTGGCCGAGCTGCTGGGATGGACGCCAGAGCAACTGCTGCAATACCAAACCGAACGCTGGCAGGCGGCGGCACAAGCTCCCGCGCCCCTGGTGGTCTGCGAGCCGATCTCAGGAACACTGACGGTCATCTCGTTGGTGACCACAATTCTGTCGGTCGGCTACACCCTGCTCAGCCTGCTGCTGGCTCCAAAGCAGCGGCGGCCTGGAGAGATCAGGAGCACCCAGCGGCAGGGCGACACGATCAGCGACAGCGGCCGGTACTCTCCACGCCCTGGCTTTGATTCAACCCAGGAGGTCGCCAGGCTCGGCACTGTGATTCCCGTCACGTTCGCCCGCCGCGAGTTCCTTCCCGCGCTGAATGGACGCCCTGAAGGCTTCTACGGGGGCATTCGGATCAATGCGGGCCTGGTCTGGTCCCAGATGTTCAGCCTCGGCGGCTCTCAGTTGTTCCGTGGCGTCTACGTGCTGGGGGAGGCGCCGATCGCCAGCGTTGACCCGCAAGGATTTGCGCTCGGCAACAACCCGCTGCGCTCCTACGACCTGGGCACGGACGGGGCCAACGAGGCCGCGGCGCGCCTGACGATCTACAGCCGGCCGGGTGGAGGCCGCATCCTTGGCACCGATCGAGTGGCGGGCCGGCTGGCCTCTGCTGATCTAGGCAATGTAGAGAATGCCGGCGGTGCGGACGTGTTTCAGCTGGGCAGCCTCGGCAATGCCATATTGCCGGATGCCTGCGCAACAGGCCGGCCCAGCACGTCCACCTCCTTCGGCCTTTACGCCACCGTGGCCAACGGCCTTGGCTATCGGGTGAACCCCCAGCTCCGGCCCACGCGAGTGATGACGGCCAAGCCCTCTGGGAATGACGGAAATCAACGGCTTGATCCAACTGACGACGTGGTGGCCCTGGGCGCGCTCTGGAAAGCTCGGAGCATGTGGAGCGGCCGCAGCGGCATCACCACCACCAGTAGAGGCTGGGTGAGCAATTCCGCCACCCTGGAGATCGGCGACAGCTTCCTTTATCTCCTGTCGAACACCACCGACGCAAAAACCCAGTTCCAATTCGACGGCTCCCAGACAGACAGCAACCAGACTCATCGCGAGACATTTTCGGACGTGGCTGTGGCAATCAGCAGCCGCCAGCGTTCAGCAGATGACGCCCTGCTTATTGGCGACATCTACAAGGCCGGCAGCTGCCTGGCGGTGCTGGAAACTCGCACTCCTGCCACCGATGTTTTTGTGAGCGACGCCGACAACGAGCCGGTAGGAGGTGGCCAGCAGATGGTTTGCCTGTTCCGGGTCATTCGCGGCGGAATCGTCAACGAGACAACGGACAACGAAATCAATCCATCAACCAGTGGAGGCAGAACAGAGCCGCGGGTGGCGGATGAAAGTGATAATTGGGATTGGGCCAGCATTGATCCAGGGCCCCGCTACCCGACCGGCACCAGCCGGGGCCATTTGCATCGCTGCGCCATAGCTGACTTCACCCTGGCTCGCCCTGCCCAGGTGATTGAGATTGGCTTCCGCAGCACCGTAGGGATTCGCGGCCAGGGCTTCGCCAACGTTCGCCAGATCCCCAGCCTGCGCGAGATCAACAAAAAGGCGGGCGGTGAGCGAGAGGGGGAAATCCTGGAATCAGGCGACAAGCTTGAAATCTCATCGTTCCAGACCGGCACCCGTTCGTTCAGTGAGGAACGATATTCGTTCTTTCGTGTTTCGTATCGGGCAGAGGCCGGGGCGACCTTCACTGAATTGCCCACGATCTACGGGGTGCGCGGCCTCACCCAGCAGCCTCAGTACAACTATTTGCGGCTGCAGATGCCCAGCGCGGCCCGTTGGCAATACCGCATTGAACCGCTCAGTGGCTGGGAGATCCGATCAGGGGCACAGGCTGGGAGCATGGCGGTTCTGGACGCCCGGCGCATCGTAATCGAATCTGTGCAGAGCTTTACTGATGGCGCGGTTGCTGTCACCTACACCGGGGAGGCACCGTTTACCCGTTCTGTCGAGCGCTTTTCCCTCGACTCCATTGAGCCCAACGAACGGAGCTCG
>Ga0222633_1001865_pt1 | contig 9911 bp, 4 predicted proteins | sample AntAcemetageno48_FD_179816 | JGI IMG/M metagenome (GOLD analysis project Ga0222633, IMG submission 179816) | Saline water microbial communities from Ace Lake, Antarctica - #48 | ecosystem: Environmental > Aquatic > Non-marine Saline and Alkaline > Saline | place: Antarctica: Ace Lake | collected... | reverse complement strand
AAAATGGTCGACTTGTCAAAAACGCCGTCGCCGTCGGTATCGGTGAGCAGTTTTACCCGGCCGAGCGCTTCCTCGCGCCGCTCGGAGTAGCCGCGCATTTCCAATACATAGGCGCGGCCCTGTTCGTCGAATGCCATCGCAATGGGATCCATCACGTCCGGTTCATGCGCGGCGAGGGAAAGTTTAAATCCCGGTTCGATCTCGAAGTTCGAGAGTGTGTCGGATGGCTCGGTCGCGGGAACGCGGGGGAACTCCTCGGCTGAGATTTCAAGTTCGTCTTGTGACGTTGCGAGCGCGATCACCGAAAAAAGGGAGGCGCAAAGGAGTGTGGTTTTCATCTCGATCAGTTTGCTGGTTGTATTCAGACTGCTCAACACATGAACCGAAGACAATTCACAAAAGCGGCGGGATCAGGGGTATTGGCGGCTGCGGTTCCGGGCTACGGCGCGGAAGCGGAGCAGATTATCGATATTCACCAACATATTAATTTTCACGGGAGGCGAAACGGGGAGTTGCTCGAGCATCAGAAAGCCATGGGTGTGACGAAGACAGTTCTCCTTCCCGCTGGATCGATCCTAAGTCGGGGATCGACGAATGGGGGCAAAGCGAACGGTCTCGCAGCGCGTGTATTCGGGACAGAGGCGGCAGCCCGACTGACGGCGGAGCATCCCGAGTCGTTCGTCTATTTCTGCAACGAGATCCCCGACATCGACGGGGCGACGGCGAGCATGGAGAAATGGTTGGAAAAAGGAGCGCTCGGGATCGGCGAATCCAAGTTCAAGCTCGAGTGCGATTCCGCTCCGATGATCGGCATTTACGAAGTGGCGAAAGCCTACGATGTGCCGGTGCTTCTGCATTTTCAGCACAATGCCTACAACATGGGATTTGATCGTTTTTACAAGGTGCTCGAGAAATTTCCGACGGTGGCTTTCATCGGCCATGCGCAGACGATGTGGGGGAATATCGACGCGGCGCATGATCAGACTGCGATGTACCCTGCCGGTCCGGTGAAGCCGGGAGGGCTGACGGACAAATACCTGAGCGACTATCCGAATATGTATGGCGATCTCTCTGCCGGGTCGGGCAAGAACGCCATCAATCGCGACGAAGAGCACGCGGCGGCGTTTTTCGAAAGGCACCAAGACAAGCTCATGCTCGGGACAGATTGCGCCGACATGGTCGGTTCGGGCGAGAAATGTTCCGGTTCCGGGCAGATCGAAAACGTGCGCAAGCTGGTGAGCGACCCGGTGGCGCGCGCGAAAATTTTCTCAGGAAATGCGAAGCGTGTAGTGGGGATATGAGATGGATGAAGTGGTTGGGACCTTTTCAATGGGAATTCGTATTGTGGACAGCTATTCTAGTAGGTAGTGTCGGGGGCCTCATTTCAATGAAGGCTTTCAACTCGCTCAACGCTAGAGATTTTACTGAGCTAACTGTACCTGAGATCATTGCCCATCGCGGTGCATCTGCCGTCGCTCCGGAGAACACACGGTCATCCATCGTCGATGCGATTCGGGTGAAAGCATCTGTGATCGAATTCGATGTTCGAGCTACTAGAGACGGCGAGTTGGTTCTCTTTCACGATGATAATTTTGAGCGGCTCGTCGGGACGAAGGGATCTGTCGAATCCACAACCTGGGCCGATTTCGAAGCGATGGATGTGGGGAAATGGTTCGGTGATACGCGCTTCGCGGGAGAGAATCCAATCCGGATGGCGTTTGCGATTGAGTTGTGTCTTGGGGGCGACTCCATTCCGCTGATCGAGCACAAGACTGGCTCAGCCGCCGCCTATGCCAAGGTCATTCGAAAACTTGGCGTGACGGAGAAGGTGATCGTTCAGAGCTTTAATTGGGATTTCCTCCGGGATCTCAAAGAAGAATTGCCGGACACCGCTATCGGCGCATTGGGAAGCAAAACTCTTACGTCTGAGCGGCTCGCGGAACTGGAGTCTCTCTCTCCGAATTGGGTTGGGTGGAATTACAAAGACTTGCGGACAAGCGACCTAACTGCCCTGCAAGACTTCGGAGCAAAGGTCGTTCTCTGGACCGTCAACGATCCGTCTGTAGCCAGGCAATGGGTTGCCGCCGGGGCCGACGGGATTATCACTGACCGACCAGCCGAAATGGCGAAAGCGTTCGAACCAACGGAGGGCGAATAGGCAGAGGCAAGCGGTTCGCTCCGCCTCTCTTCGATATTCACAGCTGTCAGGAGTTACGCCTCGGCGCGCAGGTCCCTACCCGCGTAGCTACGGCAACTTCGCGATGGCTTCTTCGATGTCGCCTGCGGTGATGATGCCGTCATCCAGTGTGATCGCTTCCGCCGAAGGGTCTGCCGGATAGAGCACATAGAAGGGCACGCCGGCGCGCCCAAAGGTCTTAAGCAGCGCGGTAATATTTGGATCCTCGTTGGTCCAGTCGGCGATGAGAAATTCGATGCCATTATCCTTAAAGAGAGTCTGAACCTTCTCCGTCTTGATCGTAGCGCGCTCGTTGACCTTGCAGGTGACACACCACTCCGCAGTGAAATCGACGAAGACTGGTTTTCCCTCTTCGCGGTACTGAGCGATCACGTTCCGGATGTCGATTTGAGAGGCTGGAGCCCGCTGCGCAGAGGCGTTCCATGCGACGCCGGCGCTCAGGAGAAAGACAGCCGCAGCCGCGACTCGTGCCTTCATGCGGGTTGGGGCATTCTGATTGAATCCACCAAAGCGCCCCAGAATCCACAGAGCAATTGCGAGGAAAAGGACAGAAGCGAGCGCCCACTGGAGTCCTTCGACGCTGAGTTGCTTGGAAAGCACACCAATCAGCCAGATCGCCACAGCGAGCATCGGGAATCCCATGAATTGTTTGAAGGTTTCCATCCACGCTCCCGGAGCGGGAATCACGTCGAGGAGTTTCGGGAACGCTGCAAAAACAAAATAGGGTGCCGCCAGCCCGAGCCCGAGCGAGGTGAAAACGAGGAACATGATGGGGGCACTCTGGGATAATGCGAACCCGATGGCGGGGGCCATGAAGGGCGCGGTGCAGGGAGTCGCGAGCAGAACCGCGAGAGCCCCGCTCCAGAACGAACCGGCGTAACCAGTCTTAGTCGTCAATTCTCCGCCCATAGCAGTCATCGATGTGCCGAACTCAATCGTTCCAAACAGGCTCAGGGCAACGGCAACCATCACGAAGATTAAACCTACGACAAAGATCGGCTGTTGAAGCTGTGCGCCCCAACCGACGTCACCATCACCGGCGGAGCGGAGGATGAGCATCATCACGGTAAGGGCCCAGAAAAAGATGAGAATTCCGAGAGCAAAGACCAAGGAGTGGGCCAGAACCTTTTTCCGATCTCCTCCGGAGTGACCGACAAAAGACATCACTTTCAGCGAGATTACCGGGAAAACGCAGGGCATGATGTTGAGAATAATGCCACCGATAAATGCTGCGAAAAGAACGCCGAACAGGCCTCCGCCGAAAGGTAGTTCCTCTTGAGCGCTTTCCTCCGTCACCTTTGTTTCTCCAGCTTTGACCGGATCGGAAACGGCAGACTGTGAAGTATCTGTTGAGATTAAGTAACCCGTTTTTCCTCCGGCCGATTCCGCGACGAGCAATCCTGAAAACGCCTCAGGTGCTTCCGTCAGCGTTTCGTTCTTTGGCGCGATGATAGTCACAACTCCCTCATTTTGTGTAATCTTCGGGTCGGGCAGGGGATCGAAGATCCCGGTTTTGAGAGCGAAGAGGTTCAACTTTGTCCCTTCGGGGACCGTGCCAGTCGGAACCTCAACGGAGATCATCAGATTTTCGCCTTCCAGCGCCGTGGTGACGGGCCAACCCTGCTGAACAGGGACTTTCGAGACTGCTCTTTGAATAGCGCCCGCGTTCGGACTGGGTTGCGCGGTCTCGCCGACTTTCAGAGTGATCGCAACTGCCGCTTTTCCGGGCACGCAGGTGTTCGGATCACACATCAGCCAGGACGAATTTCCGGAAATCGTTACGGAGCTACCAGGCTCGAGATCTGCCGGGGGAGTGATTTGGATCGGATGAATCACTTCGGTTTCGTAGCCGAAACCGGGCTCTCGGTAATCGAAGCCGGGAGTGCTGTAATCGGTGATGAACTTTTTCGGAACCGGAAACTGTAGGTTGCCCGCCTTCCAGCCATCCGGAAGGTCGAGAGCCAGAGCAGTCGGCTTGCCGGTCGGACCGGGATTGATCCAGTAAGTGTGCCAGGTCGGATCGATCTTGAGGCGCAGCGCTAGGGTGAATGGTTGCCCCGGAACAATCGTGGTTTCCGTCGAGATCAACTGTGCTTCGACGTTCTTATCGCGCACCGCCATGGATTGAGCGGAGAGATCAATGGACGAAAATGCGATCACAGCCGCGACGGCTGCGGCGAAGGGGATTCTGGGAGAGATCATTGTGAAATGAGACGTCTGGACAACGAATTCCTTAACGTGCCTGTGTATTCTACCCGTTTCAAGCAGTTGCGATGGCGCATGCGACTGCGAGAAACCGGGAACTTCAGTTGGCACCTTGATTCAGGGGCAGGGTTGCCGGGGCGAAACCAATTGTCTGAGCGACGAGCCTCGGAAATGGGAAGATTTGATGAAGGGAAACTATTCTCCCTCTTCAACAGAAATCGTGAAGCTGTGATAGCGGCTATCGTCGTCGCCATCCACCAGCCGCAAGACAACTTGATGTCTATTGCCGGTATCCGCAGTTTCCGGAAGCCATTCGATTTTGCCTTTGTTCGAGATTTTCAAATTTTCAGGGCCAGCGACTTTTTCGAATCGAACATTCCCAGCCGATGAATGCCACTCTATTTCGTAGACATAGGGGATGTCGGGAGTCGCGCCAACAGGAGGAACTGAGCTGACGTATAGAAAATTCTCGGTATCTGTTTTGGAGTTCTCACCAAAGGGAAAAGGGCGAAGGATTATTTTGTCATTCGTTGGGGGTAGAGTCGCAAGAATCTGAAGCTGCGGAATCAAATGGATCCGGCGGTCAAATGAAAGATCTCCATCGTTCCAGGCAAATCGATCGAGTTGAAAGTCATGTTTCGAAATGTCATCGAGATCGCGAAACCGGCCTTTGAGATTAATAATCGGCCGCAGCTCACCGTTTGGAATCAGGCTTATTTCATGCCCTTCTTCGTTGTCGTAATCTTTAGATCCAACTCTCACGTAGAATGCCGGATGGCCGGAGGGAAGGTGGTGGAAGAGCCAGTTGTGTCGCGCAGGGTAGAAGGCCAGATTCTGACCAAGAAGTGTTTGAACCGCTCCACAGCATTTCAGTAAATGTGTCCCGTCGAGCGACGGCATTTTCCATCCATGGTCCCGTATAGTATTGGTTCGATAGGAGAGCTTCCCTGACTCGACGATGGCCGAGGTTCCGACGCAATCGCTGTTGGTCAGCGTCATTACTCTTCCGTTTGCACTTGATCGGATTCTCAGTTCCTCAAGCTCAGCATTTGCTTCAACCTCGATTTCCAGCGGTTCCAGAGAGGGGATATCAAGGAAGTATGGGCGCATGTGAGGAGCTTCCGAAAATTGGCTGCTCTTATAGCTGATAACAGCCATGTTGTCAGACGAGCGGCCCATCTCGATTTGAAATGGAGTGCCAGTCCAGGGAAGTGACTTGCTGTTCTCAACAGTCAAAGTGTCAAAGGGGATTGAGTAGACCCGGCTTTCAAATACGTCCAGGGCCACGATACGTTCTGCGCCCGCAGTAATGAGTAAATCGCCGCTTCCAACCTGTAGTGGAGCCCCCAGCATTTTTAATTCAGCGAGGTCGAATACGCGAATTTCACGCGAAGCGGGGAAATAGAAAACAAGATAGCGGCCGTGTCCACCCGGGGAGACACGGGAGAATGGCTCTTCAAATGTGATGTCTTTCTTCTCCGTCAGAAGCTGATTAGAGCTAAGGGAAAGAATCGCACTAAGGTCAACTTTTGGTGGAGATGGGAAGACAGATTCGGCTGGTGGAGCTTTTTTCAAAGGCAGCGTCGTCATCGTCGCAAAAACCGCTCCGGGGCGCTCTCTTGATTCGACACTACGGATATTTCCGCTGAGTTCGCCGACCACATCTTCTCCCAACCGCACTACTACTTTGAACTGAGGTGATTTTCCTCCAGCTACTTTGGGGAAGTGTACTGCGTAGATATCTTCCTGCGTTTCAGTTGCTTTCAACTTCGTTGAGTTCAGAAATATTTCCAAAGTATACTTGGACGTGTTCGGCAAAACCGTTGAGACGCGAACAGAGAAGGAATTTTCTTTCGTGAAGTCTACGATTCCATTGTCGCCAATGTCGGTGAGAATGAACGGCTTTTTTAAAAACGAAACGAACACTTCCGGAGGGATCGCGAAATTTAGACCAGCTGCTCCGTTTCCTGATTTGACGATGCCTATTACGTTTCCGTCCTCATTGAGCATTGGACCACCTGAGTTTCCCCTGTTTATCGCTGCGTCTGTTTGAATGCTGCTGAGCTTTCCGTCTTTCCTGCGCAGCGATGTGATTCGTCCTGTATTGACGCTGACAGCCGGTGACTTGCCGTCAGCAGCAAGCGCCGTCCCGAAGGGGTAGCCGAATGCGGTAAGAAGGTCAGTTTCTTTCAAATCCGCGTCTATTCCCAGAGAGAGTGAAGGCAATTTCCTTCGGAAGTTCGCCTTCAGAAGTGCGAGATCATTCTCAGGATCGACCAATAGAACCGATGCTTTCGTGCTTTCTTTGGATTCACTTCCCGGATTGGCGACCAGAGTCACCAGAGCCGGGGAATCTTTTACTACATGGTAGTTGGTGAGGAAGTAGCCATTGGAAGACTCAATGCAAAAGGCGGTCCCAGTACCGGCACCCGATTTCACGAAAACCGTGGCTTCCTTCGCTTTCTGAAGTTCCTGTTGTTCTAGGGCGCTAAGCTGGTTCGGAATGAGAATTCCGGACAGTAGCGCGAAAATGCCTGTCGCCGTCTTGATCAATTTACCAGTCATCCTGTTCGAAATACATTCTCAGACCAGCAGGAGCCCGATGCCAAGAAAATTTCTGAATATATTGACACTTTGTCATAGAGTCTGGAACTGTAAGCGATGACTCGGATATTTGGCAAGGCTGCGTGCCCGCTGTTCACTTTTTGCTTTCTCGCATTACAATCGTGCGGAGAGAAGGAGCCAGGATCTGCATTAGATGAGCCCTCTGTAGCTGATCCCGAATCTCGCATATCGGCTATTGCTGAATCTTTGGTTGTCACCGCCCGCAGTGAGGGGGGAGAGACGACGGTTTCTTCGGGCGTCGCAGTCTCACTGGAAAGCTTTGGAGGAAGTGGCGTCGATTCCAGCAGGAACCGAGAGCATTTGGCTTTTTTCCCTCCGGATTTGGGGGAAGTGGAGAAAGGACTGCTCGCAGAATTGGCCGGCCCGGATCTCGCGTTTTCTGAAAGGATTAAGTTTTCGAAGATCTCAGGATCTCTTGTGGAGAAATTTGCGATTCTGGAAGGTCGCCTCCCTTATGAATTTAGACCCGATCCCGTTGTCTTTAGTGACACGGTTCCAGATCCGGGAGCTAAGATCACTTTTCTACGCGCCGTCATTGATGAAGAGAGTTCCGTTTCTCAGAAGAGAGAAGGGTCCTTTGCCTATAAATTGTCCCGAACAGATGGAGTCATAGTTGCGACGGGCGAAGAAGATTGTGTAGAAGTCGAATTTGCCCCAGACGAGGGAACACCTGAGGGCGCGAGTCATGTTGCGATCGCGTCAGATGGCACACTAATCGGATTGGTACCGAAAGGCGGCAACTCTTTTCGACTGGACCTGATGTCCGGATTGCAAAAGCTTGCGGCTCCGGAAATCCGCTCGCTAGGGTTCGTCCTGGAAGAAGTACGGGCAGAAGATGACCGGTTTTCAATCCGTCTCGATTTGGACGTGTGGGTTGGTTTCGGATGGAAAACCCTTGATGCCGTCATTCTGCCTCCTGAGACAGTCAACGCAACAACCTCGGGTGATGATGTCGTTGGTGGTCCAATCTTTGATCCCGACCGTTTGCCGCCAATGCACGACTCAGAAAGGATTGAACAGAGCAATAGCTTCTCCTTCCGGGATGCGATTGAGATCCAATCTGGAGAGAGCGTCTCGTTGGTCGGTCAGGTATTTGCCAAAGACGGAGATGGCCGGATTGAGTATTTCGAGCCTTTCCACTGGACTGTCGACCGATCTCCGTCCGGGCGAATTTTCAGAAGTGATTTTGAGGAGCATCCCTTTGCTTCCGTTGCGGCGCCGCCCGAGTTTGAAGGAGATCTTCAGGACTCCATGGATGTCTCAGAGCCCTTAGTACTAAATTATGAAGGGAATGTCATCCAGGCTAGTCCGACAGGCTCCGGCGATGACATCCTCCTTCAGACCAATCGAGCCCCCTACCTTCTGAATCTGAACGTTCGCGAGCAGACTCTTAGCCCGCATCCGATACCCGGGAAGCGCAGTGACCTATCGGATCTCTATGTAACTGCTGGAGGTGGCCACATTTTTATTCTGAATGCAAAAGCATCGATGATCGAGAAGTGGTCTTACGATGCAAAGACGTTGGTAGCGGAGCGGAAACTGCCGGAAGGCGATGAATATCATGCCATTGCGGTCGCTGCTTCGCGACCTTCGGCGCCTGTCATGATCGTCTCGGAAAAAACGGTGCAATTCTGTTCTCAGGGCGATCTCTCTCCCATCACGAGAAAATACGCACCGATGGAAGCCCGGGAGGAATATTTTCGCGACACGTTTGAGTATGTGTATGGATTTCCCAAGGGCGATAAAGTCACAGCCAGAGCTTCGGCCGATGGCCTCTCCTACTTCGTTAGGAATATATCGATTCGTGAGAATTCAATGACTGAAGAGACTGTTTTGTTTCGTCCGTTCGAGGATGCCAACTGCTTCCGTCATATTCAGAAATGCGACCTTCTCGATCTGGGCATTAATGGGAATATACTATTCGAAGGTTCTGGGGCATACCGGCATAAGTTTGATCGTTTGCTGCGATATGTAGACGGGAAACTTCTCGGTTGCAACTGGGGCGGCGATGGCTACTTCACAATTGAATCTCGATCGTTCAACCATGTTCCTGTGATACCGGGGAACAGGCATACTGTTCGTTTCTTTGTTCCGGATGTGGAGGAACCTATTTTTGCATCTGATTCGCTGGCTGAGTTGGGACTGCTAGAGGCAAACGAGGGTTACCCGCCGCTGATGTTCTTTCCTGAGAAAAGACAACTTGTCGCAATCCCGGCAACAGGGGAGGAGGTCATTTTCCGTACGATGGAACTCACGATGGATGTTCCCGTTAGGGTGATAAGCAGTGAAAAGCTTACCGTGACTCGAGGAGAGAAGAGCATTCACCAACTTAGCTTCCTCAATGAACCCGAAGAGGCCTCAATGATGAAAGGTCCGCTTGGCGCGACTTTTGACGCGGAGAAGTATCGTGTGACTCTGGATTTGGGCCTGGATTTCACTGGAGATCGCGCTGTTTGTAAATTTGAATTTAAGAACAAGTTTGGGACGACGACCGAGCATAAGGTTACCGTTTCGATTTCTGGGCCGATGCCATCGCTGCTCTCGATTGAGGATCCCTGGGGTTCCGGTCGCGCGCACAAAGGTGGAGTTCGCAAAGTGCAGTTCAAAGGTGTGGTGTCGAAAGTAATATCGATGGACGAGCGAATTGCGGACATTGTCGCGGTTCACGGTGGCGATATCTTCGCAATCTACACTTTCGATGATTCTCGGCTACATATCCTGGACACGAAGGCTGCAGAGATACGGGCGTCAGAACGGCTTCCTGGCGACTACGCGATGATAACAGGAAATCGGGAGGCGATTTTCTGCTACTATCCTTCTCATGGAGTGATCGAGCGACGAAATGCCAGCGACCTGAAGTTGGAAAAGACTATCAGTCTGGAGT
>Ga0222633_1001864_pt1 | contig 9913 bp, 7 predicted proteins | sample AntAcemetageno48_FD_179816 | JGI IMG/M metagenome (GOLD analysis project Ga0222633, IMG submission 179816) | Saline water microbial communities from Ace Lake, Antarctica - #48 | ecosystem: Environmental > Aquatic > Non-marine Saline and Alkaline > Saline | place: Antarctica: Ace Lake | collected... | reverse complement strand
TGCAAGCTGTCCCTTATCTTCAAACTCTCCGAGCGGGTCAAGGACATGGACCGTGTCGAGCTGATCGCTCGCCGCGTTGATCGCTTTACCCGGGAGGAGGCAGCCTATTGGCTTTCCCGGATCGTTCACTTTGGTCCTCATGCGGGGAAGTGGGCGACCAGCGGGATGAGAGTGATGTTAGGAGGGGAAGCAGGAGATGAGGGGGTATCGGAGATGCTGGCGAAACTGCAAATCGGATGAGCGGTCTGACTCATAAGCAGAAGGACGAGCTACGGTATGCTCAGCGATTGTTTGATCGACTCGCGATCGAACCTACTGATGTGGAGCCAGCAGATCGTCCTGACATTCGGTTTTCGTTTGAGGGGAAACGAATTGGACTGGAAGTGACACTCGGAGACTCGGAGGAATATTTGCGGGTCCAGTCCATGAAGATGTCCGGAGAGATTACAGGAGTGACTCATCCTGTGGGTCTTCATGATGATCGAAAGGAGAGGCGCTCCAAGCAGGAGGTGCAGACTGAAGCACTGACGCCGAAGTGGGAAGATGCGTCGATACTCGATAAGCGCTGGGCAGAGAAAGTGAAAGGGGCTTACGAGACCAAGCTCGGCAAACTGAATCACCCTGACTTTGCGCGATTCAATGAAGATTGGTTGCTTATCACTGGCTTCGAGGGGCCTGCCAACGATGTTGTGTCCCTGCGGGAAAGTCCGAAGCATTTGGCGGCGGAACTCTCGTCCGTCCATCCCGTGGATAACGGATTCGATCGTGTCTACATCCACTTTGACGACTATCTCTTTTCCTACATTAACGGCGAATTAGCCGTTTCCAACAGGGTTGAGGAAGGGACCTAACCCTGTTGCATTTTACTGAATTTCTTATGAGCACTGAATCGAATACTTCCGATTTACGCCTGATTGAGCACGGCTTTCCCTGCCATCAAGTGGGAGCGGAGACGCGGCGGGAGCGAAATGCGAGTTCCGCGCTGCCCCCGCTCTACTTCCTTCACGTCTGGTGGGCGCGTCGCCCCCTGACTCCAAGCCGGGCTGCCATCCTGGCTTCACTGGCTCCGGCGGATGCGGATGTTGAGACTTTTCTTAAGGAACTGGGTATCGAGAAGGAAGTGGTCCGTGTTGGAGATGAAGAATGGGTAATGAGCGCTAAGCTGTTGGATCGAACCGAGGCGGACAACATTGGAAAGAAAGTCTTGCCCGTCGATGCTGTTGTAATCAAAGCCTACGAAAAAGAGTTGGAACGGCGGAGAGGAAACCGGGCACTGATAGCGAAATTGCGAGCGGATGAACCATTCCTAAATCAGAGCCCAATTCTTAGGCGCTGGGAAGAGGAAGTATCTACTCTTCCATCCAGTGTTCTAGCAGAGGGGCAACTGCTTCCTGTCTACAAGGTTGTAGCTGATCCGGCGTGGGCAAACGAGAGGATTGCGTTCGAGACAGAGCGGACGTTTAGGACGATCGAGGACAAATACGGCTATGGGCGAGCGTACAAACGTCAGCCGGTGATCACTGGCGAGCCGAAGGTTGTCCTCGATCCGACATCGGGAGGAGGTTCTATTCCGTTTGAAGCGATGCGGCTCGGCCATAAGGTGATCGCCAACGAGTTGAACCCAGTCGCCACTGTTATCCTGCACGCGACGCTCGACTATCCAGCTCGTTACGGATTAGGGCTTCTCGTGGACATTGAAAAATGGGGAAACCGCCTACGAAGTTCCATGGTCGAGCAGCTAGAAGATTTGTTTCCCGCCTCTCCTCTGCTTGCCCCCCATCCAGAGCTAGATTCAGATGAAAGGCTTGACGGGTTCCTCTACACGCGCACGGTCAAGTGCCCCCACTGTGGCGGGGATGCGCCACTGATGAACACCTGCTGGCTTGCAAAGAAGGCGGGCGACCAGTGGGGCGTCAAGGTGCTGCCCCAGCCCGACCGGACTGTGAAGTTCGAGACCTACCGCGCCGTCGGGAGCAGGGGGCCCAATGGGGAAGACCCGGAGTCATCAACGGTGACGCGAGGCGTCGGCCAGTGCATCCACTGTCAGCAGGGCATCGAAGGGGACGAGATCAAGGCGCAAGCCCGAGGCGAAAGTCCCCGAGGGAAATGGTGGAACACGCTTTACGCCGTCGCCGCCGTCCGCTTCGAGCCGGTGCTGGACAGCATTGGGAAGCCGGTCCGCTACAAATCTGGCGAACGAAAAGGCGAGATAAAGACGAAGAAGATGCGATTTTTCCGCGCCCCGAACCAGCGGGATCTGGATGGCCTTGAGGCAGCAGAGCGGCGACTGGCGGAGAATTGGGAAGCCTGGGATTCAAAGGGGCTGATTCCCACTGAGTCAATCCCTGAAAAGTCGAATTACAACAGGGGGCACCGTATGTATGGCATGATCCGGTGGAGCGACATGTTCACCCCTAGGCAGCTCTTAGGGCACGTTACGTTGATCGAGCAGCTCAATGTTTTGAAACCAGCTATCCTAGATGAATTAGGTGATGAGCGCGGACGAGCGGTAGTTACTTACCTTCAGTTCGCTATCGACAAGGGAATCGATTACAACAGCGCCGCAACCCGCTGGGAATATACTCGAGGCATTATCAAGGGAACCTTCTCGCGTCACAACTACTCTCTTCAATGGCTTTTTGGAGAGATGATATTCACGGGACCAAGCTCTGGAGCTGCTTGGGGGTTGTCTCAAGTTCTTGAAGCTTATGCTGGTATCGCCGATCTCCTGCAGCCAGTTCATGAACGAGGAGTCCCAGAACTTCAAATCATCAACGGCTCGGCGGCGCACATGGAGGGGGTCGAGTCAGAGTCGGTCGATTTGATTTGTGTCGATCCGCCCTACTACGACAATGTTCTCTATGCAGAGTTATCAGATTTTTTCTACGTCTGGAACCGACGAACGCTCCGCTCCCTCTATCCAGACCAGTTCTCCCGCCGCCTCACCAACAAAGCCGACGAAGTGGTTGCCAGTCGAGCGAGGGATGGAAGTGGTAAGGCAGCCTCTAAGGAGTATGAAAGGTTGATGACGGAAATTTTTACTGAGTGTTCGAGAGCCCTAAAACCGTCCGGCATCATGACGATGATGTTCACTCACAAGACGCAGGACGCCTGGGAGACCCTGACAAAGGCATTGATCGAAAGTGGGTGGAACATCACAGCAGCTTTCCCTGTAGATTCTGAATCTGGGCACTCAACTCATCAAATGGATGTGGCAGCAGCCGCGAGTTCCATTTTCATCGCTTGCCGCAAACGACCACCTGGTTTGGAGCAATCGCCTGCTACCTGGATGGGCTTCGGCGGCACTGGAGTAGCCGAACGAATTCGAGAATCTGTTCGCGACGGTCTCAAGGACTTTGCTGCTCTCCGCCTCAACCCAGTGGACGAGATGGTTGCCTCCTACGGGCGTGCACTTCGCGTCTTATCAGAAAACTGGCCGGTGCTCGATGGAGATGAACCGGTCACACCGATCCGAGCCATGAACGAGGCCAGCAGAGTTGTGGCCGAGAATCAGATCACCAAGATCACCAAGGGGCAGCTCTCAGTAGGAGAACTCTCGTCTGAAGGTGGGATGTGCCTGACTCTGTTTGGGATATTCGGGCATGCCCAGTTCCCCTATGACGAAGCGCTCAACTTGAGTAAATCACTCAACATCTCGCTGGTCGGCAAGGGAGCTGGATACGAACCGACCGATGGAATGATCGGGATCAATACCGAAGAGGGTGGAAGAGGTAAGAAGAAGTCAGAGGAAAAAGGCTACTTCGCCCCGCTCTTGCGCAAAGGATCTAAGCTCCGCCTCGCCAAGCCGGAAGAGCGCAACGAGCGCCGATTGAAGAACCCACAAACAGAATGGGATGTCCTCCATGGTCTCCTTCTAGCTTTCCGCGAGGGCGGAGAGGTGGTGGCACGTTCCTACCTCGAAGAGCACGCGGACGGTCGCGACTCCGTGGTTCTCAATCTACTGAAAGTCTGGGAAGCCGAGATTGGCGACCAAAAGCTCCAGAAAGAAGCTCGGGCACTGGCTTTTGGACTGGGAGTGAAGGAGTAGCAAGATTTTGGGTCTAGTTGATATTAAGTTGATATTCGGTTGATGCTGCGCGATACTTCTTCATGAGCAAAGACCTCGACGTAAAGGTGATCGATTCTTCGAGAAAACTCGTGAAGCAGCTACGGGAATACGAAGATGCTATCGAGCAGAAGGTGGAGTCGGATGTCGGAGAGTTTTGGGACTTTCGATTCCGCCAAGGTTCTTTCAATATGATTACGGAGGCAAAAGTGCAATCATCCGGATCGGCTCACGGTGACATTTGCGTGGTGCGATTGGCGAGTCCGGGACAGGCGCAAGAGCGTCTGAATCGAATTACCGCAGCCGTGCATGAGCGCAGGCTTGGAGGGGCTTTGGTGGTTACGACCGGTAGCATCTTTAACAAGCCTGCGTTTCAGAAACTCCGTCTCGGGGGCGATCCCGTGGGAGTCCTGGTGAAGTCGGACGCGACACCCAAGCACGAGGAACTCATTGAACATCTCAGTAGCATTTTCCAGCAAATGCGCTCTCGGGAAAAAGAAGATCAAGAGGCCGGGAGCCAACATCCGCCTTATCTCAGAGCGAGTGCTTCAATCCGAAACGAAGACTCGGGTCGCCTCGACGCAAAGTTGATTGCCGACGTGTTTAGTATCCCCAAGAGTACGGTGGCGAAGATCGTGGGGGTGAAGCCCCAGACTCTTTGGAAGACTCCAGATTCGTTGGGGCTCCAGGAAAAGCTTTATCCGTTTGAAGAGATTATTCGAGGTTCGCTGCTACTTGATGGCGATTTGCCTTTGTTTCGTAAGTGGTTGAACATGCCTTCCAATGATTTACCCAAAATCGAGGGAAGGCATCTTTGTCCGATGGATGTAATTAAGAGAGGACATCCAGAGGTGGTTGCGGGGATGGTTGAAAACGCACTCACCGGTCACCCTGCCTGATGCTTCCCTTCCCCGAGATTAGCGAGAAGTTAAAAACTCTCGAAGGAGAGCCTTGGCAGGGAATTCTTACCCGCTACGTGGATTTCGAGGCCTACATGGGTCCTAGTGGCGGACGCCTTCTGTATGATGAGGGCCCGCCTCGGAGAGGGCAGCGCTATACTCCGATCAAGGGAGCGAAGGGACTTTATCTCGCCGAAGGAATTCCCACTGCCGTAGCAGAATACACTCAGGAGGGATTAAAGGCGCTTAATCCCAAGCGGGCAGCTACGAGGCTTCACCTTGATGCGGAGGTGAAACTCACTTCCATTTTGAACCTGGGTGATGCGGCTATCCGGAGAGCCTTGAAAACGTCGATCGAGGAACTCAAGGAACCTTGGCAATTTGTGTTTGAGATGACAGGAATCTGGCCAGTGACTTGGCAGCTTGGTGATGCTGTATTTAGTTCCGGTCGTTTCGATGGGATACGATTTCCATCGAGTAAAGCGGATCGGCACTATTGTCATCTCGTCTTCTCCGAACGACTCGGTCCTGATTCATTTGTGAGGGCAAAAGGGCCGACGGGTAAATGGGAATCTCTGACCGGCAAGTCTCGACTGAAGGCATGACGGATTCCTTGAAAAACTTTCCATGGGAAGTGTCCTACAAGACTTCTGATATCAAACCGGATGGTTCGTCGGTCGATATTCTTCATGATTTTTACATCCCGGTGTTGAGACGCAGCGTCCGCTACGATCGGGTGGCGGGGTATTTTCGATCCTCTTCCCTGGCTGTTGCCACTCAGGGATTTTCTGCCTTTACCAAAAAGGGCGGGAAGATACGCCTAGTGGTGGGATGTGATATGGCACCCCACGACGTGGACATGATCCTCAGTGGAGGAAAGCCAGACGAAGACCAATTAGCGGAGTCGCTCAACGAACAACTCGGCGATGAATCCGAGTGGCCGGAAGAGGTGACTCGTGGTGTGCAACTCCTCGGGTGGATGCTCCAGCATGAGCACTTGGAGATCAGGGTCGCCTTTCGCGTGCACTCCACGAAGGGGGAGCCGATTGCGGTCGGTTCCACAGAGGATGGCTATGTTCACGAAAAGTGGGCCCTCTTTTATGATGAAGAGGGGAAAGCTCTCCATATCGAGGGATCACTCAATGAGAGTCAGACAGCTTTGGCGAGGAATGCCGAAAATCTCTCAGTCGCCTGTGAGTGGTGGAGTGAGAAACACGCTGAAACAGTGGAGAAAGGAGCCGCCAATTTTAAGCGAATCTGGAAAGACGAGAGTCCTGCTCTTCGAGTGATGACACTGCCCGCGGCTGTGCAGAAGCGTCTCATCAAATTTGGGGATCAGATCAAGCTCCCGGTTGAGATTGACGGGACCACGGCGATTCCACCAGAAGTTCCTGCGCCCGATCCGCTGGAGGTGCTTCGATTTGCGATGATCGGAGACGCACCTAAAATGCCGGGTGGGCGATTTGTCGGAATGTACACAGCGCCTGCCGAGCCCTGGCCTCATCAAGAGGTGGTCGCCCGTAGATTGATCCACTCGTGGCCTTACAACTGGATGCTCTGCGATGAAGTGGGTCTTGGCAAGACGATCGAATCCGGCCTGGCTCTGCGCGGACTGTATCTCTCGGGTTTTGCGAAGCGCATTTTAATTGCGTCTCCGGCCTCGGTCAGCCGTCAGTGGCAGCGGGAGATGGCAAGCAAGTTCCTCATGCCCTTCTGGCTCGCGACGTCGGTGAAATACGAGTCCATCTTTCCCCAGGAGAAGACGAGGTGGGCAAAGACGGTCTTTGAGGAAGACCTCATCATTGTCTCAACGGCCTTGATCGCCCGGACAGAGAGAAGAAAGGAGCTGCGTGGAGCTGATCGCTTCGACGTCGCTCTGGTGGATGAAGCCCACTATGCCCGTCGCAGCAATGGTCAGAGGGACAACAATGCCAGGGTGCACCCTAAGAAAAATCGACTCCTGCAAACCATTTCAGAGTCGATACGTCCCCAGTCTCGATCCCTGTGGTTGGCAACGGCGACACCTATGCAAATGGATCCGATTGAAGTGCATGATTTGATCGCCGTGAGCGATCGAGTCGGAGCGTTTCAGTTCGATCCTAGTCTGACGGAATCCTACTACCAGATGTTGGGCAAATTGGTGCGAAATGCCACGCTCACGAATTTTGAGTGGGCGTTTCTGCGCAAAGCAATTCAAACTCTGGCCTACACGGATCCTCTGCTCTGGCAGTATCTTCAGGAGACGGTAGTGGATCCTAAAATCAAAACGGCGGTGAAGCTCTGGCTGGGGAAAGGGCAGATTCCGCGCGGCGCTGACTTGAAGAATATCCGGCGATTCGTCTTTTCGGCAGCCCCACTGTCCCGCGTGATGCTGCGTCATACCCGGCCTCTTCTTGAGGTCTACAAAGAAAAAGGGCAGCTGGGCGCGAATCTCGCCAAGAGAAATATACTTCCCGTCCCGGCGATTTCCTTCACTACGCAGGAGCAAAAAGCCTACGATCAACTGGAAGTCTATTGTAATGAGTTGAAGGCCCAGATCGAGCGTCATTCGAGCGACAAGGGAAAGCGAATTGCGATGGGATTTTACCTGAGCTTTTTGAGGCTTCGCTTTGCTTCCTCTCTCTTTGCCATTCGTGAAACCGTGAAGCGACGACACAAGCGGGTCATTGCGACACTCCACCATCTGGAGGAAGACCAACCTGACAGCACTCAGGTCGATTGGGGCGACATTCTTGAGGAGGGAGAAGAAATCGATGACGAGGAGGTGGTGCGCTCTTTCCTGAAGGACCGGAACCAGAAGGATCTCGAATGGGAGATCCAGCAACTCAAGAAGATGATTGCCAATCTGGAGGATCTCACAGGGACATCCTCCAAGATGCAGGAGCTGTTCCAGGTGTTGGGCAAGCGTCGTGACGCGACCACCGGAAGGGTGGAGCAAACGGTGATCTTTTCCCGATTCTTCGATACGGTGTGCGACATCCGCGATCGATTGCGAGAAGCGGATCGGAACATTCTCATAGGGACCTACTCCGGGCAAGGATCGGGCGGTCAGTATGTCGATCCCAAGACCAAGCGGCTGATCAATGTCGACCGAGAGATTGTGAAGCGGAAGTTCATGCAAGGGGAGCTCGATGTTCTGATCTGCACCGATGCGGCGGCGGAAGGTTTGAACCTGCAAAGTGCGAATCTGTTGGTCAATTTCGATCTTCCGTGGAATCCGATGAAGGTCGAACAGCGCATAGGCCGTATTGACCGTATTGGACAAAAGCACACCGAGATCTATGTTCTGAACCTCTGTTACCCGGGCTCAGCAGAAGAGATTGTCTATGATCGATTGCTGACGCGATTGGCAACTGCCGGGTCAGTGGTAGGACAGCAACAGGTTTCGATGCTTCCCGTGACGCTGGCCGAGTTTCAAGAGCTTGCCGCCAAGACGCTGTCTCCGGAAGACTTGGAAGCTAAGGCAATGGTGCGGCTTGAGATGCAAAAGCATCGGGAAGCGAGCATGCAGCTACCACCGAAAGAGCTCTATGAGATTTATCAGCGCCTTTCAGAAGATGCCGCCGCACAGCCACTGCCGGTTTCTTTGATGGAGATAGAGACGGCGATATATGGATCCCAGCATTTGCGCGACCTTGGCTGTGTCGTAGAAGGGGAGGGGGAGGCGCAATGCATTTCCATGATTGGCTTGGAAGGAATTCCCGAGGGTACGAAACTAACGACGTCGCGGCTGCTTTTTGATGAAGGCTTGCCCTCTGGTGAAGTGCCGCGATTCGCTTCTTATGGTGAGCCTTGTTTCACGGCACTGCTGGATCATTTTTCCTCTCATGAGCTACCCGCTTGTATTCGACGTGTGTCTGTCGAGGTTTCGGAGCTGGAGACCGAGTTCGTTGGGTATGTCGTGGCCACGATAACAGAGGCGGGTGCTGAGACTCAGCTGTTCACTCGGGTGGCAGAATTGGAAGGAGTGATCCTGGATAAGGATCACGAGATTGTAGAAGAAGAGATCGCGGGATTCAGAGCTGAGCTGCAAGCAATCGTAGATGAGGAACTGGAGCCGGTTCTATCAGCCGAGAGAATCGAGCGTAAGAATGTTGCCGCCGCGAAAGCACAGCAGTGGCTCAATTTGATGGTTTCCTCCTATCTAATCACACAGAAGTCGAATCTCTCCGGGGAGGATTTATTTTGGCCACTGGTGGGCCAATTCGATGAATCCCTCCTCCTGCGCCCTGTGATCAATGCCCACCTTACACCCTTGGAATTACTCCAGAAGATGAAAGACCGGCTACTCTTTGATGTCACCGCTCCGCAGATGGGAGCCAGTGGGGATTTGGATGCTCCAAGGTTCTTGATGGAGGCCTCTATTGACGCTGCATGTCGCCTGGCAGATTCCAGTCACCAGAAGAAATCTGACTGCACCGTACCGTCTATCGTCTCACGAATCGAAAGCGAGCTGAAGAAGGCGGTGAAGTCGATGTGAGAATGTTTGTTCATCGTTGCTCCACTTAGAAAGGAGAAGTATGACGGAATCGGAATCTCCTGAAGGGAACGCTGCAGAATTCTTGCCCGATGTCCATTTCCTGCTGACGTCGTGTTGTAAGGGACAGGTCATTTATTGGGAAATTATTTAACCTGTTCCTATGAAATTCTATGAAATTTGTGATTTCAAAAACTCCCTACAAGCAATGTAAGGAATCCGTGCATCATCTCCTTCCTGATGATTCCGCGCTGAAGCAGCGCGATCACTTGCGGAAGAGGCTGAAGAAGATTGATATCCAAATCAGCCAGCAAAGCCAGATTGAACAAACCTAAGTAAATCATCCCGAAGTGACTTAATTTTGTCTCTTCGTGCCTCGGATAAACCCAAGAAAAAATTTCCATTACGTAGGTCATTGACATATAATGACCTTTCCATTAGAACGGTCGATTTTATGTCCGAATCACTGAA
>Ga0222633_1001863_pt1 | contig 9914 bp, 5 predicted proteins | sample AntAcemetageno48_FD_179816 | JGI IMG/M metagenome (GOLD analysis project Ga0222633, IMG submission 179816) | Saline water microbial communities from Ace Lake, Antarctica - #48 | ecosystem: Environmental > Aquatic > Non-marine Saline and Alkaline > Saline | place: Antarctica: Ace Lake | collected... | reverse complement strand
CATGGAAATGAACGTAAAGAGTACCGCGTAAAGCCAGTTCTGCGAAAACAGGAAGGCGGCAACCAATATCCCGATGAGCAGAATCGTGCTGTAAGTTCGGTGGACGAGGGCGCGCCGTTTCGACGGCCCTGCGGGCGGGGTACTCGGAGTTTCGGGAGTTTCTGCGGCGGTGTCGTCCGGCATGAATAGCGGGGGTGCCGCCCATGAAACAAGCAAGGACCGGTAATGGCAACGAGAAAAGCCTGCGGCGAATCATTTGCCAAACTTCCCAAGTTGTCCGACAACTGCTCCATTATGGCAAAGAAACCAGTCGTTTTGATCATTCGCGATGGATGGGGTGACAACCCCGGAGGGCTTGAAATGGCCGAAAAAGTGGGCGACTGCCCGCGCCTTGCGAACACTCCGTTCACCGACGAGATGCACGCAAAGTATCCCGTTTCGCACTTGAGCTGCAGTGGATTGGATGTTGGGCTGCCGGAGGGACAAATGGGGAATTCCGAAGTGGGTCACCTCAATCTCGGCGCAGGGCGGGTCGTGTATCAGGATTTCACCCGCATTAACAAAGCGATTACAGATGGCGAGCTGCCGGAGATTCCGGTGCTGAAAGACGCTTTTTCCAAAGCTTCTTCGGGGCGGCTGCATTTGCTGGGACTCGTCTCTGATGGCGGCGTTCACAGTCATCAGGATCACCTCTGTGCTCTCGCTGCCGCAGCGAAAGCGGCGGGTGTAAACGACATCATGGTTCATGCGATCACTGATGGGCGGGACACTTCACCGACCGGCGGTAAGGATTATCTCGGTTACTGTGAAGATAAATTGGCTGAGTCCGGAGCGAAAATCGCGACCGTCATCGGGCGTTACTATGCGATGGATCGCGACAAGCGTTGGGATCGTAGCAAGCTTGCCTGGGACGCCATCGTCAACGGTGTCGGGGAAGCCAGGAACGTTCTCGCGTCTGAAGCCGTCGCGGAAAAATACGCCGAAGACATCACCGATGAATTCATGAAGCCGATGGTCTTCGAAGCTGTCGGAGAGCAACGGGTTCGCGATGGCGATGTCGTCTTGTTCTTCAATTTTCGCGCCGACCGTGCCCGACAGTTGAGTGTGGCGTTTTTGAACGAAGATTTCGATGGGTTTGATCGGGGCTGCTGGCCACAGGTCGACTACTTCACGATGACCGAGTACGACGAAACATACGGTTGCCCGGTCATTTTCGGCCCCGAGGCGCTGACTCATACTCTCGGCGAAGTCGTGGCCGAAGCGGGAATGACCCAGCTGCGGATTGCCGAGACGGAGAAATACCCGCACGTGTCATTTTTCTTCAATGGCGGCGTGGAAGCCGAAAATCCCGGAGAGGATCGACAGATGCTGCAGTCACCGCAGGACGTTGCGACCTACGACGAGAAACCGGAAATGTCGGCCGAGGCCGTGACCCAAACCATTCTGGATCGGATTGAGAATTACGACATGGCGATCATCAACTACGCCAACCCCGATATGGTCGGGCACACTGGTGACGTTCCGGCTGCGATCAAGGCAGTCGAGTGTATCGATGACTGCGTCCGTCGCGTCGTCGAGAAAGTTCTGTCGCTCGGCGGCAAGCTCCTCATCACGGCCGATCACGGCAACTGCGAGGTGATGATCAACGAAGACGGCTCTCCGCAGACGGCTCACACGACCAATCCTGTGTTCCTGATCTACGTTGGCGATGATGCAGCCTCAAAGACGCTGAGTAGCGGCAAGCTCGCTGACATCGCTCCGACCATTCTGGCACTCTTAGGATTGGAGCAACCCGAAGAGATGACGGGCGTGTCGCTTCTGACTGCGAAATAGCATTACAAATCCTTCTCCGTCGGCGGAAAGCGTTTCCGGCCCGCGCTGTCGACCGGCTCGCCTGAGCGCATATTCCACCACTCTTCGGCGCGCGACTCGTCGTAGTGGGGATTCGGAATCGGCAACCTTGCGATGACCTGGTTCTGCCAGCGTTGCAACTTGCCTTTGAGATCGGCGACGCGTCCTTGCTTCTCTTCGGAAAGGTCGTTCTCTTCGCCGATGTCTTCGGCGAGGTTGTAGAGTTCCATCTCCCCAGTGTTGTCGAGGTATTGGATCAGCTTCCAGTCGCCCTCGCGGATTGCTGAAGCGGGGCGGTGGTGATGATAGTGCGGATAGTGAAAGTGGATCGCATTCCGTTTCAGTGCGACCGAACTGTCGCGAAGAACCGGAAGTAGATTCTGTCCGTCGATCACTTGATTCTCAGGAAGCTTTCCTCCACCGAGCGCGACAAATGTCGGAAAGAAATCGTAACTGATTGCGACGGTCGCCGTTTCGCTGCCCGGCTTTACCATGGGAGGGTATTTCACGATGAGGGGAACGCGAATGCCGCCTTCATAAAGTTGGCCCTTTTCCCCTCGAAGCGGTGCATTGCTGGTGACGTCATCATCGGCTTCCGGGGTGTAGTCGTAGCGGCGATAGAGTCCGCCATTGTCGGAAGAGAAAGCGATCATAGTACTTTCGGTGAGCCCGGCTTTTTCGACGGCGGCAATGACACGACCGACCAGGGTATCGAGTTCTTCCGTCATCGCAGCGTAGACGGGGTGGGGGAGGTCGCGTCCCATATCCTTCGCTTTATTCTCATACTTTGCGACGAGATCGGAACGCGAGGCGAGCGGGATGTGGACGGCATAGGGCGATACCATCAGAAAGAACGTGTCGCCGCTGTTCTCTTCGATAAAGGTCTCTGCGAGTTCCGCTTCGAAATCGGTACGGAATTGATCCGGTCTCGGCTTGATGTCGGTAGCACCGTGTTGCACCCGGAATTTTCCGGGGAGAAACGGCCCGCCCACCACGGCGCTCCAGTCGTAGCCCTGGTATTCCGGCTGGGCTTCCGGAGAATTTCCGAGATGCCATTTCCCGATGTAGCCGGTCGTGTAGCCGACATCCTTCAACGCCTCCGCAACGGTGACGGTTTCCAGCGGGAGTGCCATCGTCGTGAGCGGCGTCTGCACACGTTCGAACGGACGCCAGTGCCCGGGAATGTGCGCGGTGATTCCGATGCGAGCCTGATTCTGTCCCGATTGCACCGCGCAGCGCGTCGGTGAACAGACGGCTCCCGCTGCGTAGAAATCCGTGAACCGCATCCCGTCCTTCGCGAGTTGATCGAGGTTTGGAGTCTCGATGAAGTCATTTCCGTAAGGACCGATGTCCGACCAGCCCAGGTCGTCGGCCATGATGTAGACAATGTTCGGTTTGTCGGCTCCCCACAGAGAAGCGCACGTAACGAACGAGAGAATTAGGAAAAGGCGGATCATGACAGAAGGCTAGGACTCAATACCGAGTTCGTCCAGAGCTCCTCATGGCGGGATCTCGCGGCTTTCCTCCAACTGTTGATTGTTACACAATGACGCTATCAAATTTTGTCTCGAAATTGGAAGGAGGCTCGTAGGGTTCATAGCAATGAAACAGTCAATTCTCAGTATCACTCTTCTCGCAGCCATTTTGGGCGCTTTCACCGCGCACAATGCAAACGCTCACTGCCAGGTTCCCTGCGGCATCTTTAGCGACCAACTTCGCTTCGAGGCCATGTTGGAAGAACAGATCACCATCGCCAAAGCCGGGGTTGAAATTACCAAATTCTCCGGAGAAGCGGAAAGTGGCGTTACTCCGCTGATGGCCAATCAGGTGGCCCGATGGGTGACGACCAAGGAGGAGCACGCCCAGAAAATCCAGGACACGATCGCCGCCTATTTCATGGCGCAGCGGATCAAAGCAGATGGCGAAGGGTACGGTGAAAAGCTCATGGCCGCCCATGCGGTGATGACGGCAGCGATGAAAGCTAAGCAAGATCCGTCCGCCGAAGTGGCTGAAATGCTGAAGACCGCGATCCTCGATTTCTACCGCGCCTACGAAGGCAAAGAGCCCGATTTTCACAAGCATTGATCTCTACTTTGCTAAAAAGCGACATTCTTGTCGCTGAACCGAACGAAAGCGGCGGCAGATTCTGTCGCCGCTCTTTTGTGTCATCCTGTCGTTACGCGAAGGCGTCAGCGGAAAAGCGTGCTGTTTCTGGCACGTTGTCGCTGACATGAACGCTTCATCCTCGTCCCGGTTCTGTTCGGGTCCGCTCCGCCGTCGTAGTTTTCTCCAAATGGGGAGCCTCGGGGCCGCAGGACTCGGGTTGAGCAGCTTTTTGCGCTATCAGGCCCAGGCCGCCGCGAAAGACATTGCCCTCGAGTCGAACGACCACTCCGTCATATTTGTCTGGCTCCCCGGTGGGATGCCTCACATGGAGACCTACGACATGAAGCCGGATGCTCCCATGGAATACCGTGGAGAGTTCCGTCCCATCCGCACCAATGTCTCCGGGGTCGAAGTTTGCGAACTTCTCCCTATGCACGCAAAGATTGCCGACAAATTCGCAATCGTGCGCTCGCTCCATCACGAATTTTCCGACCATGGCGGCGCGCACAAGCGCATGATGACCGGGCGTCCGCCCAAGGTTCCGACCGGCACGGTGAACGACGCGCCTGCTGTCACGAATATCGTGAAAAAAGTGCTCGGATCGGGCAGCAATTCCGGGGCGCCGGGCACCGGGATGCCTCCTTGTGTTGCGGCGGTCGATTCCGGGCGACATGCCGTCGACACCTTTGCGATGGGGCCGGCCTACCTCGGCGCGTCAAATACGCCATTCATCGTCGCGGGCGACCCGAGCGACCCGAAGTTCAAAGTCGACAACATCGGCGTGAAGCAGGAAATGGAGACTCGCCTCGAAGACCGACTCGCCCTTCTCGACGGCATGGATCAACTCCGCCGCGAGATCGACAAGAGCGGCGTGATGGAGGCAATGGACGATTTCAACGGCCAGGCGATGGAGATGCTCACCAGTGACGATGTCCGCGACGCGTTCGACATGACCAAAGAGAATGAGCGCACCCGCGAACGCTACGGATACCATGCCTATGGTCACCGCGCTCTCATGGCGCGTCGGCTTGTCGAGGCGGGCAGCCGCTTCGTCACGACCGTGTGGGAGAATCCGTGGCCCGGCAAAGCGATGCCGAAGAACGTCACGTCGAACTGGGATTCCCACAGCGTGAATTGCCACATTTTCGAAGACTGCAAATGGCGCCTGCCGAATTATGACCAGGCGCTCTCTGCCTTGATCGAAGACCTCTACGATCGTGGCCTGGACAAGAAAGTCATGCTGGTGGTGGCGAGCGATTTTGGACATACGCCGAAGATCAACCCTCAGCGAGGCAACAAGTCGAAAGTTGTTCAGCCCGGCCGCGACCACTGGCCGCAGGCCATGTCCGTTCTTGTATCAGGCGGTGGCGCTCAGATGGGCCAGGTCATCGGAGCGACGGACTCAAAGGGTGAGCATCCCGTCGAGCGTATCATGACGCCAAACGATCTCTGGGCGACCGTCTACAGCCACCTTGGGATCGATTACAACGACTACATCATGAATCTCGAAGGTGTTCCGATGCAGATCCTTCCATTCGGGAAACCGATCGAAGAGCTGGCGCCGATGGCGTGATTGTTTGTCGCGAGGGAACATGAAGATTTTTCAAAAAACTGTCCTCGTATGGGGCCTTCTCGCCTGGAGTAGCACGCTTGGCGCGGGTGAACTGAAGATCCACTCCGGCACCGGGAACGACGTTCGTCTTTCCGGACCCGACAGCCGTTGGCAGCTCGTCGTGATGAAAAACGACAACGACGATGTGACTCGCGAGGTGACCTATTCCATCGCGCCCGCCACCGTAGCCTCAGTCGACTCGACCGGGTTTGTGACCCCGCTTGCCAATGGAAAGGCCACCGTCACCGCCACGCTTGCCGGAGAGAAACCGGAGGTCGCCCAACTCCCTCTCGTCGTAGCGGCTTTCAAAGAAGAGCGTCCCGTCAGCTTCCCTAACGACGTCGTCCCCGTCTTTACCCGCAACCACTGCAACGCCGGCGCCTGCCACGCCAAAGCCTCCGGACAGAACGGCTTCCAGCTTTCTCTGCTCGGCTACGAGTCCGCTGCCGACTACGAGCAGATCGTCCGTCACGGTCGTGGGCGCCGCGTCAATCCCTCTGCTGGAGAGCACAGCCTTATCCTCATGAAAGCGAGCGGCGATATTCCGCACGAGGGTGGTGCCCGACTCGAAAAATCCTCCGCCGACTACCAGAAGATTTTGCAGTGGATCGAGGGCGGCCTCGAATACCGTCCCGAAAACGATCCCACGGTGGAGCGAATCGAAGTCTTTCCGAAATCCATCGTCGTTCCCCCCGGCAGTGAACAGCAGCTGGCGGTGACCGCCTTTTTCAGCGATGGCACGGCCCGCGATATCACCCGCATAGCTCAATACGAGGCCAATCAACCCAGTATGGCCGAGGCAGGCGAGACAGGCGTAGTCTCCATCCAACAAAAGACAGGAAGCACGGCAATCCTTATCCGCTTTCAAGAGCACATCGACACGTTCTCCGCGACCATTCCGCTCGGTGCCGACACGCCGACGATGCCTGCGCCGAAGAATTTCATCGACGAAGAGGTATTCAAAAAGCTCAGCCTGATGGGATTGCCGCCCTCGAAGCACGTCGCCGACGGACCATTTCTCCGCCGGGTTACTCTCGACATTGCGGGTCGACTACCCACTCTCGACGAGACGGCGGCCTTTCTCGCTTCCAACGAACCTGACAAACGCGCAAAGAAAATCGACGAGCTTCTCGAAACCACGGACTACGCTGATTTCTTCGCAGGCAAATGGTCCGCCATTCTCCGCAATAAAGTCGACCGTGGCCGTCCCTGGGTGACTCGCGATTCGCACGCTTTCCATGCGTGGATTCGTTCGAGCCTTTTGGAGAATAAGCCGTTCGACGAATTTGCCTCCGAACTCGTCCTCGCCAGTGGAAAAGCGATCGAGAACCCCGCCGTCAATTGGTATCGCGTCGTCGAGGACGGGAAAGAGCAGATGGAAAATATTGCCCAGGTTTTCCTCGGCATCCGCATGCAGTGCGCTCAGTGCCACCACCACCCGTATGAGAGGTGGAGCCAGGACGACTACTTTTCCATGGCGGCCTTTTTCTCCACGATCGAGCGCAAAGAAATCCAGAAGCTGCCGGAGGAAGACATTATCTATCACAATCGCAAACCAGCCTTGATGATGCATCCCGTCACCAAAGAGAAGCTGCCGCCGCGACTTCCCGGAAGTGAAGCTGCTATTGAATTGCCGACCACCGTCGATCCCCGTTCCGAGTTGGCCAAGTGGATGCGCTCCGAAGAGAATCCCTACTTCGGGCGCATGCTGGTCAATCGCTACTGGAAGCACTTTTTCAGTCGTGGACTGGTTGAGCCGGAAGACGATATTCGCCCGACCAATCCCGCGACACATCCCGAGTTGCTCGAGGGGTTGGCCGATCATTTTGTTGAGAGCGGATTCGATCTGAAAGAACTCATTCGCACCATTTGCAATAGCCAAACCTACCAGCTCGGTGCCGAACCCAACGCTCACAATGGTGATGACGAGCAGAACTTCGCCCGCTTTTATCCGAGCCGACTCGAGGCCGAAGTATTGCTCGATTCCGTCAACGACATGACCGGTGCGGCCAACAGCTTCAGCAATCAGCCTCTCGGTGTCCGCGCCATCGCCTTGCCAAACGAAAAGCCGACCCAGAGTTCGGAATTTCTTATGATGTTCGGTCGTCCTGCCATGGACACTGCCTGCGAATGCGAACGCGCCGGTGAAGCCAATCTCGGGCAAAGCCTTCACTTGCTCAATTCCGATGACATCCAGACCAAGCTGACATCCAACAGCGGTCGAGCTGCGGAGTTAGCCAAAGCGACCGACCGTTCCGACGAAGAACGCGTTTCCGAGCTGTACTTGCGCGCCCTCAGCCGCAAGCCCGATGCGAAAGAACTCGGCATGGCACTCGGGCATTTGAAAAAGAAACGCGACCTTTCTGTCGCTGACCCTGAGAAGCTGCCCGCTGATAAAGCCGAACGCGAAGCCTTCGAAGATCTCGTCTGGGTGTTGATCAACACGAAGGCATTTATGTTCAACCGGTAACCGGAATTCGTCGACCTAATTGACTTCGCTCCGTCCTTCTCCACTTCGTTCCGAATCTGTTGTGGCCTGCACCTAACCCTGTTTGGTGAATCAATATTTTGTCATGAAGAAAACCCTGACCGTCATCTATTTCCTCGCAGCATCCGCACTTGTCGATACTGCGGTGGCCTTTCTCCCTAACCCTGATCTACTCGTCCTTTCGCCGTCGGTTGCTAAGGCCGGGAGCACCGTCGAGATCACCATTTCAGGGAAGGAACTCGATGAAGCTGACGGGCTGCGCTTTTCTGATCCTCGGATCAAGGCGGAACAGGTCATGCTGCCCGCCGATGCGTTTCATCCAAAGCCGCAACCGGTCGATAGTAAATTCAAGGTTACTGTTCCTGCTGATGTCGAGCCGGGAGTCTACGAGGTGAGGTCCCGGGGCTATTTTGGACTTTCCACCGGGAGGCCATTTTTGGTCGTGCCCGCTGACCGCTCTCACACGACCGAAGAGGGCGATCACTCCACTCCCGAAGCAGCGCAGGCACTCGAAATCGAGGCAGGCGTGCTCGGCACTCTGGATCGGAGCAAGCTTGATTGGTTCAAGATTTCCGCGAAGAAAGGTGAACGGGTTTTGGTTCAGGCCTGGGCCGAGAGACTCGATTCGAAGAGCGATTTACTCATTGCCCTGACCGATACCGAAGGTCGCGAGCTTGCAAGCAGTCGGCAGCATTTCGGGCGCGATCCGTTCGCGGAATTGACGGTCCCGGCCGACGGCGACTATCTCATCGCGGTCAGCGACGTTCTTTACGGCGGCGGAAAGGAATACTTTTACTATCTCGGTGCGACTCGCGGGCCGCACATCGACTTTGTTTTTCCTCCAGCCGGCGAACCGGGCACCAGGGGACAGTTCACGGTTTTTGGTCGCAATCTTCCCGGTGGTTCTCTCGGCGAGGGTTGGAAGCTAAACGATCAGCCGCTCGAAACGATGGAGGCGATGATCGATGTTCCCGCCGAAGTTTCCACGCCGGAGACCTATCACTGGGACTTTCCCCGTCGTGGCATTTTGCCTTCTTTCGAATACAGCGTGAACAAGTCCGGCCCCGTGCGAATCGGATTCGCCACTGCCCCTGTGGTGAAGGAAATCGCCGGTGTCGAAGTGCAGACCGTCGCTGCCCCTGCAGAAATTGCAGGGCGCTTCGACGAGCCGGGTGATGCCGATATTTTCCGCTTCACTGCGAAGAAGGGGGAGACCTGGTGGCTCGAAGTTGTTTCGCATCGCCTCGGCTCCATTACAGATCCGTTTGTGTTGGTCGAGAAAATCGGCAAGGACAAAGACGGAGAGGAGACTTTGGAGAAAGTCGCAGAGAATGACGACCTTCCTTCCTTCTTCGGAAAAGACTACTTCGACGATCTCAACGCCGACTCGCTCGATCCCGCGCTTTCGTTCATCGCAGCTGCCGACGGTGACTATCAGGTTTCGCTTTTCAACCAGAGCGCGGGAGGTAGCGCTGCTCACCTCTACCGCCTCGCGATTCGCAAGGCACAGCCGGATTACCAGTTGCTCGTCGGGCACGAATTGACCAAGACGATTAACAACGATGCGTTTCCCGCCGCCCCGCTCGTGCGTCAGGGAGGCTCGATGATCTATCGTGTCATTGCTTTGCGTCGGGATGGATTCGAAGGTGACATCACGGTGACGGCTAAGGGGCTGCCTCCGGGAGTGACAGCAAAGCCGCTGATTCTCCGGGGCGAAGCACGACAGGGATTTCTCACCGTTTGGGCCGAGCCGAATGCCAAGTCGTGGAGCGGTGCTGTCGATATTTCCGGAACTGCCAAAATAGGCGGCGCTGAAGTGAACCGGGTGGCCCTTCCTGCTTCGATCATATGGGGGAA
>Ga0222633_1001861_pt1 | contig 9924 bp, 9 predicted proteins | sample AntAcemetageno48_FD_179816 | JGI IMG/M metagenome (GOLD analysis project Ga0222633, IMG submission 179816) | Saline water microbial communities from Ace Lake, Antarctica - #48 | ecosystem: Environmental > Aquatic > Non-marine Saline and Alkaline > Saline | place: Antarctica: Ace Lake | collected... | reverse complement strand
CGTTCCAGATAATCACTCAACTCCTTCTCCGGAAGCGCCTTGCCGTTGGCATCCGGAAATTCATGGAGTTCCCGGTCCGATCTCATGATCATGTCATCAAGCGACGGAAACAAAGGCTCCTTATCAGCAACGAGGCCGTTTTCTTCGGCAGGATTACGGGTATCGATCAGGCGAGTTCCCGACTCAGATCCACCTCCAACAATTCGGGGCACAACGTTGTATAACATCTCCATAGCCTCCCTGTCGTTGACAATATCAATCACCCCGGGCGCTAAGGCCGGAACCAGGTGCGTCGTTGCAGGATGGCCCGGGTACCGCTGCCACTCATGCTGAGCTGGCTGGAATTTTCCCATACTCATATCCATTTCGCCACCTGCCTTGGGAACATCCCAGGCCAAACCGCCCGCATGGACATTGAGATTAAGCTTTGCGGTTTCGTCATCAGCCCAGTAGGCGAAACGGGCAACCATGGGATTGTCTCTGGAGGGCGTCCCCGCCCCTGAAATAGTCCGAAATTCGTGACCGTCTTCCCCCACGCCTGTTCCGCTCTCTACCAGAGTGCCCAGTGTCCCGTCAGCTAGTTGATAAATCCATCGGACCGGCATTGCGATGTGACCGTCTTCAGCAGAAATCACACCTGCCGCTTTTGCGCCGACAATACCTTCGTCATTCAATGCGTAATCATACCGATTGATGCTAAACCCTTCGATTCCATCCTGATCGTCTCCAAGTGGCTGCGGCCACTCAGGTAGATGGGTCGCATTTGGATGAACAATAGGATAGAAAACCCTCTCACCCCTGATGACAGGCTCATTCAGGTCGACAAAATGAGCCGGCTTATCACTCCAGCCATCCAGTTCTGTAAAATCCAATGCAATCTCCGTATTGCTTGGCGATTTCATCAAATCATCCGAATACAGCTTGTAAACATTCTCAAGACTACCAGTGCTATCCCAAACGCGGATTGCTCCCGGCTGAGATGCCCAGGCACGTTCCGTCCCTACCGTGGTGGCCTCCCGAATCTGCGCGATCACCATATTGACCGCCTGCTCAGCTACCTGGTGTGCCTGAATACCGTGCGAATATGTGTTGGATGCCTTGTGTTCGCTAGTGGCTAGCGAGAAGAAAGTCAGAACCAAGATGGTGGTGAGCGCCATCACTGTCAGGACCGTCAAGAGAGCGATCCCTTTCCGGTTGCGTGGCCAAGTCTTGGCCTGATTGAACTTTTCAGCGATTTTCATGAGTGAGTATGTTGGATTTTTCGACCTGAAGCACATCCGGATATGCCGGACCAATGTTTTACAATGTAAACTGATGGAAATACAATGACAATACAAGCCCAAATTTCATTTCGAGCGATTTTCTTGTGATTACAATGTATTTACGAGCGATGGCGGCCCATTTTTGAGGATTACGGGAAACTTCACGTTAGGCAATCAAGAAGCCGCGATTCTGACAAGCAGAAAACCTGCAGAATTTCGAGAAATCCAGAAAATCACCGCTCAGCGACTCATCGCCTGCAATTGGGCGAGTTCTTTGGTGAATCCCGGATACGACGTCTCAATACACTCGCTCCCCCGTATGATCGTCTCACCACTTGCGAAAAGACCGGCGATCGCGAAAGCCATCGCGATGCGATGATCCCCCAGGGAATTGATATCAGCCCCTTTGAGCTCCTCTACCCCGGTGATTTCCATCCCGTCGGCAAATTCCTCGACCGGGACTCCCATCCGACGCAAATTCTCCGCCACGGTGGAAATGCGATCACTTTCCTTCACCCGCAACTCCTGCGCATCCCGGATCACAGTCGTGCCCTCGGCGAGAGCTGCCGCAACTGCGAGAATCGGAACTTCGTCTATTAGCGAAGGAATCTCCTCTCCGCCAATTTCTGTAGCCGTCAATCTTCCGCCCACAACTTCCACCGAGCCCATGGGCTCACAACCGGACTCATCGATGCGCTCTGTAATCTTCGCGCCCATTCGGGTCATCACCCCGAGAACACCGATACGGGTAGGATTTAGCCCAACATTGTCGATCAAGAGTCGTGCTCCCTGCCTTGCCGCAGCAGCCACGATCCAAAAGGCAGCACTGGATATATCGCCCGGAACCACAATATCGCGCGACTCCGGCAGCTGACCGCCCCATATGGAAACAGTGTTACCTTCCCGGATATTTTTAACCAGAAGGTAGTTCAACATTCTTTCCGTGTGATCACGGGACTGGTGCGGCTCGGTCACGCTGGTTTTGCCGTCAGCCGAAAGTGCTGCGAGCATGATCGCACTCTTGATTTGGGCACTCGCAACCGGTGATTCGTAATGGATCGGCGTAAGCTTCTCGCGGCCAATAATGGTCAGCGGTGCAGTGCAGCGATCCCCCTTGCCTCTAATTCGCGCTCCCATTTTTTCCAAAGGAAGTGCAATACGATTCATGGGACGCTTTGTGAGCGACTCGTCTCCGGTCATCGTGGTCTGAAATGGTAGACCGGCGAGAATACCCGACATCAAACGCATCGTCGTACCGCTATTTCCGCAGTATAGAGCGCGACCGGGGTCGACAAACTTCCCCTGACATCCGTGCACCCGGATGTGGGTGCCACCCGAGCCCAGCTCCTCGATTTCGACTCCCATTGCAGCGAGTGCATCCCTAGTCGAAAGGCAATCCTCGCCCGCAAGGAACCCGGTTATCTCACAAGGCCCGTTCGAGAGCGCTGAAAACATCAGAGCACGATGCGAAATGCTCTTATCTCCGGGCACGCTCAGCTCTGCGGAGAAATCCTTTACCTTCTTAACTTTCAGATCGGACATAATGGAATAGTTCCCGATCCACTTTTACAGCGTTTCGCGGAAGCGCCGGGCTTCAGACAAAAAGCCGCGAAGCTGATCCCTGTCAAGTTCGTCGAGGGCCATCTTCCAACTTTCGAGCTCCTCAATGAATCGCCCCAGTTGCTCCGACAACACTGAACGATTGTCGCACAGAATTCCCGTCCACATGTCCTCAGGTCCCCCCGAGACCCGCGTGGTGTCCCTCAATCCTCCGCCAGAATACTCACCCGCTTCGCTCTCGGTTCCCAAAACCACTCTGGAAAGAGCTGCCGCAACCAGATGAGGCAGGTGACTGATCCATCCGACCAACTCGTCGTGACGCTGGGCGGACATTGAAGAAACGCGTGAACCAAGCAATCCCCAGAAAAACCTGAGCTTTTCCAGGTCGCTCTCTTCTCTCCCGTCTGATCCATCGGCCGTCAAAATGACCGCCGCGTCGACGAACAAGTCCGCAGCCGCATGATCGAGCCCCTTTTTCTCAGAACCCGCCATCGGATGACTTCCAACAAAGTGAGCCCCCTTTTCTCTCACCAGGGTTCCGATCTCCCGCATCACCGAGCCTTTGACACTTCCAACGTCGGTAACGAGCAATGATTCGCTCGAAAGCGACTCCGGAAACTGCGATACGACCTCCGCCATCGCTCCAATCGGCATCGCGAGTATGGCGAGGTCGGCACTCTCGACCACTTCCCCAACTGAGCACGATGCGAAATCGACCAGCCCCGGCTGCGACGTCATCTGATCAACAGCCTCCTGCCTCCTCGCCCACGCACGGATTTCCGTTGTGGGCATGCGCTCACGCATGGCGAGCAAAAGCGAGCCGCCGATCAATCCGGGACCTAACACAGCAACGCTGTGGAACGGTTCTCCCGATTCGTTGCTCAGGGTACTTTGAAGTAGATTTTCTTCCCCGGATTGTTTGGATCAGGAATCTGAACCTGAGTGCCTCGAGAGAGTGCTTCTCCCGTTGCATTTCCGGACGAATCATATTTCTCAACAGAAATTTGACCCAATGAAGCATTCGCGCCCGGAAGTGTGACTACCAGCGGATTCCCGGGAACGGGATTCGCAAAGCTCATATTTGAGGTGGAAGGTTTACTCGGCGCTGGCGGAACAGGCACTTCCTCTTTCTTCACAGTCGTCGATGGCTCCATTTCCCGAACATCGCGAGGTGTCGGCTGCGGTGGAGCAGGAGGTGCTGGTGGAGGAGTTGTACCACCATTGTAGCCAAATCGACCACCCTGCTCGGGTGGACTGGGGATCTCAGCTCCCCCGGGTTGCGGGTATTCGGCAGGAGGGACTGCTGCTGCGTCCAAAGGCGGAGGCGGCACATTTTGGGTCTTACAACTCGCCACGACAAAGGCCGTGATGGCAATTATCGGAGCAAAACCGATTGTTATAATTTTCATATTATCTAGGCGGGGAAATTAAAGGTTAGTGAGAGGTTAGAAAAAGTTTCTCACTTCACAAGCGTTAAAATACGCGCATCTCGGGACAAATCTATAAAAAATAAGGGTTCCGGCGAACCAGCAACCCCAAATTGGGAATATATTCTAAAAACATTAACAGTTAAGTCTACAATTTTTCGAGGACCACTTCGACATCCCTGTCTTCTAGCAGCCTGTCCGACCCGATGATCTTCGTATGAATCGAGAAGTAAACCACAACTACTGTTTCAGTTCGCGAAACTCACCGCCCGTCTTTTTTACGATCCTGCTCCACTCCTTGGAGTCATCGTCCTTCGGCTCAAATGCGATGAAATGGATCGGCACTTCGCGACGTGATTCCTTTTCGAGCTTCTCCACCACGTCTTTAATTTCGTCGTAAGGAATATTGGGATAACCGTTCCCGCCATCAGGTCTCCATTGAAAACTGGCATCCGAGATCAAAAAGATGACTTCGGGTCGCATTTGGATCGCCCGCTCCAATACACCCACCACGCCGCGCAAATTCGTGGTCACGCCTTTCGAAGCCGAACTGATCCCCCCGGCAGTCGTCCATTCGTCCTCCACCCACTTTTCCGCGAGTTCCTTGTTCCCCGGCGTGGCCGCGATCAATTCGTCGGTGAAAGTCTTATAGTTCCCCGTGAATTGGATCAACGAAAACTGGGAACTAATCGGTAGAGTTTTGATCAACTTGATCGTCTCCTCCCTGACCAGTTCGAAAGGAATTCCCGCCTTTTCCGCTTTGTTGACGACGCTGATTGCAACATCAAACAGCAGCAAGATCCGGTCGCCCTCCGCTTTCACACCGAAAAAACTCATCCCCTTCCCGGTTCCGCCACCGCCAGACATTCCTGCCCCCAACCCTGAACCGAGCGCCGCGCTGCCGACGAGACCGTTCACCTGGTCCGAAATCAATTCCGACGGATCCAACGGCAACATCTGGTCCAGATTCACCTGCGGCAGATCGGGCAGCGCGAATTCAATCGGTCGTGTGCTGATCAGCTTGTCATTGAAACTCGGCTTGGGTGCCATGGCCTCGTGCTTGGCGACGTTCATTTTATGTTCCGGAGTGCGTGGCGGAATTTTGACTGTCTTTTTCACCTCGAACCGCGCTTCCGGCCGGCTGAAGTGCTTCGCCACTGTCCATAACCCGAAAAGCAGTAAAGCCACAGCATGAACCGCAATGCTGCCGATCACGATGGACCAAATCAACGCCATCCGCCGACTCGACTCCGCTTCTGACTTCGTACGCGGCGGCCGCTTCTTTTTCACCTTCTTCGGTTTCGGAGGCGGACCCGGTGTCTCCGGATTCAGCTGAATGGAAATTTCACTCATCTCCACCTCCTGCCAGCGTCACACCCGTGATCCCCGCTTCCGCGCACGCATTCAACACATCCACCAACCGCTGATGCGGAACCGTATCGTATGGTGCCAGCGTCACCAGCGCATCCGACTGCGCATTGTCCGCCGACTTCTTGAAACGCAACAACACCGAGCGTAACTCCGGCAAGCTTGAGCTTCCCGGTGAATCGAGATTTTGCTCGTTCAGCACCACCTGCCCATCCGGCTCGATGATGACCCGCGCCTCGTCCGGAATATCGACAGCCTCCTCCTGCGCGACCTGCCCCGGCAGCCCCATCGGGATATCACTCTCCGGCTTGATCGGCTTTGCCGAGACCATGAAAAAAACGAGCAGGAGGAAGACCATGTCGATCATCGGTCCCATCTGCATCTCCACCGTCTGGTGGCGTTTTCTGCGTGCTCGTTTCATTAAAAGTCTTACTCCTAATTCCTAATCCTAATCTTAATCCCCGACCCAACAGCGCCGTAGAGCGCGGTGTCCCAGCAAAGTGGTGAGTATAATTCGCGGTGCGTGTGACAGGGGTAGGTTCGCGCAGCCTCGCGCGATCCATCGTTCTTGGCCTCCGAACAAATTCGGTTCGACGCGCCAGAGCGGTTCGCGTCTTCTAAAAACGCCCGCGCAACCGGGACGCCGGGCCGACGCTCCGGTCACAGCTACCCCTGCCGTCTTGCACGAAAAAGAAGCGAAAACCATCCAAATGACCGACATCCACTGTTCAAGAGGGTTGAGACTCAGACCGAACAGGGTTGAATGAGAGGGTTTCGGGTTCATGGGAGTCTCGGATTAAGATTAAGGAGTAGGAGTAGGAGTAGGAGGCTAATTTCCATACACTCCAAATATCAAATCGATTGCTCCGACCTCCGTCGCCATGTCGACGAATTCGCGAATCTTCTTCGCCGGAGTGTTCTTGTCCGCCCGCAAATAGATCTGCAGAGGCGGGAAATCGTGGAACTTCACTTTCAGGTGTGCCAGCACCTCTTCCGTCGTCGCCGCCTGATCACCGATGTAATAGTTCCCCTCGCCGTCGATATTGATAATGTCGCGCTCCGTCTTTTCCGGTGGAACAGCACTCACCGCGACCGGCAACTTCACCGGCACATTCAGTTGCTGCTCCGTGATCTTCTGTGTGACCATGAAGAAAATGAGCAGCAGAAAAGTCATATCGATCATCGGCGTGATCTGAAAACTCACCTCATCCAAAGGTCTTTTCCGCGCTCTCGTCATATCAAATTCTTGATCTTGTTCCTACTCTTGTTCTTGCTCCGCCGCCTGTTCCACGACCGCCTCCGCCGGAGCCTCCGCGCCCTGCAAGCGAATCTCTCCCGACAGAATATCGATCGCGAAGCTGGCGCGTTTCTGCACCGTCGTCATCACTCCCTGCAATTTGTCGCGGAAGAAAAAGTAGAAGAACATCGCCGGAATCCCGACGATCAGACCGCCCGCCGTTGTCACCATGGCGATCTTGATTCCCCCGGCCAACTGCTTCGCATCGCCGCTCGTCGTCGCCAGTTTGTCGAAAGCCTCGATCATTCCCCAAACCGTTCCCAGCAACCCGATCATCGGCGCGAGCGTGGCGAAAATATTCAGGTAATTCACCCAAACCATCTGCCGGTGCTCCTCCTCGTCGAGGGCTTCGGCAGCCGCTTCGCTCATACTGGCTTTGTTCGCCAGATCGCGTTCAAAGTTCACTTTCAACAGCGCGCTTTCCATTACGTTCGCGTAGCTGCTGGGGTGGGACTGGCAGGCACTGTAGGCCCCGTTTACATCCCGTTGTGCCATGAACCCGTTCACCCGGTCGACCAGCTCCTTCGGCGCCATCTTTTTCCTGCTGATCTGAACAAAGCAATAGACCGCCACCGCGATCGTTCCGATCGAACAGACCAACAGGATGTGCATAAAACTGCCACCCTGTTTGTAGAGATCGAGCGCCGAAACATTCTCCGGGACGCCGACAGGATCCGCCGCAGGTTCGTCCTGACAAAAAGACAAAGCGAGTGGGAGAATTTGAAAACAAAGCAGGACCGCCGCGAGTCGGCCACGGAGTTCGGAAGGAAAGTGGTTCATGGATTTACAGTTTCAGATGGGGGTGATTTATTTTCGTACTCAGGATAGAGCGTGGCTAGATCGACCAAACTTTTTTGGGACAGCTCCGGTTCACCGGCGAACGCATAGGCTTCCGCCGCCGCCGCCAATCCTCGCGCGGCAGCCTCTTCGCGGGTCGCGTGGAACAAATATGGCCACAGAAATTGGTCGATGATGTTGTGATAAAGTTCGTTCCGCTCCGGCCGCACCTCGTCGTCTTCCACCCAGCGCGGATGCTCTTTTTGCAAAGCTTTTAACTTCTCGAAATCGGCACGGGCCAGGAGATACTTCACCTCAATCAGCAGGTCTGGATCCTCTGTTTTCGAAGCGAGTGCCGCTGCCTCCTCCCGAGCTGTCTCAAGTTCTCCCAGTATGATCAGAGCTTGCAGTCGGCCCTGCTTCGCTGAAGCCACATCCTCGTCCGACCAGGCGCGGGCCGCGATGCGGTCGAATAGAGCCAGACCACGTTTGCGCGACGATTCCGACTCCTGTGCAATCAGCGCATTCGCGAGTGCGATTCCGTAGGCGGCCGTTCGTGATCGCGGGCGATGTAGATGGGAAAAATACGCGTTCCACCACTTTTCCAACGTGGCCATGTCAGCCGTTTCCAACCGCTGAAAAACGCCCTCTTCTCCCGGATCGAATCCGAACTCCACATATTCGACCTGCTCGACAGGCAGGGTGCGGCTCGCTGAACCGACACTGCTTCGCTGAGAAAAACTGATGATCTTATCGGTTAGCGCATCGATCTCAGTCGTGATCGTCTCACCGTTCTTCAGATGGATGACGTCGGCGGCTGATACCATTCCGAACAGAAGTAAAATCGCGAGCGATCTCACAGCGACACCTCCTCTTCCGTCACTGGCGTTTCGACCGGGAACAGACGTCGCAGCGACTCAATCTTCGGCGCAGCTTTCCCCACTTCGTCGAACCGGCTCAAGTCATTGCGTGAGACAAGTTCCTCGTAGGTTTCCAACGCCTCCCGCTTCAAATCCAATTCCTCCAACGACAGAGCGCGTAGCCAGTAAGCACGCGCATTGAGTTCCCCAAATTTCCCGTAGGCCACGTAAAGCCTCTCGAAATAGACGATCGCTTTTTCATGCTCACCCGCCGAAGCATAGGACTCGCCCAATGCCATCAGCGCTCCAGCCTTCATTTCAGAAGTGACTCCTTCCGTCGTCAAAATCGACTCAAGAGTTTCGCGAGCTTGAGCAGGTTTCCCGAGCTCTATTTGAATGACTGCCTTCTTCAAGCGCACGTCGCCCAACAAAGTCGACGCCACTGCCTCGCGCTCAAACTTTTCGTAGAACCCGATCGCTTTGTCCAGGTCACCGTCATCCGCAGCAATGTCACCGAGCGCCCGGTAGATGCGATCCTTCTGCACCGCCCGCGGATGCCAGCGGCGAATCTCGGTCAGTAAATTCTTCGCGGTAAGAACATTGCCAGCCTCAAGCAACGCCTCGGCGACAGGCACACTGACCGTCGGGCTTTGCGTTTTCGGATCAACGTACTTGGCGATGTCCATCAACTCGGACCGTGCCGCGATCAGATTTTTTGCACTGACCACGATGGACTTCGCCCACCCTGCGCGCGCTGCGAGAACAGTCTCGCCCGCAACCCCGGCCCGCGTTTTCATGATCTGCAACCGAGTCAGTAAATCCTCCTTACCGTCCTCGCCCGTGTAGACCTTTGGCAACGCGGAGAAGACATCGGTGATGGTGGTCATGCCGGGATCGTTTCCGTATTTTTCGACCGTCTCCCAATAAATGGCCTGTGCCTTCTCCGGCTCGTCCGCGTTCAGATGCGTCCACCCGATCCAATAGACCGCCTCCGGCATTCGCGCGCTATCGGGATGCCCGGCAACAAACGCAGCAAAGTGCTCGCGCATAGTATCGAACTCCTCGAGCAACTTGTAGGCGTTCCCCTTCTTGAACCAGGCCTCCTCGAAAAACCGGCCCGATTCGGATCGAACTTTTTCATAAGCCGCGAAGCCTTCGTCGATCGCTCCGTCGCCAAAATAAGCATCCCCGAGGAGGAGGTTGGCCTCGTCAGTGAGCGGGTCGCCAGGATAGGTCTCGTTGAAGTTCTCAAGGAGAGGAATCGCCTCATCGTACTCCGCAAGCGAGAACGTACAGACGGCGATGCGGAAGACGGACTCTTTGCGATACTTTGGCGAATCGTAGCGTTCGAGATATCCCTCCAAATGTTCGCG
>Ga0222633_1001859_pt1 | contig 9944 bp, 7 predicted proteins | sample AntAcemetageno48_FD_179816 | JGI IMG/M metagenome (GOLD analysis project Ga0222633, IMG submission 179816) | Saline water microbial communities from Ace Lake, Antarctica - #48 | ecosystem: Environmental > Aquatic > Non-marine Saline and Alkaline > Saline | place: Antarctica: Ace Lake | collected... | reverse complement strand
CTGTCACGTCTAGTCGGCGTTGGAGGTTTTCCGGAATATGGGCGCCGGAGAACTCGACTCGAATATTGCCGCCTTCGCTAGAGACATCTACACCAATACCAGGGTCCGACAAACGAACAAGCACGCGGCCCTCGCCCGCCTCTCCACGGCGAAAATCAATTTCTTCAATTCGAGCTTGATCGGAAGTTGAATTACTCGCGGCAAGGGTCGTCGCTTCGATCTGTGATGACAAGGTAGAACGATCTGAAGACCGCGCCACTGATGAGTCCTGCTGACCCACCAAAACCATCAATGAATTGCCGACGACGCGGGTGCTGTAGGGCGCCAGTTCTGTCATCGACACAATGACTCTAGTACGATCACTCGCCTCGATTACTGTCACACTACGCGTGTTGCTGGAACCCAGCGGGTGATATTTAGACTCTAATCTGGTGGTGACACCCATAAGATCTAGTGCGATTCGAGCCGGTTGTTCAATTGTATAGCCAGTCGGGCTTGGTGGCACGCTGTCGAACTGCATTCGAACTTCTATCTTGTCCCCCGGCAAAGAGGAGAACTCGATGTTCTGCATATTCACGGCCGCAAAGCTGCTGACTGAAAATGCGCAGGCCAGAAAAACGGTTAGAATCCCGTTGATCATCGCCTTATCCCAACTTCCATTACTTGCAGCCACTTTTTTTCACTTGTGATCGCCATGAAGCGCTCCCTGTGTTTGACTACTTAATTCACACTCTTGAGTTCAATTGATCTGGGTCGTCGTAACCAACCACTTGCGCCATCGCTGACGATTTCTGTCACATCGATTCGTGTATCGCTAATACTTCCGATCTTGCCCCAGTTGGAACCCATAAAATCACCGACCTGAACTCGATGCACGCCGCCTGTGTCATCCTCAACAAGTGCCCAGGTTCCATTGTCTCGCTTTAGGTAACCCACCATTTGAAGCGAAGCCAAACTGAATCCTTCCAGGTGCTGCTTTACATGGTCTTGCGGCGGTTTTACCCCAATATTTTGTCGCTGAATATCTGACTTCTGTGGAGTAACCGCCTCAGCTTCAAAAGGGCTACGTCGATTGGAGGCTCCATAAGTAAACGGCTGATAAGGTTCAAATTCAGGCAAGGGTGAAATCCCAGGCAAGGGCTTAGCCTCAACTTCGCGTATAAATGCCTTGATGTCTTCGTACTGATCTCCGCCTCCACAACCAACCATGACCAAGCACAAGCTCGCCAACAGTAGATGGAGTTTGAAATCGTGGACGAAGCTCATTACCTAGCCCCTCTCATCGTTGTAACGGTAGGTTTTTGCCAAAATATTCATGTTCAGCATGCCACCACCTTCCTGTTTTCGGCGAGAATTCCCGACTGGTCGTATTTCAAAGTCATGTAGTGTGACAATTCGCGAAAGGTCCGCCACATCGCTGACGAAGGAACCTAAATCATGGTAACTGCCGGTCACGTTAATCTGGATTGGCTTTTCGACATAGAACTCATGCTTAACTTCTACTTTAAGATCTATGCTCTGAAACGACAATCCGTTCTTCAAACCGACTAGCGTAATATCTTCGATTAGACCGGGGATTTCAGTGTCGCCAGGAAGCTGCCGCAAAATCGCATCGAAAGAATCTTCCATTTCTTTCTGTTGCTTTCGATATCCTTCAAGATGAGCCGCTTCAAAATACTTGTCTTCGAAATCCTTGCGCAGCTGGACTTCCTTTGCCTGAGCTGATGCCAGTTCTGTCTGTAGGTTGGTGACATGAACGAAGTACCCAGCAAGCAGAGCGCCGATAAATACGATCGCCCAAATGATCACCTTGACTGCCATCGGCCATGAGCCGACCGCATTAATGTCGTTTAACTGATCTGTATCGAAACTCTGTAAACTTTCGAGGATGTCCTGGACCTTACCCGCCATCTCTTATCCTCCCTCGGCCGCCGAGGGCGGCGTCGTTTGTTCAACACTTAATGAAAACTGGCTCGCCTGTGGACCATATTTTTGATCCGCATCGATCTCTGTGACATTAGGCCCAGTGAACCAAACAGACTCATCGAAGTTGCGCAACTGGCTGGAAATTCGGTTGTTCGACTCAGCAACCCCTCTAATGTCTAGCATTGATCCTTTGAAAATCAAGGAAGTGAAAAACACCCTGTCAGAAAGCTTACGAGCGAGCTCATCAAACAACCGGACGATAATTGGCCTGTTACCCTGCAGTTCCTGAATCACTTTCATTCTGGCTAGTAGCTCAGCACGTTGCTCTTGAAGCAATTTGATTTCATCGATCCGAGAAGACAGCACTACAATTTCGTCATTCATAAACTTGTTTATTGAATTCTGATCATCAATAGAACCGTTGTAGAACCGATCGATCGAAAAAACGATCACGCCAGCGAACACAATCACACCGACCAGAACATTGATGAACTCTTTCTTTTTCTCTTCCCGTTTTTGCTCTCGCCAGGGAAGCAAATTGATTTTGATATCACCCATCGGCTGAACCTCGTCCGCCCAAGTACCTAAGGAGTCGTTTCATGAGTCGAAACTCCTCATTGCCAGACCACAGGCGATCATCAATGCTGGCGCATCGTTCGATAAATTAATCTCATTCACCTTGGATGACAGCGACATATTGACAAATGGATTAGCCATCGAAGCTGGCGTACCCAACTTTGCTGATACCATATCGGCCAACCCCTCGATCGAAGCTGTGCCACCAGCAAGAATGATGTGATCAACACCACCGTATGCGCTGGACGAATAGAAAAACTGCAGCGAGCGAGTTACCTGTTGCACAACTGCTTCCTTGAAGGGTTGCAGGACCTCAAATTCGTAGTCCTCGGGCAGACCGCCCACCTTCTTGGCATGACCAGCCTCCTCAACCGACAGGCTGTAACGGCGCTGAATTTCTTCTGTTAGCTGCTTACCACCAAACAGCTGTTCTCGAGTGTAAGGTGATCCGCTGTCTGTGAGTACGCTCAATGTGGTCATCGTCGCACCAACATCAACAATCGCGATGATCTTTTCTGAATCGCCATCACCGATAAATTGATCTCTAAACAGATTAAAGGCTCGCTGCATACAATGGGCTTCGATGTCGACAACCTTCGCAGTCAAACCACCCAACTCAAGAGCTGCCTTTCGCGTCTCGACGTTTTCTTTACGACAGGCAGCGAGCAGGACGTCTACCTGCTCTTCGCTTCTTGGGGAGACACCCTGAACTTCAAAGTCGAGCGAAACTTCATCGAGTGGATAGGGAATATACTGGTCGGCTTCCAACTCGATTTGATTTTCCATTTCTGCTTCGGAAAGGCTTGCAGACATTTCAATTGTTTTGGTGATGACGGCAGACCCAGCAACGGCAACCGCCGCTATCTTGACCTTGGTCTTGGTTCGGTTAACCAGTCGAGCGATGGCTTCACCAACGCCTTCTTCATCATTAATGTTTTTTTCAACAACAGCGTCTTCCGGTAGGGGTTCCACGCCGTAACTCTCAACGCGATACTTGCCTCCGGAGCGGCTTAACTCAAGCAACTTAACCGACGTGGAACTGATATCCAGGCCCAACATGGTATTCGGTCCTTTGTTCGAAAATCTGAACACAGTAATTTCCTATTTAATACATAGACTTATACCGTATATCTATAAATTTACATTAAATAACGCTCGTATCCTCATCACAAACAACTTAAATGAATGAAATAACGTAATCCATTCATTTATTTATTAGTTTTAGTTTCTCACAGCCTCAGGATACCCCGAATTGATCCTCAATTTTGTGAGCTCAATCACGATTTTTAACGTTGATGAGAGCCTATCGACACTTATTTTTCCAATTCCATCTATAATACCCGCCGCGATCAAAACCGTAAGCAATATGAGCCGTTTTTTGCAGACTATTGGATGGACAACCTTCGGCCTGACCAGCGGTCTAGTGTTGGTTCTAGCCGCCGCCTTCCTCTACCTAAATCCTAACGTACCCGACGCCTCTACCTTTAGAGACGTCAAGCTCAGGGCGCCACTGCGCATCTACACCGCCGACAATAAGTTAATCCAGGAGTTTGGTGAACGCCTCATACCCATTACCTATGAGGAAATCCCGCCGTTATTCATCAGAGCTTTGCTTGATACTGAGGACAAGCGTTTTTTTGAACACTCCGGCATTGACGTCATCACCGTCGCTAATGCCACCTGGCAGCTAATTCGTAACAAAGGCTCAATCAAAACCGGAGCAAGCACCATTACGATGCAGCTGGTTAAAAATATCTCCGGAGATACGGAAGTCCGATTTATCCGGAAGTTTAAAGAAATGCTATTGGCCCTAAAGATTGAGCGGGCGCTCAGTAAAGAAGAGATCCTGACGCTGTACCTGAACATGATCCCATTTGGTAAGCATTCTTTTGGTATTCAAGCTGCAGCCAATACATACTACGGAAAGAAAATCGCAGATTTGACCCTGGCACAAATCGCGATGCTAGCCGGCATCCCCCAGGCCCCTGAAGCCGGTAATCCAATCAATGGGCCAGAACGAGCTACTAACCGGCGCAACCTGGTTCTGCTTCGAATGCGCGAACAAAATTCTATTACCCAGGAACAATATGAAGTTGCAGCGGCCTCGCCGATAACAGCCCAGGTCTATGGCCGTGATATTGAACTACCTGCACTTTACCTGGCTGAAATGGTACGTAAACGCTTACTAACAGATTTCGGCAAGAACGCCTACAATGAAGGGCTAATTGTCCGAACAACCATAGACAGTCAAAAACAGCTTGCCGCCGAAGCTGCGGTCGTCAAGAAACTCAATGAATATGATCGCCGCCACGGATACCGAGGTCCAGAGTATCGACGCATTCAAGGTACCGATGAGTTCATCGCTGCGCCAGAATATGGCTATCCGCCCAACTGGCTGGAAACTCTTGATGGGCTCAAAATTCTGGGCGATCAGCACCCGGCTATCGTGACCCGAAGTGACGAAAACGGCATTGAAGTAGTCAACCAAGATCTGGAGCGAATTGAAATTAGCCCTGCGGGTTTCCAATGGGCAAGACCTTATATCGACGCCAACCGCCGAGGCGCTCGACCTAAAAGCGGCACAGATCTGACCAGCGTCGGCGATGTCATTCGATATCAAGCAAGTAATGACGGCTATCAGCTGGGCCAAGTGCCTAACATTCAGGGAGCCCTGGTGTCTCTTGACCCTGATAACGGGGCAATTTTGGCTTTGGTGGGAGGTTACGATTTCAACGCCCAACAGTACAACCATGCAACCCAGGCTAGACGCCAACCCGGCTCCAATTTCAAACCGTTCTTTTACGCCGGCGCGATGGAAAATGGGTTAACCGCAGCCTCAATCTACAACGACGCTCCTATTGTCTTGGATGGCGGCGATCTTGAACAGGTCTATCGACCCAGTAACGTCAATGATGACTTTGAAGGCCCGCTTCGCTTGCGGGAAGCCCTGTACAAATCCAAAAACCTCGTGTCCCTTCGAGTGATCCTCGACTACGGACCCGCCAACGCAATCGAATACGTCAAACGATTTGGATTTGATACCAGTGATTTTCCTCGAGATGTCCAGCTTGCCTTTGGCGGCGGCACGATAGCGGTGACACCAATGGACGTCGCGACCGGTTATGCGGTATTCGCAAACGGTGGCTATCAAGTCTCACCATACTTTATCCAGGAGATTGATTCGATTAACGAAGACATTCTCTTTGAAGCAAATCCGCCTAGGGTATGTGAAGACTGCGAGCCGGCCGCGCTACGCATCATGGACCCAAGAGTGGCTTACATCATGGATTCAATATTGGCTGATGTGATCGTTCGCGGCACCGGCACTAAAGCCTATCGTGCCCTAGAACGTCGCGATCTTAGAGGAAAAACCGGCACAACCAATGATGCGGATATCTGGTTCTCAGGCTATACCAGGGATCTAGTGGCGACCACCTGGGCTGGCTTTGATAACAATGGATCTGTGGGTAATAGGGAATATGGATCTACAGTACCACTTGAAACTTGGGTCGAATATATGACTAAAGTGTTGGGGCCTGAATCGGAATCTCGAAGCCTGCCTTTTCCGGACCGTCTGGTCACTCTAAAGATCGACCCTGCCACAGGACTAAGGACTGAGCCTGCCGACCCAAGGGGAATTTTTGAGATTTTTCGCGAAGAGTTCGCCCCGCCAGCAGCCTTAGCCAACCAGCAGGACGATATCGAAATAAAACCGCTACAGCAGATCTTTTAACTTGTCGTAGCTCGTTGCTAGTCGTAGTTAGGCAGTATCTTTATTTGTGCAACGCCCGAGTCAATCGCAGCCTGAGCTACTGCCAGAGATACCACTTTCTTCAAGCGCGGATCCAACGGCTTGGGAATGATGTACTCAGGTCCAAAGCTCATTTCGCCAACACCTTCGTAGGCATCCAAAACTTCTTGAGGAACCGGCTCTTTGGCTAAATTGCGAATAGCGTGAACCGCGGCCATCTTCATTTCTTCATTGATATCAGTCGCCCGGACGTCGAGAGCCCCTCGAAACATAAAGGGGAAGCATAAAACGTTGTTCACCTGATTTGGGTAGTCCGATCGTCCAGTCGCCATGATTACGTCATCGCGCAGGGCATTCGCGATTTCGGGCAACATTTCAGGGTCAGGATTAGCCATGGCAAAAACGACCGGATTGGGGGCCATCGCCATCAAACTTTCTTCGGTTAATAGATTCGCGCCAGAAACACCGATAAAGACGTCGCTACCTTCACAGGCATCAAACAGAGAACGCTTATTGGTCTTATTGGAAAATTGCTGTTTGTAGACCGAAAGATCATCCCGGTCGCTATGCACCACGCCTTTGGAATCACACATGACGATATTCGCTTTATCGGCGCCTAACTCCACAAGCAGCCTTAAGATAGCGATTGCTGCAGCACCGGCACCGAGGCAGACAATCTTGGCATCTTTAAGTTCTTTGCCACGAAGTTCGAGGGCATTGAGCATACCCGCTGCCGTTACGATTGCGGTTCCGTGTTGATCGTCATGAAAAACAGGAATGTTGCAGGCCGCCTTTAAACGACGCTCGATCTCGAAACACGCCGGGGCCTTTATATCTTCAAGGTTGATACCACCAAATGTCACGGCGATCTTCTCGACGATCATAATGAACTCTTCAACGTCCTCGGTCGTCACTTCAATATCGAAACAGTCCACATCAGCAAAGCGCTTAAACAGCAGCGCCTTACCTTCCATTACGGGCTTACTGGCGAGCGCGCCCAAATTACCCAAGCCCAAAATCGCGGTGCCATTACTGATGACACCCACCAGGTTGCCTTTGGATGTGTACTCGTAGGCTAATTTCGGATCACGAGCGATCTCTTTCACAGGCTCTCCAACACCGGGAGAATAGGCCAACGCTAGATCGTCGGCATTGTTCGCAGCCTTAGTCAAGGACAGCTCTATCTTGCCCGGCTTTGGATGCGAGTGATATCTCAGTGCACGATCGCGCATACTGTCTTTATTGGACATGGTTTAACCTTTTTCTCATTGCTCTAGGTGAACTGATTCGTTCTTATTTGAAGACGCTAATGCTACTTCATACTGGAATAAAAAAAGGGCGCCATTGGCACCCTCTAATAAAACTTTCATGTGAGCGAATTCACGCTTACTTTGCGCTGCCACGACCACCGAATCGCTTGTTGAATCGATCGATTCGACCAGCGGTGTCCACAATCTTTTGCTTGCCGGTGTAAAACGGATGGCATTGTGAACAAACATCGAGATGGAGGTCTTCGCACTTGGTAGAGCGAGTTTGAATGACGTTACCGCAACTGCAAGTTGCTGTAATATCTTCATATTTTGGGTGAATTTCTGCCTTCATAGTGCTTACCTGGCTGCCGAAAAAGGGCGCAATCATACCAGAGTGCAGATGAATCGCAAGGACTCTGCGATAGGGTTTTATCAGAATGCGTCTCCTGTTTCCCAGGATGTACTCTGGGGCATAATACAGACACCTATCCAGAATGATCCCAGTGAATAGCATCTACCTAGAAGTTGCAGTGCCAGTGCCTCTACGGCGCACATTCCATTATCTGCCGCCTCCTGGCTGCTCCGTAGACCAGTGTATAACCGGGCTACGAGTTCAAGTCTCCTTTGGCCGTCAAAACCTAGTTGGGATCATTCTAGGTCAGACCTCCACGTCTGACCTACCGGCAGACAGGATTAAGCCCGCGCAATCTCTGATCGATTCCGAACCGGTTTTACCCAAAATATTGTTCGAGCTATGCCTCTGGGCTGCTGACTACTACCACCATCCGATCGGTGAAGTGCTCCATACTGCTCTGCCGGTGTTGCTTCGTCAGGGTGAGAGCGCCAATGGATCTTATCAAAGGCTCATGCCACTGTGGTCCGATGCTGATCCACTATCGAAAGCACCAAGGCAGCGAGCATTATTAATGGCACTGCTCGAGCAGGAGCAGGGGTTAGTAAAGTCTGAGTTGGCAGAACTTAAATTTACCTCTGTGATTATCAAGGGTCTGATAGACAAAGGTGCGGCGGATTGGCAAACCTTTCAGGAACCGCCAAAGCAACCCGGCCCGCGTCCCCCGCCCGCCAAACATTTAACGCTAAGCACAGAACAGGACGTTGCCCTATCTTTAATTGGGCCAACCGGCACTTACCTGCTATTTGGCGTCACCGGGTCAGGCAAAACTGAAGTTTACCTGCAAGCCATCGACAATGTGATTGTCGCTGGTAAACAAGCTCTGGTTCTTGTACCGGAGATCGGCCTCACACCTCAGACCATCAGAAGATTCGAGGAACGGTTTTCTGTCGGCGTCGTCGCCATGCACTCAGGACTGAATAACCGCGAACGCCTCTCGGCCTGGCGCGATGCTGCGACGGGTAAAGCACAAGTCATTATTGGCACTCGATCGGCTATTTTCACACCCATGAAAGCGCCCGGCCTTATCGTGATTGATGAAGAACACGACGCCTCATTTAAGCAGCAAGACGGTTTTCGATATTCAGCGAGAGATCTTGCCGTTAAGCGCGGTCAACAAGAAGGCATTCCGGTCATCCTGGGCAGCGCCACACCGGCACTTGAGACCTATGCCAACGCCAAAACCGGTAAGTATCAAATGCTGAAACTACAGGGCCGAGCGAATGCGGCAAAGGTTGCTGACTACACGATCATGGGTATTGAGCACCAAAAATTGACGGAAGGGTTTTCACCGCAACTAATAGACCTAATGCGGCATCATCTGGAGAGCGACAATCAAGTATTGGTCTTTCTCAACAGACGAGGCTTCGCCCCAGTACTGCACTGCCGACAGTGCCTATGGCTCTCGAGTTGCAAACGCTGCGACGCAAAAATGACGTACCACTTATCCTCACGCACCCTCATTTGCCATCACTGCAGCAGAAACCTCCGGGCGCCCAACCAGTGCCCGGATTGTCGTAGCCGCGAGCTAGTGCCTCTAGGCCTGGGGACCCAACGCCTGGAGGCAGGGCTTGAACAACTTTTCCCCAATGAAAACATACTTCGCATCGATCGAGATTCCACCCGTAAAAAGGATGCACTGAAGAACAAAATTGAAGCAGCAAATGCAGGAAAGCGAGGCATCCTACTTGGCACACAACTCCTCGCCAAAGGACATCACTTTGCTAACGTCACTCTAGTTGCCGTTATCGATCTGGACTCGGGGTTTTACAGCTCAGACTATCACGCTATTGAACGCACCGGCCAGTTGTTGCTCCAGGTTGGCGGCAGAGCGGGTCGAGAACAAAAGCAAGGCACCGTCGCCATTCAAACACTTTTCCCCGAGCACCCGATGCTGCGTTGTCTCATAGACCAAGGCTACGAGGCATTCTGTGAATCCCTTCTCGCTGAACGAGAACAGAGTCAGCTGCCTCCTTATGCTTATCAGGCTGTGATTCGCGCTGAAGCGGCAAAAGCCGGCAATGCCATC
>Ga0222633_1001857_pt1 | contig 9965 bp, 5 predicted proteins | sample AntAcemetageno48_FD_179816 | JGI IMG/M metagenome (GOLD analysis project Ga0222633, IMG submission 179816) | Saline water microbial communities from Ace Lake, Antarctica - #48 | ecosystem: Environmental > Aquatic > Non-marine Saline and Alkaline > Saline | place: Antarctica: Ace Lake | collected... | reverse complement strand
CACACTCAGCAGACCATTTAATATTTTGAACGTTTAGACCATCGAGGTGAAACTCAAAGTCGGCGATCACTTTAAGGGTGAGGTTCGGTAATCGCTGACCCAGACTATCGAGTACCGGCGTCAGCATGTCTAAATAGCGTCGGGTGGAGCTGCTGCCGATCCAAACGAGGGTAATTGCAGAAGCTTTATCAGCATCAGTCACATAGGCTGCAGTATCGACCGTGGTCGGCACCACCTTCACCTTGTTGGAAAGTTTTTGTGCTGCAGTCGCCAAGTACTCATTACCCGCTAATACCAAATCGGCTACCTGACAGGCCGATTGAAATTTCCTGTACCGGCTTGAGGAGCTCTCACCAGAACTTTTCAGAAAAATCGCATCATCAAAATCAAACACCAAACGGCTAATTCGGACTTTTAGCAACCGAACAAACCATGCTGGAAATAATTTTCGCTGGATGAATACTAGGTCGTATTCGCTGGCCCGCCAGGCTAGGGCTAGCTTCGGTAGGAAGCCGAGTTCTGTGCTGAGAAATTCAACCTGATGCCCCTCCTTTTCAAGACAATCAAAAATCGGCTGAATTCGATATCGCGTAGAAGCTTCATTCACTCCTTTACCAAGGAACAAAAACTTCAAGCGGGCTTCTCGGCGACCACCGCAATCTGATGAGCGAAGTCTATGCCGATAATGCGGAACACGGGATAGAACAGAACTCGCTTGATGAAACGTTTGATTAACGAGTCATGGTAAAGACGATAGATTGCCGATGGTTGATAACCGCATAGGGCGAGCAAACCGGCCAGTTCATCATAACAAAATGGTGTGATGTGAGTGGCGTCCCGGAGAAAGCCAGGCGGGTAATAAGTGTTGGGTGTCGTTAACAGTATTTTACCACCTGCTTTGGTGTGAGCGAAGCAATCAAGCAAGAGGTCCGCGGCGTCGTGCAAAGTTAGATGCTCGATCAGCTCGCACCCCACAATCAAATCGTACTCTCCCTCGATGTCGCTGGATGAGGAGAAGTCGTGTGGATAGGTTGGGTCAATATCACAGGATTTGTAATCGAAGGATTGCCAGTAACGCTCCATGGTTTTGCCTAAACCCCGATCACCAGCACCAATTTCTAATAACTGAACGCCAGGGCGACCCAGCGCTCCTAGCACCACGTGATAACGTTTTTTGACCGGCAGATCCCAGACAGCCCCAAAGTGACGCGCGACTGCCTTTCGGTGCTGAAACAAATCTTGCCAGTTGATCGTCATACAGTATTCAGTCTGGGGTTAATCAAATCACAGTGTATCTTCTTAAGCTAAAGTAGCGCTACAGAATCAAACTTCACTAGTGGCCTGAAAAATCTGGCGCTCGTTTTTCCTGAAACGCTTTACGCGCCTCTAAGTGCGCTGCGCCTTGAAACAGCTCGGCTAACCGCTTATTTTCTGCGGCAATAGACTGGCGCATGGGTTCTTTTAACGGGTCCATCAATAACTTCTTGGTCGCAATCAACGAGACCAGAGGCATTGCTGCAAGCACCCTGGCGCGACGCTTAACCTGGGGCAAGAAGTCCTCATCGTTGAAAACCTCCATCACAAGGCCTGCTTCCTTACATTGCTCGGCGGCCATCCACTCGGAAGCCAACAAAAACCAAAAGGCGCGCTGATGGCCCATCAAACGAGGAAATTGGTAGGTACTGGATGCTTCCGCGGTGACACCCAGGCTTGAGAAAGGGCAGCGCAGACGGGCGCTTTGGGACATATAGGCTATATCTGCAAGACCGCAAATTGTTGCGCCTATGCCGACCCCTAATCCATTGATGGCCACCAGGAATGGTTTGGGGAAATCAATCACAGCTTCTAAAAACCCAGCAAAGCCATGTCGCTGCTGGTAGTTGGGGTTACTGTTGGAAAGATCCGCACCAGCAGAAAATGCTCGGCCGCGGCCAGTTAACACCAGCACTCGGACGCTCTCATCCTTAGCTGCTTGAAGAAACACATCAGCCAAATCATCGTTCATTTCGGCATTAAAGGCATTTAATGCTTCAGGGCGGTTCATCGACACAATGCGAACCGCGCCTTCGTCTTCAATTGTTACAACACTCATTCTGATGCCGGCCTCATTTAGCGTTTTTTACTACACTTTTTGTTTAAAACCCAATAGCTTTTAAGTGATTTTTGTAAAGCCGGCGAGTGCCGGAGTCGAAAGGTCTCTTTAGATCTCTTGAAAGACGGGATGTCTTAAGTCACCGGCGGGCGGCATTGTAGCGATGTAAAAGACTATTGGCGACTGGAACTACACTAAGAGCTACATCAAGAGCGGCGATTGCCAACCGAACGGACTCCGTCGGCGATACCCAGAGCTGCTAATGACGATTTCAGCACCTCAAGTCTGAAAGGTTTCGCCATAAACTGAGTCATTTCATCGACCTCTTGAAGAGGCGACACATTGCCGCTCATCAGTAGTATTTTGATATCACCTCGGACTCGCCGTAATGCATTGATCAATTCGGTGCCTTTGATTTGTGGCATACTCTGATCCGTGATCACCACGTCATAGGCTTCAGGGGTCGCTTTGAACTGCTCCATTGCATCAACCGGATGAGTAAAGGATTGCACTTTATGACCCAGGCTCGTCAGCAGTCGTGCGGCAACATCAACAACCCATTCTTCGTCATCCACCAACATGATGGTATTTTTTTTAGGCCGGACCGTTGTTAGGTGTACCACTTTAGGATTCGCTGTGGCCTCAGCCACGGGGAAATAGAGTCGAAATCTGGTGCCACGCTCTAGCGTCGACTCCACTTCGATATGACCCTTGTGTGCCAAAACAATGCCATGGACGATGCTCAAACCGAGTCCGGCACCGACCCGTTCACCAAAACCGAAACCATCAGATGAATAAAATGGATCAAATATCCGATGCTGAACCGTTTCCGCAATGCCTTTACCAGTATCGATAACGTCAACGATCACATGGGGGCCAGCGGTCAAGTTCGTTCCTGTTGGGAGCTCGTCACGCCCAAGATCAACAGTGCTCATCGCAATCTTTAGTACACCTTGATCGCCCTGCATCGCCGTGGCGGCATTGGCGCCAAGATTCATCACCAACTGGCGAATTTGGCTGGCATCCGCATTCACCACGATCCGTTCTGAGGGATAGCTTTCTTCGATATTGATTTCTGCGGGCATACCGCCTCTCAGGAGATCAACCGCATCATGAATCACTGAAGACAGATCCAAAGTCTCAAATTGCTTTTCGTCAATTTGCGACACGCTAAGAATTCTGGCCACCAATTCCGTTGCACGAATCGATGCACTTTCAATCCTGCGAACAAAATCTTCAACCTCACCCTGACCTCTAACCTGCTCAAGCGCCAGGGCGCTATAACCCGCGATCGCCGTCAAGATGTTGTTAAAATCATGGGCAATCCCTGCGGACAAGGAACCCAGCGCGCTAAGCTTTTCGCGAAAGCGAACGGACTTTTCAAGGTGTCGCAGCTCAGAAATGTCTGTGCCAGAAGCCAAAATCATATTGGCATGACCAGCGCTCTCAGACAGCTCAGCGAAACGCCATAACATGATGCGAGAACCACCGTTCGCGTCTCGGATTTCACATTCGATATGCTCACCGGCGTCTTCCCCATCGAACACCCCGAGGATTTTTTGGCGAAGATCGTTACGATGCTGAACCGATACAAAATCAATAAGGTTGGCGCCAACAAAGGGCGAGTGCTCGGTGCCAAAAATTGTGCTGGCCTTCTCGTTGACATGAAGCACGAGACCTTCAACATCAACGGCGACTAAAGCCACTTCGGCAACGTCAAGATATCGCTGGGTCTTCTCACGCTCCAGATTAACCTCGACTTCTTTCTCTTTTCTAAACTCGACCTCGAGGCGCAGACGTTGGTTAATGGATCGCACTTCCTCAATGCGCTCAAGCCTGCTGCGATAAGCACGAACTGAGACAAAAATGGCCAGCACAAAGGCCAATGCGTAGCAAAGGTATGCCCACCAGCTCACCCAGGGGGCAGCCAAAACGCTAACCTTAAGTTGTGCGGGTATTAGACCCCACACGCCATCACTATTTGCCGCCACAACTTCGAACATATAATTGCCCGGTTCCAAATTTGTGTAGCTGGCATATCGCCTGGTACCCGCCTCGACCCAGGACTCATCAAACCCGATTAATCGATAACGATATTGATTTCGCTCGGCGTTGGTATAGTCCAAACCAGCAAATCGAAACTCAAGTGAATAATCACGATGAGACAGCTCTAAGCCCTTACCTTGTAAGCTCGCGGGGGAAAATCGCAGCCCCTGTTTTGCGACAGACGTAATTATCACCGGCGCTGGTTTTGTATTGGTCTCAACTTCACTGGGCACAATAATGTTAAAACCATTAACGCCACCGAACAGCAGGTCACCGTTTGCTAACCGGTAGGCAGCGCCGGAATTGAACTCCAGATCCTGCAAGTTGTTACGAACACCAAGGTGATAGACAGCACCGGAGTCTGGATTTAAGCGCGTTAAACCGCCATTTGAACTCAACCAGATTGAGTCTTCATTATCGGTAAGTAGGCTGTAAGCACTATTACTAACGAGACCATCTCGCTCTGAAAACTGTCGGAACTTAAGTGCTTGACCATCAGAATAACCCGCGTCGAGTCTAAAAACACCACTGCCGAGGGTGCCAAAATACAAGTTGCCGCGACTGTCTTCTGTAATCGAGAGAACAAAGTCACCGCTAAATCCCGAGACAATATCCTGCTGATAGTGCTGAAAGTTGCCGGTCTTAACGTCATGGTACGCGAGCCCTGCACCATCGGTACCGACCCAGGTTCGCCCCCCACTGTCTTCGTATATTGTCATGATGCGATTGGATTGCAGGTCACCCGGTTTTATCCCCGCTTGCAAGCTTGTGACTTGGAACGTGTCGGACTTGTCGCTCTTGTTTAGGTCACTCAAGTCAATCAGATTGATGCCGCCACCATAGGTACCCACAAGTAGCTCACCGCGAATGGATTCGGTGATAGAGGAAATGGCGTTGGAAGTGAGACGACGCGGTTCAACCCCATCAGCATGAAGCCGTTGCAGCACACCTGCCTGACGGTCAAAAAGCACCAGACCCATAGAGCGCGTGCCCACCCAAAGACGATCTTTCGAATCTACAAATAGCGACGTCACACTATCGTCCGGTATCGCAGTGGGATCGGTTGCATCGCGACGATGGTGCCGAATCAACCCCCCTGGCATGATCTCATTGAGTCCACCACCAAAAGTGCCCACCCAAACGGTACCGTCTCGACTTTCAGCAAAGGCAGTCACTGCCGAAGAACTTAAGGTACTCACCAGGTGCTTGTTGGCACTGACGTGTTTGGCAAAGTATTCACTTCGCGCCCAATAGTTGAGGCCACCAAAACCGGCAACCCACATCACGCCGCCCTGATCCTGGAACACATCAAGCACCATATCGTTACTTAAACTATAGGGGTTAGACGCATCTGCTCGATAAGATTGAATTTGTCCGCCAGAGAAATGATCCAGCCCACCAGAAGTGCCGAGCCAGATGTCACCCCGATCGTCTTGGAAAATTTTGGACACTTGACGCCCAGAAATGACATTGCCGTTATCCCCTTCTGGCAAAAAATGCTGGTAAGTGCCATCCGGTGAAATACAAAACGCGCCTTCAGTATCTGTTCCAACCCAGAGGTCGCCATTGGGCTCATAGTGCACAGCGCGAATGTGCAGGCTAGAAAGTTTTTCGCCGATCACTTCACCAGCAAACCCAGACACCAATTTTTTATCCAGGCTTAATTTAAACAAACCCTTAAGGGTTCCCAGCCAAAGCTCACCTTTCATGCCCGAGCTCATGGCCCAAACCATAGCATCAGACAGTTTTGCGGTTGCCACTTCGAACTGCTCCAATTCTGGATCGAATCGCCATAGCCCGGCACCATCAGTGCCGACCCATATTTGACCAATCGAGTCCTCATGAAGCAAACGAATTCGATCGGTAGGCAATTGGCTATTGGTTGAGTCGTAGGTTGTGAATGACTCAGTCTCAAAGTGATACCTCGACAATCCGCCGTTACCGGTACCGATCCAGAGTCGACCTTTAGAATCCGCCAATAAAGCTCGAATTGAGTTATCGGGCAAAGCATCAGGCGCATCGCTACGAGTAAAAACCGTTACCTCGTAACCGTCGAACCGGTTCAGCCCACCCTGGCTGCCAAACCACATATAGCCGTTTTTATCCTGAGCGACAGACAAAACAAAAGACTGAGACAACCCTTGCTCGCGAGAAAGATGATTGAATCGAATGGTTTTTGGATCTAAAGCAGTGGCCGCTACAGGCAGCACAACAATGCACGCGCAGAGAAGCCATCGCGATAAGTTACGCAATCTGGATGGGATCATTCTTGTGGAACCCAGGCACTGGCTTCGACGTTACTCTCGGTCATGCTCCACAGCACACCCTTGCTCCAAAGGACACCATATCCCACAGTACGCCATTACTCCAGTAGATGCCATTACTCCATAGAACGCCATCCGCCGACGTCTCGGCTGAGTTGTTCCAATACACACCAAATCACCATATGGTCCTGTTGCCTTTCGGCCCGTCGACATCATCCAGCACATCATCCAGCACATCATCCAGCACATCATGAAAGGCAAACAGACGATTTTTCCAGACGCATTTCTTCGTAGCACCTTATGTTCTTTCAAACCGCTATCAATCAGGGCGATCGTTGCACCCGCAGCCAGATTTCTCTCGGCGTGAAGCAGATCCGCATGGATCAATCGAGGAAACTCCGGAGCGGAAAACCGCACTCCCCTATCTACACTTTCTTCGCTTGAGATCGGTTGATTGGATCCGCTGGTCCTCAAGTCTCGATTCTCACCGGCTGACCTGACCGCCTCGATCTCCAATAGCTGCCATCTCAGCTCGGTATGCCCATGGACAACCACAGCATCTATTAAAGGAGTAGCGGTCTATGCTGGCGATACCGCGGCAACCAACAGAAACAGCAAGGAAGCCAGCCGACCCATCAGGAAATCGCTCTGAGTCGCTGACTTGAAAGCTCGCTGCCCGACAGACTTAGCCCTTAAACGAAACGGTTTCCGCAAGGCTTGCGCGACCGGTGCGAGCTGCATTGGCGGGTGTCGTTACATCTTCGTAGCCAAAGCTAATGCCGAATAACACCTTCACGGTCGGCTCAAGATCAAAGGCTTCTCTGACGAGATCAGGATAGTCACGCATGGTGCCCTGAGCACAAGAACCAATGCCGTGGGCGGCCATCGCAAGCATTAGAGTTTGCGCGTACATGCCAACGTCACAAGCAGATTGGATACCAAAAACCTCATCCATACATAAAAATGCGACATGGGGGGCGTCAAACAACTCGTAGTTGCGCATTGCTGCGCGGCCACGGCCTTCCCTATCTTCCCACTCAATCCCCATGGCGCCATAGAGCGCTCGGGCACAGGCGCGTTTACGTTCTCGCCAAGGGTCGCCGGTTTTACCATCACCCTGATGGTCATGCACAGGCTTAATTTGGCTGGCTTTCCTATCGAGGAACGTTGCTCGCAGATTGTCCCGCACCTGCCCCGAAGCAACACAGGTATACCAGGGCTGAACATTGGTACCCGAGGGAGCCCACCTTGCAGTTTCAAACACCTCTTTGAGAATGTACTCGGGTACTCGCTTATCCAAAAACCCACGCACGGAGCGTCGGCTTTTGACGACCTGGTCAAACAGATCAATCTCATCAGCGGAAAATTCGCTACGCACTGCCTCACTCAAAACTTTTGCTCCTAGTGTTCTAATCGATGGTACCTTAATCGATAGCGTTGCAATTACTGACGCCTAAATCGTCACCACGATCTTACCAAAATGTTTTTGGGCCGCTTGCAGCTCAAAAGCATCCTTTAATTGATCTAGCGGAAATGAATCGCTAATCATCGGCCTGATATCACTGACCTCAATGGCGCGGATCATATCTTCTTGCTCCCGCTTTGAGCCAACAGTAATACCCTTCAGCGTAATGTTTTGAGAGAACAACTGCGCCGTTGGCACCTCCCCTTTAAAACCTGCCAACACGCCAATCAACGAAATGTGCCCACCGATTCGACAAGCCGTAATGGATTGCCCAAGGGTCCCAGCACCGCCAATTTCAACCACTTCATCAACACCCATACCACCGGTAAGCTCTCGCGCTTTGGCACCCCAATCGGGCGTTTCCTTATAATTAATCAGATGATCAGCACCCAACTTCTTCAGCTTGGCCAGTTTTTCATTGCTGGATGAGGTCGCGATGACCCGGCATCCAGCAGCCTTGGCAAATTGCACAGCGAAAATAGAAACGCCGCCGGTTCCCTGGGTCAACACCCAATCCCCTGGTTTGATCTGTGCTTCAGTCACGAGCGCACGCCAGGCAGTAAGAGCAGCACAGGGCAAGGTGGCCGCCTCTTCCATCGAGTATCCCTTTGGCGTTTTTGTAAAAGCACTGGCAGGCATTGCAACAAGTTCCGCGGCAAACCCATCAACATGATCGCCAGGAACGCCGATCAATTTTGAGAGCTCTGGCGTACCATCTTTCCAGGCAGGGAAAAACAAGGACAGCACCGAGTCACCAACGGTAAATTCTGTGACTCCTTCCCCAACAGCGACCACGGTTCCGGCGCCATCTGACATCGGGATGCGTCCATCCTGATTAGGAATCATGCCAGAAACGACCGCAAAGTCATGGAAGTTGAGCGAGTTCGCTTTGATCTTGACCAATATTTGACCGGGGCCCGCAATGGGATCGTCTCGATTCTCGATCACAATCTTGTCAAGACCACCGGGCTGTTGAACCGCTGCAACTTTCATTCACCACTCCTTAAGTTCATTTTCACAAAAGGCAGAAGTGTACCGGGATCAGGGGGCTGCCGACACTGCGGAGCCCCAAATTATGATTAAGATTCGAGAACCCTGCCCAATCACTAAACACATCCTCGATAGCGTTCTGCCCATTCTATTGTTCGGTACTACTGTTTAGTATTGCGGGGGATGTCTCTAAAAGGCCCCGTATCGGAGCGTGGCTCTTTCGGCATACCCAACACACGCTCGGAGATGATGTTCTTTTGGATTTCGTCGGTGCCGCCGGCAATCGAAATTGCAGGTACTGATAAGAGGATTTCCGCGACCACACCTTCCATTGCAGAAGCTTTGCCACTTAGCATCCCATCAGCGCCGGAAATTAGAGTGTGTACATGGGATGCCTGACGGGCAATGACACTGGCGGCAAGCTTGCCAATTGATCCAGCCGGAATTATTTCGTTAGAGCCAGATTTGCGTTGCTGACTGGCGCCCATAGCTGCCAAATCTGCGCCCTTTTTCATACAGAGTAACTTTGCCAGTTCCTGACGTATAATCGGATCCGTAATTGCACCAGTTTGTTGCGCTCGTGGCAGCGCCAGGTCAACTCGCCCCGCGCGCTGGGGATACCAGGTATAAGGTTCCAGAGCGACGGCAAGCTCCTCGCGGAACTCATCGTACACACGGCCTTTTAGCTGGGACAATCGAGTCAACCCGCCATCATTACGATTACCACCAAAACCTTGCCGTTCTATGGTCAGTGTCGTCGCAGCAACGGCCCAACCATTACCTAGCCCACCTAACAAATCCGTTGTGGCGACCTCGGCGTCAGTCATAAACACTTCGTTAAATGACGCATGACCGTTCATTTGTCTTAAGGGCCGAACCTCAACACCTGGCTGCATCATATCAATCAAGAAATAGCTTAAGCCCTGGTGCTTCGGCACATCCCAATCGGTCCGCGCCAGCAATATGCCAAAATCTGCATGATGGGCACTGGTGGTCCAAACTTTCTGACCATTGACGACCCAGCATCCGTCTTTCAATTCCGCTTTGGTGGTTGCACCGGCAAGGTCTGATCCACTGCCCGGTTCACTGAACAGTTGGCACCAGGCAT
>Ga0222633_1001854_pt1 | contig 9971 bp, 10 predicted proteins | sample AntAcemetageno48_FD_179816 | JGI IMG/M metagenome (GOLD analysis project Ga0222633, IMG submission 179816) | Saline water microbial communities from Ace Lake, Antarctica - #48 | ecosystem: Environmental > Aquatic > Non-marine Saline and Alkaline > Saline | place: Antarctica: Ace Lake | collected... | reverse complement strand
TAGGCATTGGCATCCCACCAGTCGACGCCGACGACGGGATAGTTGGGCCCGATGTCGCCGCCGTAAAATCGGCCGGCTTTCATGGCCTGCGGGTAGTAGACTTCCCACTTCTCGGGAGTGTAGTCAGTTTTCTCCTCGGGCTGCTCGGGGTGACGAACGGTGGCCGCGAGTTTGGAGTCGGCGGCGAGGGCTGCGAGAAAGTCGGCGTAGTCGGCGATGGTGACTTCATATTTGCCGATCCAGAATTCAGCTACCTCGATGTCTTTTCCATCCTGGAATGGAAAGACGCCGGCAGGCACCCGGGCGAGGTCGTCGAGTTCGCGGACTTCCGGTTTCCCGGCGAGGAGAAGGAACGCGATGACGGCAGCGGCGACGATGACGAGCCCGATGACGGACCCGGCGACGATGGCTTTGCGGTCTTTTTCTTTCTCGTTGCGCTTCGCTAGCTCGGCATCGGTGAGGTCGGCATCGGGATCGGGCGGATGAATGGCTTTCTTGAGAGAATCGATGGAATTGACGGCATCGATGCGGTCGGTGGCCATCCGGTCGACGAGCGAATAGAGCGCGGGATCGGTGCCGGATTTCTTGAGAAAGGGAGAGATGGCATCGGCAAGAAGTGCCATCTGTTCGCGTTCTTCGGCAGGGGAAAGGGGTTCGCCGCGGCCTTTAACGGGGTTGGCGATGCGGGGTTCGCCGCCGCGCAGGATGAGGATGCTTTGCGCGCTGAAGAGGCGGTGGGTCATCCCGTTTGCACGGAGGTATTCCAGGGCATCGGCGGCGGACTCGAGAATGCGCCAGAGGGCGGCATCGGTGAGCTCGCTACGACGGCGGGCAAGGTCGGCCAGGCTGGGCGCATCGACGAGTTCGAGGGTGTAGAAGTTCACCCCGAGCTCCTGGTCGCACTCGTACACGAGCGAGATGGCAGGATGCGTGGCGGAAGCCCGGGCGCTGGCTTCGTCGACGAATCCCTGAACCCAGCGGATGTCTTTGCGGTGTTTGCGGTAGAGGGTTTTCAGCGCGACACGACGACCGATAGAAGTTTGTTCGGCTTCATAAAGGGCGAAATTTTCGTCCTGCTGAATCTCGCGCAAAAGTTTGTAATCGCCGAGGCGGGCACCGACGGGAAGCGCGTTTTCGGGAAGCTGAATGGGGGTGGATTCCACAAGGGGTGCGGGATCGGTTTCAGGAACGGGATCGGTCGACGGCGCAGTCTCGATCTCGGGCGGCGGCGAGCTGACGGGTTCGTGAGCAGTGGTCTCGGCAGGAACGTCGGCTGCAGCGGGCGCTTCCGTCGTTTCTGGCGTTGCCGCAATTTCTCCGACGACTTTGTCGTACCATTCGACGAGTGCCCCGCGATTGATAGGCTTGAAAAAGAGGCGCTCATTGGGCCCGACGCGCGGGTAGAACGGGGTCATGTCCTCCCGGCTGCAGAAGACACTGGGGAAGTCGCCGAACCGGGTGTCGAGATGATCGCGAAAGTCGAGAATGTCGCTACCGGTATCGGGCGTGAGGCCGGCGATGAGCATGGATATGTAATCCAGCTTTCTCGAGATTTCGAAGGCCTCAGCTGCGCTGGAAGCTTCCACAAATCGAATGGATCGCCCTTCGAGAATGGATTTCAGTTTGGCGAGATCTTCGGCCGATTCGTCGAGGATGAGAACTATGGGTTCGTTATGCATTACGGGTCAAGCGGGTCTGGGAAAAGTGCGTTCTCGGGTCCTACTCCTCTGGTTGTACGGGGTGCGACCAGGGGGTCGAGAGTCTCGCGCAAAGCGGTGATGTCTTCGGGCATGGTAACTTTATCCTGAAGAACGTCGAGATAGTAGAGCTCGATGGCGTAGCCGTAATAAGTGCGTTCGCCAAGCTCGCGCTGCTGTTCCTCAGTGAAGATGGGCTGATGATAATCCACGATGATGGTCTCGCTGCCATCTGTAGCCCAGTCGTAGGGTTCGGTCGGGTAGAGGTAAGAGGTGTCAGCGGTGGAGGCATCCACGGAGTCGCCATTCACCCTGTCGAAGAAGTAGACAAGTAGAGCAGAATTTTCTCCTGTAGGTCGCTCGGCAGGATCGGCTTTGATTTTAACGCGGAGAGAAACTTTCTGCCCTTCATTGCCAGGTGGTTGCTCGACCACGTCGACAGTGAGAATGCTCATGATTTTCCCGGTGCTATCCCCAGCCGGGACGACTTCGCCTTTTATCTGCCGCTCAGCGAGCTGGTAATAGGAACCGGCACGGATCGGACCCAGGTTGTAGAGTTTCTCCCAATAGGTTTCCGCTTTATTGTCGAGTCCCATCTGGCTGAGCGTGGCGGCGAGACCGCCGAGAACGCGCGGGTGATCAGGGATAGCGGACTCGGCCTCACGGAGGACCTGAAGAGCGCCTTCCATGTTACTGCTGGCGCGGAGCTCTTCACCGGTGGAGACGAGTCGATCAAGAATGGGATCAGCGATGGGCTCGGCAGTGAGTGCGGCGTTGGCGAGAGCTTCCGAGAGGGGCTGGCTTTCGTCCGACGGGCCGATGAAAGTCGGCTGCGGAAGAATAGAATTCCCAAGTGTAACGTCCGGCGTCACAGACCTCTCCTCGGTCGCGAGGGGATAGTCGGGAATACCGCTGCCAACGCCCCTTTCAGGCGAAAGCGAATTGATCGGGTTCTGCCCGGTCGGGTAGGGAATTACATCCTGATTGGAATTCGCTGGCGGGGCGGGAGCGACTGGCTGCATCGGAGCCGGAGAGTAGGAAGTCACAACCCCCACCGAAGGAAAAGCATCGGAGGGCGGGCGTCGTAAAATGGCCCACCCGGTCGCGACGATTTGGACGACGGCCAAAAAGCCGACGATCCACATCGCGTTGTTGAAGGTGCGACCGTATTCCGGTCGATCCGTTAACATATTCTCCGCCATAAACTCCCCTCGTGACGGAAGATCGTCCGGTCTCAACCGGTCGCACAACTCCCGTGCAATCATCAGAAGATAACTGACGCTCAAGGTATTTCAACTTCGCCGACTATCTAAAAAGGGCTATGGATTCTATGGAATTCGCGCCACGATTTTTTCCGTAAAAAAGACTCAACATTGCGTGCATTCCACGCTACTTTTCCAGCATCGACGAGGTCGACTGATATCGTCTCGTTATTTCCGCGATTCCAACATTTAACTTTCTACTACCGTGAGCAGCCATCTTTCTAGTGACATCCAAATCGAAGGTGATCTGAATTGTTCGACCGATCTCATTTTCGACGGTTCCATTCAGGGCAATATCAATTCGAAAGGGAGCCTGACCATTGGCGAAAATGCCTCGGTCAAGGGCGACCTGAAAGCTGTGAATGCAGTCATTGAGGGAAAAGTAAACGGCAATGGTAATTTTAGCTCGTGCCGCCTCTCACCCACTTCTGTGATCACTGGTTCCGTCAACACTACCAGTCTCCAGATGGAAGAGGGAGCATCGCTCGAAGGGCAATGCAAAGTGGGTAAAGCCACAGCCTGATTTCTCCGTGTCCGATATCGCCTCGCGGCGAATCCAAAAGCGCCGTTCGCAGCGGCGCTTTTTTTGTGGCGATCAGGAAAAGTCGGCGACGATCAGCGAGATCCAAATAACCAGGAGCGTCACCCATCCGCCCAGCAGCGCGATCGAAAGCAACATCGCCGTCCACCAGCGGCCGCGTCCACGCGGAACAAATCCGGGCGACGGCTTGCGGTAACGCAGTAGCAGATAAATGGCGACCGGCGCCGTGAAAAGCGAAAACGGAGCGAGCCAGGTGACCAGAGCGAGGGCTTTGTTTTCCGGGAAATCGGCTCGCGCCACGAAATCCGTCCCCTTTTCCTCTTCCCGGAGACAATGCAGACAGGGCAGACAAAAATCGCGCGCTCCCCAGCGAACAGTCGCTTTTCCCGATAGAAATGCCCCGCAGCGATCACAGATCTTTTCAGCCTTGAGTTCCGGATAGAAAGCGCAAGTTGCCTCATTCTCGCCCGAGAGCGATTCAGGAGATGTGTCCACATGGACGGGAGCCCGAAACAAGCGCGGAAAAACGAACAGGCTCAGTTTTCCGTTACAGACGGGACAGGGTTCCTCGATGCGATCAGTCGTCGAATGAACGTTCAATCCACTGCGGCAATTGGGACACTGCAGGATCGCTTCTCCGGGTTCTGTCGTAATTGGCTCCATTCGTTCGGCGCTTCTATTTTTTCACCACCCGGGTCGAGACGAGCCGGTCGTGGAGCGCCCGTTTTTCCGGGTCGAAAGCGGCCATCCAATACACTCCGGAGAACAACGCGAGGAGCGCGACATAGACAAACATGCCGGACATCAACGCCATCGCGAAAGTCGTCGGACTGTCTCTCTGACCAGCCATCGCTCCGATTAATCCGATGATCGCACCGAGCCCGATCGTCGCCGGAAGCCAAATAATAAGGTAATTCAGTGGCTTTTTCGCCAACCAGCGCAGGAACGCTCGCTTGTATGTCAGCCGCGAGCCGTCGGGATTGACGACTTTCGCACCGATGATGAGTTTGCCCGGTGTGCCCTGGTATTTTCCGACCGTCCAGGTCGAATAGAAAATGCTGACGCCCAACATGCCGAGCAACCCTGCCCCATAGGCAACAAACATGGAGGCCGTATAGCCGGGAATGACTTGTTCCGAGGTGTTTTCGATCGACGCTCCCCCGACCATCGTGACGATTAAAAAAGGAACCATGCACAGCCAGGACGGAACCATTTTGATCAAATAGTCCAGCAAGGACGAAAGGCATCGCCACCAGAATCCGACATAGACCATGTGAGTCTCCGTTGCATCAACCAGCGAAACGACGCCTGACTCCATGAGTCGCTGCACGAATGGACGCTTTTTCTCGATACCGATCAGAGCCTCGCCATACGGGACCATTTCGTCAATCGGGTAGACCTGGTTCGAGTAGGCGCACACACCGATCTCGACTGGTGAACCCTCCTCGTCCGTTCCGAAAAGCGGCGCGGCGACAGATGCGAACGACGCCCACTCTTCCAGGCCATCCCGCCAGACGAGAGTCCGGGCATCGATGATCCCCTCCCGATTAAGACCTAACAGGGTTGGGTCATCGATTGAACCCTCTTGGGCATCGCCCTGTTGGGCACCGCCCCGTTGGGCACCGCCCTGTTGACTCCCTTCGGAGTCCATGTAAAACCAGATCGACATTGTGCGGGACAGTGTTTGCCGGAACGCCGGTTCTGTAAATGCGAATTCGGAAATTTCGCTTCAACCACCTTGCACGGGTGGCATCAGCGCGACTTCATCGCCGTCGGCGAGAGCCCGGTCGCGGTCAGCGTATTCTCCGTTCACAGCGATGAGTAGCGACTTGTCCCAGTCCGCCAGCGCGGGGTAGCGGGAAAACATGGTGCCGAGCAACCCGGCCACGTCGGCTGCCTCATCGAGAACGACTGACTCCTTTTCCGCTCCGGAGATATCGCGTAACAGCGAAAAGTAGAGAACTTCAATATTCATGAGTCGGCATCGATGTATTCGGACTTCAGGGTTCCGATGACGGGTAAATTCCGGTATTCCTCTTTGTAATCCAAGCCGTAGCCAACCACAAATTCGTTACCGATGTCGAATCCACTGTAATCGGCTTCGATCTGAACGGCGCGATCAATGCGCTTTGACAACAGCACAGCCGAGCGAATCGACCGGGGTTTGCACTTAAGGCTGATCGTCTCCATCACCGCCGAAAGCGTGCGCCCCGTATCCAAAATATCATCGAGCACCAGCACGTCGCGTCCTTCCACATCCGGCATTTGGTTTTGTCGAAAAGAGACCGTCCCACTGCTGGCGGTGCCGCCATGGTAGCTCGCCACTGTGATCGACTCGATCCGGAGCGGCAGGTGAATCTGCCGGATTAGATCAGCCATGAAAAGCGCCCCTCCCTGCAAAATCGCTACAACAGACAGTGTCGAACCCTCCATATCGGTCGTAATCTCTTCGCCCATTTCGACGATGCGACGATCGATCTCATCCTTTCCGAAAAGAACGCTCTCGAGGCGGTCGTGAAGGCGGTGAGTGGAGAATGACATCGCCTCAGCAGACATCGAAGGGAATTCACGATCAACAGAATATTTGCCCGAAGGCCAAAAGACGTTCCTATTCCAGTATGCCTGACGATGTTCCATCCACCATTTCCTCGATGCGCCGTGACTATCGCGCCGGCTCGCTCGTTCGTACTGATCTCGACCCTTCACCCATTCTCCAGTTCGCGAAATGGTTTGATCAGGCCGCTAAGTCCGGCATCCGCGAACCTAATGCGCTGACGCTTTCCACGGTGGGGCTCGATGGAACTCCTACGGCAAGAACCCTGTTGATGAAGGACTTCGACGAACGCGGAGTCACCATCTACACGAACTACACCAGTCGGAAGGCGAAGGAACTCGCCGCCAATCCGAAGGCATCTCTTCTCTTCTTCTGGAAAGAGCTCGAGCGCCAGGTTCAAGTCCGTGGCTCAGTCGAGAAAGTATCAAAGGCAGAGTCAGAAGCCTATTTTTTCTCCCGCCCCTACAATGCCCGGATCGGAGCGTGGGCATCACAGCAAAGTGATCCCATTCCCGATCGCGAATGGCTGACTCAGAGAATTGCAGAATTTCAGGAGCGCTTCCCCGACACAGGCGAAAAAGACTGCGTGCCATTGCCGGACTTTTGGGGCGGGTATGTCGTGGCGCCAGTCTCGGTCGAGTTCTGGCAGGGACAACCCGGAAGGAACCATGACCGGTTCGTCTATTCACGGCAGGACGGGAGCGACGAATGGACTCTCGAACGGTGGAGTCCCTGAGATACGGTAGTTATCGTCGGGACGAGCCAAAGGCGGGATGTTTCTTCTCATGCTTCACCACCGTAACTCGAATCGTGTCATCCGGAAGATGGCGAAAGAAAATGACGTAAGGGAAGCGTTTCATCAAGGCCCGCCGGATGTCAGCCTTCACGATCAGATACCTTGTCGGCATCGCTGCGATTTCAAAGAGCTGGTTCTCTAGCTCATCGACAAACCCCTATCACTCCGATCTACGGAGAGAATAGAAGAGTCACCGATACTTTCCCAAAGTGAAGCCGCCAACATTGCCCGTTCCCGGACCGGAAGCTTCAGCGCTTCGGGAGCAATGTTATCGATTGACATAGATTTAACTTATCAGAGACGGGGTTGTCGCGAAAGTTTGAAATTCCGCTCGCTCAATTTCAAAACTCTTCCCTCCAATAACAAGAAACGCCCCCCGGAAAACCGGGGAGCGTTACTAAAATCGCTTAGAAGTGTTTGGTTTGGGAATACTAGGTAAGCCTTAAGGATGTGTTTCGTGTAAAGGCGGGACGTCTGTGCTTTCCCGCCCTCGGCTTATCGAGATGCCAAAAACTCTCGCAATTGCGAATAAATGGGCTGGATCGTAGCTTCTTCACCAGCCTCTTGAGCTACCATCACTTCAGAAATACTGTCGGCGATGGAATTACGAAGTCGGCCGACCATTTCGATCCCTTTACGCGTGATCTGAACCATCACCTTGCGGCGATCGTCAGCTGCGTGGAGGCGCTGGACATATCCCAGCTTCTCCAGGCGGTCTACCAGACCAGTGGCGGCGGCTGTGGAGTGGCCCATCTTCTTGGAAATGTCTGTCATCGTGAGGAAGTCCTCATTTGCCAGATATCCAAGAAGGAAAAATTGAGCGTATGAAACGTTGCCCTCGTTCAGCTCCTTCGAAAGATCGAGGAGGAATGAACGCTGAGCGAACATGATAAAATCTGCGAGACGATCAGCATTCTGATCAACTCCGATACCTGTGTTTTCTGTTACTTGCATGGTTTTAACTTCTAGTGATTTTAGTTATTACGGGAATTATTGATAATTTAAACCTTCCTTACAGACTTACGCAACCTTTTTATTAGAGTTTTCATAATTACCGTATAAATGAATTCTCTCGGATGCTCTAATTTACAAAATAGTTTCCCATTCTTTTGGAATTTCGCAATCACAAACTGTAAATCTGCATTAATTTTCAAATTTGAGAGGCTGTCGCCGTCCGCCTACTAAACTTTCCTGTAAAAGATCAGGCTAGTGAATTCTACTGGTAAGCCCGCATCTATTTCGTAACGTGATCCGCCCTGAAAATTTGAGCGTTTCCTGCTCGAAACTTCCGATTATATTTTCGATGAGATTCGTACTCACAGACGAGAGCTGGTTTCTCGATGCGCTCTCCGCATCCGAATGGCACCTGCTGTGTGAACTTCCCCCAACCGCTGCGGGTGAAAAATTCGAGCAATCAACCCGTGACCGCCTTTTCCCCTCCCCGCTCGCGAACGACACTCTTGCCGACGAAGCTTCCCTCGCGGAGATCGATGACTGGAACAGCTTTGTCCGACCGGACCTTGATGAAGGTTTCGCTGATGCCCGGGCAGTTGTGCAAGTCGATTTGGACTCCGTCGAGTCATTTCCCGCCGACGCGATTCTGGAACCCGAGCAGATCGAGTTTGCCGGTGGCGAAAAAGAACTGCGCAGGGTCGTCGTGCCGCTCGAAAATACTGAGGCGTGGTATAGCGCCCTCAATCAGGCGCGGCTGCTGATGAACGAGGAATACGATCTCACGGATGGCGGTGACCGTTTCATGCTTGAAATGCAAGGCCCTGACGCAGTCGACCAGGACCGAATGCTTTTGCTCGCCCAATACGAAATGTATTCTGTGATTCAGAGCATCCTGGTCGAAAATGTAATGGGCTCCTAAATGCGGACCGGATGAAATCGCGCATCATCGAAACAGAACGCGGAAAGTGGGAGATCATTGGCCTCTCTGATACACTGGCAGACGAGTCGACTGCGGCAGGCTTCGATTCGATGACCAACATTGCCCGCTCCGCCCGCGAGCGAGCCTACGCTCCCTACTCAAAGTTCTATGTAGGGGCGGCGGTTCGCATGGGCGGCACCACCTTTTCAGGGGCCAATGTCGAAAATGCAAGCTACGGCGCCACAATGTGTGCAGAACGCTCCGCTATGTATAAGGGAGTCGGCGAAGGGCATCGCCAGATCGATCTGATTGCCGTCAGCACAGGTGCAGGTCCGGGCACACCGATCGAGTCGCGCTCTCCGTGCGGGCTCTGCCGACAGGTGATCGGCGAATTTGCGCTACCGGGTGCGTTGGTTCTACTCGACGCCGGACGAACGCGAGACCACGAGTTCAACGGCGAAGTGATTCTGTTCGACGATCTGCTGCCCTGGAAGTTCCGGTTGAAGGAGTGATCACTGCTCCTCAGCCGCCTTTTCTGCATTCGCCTTTTTCATTCCCTCGATTTTCTTTTTCTCGGCGTCGAGAACATCGGCTGGAATTTCTGCGGGAGTCACCTGGGTGGAATCAATCTTCTCACCATCCGGGATTTCGCGAATGCGAATATTCCGGAACCACACAGGATCGCCGTGGTCCTGTAAACTCAAGTTCGCGCCGCGAGCAGCAAGATCACCTCCGCGAATTTGCAATGCCTCTACCCGATCGGCCCACTGTGGATCGGCGTAATCAAACGCGACGACTTTCTCACCATTCAGCCAATGCTGAATCAGGGTTCCCTTTCCCACGATGCGCGCAGAGTTCCACTCGCCTTGCGGCTTCGTTGCGTCGTGGCTCGGCGCCATACAGAAATAAAGTGAGGCAGCACAGGTTCTCGGATTTTTCCCGTTGCCGTGTTTCTCATTATCTAGAAGCTGATATTCGTACTGGCCCGGCCGGTAATATACTCCGCTGTTGGCGCCCTCACCTACCTTCCACTCGAAACGCAGCTCAAAGTCATCGGGAATTTTCGCGGTCGTGTATCGAATACCGCCGCCTTTCTCCGCACGAAAGAGCGATCCGTCTTCCATGATTTCCCAATTTCCACTCTGCATCCAACCATCGAGACTGCTCCCGTCGAATAGCACTGTGAACTCCTTTTCCTCCCCGAATGCGGAAAAGAGACAGATCGCAGAGAGAGCGGCGGCGATAGTG
>Ga0222633_1001853_pt1 | contig 9981 bp, 6 predicted proteins | sample AntAcemetageno48_FD_179816 | JGI IMG/M metagenome (GOLD analysis project Ga0222633, IMG submission 179816) | Saline water microbial communities from Ace Lake, Antarctica - #48 | ecosystem: Environmental > Aquatic > Non-marine Saline and Alkaline > Saline | place: Antarctica: Ace Lake | collected... | reverse complement strand
AAATCCACCATTCGCACCAGTCTGGATCTGGCTGCTGAGCCTAATCGGGCGGTTTCGCTACCAGATTGTTTGCCATGACATTTACCCCGATGGATTAGTAGCCGTGGGTGGCATGAAGGCCAGCGGGCTGGTCGCGTCGGGATGGCGGGCGGGGAATTGCAAAGCATTCCATGGGGCTGAGGGAGTTGTCGTCCTCGGAAGGGACATGCGGAAACTAGTGCAAGAGACATATGAAGTTCCCGATTCGCAGATCCACTACATCCCCAACTGGAGCGTGATTGAACCCGAGGCGACGCCCGGAGCCGAGGAGACGGAACTGTGGCGAAGCCTTGGATTTAAAGATAAGTTCGTCGTCCAATACTCAGGCAACATGGGGCTTTGGCATGATATCGACACACTCGTGCGGGCTGCCGCCCGACTCACGAGCGAATCTCGAATTCAGTTTCTGTTCATCGGGGATGGCCGGAGAAAGCAGCGTGCTTTTGAGTTGGCCGCGGAGTTGGAAGCGAAAAATATCACCTGGCTGCCATTTCAGCAGAAAGAAAGGCTCGCTGACTCACTTGCGTGTTCTCATGTCTCTCTCATCTCTCAGAGAGAGGGGCTGAACGGTGTTGCTGTTCCGTGTAAAATATATGGGATTCTTGCTGTGGGTCGGGGAATTGTGGCAATGGTTCCGCCTGAGTGCGAGATCGACCTGGTTGTCAGCGAAGAGCAGTGTGGCGTGCGGATTGATCCGATCGACGACAAAGGATTATCCGAAGCGATATTGAGACTTTCGAATGATGTTTCAACGACCGAAGAGATGGGCCGGAATGCCCGGGATGCTTATTTGGAGAAATACCGGTTGTCGAATGCCGTCGAGAGTTTCCGTTCAATTTGGGAGGATGCTTGAACAAGAAATGATATGCCCGGTTTAGCTTCACGCATTTCAAGCGAGCAGATTTTGGCAGGGTGTCTTCTCTTCCTCTGTGCGGGAGTTTTCCTGGGAAACGCCTTCATCGCGATTGGGCAAGGACTGCTGATTCTCGCAATTATTTCGGCCTACATCAGACGCGACCAGATCCGATGGGATTGGAAAGGGCTCAGTCTCAGTTCATGGTTCCTCATTGCTGCGACGGTAGTTAGCTTCGTTTCGATTATCGCAAATTTGGAGACGATTTCCGAGCCCATGCAGTACGTGAAAAAACTGCGATACCCTGCTTTTATTATTGCGCTCCTGCTTCTTTCGAAGGTCCGGGAGGGAGAGGTTCTTTCTTTGACAAAAAGGAATATTTACGTCTCAGCCTGGCTTGCAGCAATCGCGATTTCTTTTGTGATCGGGTTAGTTGACTTCATGAATATCGGCGGGTCAGAAGGGGGCGGAAAGTTCGATGGTTCAGAGCGATTTTCCGGCCTGTATGGGCAAGTAATGACCTTCGCCTACATTCTGCAATTCTCTGTGATCGCACTATTCGTCTTTTTGATCCGACCGAAATTGTTCCGGAGACTTACCCAGGTTCGATGGGTAATCGTGATTCCCGTCCTCATCATTGCTTTGATAGGATTGTATCTCAGTTTTACCCGGGGAGCTGTTCTCGGCGCGATCGTTGGAGTGGGTATTGCAGCGCTGTTTCGCTCGCGGTGGATGCTGGTCCCAATGGCAGCGGCTGCCTTGATAGTGGGCGTGTTCTCGTATCAACAGCACACTCGATATTTTGAGTTCGGACCTGTCCACCGCACAGCCCATTGGACAGGCGCAGCCCTCACGTTTGCCAAGTATCCGGTCTTTGGTGTTGGCTACCGGAATTACGAAATTCGCTCGGCTGGACTGAAAAAGGATTTCGGCCTTCCTCCCGACCAGAAGTTCAAGCGCCAGAAGAATGCGGAAGATGGATATCTGAAAAGGCACGCTCACAACAACTTCCTTGAGGCGTTCGCCTCGACGGGAGTGTTTGGTGGAATCGCTTTTCTTGGCTTCTGTTTTTGCTGGATGCGTGAGGCTTGGCGCAGCCACTATGCGATGCTATTCGTGCCGCTGATCGCCGCCTTTCTTGTCTCGGGTTTTTTCGAGAACACTTTCTTCGATTCCGAGGTGCTCAACTGCATTCTCCTGATTTACCTGTTTTCGCAGATTGTGTTCGATGCGGAAGTCGCCGTCGACCGGAAAAATCAACTCTCGGCCGGTACGACAACAACGGAGACCTGAGCTTCTTCGTTCAGAAATTCTTTCGCCAGGGCATTCACCTCGTCGACGGTGATGTCTTTATAGTCATCGACGAAAGTTCGGGACCAATCGAGTCGTTCGGGATACTCCTGGCTGGACTCGAGGACGCTTCCCATCCAATAGCGGTTAGTCCGACGCATTTCCTCAATCGAAGTCACCTGAGGTTTCTTAGCGCGGTCGAGTTCATCTTCCGTGATGCTTTCCCCGGTTGCCAACTCCTCTGCGATTTGCGAAATCACCTGTGTGACCTCTTCGGCCTGTTCTGGATCGATCGTTACCGAAGCAAAGATGTAGCCGTAGTCTGTCCACGTATCGCTTGGCAAATTGTGCGAGAACGGGCTGTAGGCGTCTCCCAGTTCCTCCCGAAGTTTGAGGCGCAAGCGGTCGTCGAGAATGGCGCCCAACATTCCAAGCCGTCGGCTCTTTTCGATGTCGTAGATATGGGCTGTGGGCCAATGAACCACTGCCATCGCCTTGGGGATCTCTGATTCGAATTCAAATTTCTTTTCTCCCCCTGCCGGGAATTTAACCAGACGCTCTTCGGAGTAGTCTGGTTTTTTTGCGTCCCGCTCAGGCAAATTCCCAAACGTCGACGCTAGCAATTTAATCGCCGCTTCTTTGTCGAAGTCTCCCACCACCGTAATCTCTAAATAGCCTTGCTCGAGGTCTGGCATGACCCACGCCTTGGCCTGTTCGATGGAGATCTTCTCGACTTCCTCGCGGGGCGGGTAGCCAAAGCGGGTATCGCCGGAATGAAGGAATTGAGCGACCTCGTCCTGGGCAAATCCACCGGGAGTACGCTCAAGTTGCTGATAGAGATAATCGAGTGCGCGGCGGAACTCAGTCGCTGCCTCTTCGCGGAATCCAGGATTCGTTATGTAAGCTCGCATCAACTCAAGCTGACTCTCAAGGCTGTCGGGATTGGTCTCACCCGACAGGCTGAACGCATCCTCATCGACGCCGAAACCTACACTGACTGATTCGCCGGCGAAGAGTTGTTTCAGTTCGTCATCGCTATGCGCTTCGAGTCCACCCTTTTTGAACGTGCTGGAAAGGAAGAATGAAAGGCCCGGGGCCGGCTCTGTAATGAGGCCACCTCCGATTCTGGCTTTGACGTAGACAGTATCGTCTTCGAAATCAGTCACTTTTAGATTTGCTCTGACATTGTTCTCGAATTGGAGTTGGGTTATTTCGAGGTCTTCGATTTCGCTGCGGTCCACAACTTCTCCTGGCTCAGGAAGATCGTTGTAGGAGAACTCGCCAAGCTCCTTCTCTTCCGGCGGAGTCACCTCGACTGCAGAGCTGTCCCGGTAGACTGCTTCGATCGTCGTTTCCGAATCTTCGATCACGGCATTGCCAGAGACGAGAACAAGTTTCTCATTGGCGCTGGACCACAGGCTGCTGAGGGAATCCTTGCAAGAGGCGAGAGTGATTTCATCGAGTGTTTTTTCCACTCTCGGTAAGTCGTCGGCCGGGCTTGTGAAAATGCGTCGTTTGCCAATGCGGCGGGCGATCTCGTCTGCGAGACTGCGAGACTGCCGGGTTCCCATTTGGCTTGCGGCCTCTTTGTAAAGTCTACCAACGATAGCTTTTGCTTCCGTGAGTTCGGACTCGGTGAAGCCGAATTCCAGCGCGCGGCGCAACTCCTGCTCGACCAATGTCAGGGCGGATTTCCAGTCTTCAGGTTTGCAGTCCGCGTCGATGGAACTGTAAAGGGCAAAGCCGAGATCGTAAAAATCTCCAGTGTGCATGTTCGCCGAACTGATCGGTGAGTCGTCCTGTTTTGAGATCCGCTCGAGCCGGCGGTTCACCATCTGGCTGGCCAACATAAGGCGCAGGTCTTCTTCGCGACGTTCGGAATTGTCAGGCGGATCTACCCTCTCCTTGAAAGCTTCGATCGAGACGGAGGATTCGCCGGCCTCCTCTTCAAAGTGATAGTGCGTTGCAAACTCGCGATTGGCGATGCCTCCCAGTTTTGGAGTGGGGCGCTTCTCACGAACCGGCATGTCGTCGAAATACTGTTTAATGAGTGACTCAACAGAGTTGACTTCGATATCACCGACCACAATCACCGCCATGCGATTCGGCGTGTACCAGTTTTCGTAGAACTCGACGAACCGCTCGCGGGGAGCTCCGCTGATGACTTCCTCGGTCCCGATTGGCATGCGCTTGCTGAGGCGGTGCTCGGGAAGAGCGAATTTAATCTGCTCGACGAAAGTCCTCCAACTGACTGAGTCGCGGGTCCGCTTTTCGCTGAGGATGATACCGCGCTCGTTGTCGATTTCGTCGGGGAGTAGTTGCATCCCATCGGCGTAGTCACGGATGAGCCTCATTCCCTCGTCGAGAATGCTTTTCTCGTTGCCGGGGAGTTCCAGTTTGTAGACGGTCTCGTTGAAAGAGGTGTGAGCGTTGGTGTGATTTCCAAAACCCATTCCGAGTCGCTGGAAATACTCGACCATTTCTCCGGCTGGAAAATTCGTCGTTCCGTTAAAGGCCATGTGCTCAAGAAAGTGCGCAAGACCTTGCTGATTGTCAGCTTCCATCAGCGAACCGGCGTCAACGAATAGCCGCACGCTGACGCGGTTGGGAGGGTCCTCATTGGGCAGGATTGCATAGCGGAGGCCGTTGTCGAGAGCCCCCCAGGTCACGGCAGGATCGGTCGGGATGTCACTGTCTTCCTGAGGGAGTGGAATCGGCTCGTTTTGCGCTATGGCGGGAAGGGCCCATGAAACGAGCAGTGTCAGGAGGGCGGGCAGGGATTGGCGGATTGTCATCGTGTAGAAAAGCGTCGGCGGGCGGGGTTTATGTTCAGGGAATTTAGATTTGATTGTAGGCGACGCACTCGGAATAACATACGCCGGAGCCTCCAAAAATGTCGAGCGCGCTTCCGATTGTCAGGTCGACCGCGCCTCCGCTTAAGTCGGCGACAAGGGAAAGATCGTCAAGGGACGAGGCCCCGCCTGCGTAAGTGATGGGGATCTTCCCCCAGCTTCCGAGAAGCGCTACGAGTTCCGTATCGATCCCTCCACATTTCCCTTCCACATCGGCGGCGTGGATGAGGAATTCCGCACACGAACCGGCGAGAGAATCTAAGGTTTCGGTATCGATGTGGAGGTTTGTTAGCGTCTGCCAACGATTCATAGCGACTGTCCAACCGTTTTCCGTGCGTCGGCAGCTGAGATCAATCACGAGCTGATCCGCGCCTGTCTCAGCGACGAGAGAAGCAAGCTGCGTAGGGAGAAAGTCTCCGCCTGAATCAAAAAGGCACGAAGTCGCGATGATATGCGAGGCACCGTGTTTTAACCATGTCGCCGCGTTCTCCGGAGTGATTCCGCCTCCGATTTGTAATCCTCCCGGATAGGCGCCCAAAGCGCTCCGGGCTGCCTCTTCATTTCCCGGTCCGAGTTTAATGACGTGCCCACCGTTAAGCCCATCACTCGAGTATAGTTCTGCATACCAGGACGCATCCCGATCACTCACGAAATTCGTCTCTAGCGCCTCAGTGTCTGAGTCGAGTGTGCCGCCGACGATCTGCTTTACCTTTCCCTCGTGCAGGTCGATGCAGGGGCGAAATCGAGTTTGGCGGTCCATTAATGGAAAAGCTAAGCTACACGAATGGTCTACGCGACGGAGAAAAAATCGACGCCCTCGGTGAATCCTGCTGTTCGGGCGAGTTCCGACAACTTCTCGCGTGCGCCCGTTTGGCCCACTGCACCGAGCGCTACTGCTCTGCTTTTCCAGGTTACGAGTTCGGAGGGTGGCAGGACAGGCGCTCCTCCGATGCGATTCCCGATCTGGCGGACATTGACTTCGACGAAGGCATTTACTGTGATGTCATGATTGCCGAGGAATCCCGCCATTTCTTTTCCAATTGGGCCGGCACCACAAACGATGACGCCGAGCCTCCGAACAATCTCCATTCGTGAAAGATAGAATGCTTTGGCTTCCTGGAATCGGCTGAGTGAATAGCGTTCACGTGTCCGGGTGGCGCGGGTCGGTTCGTCGTACCAATCGAGCAAGACGCGATCGATTTTTCCGAGCCGATGACCGCTTTCGAGAAGCCGTAGCCAAAAGTCATAGTCTTCCGCCCATGGTGGATCGCTGTAACCCCTGAGATCTTCCATGACGCATCGTCGAACCATCGTCGTGGGATTCGGGAGGGGACTATCGACGAAGCGCTGAGAAATGATGTCGTTTGGCTCGATGACGGAATTCACCCACTGCTCGTAGCGCTGATAACCACCTTCGACAGTGCCGCTGCTCTTCACAATGTTTACGAGTGTTCCGCAGGCGGCGATATCGAGATTCTCTGATAGGAAATCGACCTGCGCGCTGATTCGCTCCGGATAGGCGATGTCGTCGCTATCCATTCGGGCGATCAGTTCTCCTCGACCTTCGCGCCACGCCAGATTGGCTGCATTTACGAAAGTGCCACTTTCACGAAAAACCCGGACGCGCTGATCCTGAGTTGCAGCGTTTTCCATGATCTCCAGCGAATCGTCCGATGACTTGTGATCGACCAGCACGATATCCAGATCGGCGAATGTCTGCTGACGGATGCTGTCGATAGCGGCCTCCAGTGTCGCCCCGGCATTTCTCGCGGGCATCACAACGGATACGCGAGGGCCTGACTTCGATACTGTTGCCATGACAGCAAAAAGCCCCAGTTTTCACCGGGGCTTCATGGAAAGAATTGAAACTTGTTTGGATTACTCGGCGGAATCGCCACCTTCGGCAGCTGCTTCGCCGCCTTCGGCAGGAGCAGCCTCGGCAGCAGCAGCTTCGGCCTCTTCTTCTGCAGCGGTAGCAAGTCTTGGTTGCGCGACGTTGCCGACAAGGACATCTCCGTCCATGCGGACAGAAACTCCGTCGGGAAGGTTGAGCTCGCTGACCTTGATCGAATCACCCATGTCGAGATCGTCGATGTGGTTCTCGATCGCGTCAGGAAGATCGTTCGGACGGCAGGTAACTTCGATCTCGTGAAGAAGCTGCTCAAGAATGCCTCCGTTCTTCACACCTTTGGATTCGCCGAGGAGATGAATTGGAACGGTCGCCTGAATCGACTCATTCTCGCTGACAGCGCGGAAATCGATGTGAATCAGTTTTCCGTTGAGCGGGTCGCGTTGAATATCCTGAACGATAGCGAGCTTGGACTTCTCGTCGGCACCGTCGATCTCGATATCAACGAGGAAGTTATGACTGGCCTGCTTCTTTGCGATGTCGAAGAAAGACTTGGAGTCCATCTGGATCATGTATTCGCGCTGGCTCGATCCGTAGATCACTCCGGGAACGATTCCACCGCGGCGGAGACGCTTTGATGCAGTAGTGCCTTTAACTTCGCGTTTTTCAGCCTTGAGCGTTTCGTGTTTAGCCATTTTCCGGTGTGATAAAAATGAGTGTTTCCTCACCGGGACAGATGCTCCGGAATGAGGGCGCGAAATCTACGCGACCACCTACGGGATGTCAAAGAGAGATGTGACCGACTCTCCGAGGTGAATTCGGCGAATCGCTTCGCCCAAAATTTCCGCAACACTGACGACGGAGACCTTGGGGCCGCTCGCGTGGGGAGTGCTGTTCGTCGTGATGAGTTCTTCGATCTCAGAGTCCGCGATTCGCTGGCGGCCCTGATCATTGAGCACTGCGTGGGAAACACCGGCGAAAATGCGCTTTGCACCGTTCTCGCGAAGCAAGCGCGACGCGGATACCAGCGTTCCGGCAGTCTGTGAAATGTCGTCGACCAGGAACACATCGCGGCCTTCGACTTCACCGATCAAGCTGATCGCTTCAACTTCGGTGGCGCTGATCCGATTCTTGGCGACAATCGCGAGCGGACATTCGAGCGCCTTGGAATAAGAATGAGCCATTTTCATCCCGCCGACATCGGGCGATACGACAACCAGATTGTCAGAAACGCCTCGTTCGCGCAGATAGCGGATCAACACAGGCTTCGCATACAAGTGATCGACGGGAATGTCGAAAAAGCCTTGAATCTGGCCGGCGTGAAGGTCGATTGTCAATACTCGCGTGACACCGGCAGCGGTAAGCAGATTCGCGACGAGTTTGGAGGTGATCGGCACGCGCGGCTGATCTTTTCTGTCCTGTCGGGCATACCCGAAAAAAGGAATCACCGCGGTAATACTCTCCGCACTGGCCCGCCTTGCCGCGTCGACCATGATGAGCAACTCCATCAGGTTCTGGTTCGTCGGCGGGCAGGTAGGCTGAATGATGAAAATATCCCGTTTGCGAATGTTCTCGTTGATCTTGACCCAAGTCTCGCCGTCGGGGAAATGCTTTACCGTCGCGTCGGAACGTCTTACGCCGAGATACTCGGCTATTTCGTCTGCCAAAACGGGGTGCGCGGTGCCACTGAAGATGCGTAGATCGAGGTCCATCGTCGATCATCCTCGCGAAATCGCCGCGAAACGCCAGAGAAATATCCCGCTCGCGAGAGATTGCTGTGAAGGAGTGGAGATCTCAGGAACTAAGTGCGGCTTCTTCAGCCCCGACACGCCGCAGCGACTCGATCCTGCTTCTCAAATCGTTCATATCGATCGGCTTTGTAATGACGTCGACCATTCCCGCATCGAGACAGCGTTGAATGTCATCGTCGAAGGCCATGCCCGTCATCGCGAGGATAGGAATGTCCGAGTTGAGGTGGTCGAGATTCCGGATCGCTGCGGTTGCTTCCAGTCCGTCCATAACCGGCATGTTCACATCCATGCAGATCAGGTCGAAATTTACCGGGCCGTCAGCCAGATCAACCGCTTCCCTGCCGTGGTTTGCCACAGTGACCTCGCACCCCAACTTCTGAAGCGTAAGCACGCCAACCTTCTGATTAATCTTGTTGTCCTCCACTAGCATCACACGGAACCTGGTGTCGGAGCGCTCGTTGATAGTGGGCTGTTCGATCCTCTTGCGACTGACAAAGTCCTGCTCCCCGCCCCTATCTTCTCCCGGAAGCTCGTAGTCGACCGTGAAGGAGAAAGTAGTGCCTGCATCAGGTTCGCTCTCAAACCATACGCGGCCGCCCATCAGTTCGATGAAATTCTTCGAAATGACCAGGCCCAGCCCCGTGCCTTCGTAGCGCTTTCCGTCGCCCGGTTCGATTTGGCGGAAGGGCGAGAACAACGTTTCGGCCGCCCCTGCGTCGATTCCGATACCGGTATCTTCAATTCGAAACATCAGCTGCTGGCGTCCTGATTTCTTGATTCCCTGAACCGTTACCTGAACGTGCCCTTCGTCGGTGAATTTAATCGCGTTGCTGACGAGGTTGGAGAGGACCTGTTTCAGGCGCAGATCGTCGGCGATGTAATTGTCTGGCAGCGAATCGCAGATCGTCGCGGACATTCCCAGTCCTTTTGCATCGGCGGCTGGCTTGTAGACTGAAAGGGCATCGCGGATCATCTTGTTCAGATCAAACTCGCGCGGACGCAGTTTCATCTGATTGGCGTTCAATTTCGCGTAGTCCAGGATGTCGTCCAGAATGTTGATGAGCGATTCGCTCGAACTGTGAATTGTTTCCAGATACTCGCGTTGCTCTGGCTCTAATTCCTTTTCCAGAAGGAGATTGACCATTCCGAAAATCCCATTCATCGGCGTGCGCACTTCGTGGCTCATGTTTGCGAGGAAGCGCTCCTTTTCCTTCGCGGCTTCAATCACCTCGGCGTTCAGTTTCTCAAGATGTTCCTGCTTCGCCGCCATAGAGGCTGCCATCGAGCGAACGAATGCGATCAACGGATGCTCTCCGGGACGCAGCGAGGGGATACGCTGGGTGTGCG
>Ga0222633_1001848_pt1 | contig 10009 bp, 8 predicted proteins | sample AntAcemetageno48_FD_179816 | JGI IMG/M metagenome (GOLD analysis project Ga0222633, IMG submission 179816) | Saline water microbial communities from Ace Lake, Antarctica - #48 | ecosystem: Environmental > Aquatic > Non-marine Saline and Alkaline > Saline | place: Antarctica: Ace Lake | collected... | reverse complement strand
CAGTCGCGCGGCCTGCTCAAGACACTCGCTGAGATGTTGCGGTTGCCTGAAAAACTCGGCTCGTCCCTCGCGAACGGTTCAGGGACCTGAACAGTTACTATGAATTACGGTAAACTTTTCCGAGTATGTAGTCTAAAAGTCATGAGATGTGTACGACGGGTTGTGCCACTCGCGTTGCTCCTGATAGTTCCTACTTCCTGCGACTTCACTAAGCTCGTTGAGGATTCCGATGAAGAACCGAAAGGGGAAGTCGTTCAGAAGGGTCCATCTGACGAGGCGATCATCGAATACCTTATCAATTTCGCCCGTTCCCCTAAAACAGGCAGCAGTGATGATCTGAAAGCGATGGCTCTCGCGTCATCCATCGATGCGGAATCTCGTGAGGTGTTTACGGCCGAGTTTGAAATCGAGAAAGAGGGCTCCCTGATTGAGAATAACAAAGAGCTCATAGTCGGGCATTTGAGTAAGGGTAAAGGTTTGGTTAAAGACCTCGACGAGCGAGAGGATGACGCCTCGGCTGTGATTCAGATTCGGTTAGTCGACCTATTGATGCGATACCTTCCCAATGATGCGGACCTGGCATTTCAACTGTATCTCGCAGAGAAGAAATCCCTGGCTCCCAATTGGCATCTGATTGTTAAGAATCCGGAGAGCCTGACCGGGGGAGCCCGCGAGGAGATGTCTGATTCGAAAGAGTTTGGCAGAGCCCAGTCTCAGGTGCATGGCCTCCTGGTCCAGGATATGAACACGGGCCGCTTTGCCGGGAAGCAGTCGCTTATGAATGCAACGTTGAGTCAGACTGCAGACGAATCCGAACTAACCATCAAGTTCAATCAGGATGTTGGACCGATGATGAACACTGCCCTGAAGGAAGTACAGAAATTCATCTCCGTTCGGCATGGTGATGGACATTTCGGGACAATAGAAATCGCGTTCGAGAATCAGTATTCCTCCAAAGACGGACCTTCTGCGGCTGTGGTTTGTGCCCTCCTGGTCGACTCGTTGATCAGTGGAGAAGAGTTGAGTGAGGAAGTGGCGCTCACCGGGGACATGAACGCCGACGGATTGGTCAAACCCATCGGAGGAGTCTTTGGGAAAATAAGAGGAGCGCAAAAAGGGGGACGGAAAATTGTCGCGATCCCGGAAAAGAATGCCCCTGAGATCCTGGATATGTTGATTGCCAACGGACCGACGGCGATCACGGGGATTCAGATTTTTTCCATCTCGAGTTTTGAGGAGGCCTATGCATTGACACGGAATCCGGAGAAAAGAGATCCGAACCTTTCCGCGGCCATCGAAGAATTCAGTAAAGTTCAAGAGGTGTTACTGAGACCCGACGGAGCCAGCTTTTTGAAGAATCCGCACGTGGTGAGTAAGCTGAAAGAAATCGTCGGGAAAGCACCCAATCACGTCTCCGCGAAAAACCTGCTTCTTGCTGCCTCCGGGAGAACTCCCGGGAAATTTTCCCTTCGGGGATCGCTAACCCAGATCGACATCGCAGCCGAACCGCTAATTTCAATTTTGAAAGACGGGAATTTTGATCCGAGAACAAGCCCGTTCGCTGACGATGAGAATGCCCGATCCCAGTCGAACCTGCTTCGAATTCGGCCAATGGTTGATCAACGAACCCTGGAATGCATCGACGCTCTCCACGAATTCGCCGGGCTCATGAGGACCTACATCAACAAGAGACCCAATGCGCCGTCCAATCTTCGGAGCCTTGTGAGTGATATCGGAGCTGCTGCTGATCGGGTAGAGAGCGAGTACGATAAACTGGAAAGCGATGTGGAAAATCGTGAAGAATTAAATCGATAGAGATGGCAAAAACCGGCTACGACTACGCTCCCTCTTCGAAGACGCTGCCTCCCGTGGTGGGGAAGGATGACTTCATTTTCTCCGTCACCGGACTTGACCACGGTCATATTTTCGGCCAGACCAATGGCCTCATCGATGCCGGGGCGACGTTGAAATACGTCTACGATCCCGACCCGAAAAAAGTGAGCGATTTTCTGGGGCGCTACCCGCAGGCGACCGCCGCCGAATCGCTGGAGCAGATTCTCGAGGATGAGGAAACGCAGTGCGTTGCGTCAGCCAGCATCCCTTGCGACCGTGGCCCGCTGGGAGTGCGAGTAATGGAGGCGGGGAAGCATTACTTTACCGACAAATCGCCTTTCACCACCCTCGCGCAGTTGGAGGATGCGAGGCGTGCGGTAGCAGCCAGCGGTAAGCGCTACATGGTCTATTACAGCGAACGTCTCCACAATGAGTCGTCGATGAAGGCGACCGAATTGATCCGTGAAGGAGCGATCGGCGATGTCCTTCAGGTCATCAATCTGGCGCCTCATCGCATGTCCAAAGACGCCCGTCCCGAGTGGTTTTTCGAAAAGGGGAAATACGGCGGTATCCTCACCGACATTGGCTCTCATCAATTCGAGCAGTTTCTCGCCTTCACCGGTGCGACGGATGGGACCGTCAACTTTGCCCGTGCCGAAAATTTCACGGCTCCTGACAAGCCCGGGCTGGAAGACTTCGGCGAAGCGTCACTGACGATGGACTCCGGCGCGTCGTGCTATTGCCGAATCGACTGGCTCACTCCGGACGGTTTGCGCGTATGGGGAGACGGGCGCGTGTTTATCGTCGGGACAAAAGGCACGATTGAAATCAGGAAATACACCGCCCTGGCCCGTCAGGAGCCGGGGAATAAACTCTTTCTCGTCAACGGTGAAGAAGAGCAGGAGATCGACTGTGACGGCACGACCGGCTTTCCCTTTTTCGGAGAAATGATTCTCGATCTGCTCAACGGAACGGAGACAGCCATGACGCAGGATCACATTTTTAAAGCCGCCGAGCTTTCGATGCTGGCGCAGGAGATGGCGGATGGGGCAAAAAAAGGGTCAGACCAATGACTCAATTGACTTCGCTTCGATTGCTCCCCTGGGGCACCTACCTCGCGTTGCTCGGTTGTCTTTCTCCACTCCGTTCCGAATCTATTCGGTCAGGCCCCATTCTCAGCCAACCGCTCGCATCCCTTGATGTCCAGTTTTCCGGACGCGAGGATCGGAATTTCGTCGACGACGACGATCTTTTTCGGCACCCACAACTGAACGATTCCGGCTTCAGTCAATTTTTCGCGAAGCATTTTCAAATCCACTTCCGGGTCAGCGCTGAGGAGAACCAGTGCTTCGCCTTTGGCTTCGTCTGGCAGGCCGACGATGGCGATTTTGCGTTCGTCTTCGCCGTGACCGAGGGCCTGGTTGATGGCGTCTTCGACGGTTTCGTGAGGGACCATTTCGCCGGCGATTTTTGAGAAGCGGGAGAGACGACCTTCGATGAAAAGGAATCCGTCTTCGTCGACTCGACCGATGTCGCCGGTCATGAACCAGCCATTCTGCATGACTTCGGCGGTCTTCTCGGGCAAGCCGAGGTAGCCTTCGAAAATGTTAGCGCCGCGCAACCAGATCATGCCGGAAGCGTAAAGGGGAAGGGGTTCCCGGGTGTCGGGATCGGAGATGCGAACGGCCATTCCGGGGATGAAAAGTCCGACGGATCCGGGGCGGTGATTGGGCAGAATGGGATTGCTGTCGCCGCCGTCGGGGTCCGGCATGTTGACGTTGGAGACAGGTGAGGTCTCAGTCAGGCCATAGCCCTCGAGCACGGGGAGGCCGAAGCGTTCTTTGAAGTTGTCCGCGACTTTCTTCGGTAATTTCTCGGCACCGGTGATGACCATTCTAACGGAGGCAAACTGTTCGCGGGTGGCCTTTCTCAAATAGCCGCGCAGGAAGGTCGGTGTGGCGAGAACAAGGCTGATCCTGTGTGTTTCGATCAAGCTGGCGAGCTTCGATGTCTCAAGCGGGCTGGGAAAAGTGACGAGGCTGATGCCTTCGATCAGTGGATACCACAGAGTGACGGTGCTACCGAAGCTGTGGAAAAGCGGGAGACAGCCGAGGACGCGGTCGCTTGATTTCAGATCAATGCGTGCGCCGAACTGGTTAACGTTTGCGAGGACATTCCGGTGGGAAAGGACGACGCCTTTTGGCTCACCGGAACTGCCGCTTGTGAAGAGGAGGACCGCTTCCTTCGAGCCGCCTTTGCGCGGGACTTTCAGGATGGTGGCGAGCATCCCGGCGGAGAAGACTTTGCTGAGGAGCATCCAGAAAACGATTTTCTTCTTGGCAGCAGGCAGGACGCGGTCGAGCAGGATGAGCTGGCGGGTTGGCGGCCAATTGAATGAGCTGAGCTTGCGAACGAATGGATCGGCCGTGATGAATTTGTCGATTCCGGCCTGTTCGATGGAGGAGGCCACCGCTTTGTCACCGGCGGTGAAATTGAGGTTCACGGGAATTTTTCCGGCGAGCAGCACGGCGATGTTGGCGATCATGCCACCTTTGCCAGGAGGCAGGAGGATGCCGACGCGCTCGCGTTTTGTCCCGGCCCTTATGATTCTCGACAATGCGATCGCAACGGCGAGCAGCTTGTCGAATCGGAAGACGGAATTATCCATTCCATCGGTGACTTCGGCGGTGCGGCTGTGTTTTTTTAAGCCTTTCAGCACTTCGAAGGCGAGGTGGCTTTGCAGAATGGGACGGTCGGAAAAAGCGACTTCGGAGGCAATCAGCAGGTTCTCAGTGAAGTTCGCCTGGTTTGCCGCTTCGCGTTGCAACAAATCGCCGAATGAGAGAACGATGCGCTCGGTGCTGCGGCGATCTTCCACAGTGAGAGCAGTTTCCTCGGGATGATCGACAAAGAGAGGAAGGATGGGGGCTCCGGCGCTGGTGAGAAATTTCAGGATCTGCGACGGTACACCGATGACCTGACCCGGACCTGTGTGGGTGATGCCCGGGATGAAAACGACGACGCTGCCGTCGACGAGAAACTGGTGAAGCTCCTTTTTAAAAACGGACTTGGAAGCATCGTCCGACGAAAACTCGGAGGCTTGAACGTCATCTTTTTCGAGATGCGCCTGCATCAGGGGGTCGTAATCGAGGCCGCGCTCGATCAGATACACGAGACTCCTGCCGAAGAGCAGTTGCTCGAGATGCAATAAGTCCTCGAAAGAGAGTCGGTTGGCGATGATGAGAACGCCGCTATTCGGGATGGATTCCTGCCCGTGCAGTTCGAGTTTGTCACGATGACTGGCCATAATTCGGAAATGTGATGCGTTTTGGAAGGATTTCGACCAGTTTAGCGATTTTACTCTTCAAAAACAGTGGCGTTTTTCCTTTAGTCTCTCGCGAACTGGTCCCAATCTCCACAAAATCCTCATGACAGAACCCGAAGATACTCCAAAAACCGATCAGAACGCTTATTGGGCGGCCAACTTGAAATGCGTTGGCATCCTCTTGAGCATCTGGTTCATCGTCTCCTACGGCTGCGGCATTCTTCTCGTCGAGCAGCTCAACCAGATTAAGATGGGCGGCTTCCAGCTAGGCTTCTGGTTCGCTCAGCAGGGCAGCATTTACGTCTTTGTCATTCTCATCGCCGTTTATGTCCGGGTGATGAACAAGCTCGACCACAAGTACGCTCCCAAAAAGAAGGGCTGATTTCCCAACTTTTCACACTTTTTCACATGGACGTACAAACCTGGACCTATCTTCTCGTCGGCCTCACCTTCGCGCTTTACATTGGTATCGCGATCTGGGCTCGTGCCGCTACTACCGGTGAATTCTATGTCGCTGGCGGCGGAGTTCCCGCTCTCGCCAACGGCATGGCTACTGCTGCTGACTGGATGTCGGCTGCCTCATTCATCTCGATGGCGGGACTCATCTCCTTCATGGGGTATGACGGATCCGTTTATCTCATGGGCTGGACCGGTGGCTACGTGCTGCTGGCGCTGCTGCTCGCCCCTTACCTGAGAAAATTCGGCAAGTTCACCGTTCCCGATTTCGTTGGCGACCGGTATTACTCCAAGACCGCCCGTCTCGTTGCCTTGATCTGCGCAATCTTTATTTCCTTCACTTACGTCTGCGGTCAGATGCGCGGCGTCGGAGTGGTGTTTACGCGTTTCCTGTTTTCAGAAATAGACGGGCCAATGCTGTTTAACTGGGAGCCTATCACATGGGGTGTCGTCATCGGCATGGCCATCGTTTTCTTCTACGCCGTGCTCGGTGGAATGAAAGGGATCACCTACACCCAGGTCGCACAGTATTGCGTGCTCATCTTCGCCTTCATGGTGCCCGCCATCTTTATCTCGCTGATGATGACCGGGAATCCGATTCCTCAGATCGGGTTTGGCAGCGAGGTCACAGGAGAAGGTGTCTACCTGCTCGACAAACTCGATGGCCTAAGTCAGGAGCTTGGATTCGCATCCTACACTGATGGATCCAAGGGCATGATCGATGTGTTCTTTATCACGATGGCCCTGATGGTCGGAACGGCTGGCCTGCCTCACGTTATCATTCGGTTTTATACCGTTAAGAAAGTCAGTGCCGCCCGTGTCTCCGCCTTTTGGGCCTTGCTTTTCATAGCCATTCTTTACACCACTGCTCCGGCTGTTGCTGTCTTTGCCCGCACAAATCTTTTGGTGAGTATCCCGGACAAACCGTACGCGGAAGCGCCACAGTGGATCAAATCATGGGAAGACGCCGGACTCGTCGCTTGGCAAGATAAAAATAAGGACGGCAAGATTCAGTACTTCGCCGGAGATGCTTTCTCAGGCAAGCCTGCCTTTGATGGTGAAAAGCGTGGCGAGAACGACGAGCGCCTTCTCACCAACACCCCGACCGACAATAAAAACGAACTTTACGTCGATAGGGATATCATCGTTCTGGCCAACCCCGAGATTGCGAACTTGCCCAACTGGGTCGTCGCCCTCGTTGCTGCCGGAGGACTGGCGGCCGCGCTGTCAACGGCGGCAGGTTTGTTGCTCGTGATTTCCACGTCCGTCGCTCACGACTTGGTGAAAAAGACATTTGCACCGGGGATCAGTGACAAAAAGGAACTCTTCATCGCGCGTTGCGCTGCCGGTGTCGCTGTCGTTGTTGCCGGCTACTTCGGCATCAATCCCCCCGGGTTTGTTGCGCAGGTTGTCGCGTTCGCCTTTGGCCTCGCCGCATCCTCCTTTTTCCCCGTCATCATTCTCGGCATTTTCAGCAAGCGGATGAACCGCGAAGGAGCCATTTCCGGTATGGTGATCGGCATTCTGTTCACAGCGTCCTACATCATTTACTTTAAGTATCCGGATTTGGTCGAAGCAGTGGGATTAACGGCCAAAGAAAACACCAAAGAGAACTGGTGGTTCGGAATTTCCCCCGAGGGCATTGGAACGCTTGGCATGATCTTCAACTTCACCGTCGCCTTCGTTATTTCCTCGTTCACCAAGGCGCCGCCGAAAGACGTCGTTGAGATGGTCGAGTCCATCCGCATGCCCGAAGCAGAGGGCGAGGAATTGACTGTTTCAGATCACTGACGCTGGTGGCGGTAAATAGTGAAAAGTCAGTAGTAAATAGTTTCTGGAATCGACAGCCACACCTTTCACTATTTACTAATCACCAATCACTGAAAAATGTTCCAAGTCGTTGACCATCCCATCATCCGAGATCGGCTTGTTGCGATCCGTTCTGTGGACACGGGGACGGCAGCCTTTCGTGCCGCGTTGCACGACATTTCCCGATTGATGTGTTTTTCGATCACTCAGGAGTTTGAGACTGAGCCGATCGAGGTGGAAACGCCCCTGACGAAAACCGAGTGTCAACGACTCGCGAGGCCGGTCGTGCTGGTTCCGATTCTCCGGGCCGGAGTGGGAATGCTGGAAGGGTTCACCAATATCCTCACCGAAGCCGCCGTCGGCTTCATCGGCCTCTACCGCGACGAAGTGACGCACCAGCCGCATAGCTATTATTGTAAATTGCCGCCGGAGATTCCTGACGCCGAAGTCATTCTCATCGATCCCATGCTGGCCACCGGAGGCAGTGCCGCCGACGCCGCCGACGAATTGAAAAAGGCCGGCGCCACCCGGATTCGGTTCGCCTGTCTCATCGCCGCGCCCGAGGGCGTGGCCGCGTTCGAAGAGCGCCATCCCGACATCCCCATCTACGCCGCCGCGCTGGATGAATGCCTCAACGAAAACGCCTACATCGTCCCCGGATTAGGCGATGCCGGGGACCGTTATTTCGGGACGTGAGGATATCGGAGGAGGGATGGATCAAAAGTCCCGCCGACACACCTCCGTTCGCAGTCCTGCGGGGCCACAGGACCGTACCCGTGCCTGCGGCACGTTTGGTGGGTGGCGACTTGCGGCCTCGCAAGTCGTTCGGTCAAAACTGTGCGCATCTTGTTGCGTGATCGCCTCCGTGTCAGCCTCGCCGCACGTAGTGCCGCAGCTCGAAGTCCTCGTCTTGGTGCAACACCTCTTTCATCTCGAACTGGTCTTCGAATTCAGGAAGCCTGACGTCGCCTTCGTAGGGATGAAAAACGAACGAAAGATAAACCTCGCTGCAGCTTGGCAGCATGTCGGCAAACAACTGAGCGCCGCCGATGACGAAGGCGGTTTCTTCGCCTTTCACCAATTCGATTGCGGCACCGCTCGATGAGGCGAGTTCGTAGCCTGCGGGCGCTTCTCCGAGACTCCCGCTGACGGTGATGCTTCGCCGTCTCGGGAGAGGCTTCCCGATGGAGTCCATGGTCTTGCGCCCCATGATGATGGAATGGTCGAGGGTGAGCTTTTTGAACCACTTCAGATCCCCGGGCAGATGCCAGGGAAGTTGTCCGTCCTTACCGATGACGCGGTTGGACGCCATCGCGATGATTGCTTTCAAAGTAGGTTGGCTCATTCGGCTTCGGATTACTTTTCTAAACAGCTAAACAGCTAAACAGCTAAACAGCTAAACAGCTAAACAGCGATCGGCGCTTTGATGGCGGGATACGGGTCGTAGCCGACAAGTTCGAAGTCATCGAAGGAAAATCCGTCGATCTCGGAGATTTCGGGATTCAGCTTCATCGTCGGAAGCGGTCTGGGCTCGCGGGTGAGTTGCTCGCGGGCCTGGTCGAGGTGATTGCTGTAGAGATGGAGATCGCCGAAGGTGTGGACGAATTCGCCGGGCTTGAGGCCGCAGACCTGCGCCATCATCAGAGTGAGCAGTGCGTAGGACGCGATGTTGAACGGCACGCCGAGAAACAGATCGGCGCTGCGCTGGTAAAGCTGGCAGCTGAGTTCGCCATCGGCGGTATCGACGTAGAATTGGAACATGGTGTGGCACGGAGGGAGCGCCATTTTCTCCACGTCGTTCGGATTCCACGCACTGACGATGTGGCGTCGGCTGGTGGGGTTGTTCTTGATGGAATCGACGACGCGTTCGATCTGGTCGATGGTGTTGGCGGGGTCGGCGCCTTCCCACGAGCGCCATTGTTTGCCATAGACGGGGCCGAGGTTTCCGTCCTCGTCGGCCCATTCGTCCCAGATGCGGACTTTGTTGTCCTGCAGGTATTTGATGTTGGTGTCGCCTTTCAAAAACCAGAGCAGCTCGTGAATGATGGAGCGCAGATGGAGCTTTTTGGTCGTGAGGCAGGGAAAGGAATCGCGCAGGTCGAAGCGCGCCTGGGCACCGAAGACGCCGATGGTGCCGGTGCCGGTGCGGTCGTCGCGTTTTTTGCCGTGGGTCAGCACGTGGTCGAGCAGGTCGAGGTAGGCTTTCATGCGTTTTTGTACAAAGATGATGGGCCGGTCCGGGTAGCGGCGGCAAGCTTTTCGATCAGATTCGGAAAATTGTCGTCGACGATGAGATTGGATGCATCATCCGCATTGATAAATCCGGCATCGACTTGAGTTCCGGTACAGAAGGTGATGAGTTCGTCGTAGAAACCATCGACGTTGAGAATGCCGCTCGGCTTTTCGTGAACCGACAGGCGGGACCAGGTCAGCATTTCGAAGAGTTCATCCAGCGTGCCGATTCCGCCGGGGAGGGAAATGAACGCATCGGAGAGATTGGCCATGCACAGTTTACGATCGAGCATAGTTTCGACGACTTCCATGCGATCGACGCGCGGGTGGGCGAGTTCGCGGTCGCGAAGATAG
>Ga0222633_1001844_pt1 | contig 10031 bp, 9 predicted proteins | sample AntAcemetageno48_FD_179816 | JGI IMG/M metagenome (GOLD analysis project Ga0222633, IMG submission 179816) | Saline water microbial communities from Ace Lake, Antarctica - #48 | ecosystem: Environmental > Aquatic > Non-marine Saline and Alkaline > Saline | place: Antarctica: Ace Lake | collected... | reverse complement strand
CAGCGCGCGTGACGTGTGGAAATAGAAAGAGAGAGGAGCTTGAAAAGATGCCCACTCACTCAAAAAAGTCAAATAAATGCAGCACGCGGTGCCGCGCGCCTGTGCAGAGAGCCTCTGCCGCAGCCTTTGCCACGTGTCGGTGTCGTTCGTCTTTTTTGTCTTTTCGATTGCCTCCGACCTCCACTTGTCCCGACACCACCGCCGCCCTTTCACCCACCGCGGAGACTGCCCGCGCGTCCCCCCGCGCGTCCTTCGCGGTAGCGTCCGGTGTCGCGGGTGTCCCCTGCTAAAACTCGCGATGGCCATGACGGCGCGAGTGTTCGCGAGCTCGGCGGGAACACATTGGGCAACACACTCGGCGCCCACGTCGCCTGTGCCGCGAGCCGCGGTCCCACCAAGCCGCGTTCCGGTTCGGTGCGCCAGCCGAGGTACCGGGGACGGGCGGGACCTTACGCGCGTCGGCATGACGAGCTGTGACGACACTAAAGCCTCGTCGGTTCGAACCCGAGCGCGCGCGGGGAACACCCCGGGGGGGGCCACCGCCGATGGTGGGAACGCCGCGGTGAAACCGAAAAACAAAAACGCAACCACGCGGCGAAACAAAAACCGACGAAGAGGCCCTAAGAAGACGGACCCCACCCCGGTGGACCGGGTAGACGTGCCTTCCGTCCGAAAGCCCCCGTCGGACGCCGCGGTGGCGCTCGCGAGCGCGGCTTCTGTTGACGGCGGCGCCGCCGTGGCCAGGTTCATGGGAACCTTCGACGAGTCGGATGGCGGGGCTGAGGCTGATGAGATCCAAAAAGGTTTTGCAAGCGTCGTTGAGTACGAAGCATACGAAGAAACCTTGCCGGATGAAAGCGAGGGTTCGTTCGCGCGACCGCCCGACACCGAACCGCGGTTCATGGGCACCATCGACGACGGTGACATGGACATGGACTTGTTTTTACGGAAAGGTAAGGACGAAGTCGGAAAAAAGAAGAAAAAGCCAGTCGCGGTAACCGACCTCGCGACGGCGCCGACCGACGGGAATCCAAACCTCGCGTTTCTTTACCACGCGGCGGCGATTGAATGGATTTCGCGAATGGCGCGCGGCTCGGGAGATACCGACATTTTCGGAAACCAGGGCGATACCTCAGGGTCAGTAGATACTGACCCTGATACTTCAGAGTCAAACGATACCCCCACATCTACTGCAAAACCCGACGTGAACCACCCGGCGGTCGTGGGCCGTTGCAACGACGCGATTCGTAAGTGCGGAAGCATGGATGACGTCCTGGCGTTGGTTAGGGAGATGACAAACGCGGGCGTCGTCCCGGTGGAGTCCACGTACGTCGCGATCATGCTGGTGTGTAGGGACACTTCCGTGGGCCCTGCACGAGCGATTGAGGTATACGACGCCATGAAACTAGTCGGTGTACCAACCACGAAGCGGGCGTTCGACCTCGTTATGAGTTGCGCGATCCGGGCGCGGAAACCTGAAGAGGCGCTGAGGTTGAAACACGAGTTGGCTTTGTCCGCCCCTGTGGACGGGAAAGCCAACCCCGTCCAAATGGACCCGAGGACGTGGACGTCGCTTTTGAAGCTCGTGTCGGAGTGCGATTTCGGTAAAAAGCGCGGGCCGAAGCAAAGGTTGATCAAGACGTGTAAGCTTTTCGAAGAGATGCTCGCGTCGGGGGGGGGTGACACTAAAACACAACCCCCGCCCGCCGCGTTCAACGTGTTGATCGTCGCCGCGGCGAAAGCGCGCCAGCCCGATTTAGTGGCGCGGACGTTTGAGGAGATGAAACTGAACGGGATTTCGCCGTCAAGGGAGACTTATGAAACCACCCTAGCTGCGGTCTCTGCGGGCGGTTTGGTTGACTTCGCGCTTGACGTGTTTTCGGATATGCGGAAAGACGGGTTCGCGCCTCGGAAAACGACCTACAACTCGTTGCTCGAAGCGTGCGCTAAATCTTCGCAGCCGAGGGTGGAACAAGGTACGGCCACCTGGGCTTTCCCAAATCCAGGCACACTGTTTACGGACCCTCTTTCAGTGCACTACTTGTGACGTATGTAGCATTGCCAGTACTTGTAACATTTACAATGTGATGTACGTAGCAGTTGCCAGTACTAGTAACGCTTACCAGTACTGGCAACTACTACATACAGCACAAGTGCACTGTTCGGCCCGATTACGCCCGACTGTTTGCCGATTGTCCGCCCGTAATTACGTAATGCAAGTCACGGGAAGACTGACCCTTTTCTTTCCCACTCGCAGCGTTTGAGATTTTCCACCGCATGTCCGAGGAGGGGCGGATCGCGCCGAACGCGCGGACGTTCGCGTTGCTCATCGACGCCGCCTCCAGGGCGGGCCTTCCAAGGTTCGCGTTCGACGCTTTCGACGCCATGCGAGCGGCGGGGGTCGAGGTTTCTCTTGTGACGTACAACCGACTTATCCGAGCCGCGGGGGGCGACGGCGAGACCACGGGCGCCGCGGCGCTGGACGCGAGCGGCGGCGTGAAAACGGCAAGGGCGTTGCTTGCGGAGATCGTAAACAACACGCAGTTGGAACCGGATGTGTACACGTACGGGAGTGTGTTGGGTACGTATTTCCCAATCACCACGCACCGCCTCCCTTATTGCCCATACTCGTACCAGAAGGGACGTCTTGCCTCTGACTGTTTGTCCATACATCGCAATATACAAGACTGACACTTTGTTTTACCCATCGCAAGGGACTTGCGCGGCGGCGGCGCTCGCGGGTGACGCGAACGCCGCGAGCGTGGCGAAGCAAACCGCGGGTGAGATGCTTGCGGCGGGTGTTCCGCACAACCGCGCCACGAGGCACGCGCTGATCGCCGCGCTCGGCAGAGCCGGGCGGTGGAGAGAGGCGCTGGGGGAGTATACGCAGATGCGCCAGGTGGTGGGTATTTTTTGCATTTCCCAAATCCCATCACTGTTTGCCCATACAAGACTGACACTTTTCTTTTTTCCAAAGGTGATTCAGGGAGCCGAGGCGCACGACAAAGGTACGTCCCCGCACTTACCAAATCTCGGCCTCCCTGTTTTGACGATTGTCCAGAGTAATTACTGTTTACTACATACATCACAATTAGACTGTTTACCCATACATGGCAATTGTACACTCAATACTGACACTTTTCGTTTGCAAAACTCCAAAGCGCACCTCGCGAGCGAGCAATTCGCGGAGTTTGGGAACCCGGGACGCGAGACGTACGGCGTGGTGTTCGACGCGCTGTTGTCGGTTGGCGGCGCCGAGGCCGCCATCGCGGCGGTGGCGCTGGAACCCGGGGGCGGCGAGTTTTTCATCAGGGGACCGAGAGCGGCGTGCGCCCGGGCGGTGTTCCGCGACGGCGTCGAGGCTGGCGTGTTCGACGACCCGAAGGTGCGGCCTTGCGCGTTTCCCAAATCAGGCGGCACACTGTTTTATGTCTAACGCTGGTGACTGTTTGTCCATACATCGCGATACACACGACTGACACTTTCTTTGTTTGGTATCAGGTTCGGCTGAACGCGGCGAGCTGCGACGAGGGCGACGCCGCGCCCATGAGGGTGAACCACAACCACCTGACGCGCTCCGAGGCGGTGGTGGCGACGCTTTTTCTGTTGGAAACCTTCGCGGAGAATTCGTCAACTCCTTACTCGGTCGGCAACACGCCGCCGCCCGCCGGGCTTTTCATCGGCGAAGGCCCTGGCACGAAAGGCAACGCGCAGAGGCGGACGCTCGCGGTGGAGAGCGTTTTGAGAGCGGCGTCCGTGCCGTGCGGCACAATGGAGGACCCGTCCGCGTACGTCGTCGGCGTCACCAGTTCCGGGTTACGCGCCTGGTAAGGGCCTTTCCCAAGCACCACGTTCCGCCTTCACGGTGGCCCATACTCGTCCTGCGATGGGACGGCTATACCTCGGACTGTTCCGACCGATTACGGTGATGTTGATTACTGTTGACCAGGCCATCGTCCAATACACGCGACGTACTCGTCCCGCGAAGGGCCGGGTTACCGGATGCCCTGACGGTTTGTCCATACGGCGCGATACACGCGACTGACACTTTTTTTGTCACAATCAGGATCGCGCGCTCCCCCGCGTTCCGAGTCCTAGACTTGGGCGACCCCGAGCTTGGCAAAGTTTTGGAGACGTACGTCGCGGAGGAAACACTCGCGGCGTCCTCGTGAAGTTTACAGGCCGCGTCCGAATTCCTTGAAAAAAGTCAAAATGTATAGAAAACCGTAACTGCGCTCCTCGTGACTGTAACTACGCTCCTCGTAACTACGCTCTCTTTATAGACTCCGGACACCCTTAGCGGCGCGTTGCTTGTTAATAACCTTCAAAAAGGTCCTTTCACAGCCTCGTGACTATACCTACACTCCGTGTTGTTGACACATCTTGATCGCGTTCTCCAGGTGTTGAATCACCTCCCGTCTCGCCCTCGGGCGTTCCACCACGCCCTGCAACAGCTTCACCTCCTGCATCTTTTTACGTTTTGCCCGAAAAGTGTCAGGGCCTTGTATGGGCAAACAAGTCGTCTGTAATTTGGGAAGTGCGGGGACGTACCTTTTTCATCGCGTCTTGCAGGTTTTTTGCGGCCTGGTCGTCGGGCACGCGCCCTGGATTGAAATAAAAGAAATGTCAGTCGTATATAGGCAATCGGTCGGCGGAATGTGTTAAATGGGAAATACTTACCGGCGTCCAGAATCGCGCCGATCCCCCCCCCTAGCTCCAGCACGTTCCGCTTCAGTTGCGACACCTTGCAATTGGTGAACTTTGCGACGTGACGCGACAGGAAGTGCGCCACGGAGCTTTGTACCGGATTTTCCGAGTCGCCAGTGGGTCCGGGTCCCGACAACAATTGACCCGGGATGACTAATTGCCCATACCCGTTTGCGCCGGCACCGGTTGGCACGGGCGGCCCCGCCCCCGACGCGCCGCCACCGCCGCCGCTAACGCCTCCGCCTTTCCCCTCCCCCTTGGGCGACTTAGCTTCCTTCATCGGCAGCGTGTGCTGGCAGTGCGGACACACCCTGGTGGGCGAGCCGACGATTTGCGAACACCGCGCGCAGAGTTTCCGGCCCTTCCCGAGCGGCGTTCCCCCCCCCGGGTTTTCTCCCGATTTCGGCCCGTGGTGTTTCTTGCCGCTCTTCTCGTTTACAGCACCCGTCGTACCGATCCCGTTCATATCCATCCCGTTCGATTGACCCGTCGTGTCAATCCCGGGTGCTGTCACAGCACCCGTCGTACCAATTCCTTGCCCATCTCCACCGACACCGGCGACCGGGCCCGGGAACCCGGAGGCTTCCGTGGAACCGCCGGTCGCCGGTCCCGGCTTATGAACGGCGGTGGGCGAGACCGGCGCGTTTAGGTTTAGTGTTTTTTGTGGAGACGCGCTGATACCAGGGCCGCCCGGCATCGCCAGTGACGAATTTACGGTACTCGCGGTGGCAACGGGAACGGCACCTTCGCGCGGTGGCCCACCAATAAGCACACCACCCAACGCGGCTGCTTCCTTCTTCGCCTTCGCCGCCGCCGCGTTCGCGTCCCGCAGTTCCTTCGCGAGTCGCACCCGGACGTCGCGCTCGGCGGTTTCGCGGCGCTCGGCGTCGTCCCTGGTTTTGCGAAAGAAAATGGTCAGTCTTCCCGTGACTTGTGTGAGTAAACAGTCGGGGGGATTCGGGCCGAACAGTGAGTCTATGGGTATGAGCAAACAGGGAAGAGAGTTGGATTCGGATCAACCTCCTTTCAATCACGGCCGTGGCCCCTCGACCAGGCGCGGTTAACGCTGTGCCGCCTGATTTGGGAAAACCCCCCCAACATGTACCTGGTTTCCCGCGTTCTGCGCAACTCGGGTTCGTTCCGCCGCGACGCGATGTCCGCGTTTGTGTAAAACAGTTTCGGCGCACGCGGGGGTTTCGCGGTACCGGTTTTGTTTTGTGCGCTGGTGGGTGTTTTCGGGGCAGGGCGCTCGTCTTGCGATAGGTAAAACAAAGTGTCAGCCGGCCGTATGGGAAAACGCAGAGGCTCCTGATTTGGGAAAGGCCATATACGTACACGTAGCGCTGAGCGTCCCCACGCGCGCGCGCAAATCAGCCAGCCACGCCGTTTTCAACGTTTGCGACATCGCGCGGACCGCGGGGTTGTCGTGCGTAAGCAGATGATCGAGTTCCTCTTTCAACGAAGTCGTAGAAAGCAGTTGTAACGAAACGTACGTACTGCTCAGCAAACGCAGGGCGGCGACGATTTCAGTTGTGGATTCCGTTTTTCTCTTTTTCCGTTCCTTTTTGGAAACGCCCGGGTTTCCGTCCTCGAAAACTCGCGCTTGTTCGAAAACTTCCGTGATTGCGTCGACGGTTTTTTTTGTATCAGTATCAACCGTCTCGCGCACCCACGCCAGCGAGGCACACCTACTCGCTTCCCACCGCGTATCACGAACGCAAACGTTCAATACCGAAGTTGGGTCGTCGCGGTCGTCGCCCGTGTGGTCGGAGGCGAAATACTTGGAGTCCCTTTTTTTTTTTCGGGAAAGAAAAAGGTCAGTCGGGACCGTAACTTGTATGAGTAATTACTCTGGACAATCGGCAGTACTTCGTGACGCGGCCAGACCAAACAGGGAGGCGTAATCGGGTCTCCACAGTGCGCATGTGACGTACGTGGTTGTTGCGAGTACGCCGTAAATGTTCGGGTGCACTCAAAGAGGGGCAGTAAACAGTGTCAAGATTTGGGAAACGCCCAACCAACGCGCACCGTTTGCGTTTCAAATCCACCCACAACAACGGGTCGGCGCCGCCCGGCGCGTTTTGGTTGTTCAAACCGTTCGTGTTGTTCTGTTGTTGTGGAAAAGAAGCGGTTAACGTGTTGTGTATCGCGTGTATTAGACGATGTATGGACAAACAGTCAGGGTAATCGGTCTGAACAGTCACGGCAGAGGTAATAACCGTCCCTTCGCAGGACGAGTGTATCGCGATGTATTGGACGATGGCCTGGTCAACAGTCACCGGCCATCGGTCTGAACAGTCAGGGCAGAGGTAAGACGTCCCTTCGCAGGACGAGTATAGGCAACCGCGGAGGCGGGATTTGGTGAAACGCGCAATACGCACCTGTCCCCTGGCAGACGCACCGAAGCCGCCTTTCTTGGGAGGGTGGCTCCCGAAAGATATCGAACCGGACCCGGCGCCGCCCGCCACGCACGCGTCGCGAAGCCACCGGTTCACGCCGATTAAATTTCCCACCACCAACGGCGGCCCGAACGCAAACCCGGCTTCTTTGCGGTACACGTAGTGCCCTGATTGTAAAAAAGTAAATGTCAGTCTTGTATGGGCAATCAGTCGGCGGAATGTGGCGGGTGGGAAATACTCACCGTCCCGCGTGTCCCGCTCTTCGCCCACCACCGCGCACTGCGCGTTCCCTTCCGCGTCTATTAAAAAGAAACGGATCCCCCTGCGGCCGTCGGGGAACACGAACTTCTCGCTGCTGTGGTTGGCGTAGAGCGACGGCGCGTTGGATGGGTTGGGCGGATGTGGGTCGCCTTGCCCTTGCCCTTGCCCTTGCCCTTGCCCTTGAGTCATTGAACCGTCGATCCCTCCGGTCTCTTTGGCACCTTTCGTGTCCATGCCCTCGCTCCGCGCGATGCCCTCGGCGACGATGCCGTCGAGCCACGTGTACAGTTCCTTTTTCGAGTCCGTGCGGCACGAACCGTGTTCGGTGAAGTTGCTGGCGTTGCGAAAACGCACCACCGCAGAACTGGTGTTTTCGCCAACCGCGGCGAGCGTCTCGCTGCGGGCGGTCCCGGTGCCGGCGGTAACGCCGGCTCTTGTGAGGTACACCTTGGTGGTTTTCTTGTCGTTCGACCTGACCTCCCTGTACCCCACGAAAAAAGCGTGTTTGTCCTCGGCGAGGCTCTCCTCCGGGTCTTTCATCGACACCGGAGATCGAGACCGCGTGACGGCGGGGAGAAACCGCGCGTGCACGGAGCCACAAACACGACAGATTCGACTCGTCTTGGTTCAGTTCGTTCGCGGGAAAGGGTGGCGATCGGTCCGGAGGACACCGCGAAACCGCGTGGGGCGTCGGCGATGCTTGCCAAGCGCACGCGTTCGTGGCGCGAACGCCTCACGCGGCCGTGTCGTGCCGACGGATCGCGAGCGCGGCCGACGTGATGACGCGAGGCGATTGTGACGAGAAACGACTGAAGCGTCTGTGAAACACGCGCCCCACGTCCAAAAACGTCGCCAAACCGACACAACTTCCGGACGCAAAACATGTGCCGGTTTAGGCGTCTCCGGCAACCACGCGTCACACCTCACGGCGCGTGTTCGGTGCCCCCGTGGGTGGCGTCAATCCGCCAAGGCGTTCTTCGTGACTCCCTGGCTGTGCCGTTTGCCACACCCCGACGCTCGCGTCATACACACGAACCACGTTCCTTCGCGTTGACACTGCGTTGTTGTTTCGGGCTTTCGGCAAACGAACCAGCACACGAGGTGCGTCTCGGGCAAACCCACCCGCTCCAAGTCGGGTGCGTCCCACCCCCCGTCCGGTGGCTTTTCGGGACCGTGCTTCACCACAAGACCGTGCTGCACATCGCGCGGTCTGGTTCCCCGGAAAGACGGCTCGGTGGACACGGCGTGCTTCGTCACACCGCGTGCCTCCCTCGTCGTGGTTGACTCCCCATTGGACAACCGACAGTTGGTTTTTTCTCCCTCCCGAGCGTGCCGTTTACCCACCCCGTCCCCTCCCACACCACAGCCCCTTGTGAAGCGGCACCCGAGGCGCCATGGCCAACACCAACAAACCGAAACCGAAGCTCGGCCCCAATGGCTCGCCCGTTAAGTCAACTGCCAGTACGTACCCACGCTTTCTTCCCCAAGCGCGACCCCGAACGACTTCGGTCAAAGCTGGTCAACCGAATTGGCTTTTTCCCCTGGCGCCTTTCGACACGCCACGCATGCTGACCCACACCCCCTTCCCTCGCAACGCAGTGGGTCGCAAGAAGATCCGCATCGAGAGGATCGCGGACGAACGCAACCGACAGGTGCGTACCGCCTACCAAAACCCTATCCGCGTCGGTTGGCTCGGATGGCTTCCGCGCCTCGACTCCCGACTCGCCGTGGGTCGAACGACACCATTCGACAGCTCGCGCTGGTCGTCGGAAGCTTTTCAGGCGGCGTTGTTTTTTTGAGAAAGGCCTCGAGTTCTTTTCGCAAAAAATTGACGAGTGCGCAATCTCTCGCGTCGCGCGCGTCTATAGTCTCGTACTCACCAAACCATCCACCACCCAACCCCCCACGCAAACAGGTCACGTTCACCAAGCGCAAGAACGGGCTCATGAAAAAAGCCATGGAGCTCAGCGTGCTTTGCGATTGCCAAATCGCGCTCGTGATTTTCAACAGCAACAACAAGCTGTTTCAGTACTCCAGCGGTGACATCGGCACGGTTTTGAAACGCTTCAGCACCGACCCGGTGGTGCCGCACGAAAAACGCACGAACAAAGACTTGTTCGCGCAGCACTTCAAAACGCAACCCAGTAACCCGCAAATCAAGAACCCGGTTGAAATGGAGGCGGATGGCGACGACGACGAGTACGAAACGGACGACGACGACGACGACGACGACGACGACGAGAGACGGCGGCCGGGGAAAAACAACAACCACGGGGCGAACAAGTCGCGCCACGGCGGCGTCGGTGGAAAACCGCGTAAGACCGCCACGCTTCCCTCGAAAAAGAAGCCTTCGTCTCGGTGGACCTCGGGACCCCCCGGGCCGGCTGGGTCCGATTTGGACGGCGACGAGCTGGACGCGGCGACGGGCGTGGCGTCGTTGACCCCGACTTCGGAGGGCGCGCCGAGCATCGAGTCCCTGGGCGGCGCGAGCCGGCGGTTCCTGGCGTCGCTGCAAGGCGCGAGCGACCGCCTCGGTCACTCGGGCGGGGGTAACCACCACCACCACCAGCAAGGCATCGGCGGGGTGTTCGCCACGAACACCAGTCTTTTGAACGGCCTCGGGTCGTCAATCGGGAACGGTTTGTTCGGGGGGTTGCTGGGGGG
>Ga0222633_1001843_pt1 | contig 10033 bp, 13 predicted proteins | sample AntAcemetageno48_FD_179816 | JGI IMG/M metagenome (GOLD analysis project Ga0222633, IMG submission 179816) | Saline water microbial communities from Ace Lake, Antarctica - #48 | ecosystem: Environmental > Aquatic > Non-marine Saline and Alkaline > Saline | place: Antarctica: Ace Lake | collected... | reverse complement strand
CGCCGATCCACTGTCGCCAGGTACCTGCGGTGTTAACAAACGGATCGTCATACAGCAGATTCACAGCGCCGCTCAGCACGGGCCCAAAGGGCATCGATGACAAACTGTCGTAACTGATGGGGTAACCGTATTCTTCCATGGACTGACGATCGGCAGCATAGAGTAACTTCATCAACTTAATATGATTCATGCTGCCATTGGCGCGGTCCAAAAAGAACGCCGCCATCTGTGTGATTTTTTCTTCTCTGAACACCTGCCGCCCCGGGTTTACGCTGTTGCGCTGCCGCAATTTTACAACATCAGTAGTCAAAACCCCTAGTTGGAGATACCTGCCCTGCGGGGGGCACGGGAATCCGGTCGGGTTTTTGCGGCAAACCACGGAAGTTCCGACATACATAAGCCTTCACGGCAATGTCGCAATATCATCAGCCTGGCGGGCGATAGCCACCCTCAGTTGTCGGCAGAGGTGGGCCAGTATGACCCGGGCTGAAAACACTCCAGTCTCATGGATTGAATAATGCAGGAGGCATTGCCGGGAGATCCAAGATCAGAGGAGTCGTGTAGAATGTCCCGTATGAGCGTTCAACTACAAGAGTTTCAGGTCAAATACGATGGTCCGGCACTTGCTGACCACACCATGGACGTTCGTGACTTGGCGCCGGCATTGCTCTCGATAGGAAAGCTTGTCCGCGAGGCGAGCGAGGAGCTGCACCCAGGGCTGGATCTGAACGTCCACGTGAAAAACGTCGGCGAAGGCTGTTTCATCACCGAACTCTTACTCCACGCCCAACCTGCTGTAGATCTATTCGCGGGTGATGAGGTGGCTGCCGGCCTCAACGTGGCGACCACGCTGGGCTTCTTGGGGCTGGCGGAATGAGCCTGATCACCTTCATCAAGTGGCTTAAAGGCAAGAGGCCGAAGTCGGTTCAGAGGGTGGACTCCGACACCGTGATTCAAATTACCAATGCGGAAGGAGACACTATATCGATCACCCGGGATGTCTGGAAACTTCACGAAAGCCAACCGGTTAGAAAAGCCCTTCAGGAAATGGTCGAGCCGATCACTAAGCCTGGCATTGAAGAGTTATCGTTTTCAGACGTGGCCGCCGCCCCCACGATGAGTGTTGTGATTCACCGCGAGGAAGCCCCGTCATTCAAGGCGCCAACTGAACGACCAGAAGAGATCAGCAGGTCGAAGAGTCACCAACCACTATCGATCGCAAACCTGTCATTCACGGAAGGTAACAAGTGGCGGATGACGGATGGTGACTCATCGATTTTTGTAAACATACTCGATGAGAAATTCCTGCAGGACATCGATGATGATCGTGTGGCGTTTTCCAAGCACGATGTCTTTATCTGTGAGGTAGAGACGGTCTATACCAGAACCTCAAAAGGCCTGGACAAGGAAACAAATCTCATCAAGGTTCTCGAACGACTGCCAGCTTACAAATCAACTAATCTGGATCTGGAGGATTAGGTCAGGCCTAAATGTTCGAGCGACATTAGAAGCCCGTCGACATCACCATCGCAATTGTTCACAGCCTCAACCGCGACACCTTCCGGATGTCTCAATATGTTATCCCTGTATTTAAGTTCTGCCTGGAAGGTATGGCAGGCCTGAGATACTTGCATTTCCGTGACCCCGAATCTCCTCGCCAGGTCGGGTAGCGGGATACCTCTATTACGAGCTTCCAGAAACTGGAGGTTTCTAAGATAGGTGCTGGCTGTGCTTGGGTGGTGCCTTAAGAACGCCGAACCGCGTTTGTCACGTTGCAGGAATGCCAGTTCTTGTTTTAGGCCGCCCAATGACTCACGCGCGCTATCGATATTACGGCGTGCCGTGGTAACCCTTTCCCAGGCTTCCCGCCTGGCAATTTCGGCCGCTCGCATTCGCGCTTCGCAACGGGCGATATCGGCTACAACTTCATCCTCAGATCTCATGGTCTAAATGTCTCATAGAAAGCGACGAAGAAAAAGTTGATGGATTAGGTCAATATGGCCACCATGTTAAATGTCGACGTCTGCGCACCTGGATACCCTGCTATGAGAGGCAACCAAGGTAAATACCGGGTTAATGCGCCAGTTGGTTCGATACGTACCAGCTGCTTCCTGAATTTTGATGAAGGCTGGGAGCAACCCACCGGCGATGAGGTGCGGCAACTGATCAAGCGCCTGGATATGCCAGGATCCCAGGTCGCGAAGTTCGTCGGATCCAACTCAGGCAGGAATGTCCGGAAGTGGCAATCCGGGGAAGTGAACATCCAGTACTCCGCCTGGCGCCTATTGGCAGAACGATATGCCAGGGTGCGGTGTGATCGGGATCCGGAAGTAGATATCTCACAGTTTGGTCGAAGGTGGGAAGTAAACTGATGGCAAAATTCGACGTAAGGAATCTGTCCAGTCCTGAATTAGCAAACAGATCCAGTGCTTTGGTGCTTGGTCATGTTGATTTGGCCAGAGCATGGGGTTTCTATCTTTTGAGCGAAGATTTTGAGAAGGAAACCGAACTGAAAAACAAGCTGGCCTGTATCATGGTGCGAGGTTTGATCGACGCGATCGAAGGCAGATCTCGCCTGTACCAACCTTTTAGACAGGAGGTTGCTAGAAGGAAATGGCCTACCTTTGTGAATCTACTCCAGGAAGGCTACAAAGCCTTCAGCGTCATCGCCAGTCTCTTGGATCGATTCACCAGGGAGGAACAGATTTTTATGTTCTGTGCTCGAAGTGGGTTGGTACACGGCTGGGTTAATGCTGAGACTTTAGACCCAGTAAACATCAAATACGTCGAAGGCGGCGATATAAGGTCTGCGACCATAACCCTTGAAGAATATCGGGCGATAAACCAGAAGATGTTGGGGGCCCCGAGATTCCACGGTACCCATCAGATCGATGGACCGTTGAACCCACTACGAGAGCGGTTCATTCAGGAAGTGCCGGCGTATTTCAATGTAGTTGAGCGTTTGTTCCAAAACTGCATGAACGCAGACTATACAAATGCCCTAGCAACCGATTTGTTGGACGACAATCCTGAAAACTATGATTGAGGCACAAGTGACAGCCAATAGACGCTAAACCCGATTGTTCGGTGCCCACGTCAATCTCAGTTGCGCTTGCCTATGATGCTTAATCGGCGCTGTCTGCATTTCCGGGGTTGAGCCAACGGAAAAAGCGTTTCGACAACGTAGTATCGTTCAACAGCTGCGATGGGCCGACTACTCGCAATTCAAGCTCAGTCCTGGACTGTTCAAGCGACCTAGCTAGCTTCCCGTCTAATGTCAGAAAGTAGCTGCACTCGTTGTGTTCGGCACTCCAGAGGTGCCAAGCATCAAGCAACTGGTTTTTGTTCCTCTTATTTTTACCCTGAAAGGCACCTGTTGCTCGTTGGATCTCATTAAATCGCGGGTGATCGATAGAGCACAGAAACTCATACTGACGTTCGCTCGCATCACCGTGCGCCTCAATCAGCGTCCGCGAGTATTCAACTGGTGCGGCAACCGTTTCGATCTCTCGCCCGAAGAAAATACCTTCTTCGCTATCCATATTCGGGAGTCCCCAGCTTTCCAGGACCGTCTCTATTTGCATGGCGAACCGCAGTCGTTTTCGACCCGCCACTTTTCGCAGTAGCGAGATCTCCCTTCTCAGTTCATCGTTATCCTTAATGCGATCGTTCGGGTTGATCACTACCTCTCGGTGGTGAGTCAGGGTTAGTTCATGGCCACCCCAATTGACTTCTTTTTGTTGCGGAAGAAAACGCATGAGGCGATCGGCGGCGTACTTCAGGATATTTGTATCCAGGTAAACCTGTGTGCGTACCGCCATCAATCCCGCCCTTAGCTATACACCCAATACGCACCCAGAACCTGTAGTTAACGGCTGGGACTATGGGATATGCCGTGTGTCCCTTTAAAATTGGAGCGGGCGACGAGATTCGAACTCGCGACAACTAGCTTGGGAAGCTAGAACTCTACCAACTGAGCTACACCCGCAATAAGCCTATTCTAACCCACCAACCGGTTCCTTTTGCAGTAAACCTTCAGCTAACGGCATCTTTAGTCGACAACCTGATCAACCTTGTTGGTATAAAAAGACAGGTACCCCGTCAAGGCTTCAACCTGTGCGTAGGGTTCTTCATAGCTCCATACAAAATTGTCCAGATCGCTATTCCCTTTGTAACTCCAGTATGAGGCGTGACCTTTAAAAGGGCAGTAGGTCGATAGTTCTGTGGCCACCAACAGCGTCAGATCGACATCTTCCCTGGGCAGATAGTAAACGTCGCCGTGCCGGGTTTCCTGAATAAGGAGGGCCGAATTGGTTTCGGCAATCACCGTGTCTCCGGTCTTTATTGTCACGGTACCTTTATAGGGGGAGATCACCACGGCGTAGTCCGGAATGCGTTCCAGGACTTTGCGTCGCGAATCTGTCATGGGGAACTGTGGCATGGGCTTGGCTCCAATAAGCGTGGCTCGATAATACACCGCTGGTGACTCAACGGAGAGTCGTCAATAATAGGTATTCCTGTAGAGCATGGATGGTGTTTATGAGTGTTGGTGTGTGGAAGCCTGGCGAGGGCGCCGAATCCAGATTAGTCGATCCGGCGCTTTTGGATCGTTTTTCCCAATTGGCCGGTGCGCTTTCGGGTGCCGTTGATGCAGGTATGCTTGATGCCGCAGACCTGGCGAGTGAAAACTGGGTCATGACGGCCGGACCAAAATCCTGGGAAGCTGCCGTGACCCTGGACTCAGATACTATTATTGCTCTCGTTCGGCTCTTTACGCTGGTGGAAGAACAGGTGTCCGGCTGGGATGCGGGAAACAAGTCGCCCGTGATCCCGTTGGTTAAGATATTGAAGGAGCGAGGCGATTTTGAAGCCGATCTACGGAAGTGGATCAAGTCGAGTACAAAGAATCGATATCTGCCCAATGGCAGCGCTCTATAACGCCGCCGTGAACATGAGGTCTGGCTGATACGACGCTGGCACTGCCAAGCAGGAACAGTATAATTCGCCGCTTCCCCGGATGATGGGGTTTGTTAAGGCGTCAATACAACACGCCGAGAGATCTATATCCAACACGCTGGGGTTTTTTTACACAACGCTGAGGTTTCTTTTACGTAACGCTGAGTTTTTTTAAATAACGCTGAGGGCTCTATGAGAACCGCTGAAATAGACAGAAATACCCTGGAGACGCAGATTTCGGTCTACGTGAACCTGGACGGCAGTGGTGAGCGCGAGTTTCAAACGGGCCTGCCATTTCTTGACCATATGCTGGACCAGGTGGCACGGCACGGGTTGCTCGACATCACAATTAAAGCCATTGGTGATCTGGAGATCGACGCCCACCATACCGTCGAAGATATCGGTATTACCCTTGGCCAGGCCGTGAACGAGGCAATTGGGGACAAGAAGGGTATCAGGCGCTACGGGCATGCCTATGTGCCATTGGATGAAGCCCTGTCACGGGTGGTCATTGATTTTTCGGGCCGGCCCGGGCTTGTCTATAACGTCGAGTTTGTCCGCCAGATGGTGGGGGATTTTGACGTGGACCTTTTCCACGAGTTCTTTCAGGGATTTGTGAACCACGCCCAGGTGACCTTGCACATTGATAACCTGAAAGGCGACAACGCACACCACCAGATTGAAACGATCTTCAAGGCTTTTGGGCGCGCACTTAGAATGGCCGCGGAACCAGACCCGCGCATGACCAACGTGACACCCTCAACGAAAGGTAGCTTGTAGGTGCAGATTATCCCGGCAATCGACTTCAAGGATGGCAAAGTCGTCAACCTCAAACAGGGCCAGTTGGACCAGTCTACGACCTATTCTGATGATCCTGTCGGAATGGCTGAGCACTGGGTGTCCAAAGGGTGTGAGCGGCTTCACCTTGTCGACCTTGACGGTGCTTTCGATGGCCAGCCAAGAAATGCAGATGCCATCAATACGATCGCGAAAAATCACCCGGAGCTGACGATTCAGTTAGGGGGCGGCATTCGTAGCGCAGAAGTCATTGAAGCCTATCTTAATGCCGGCGTCGACTACCTGATCATCGGCACGAAAGCTGTCCAGGAACCTGAGTTTGTCGGCGAAATGTGTAAACGCTTCCCCGGGCACATTATTGTTGGGTTGGATGGCCTGCATGGCATGGTGGCTATCAACGGCTGGAAGGAAGTGACCGATATTTCAGTGAAGAGCCTGGCGATGCTTTTTGAAGGCGACGGTATTGATGGAATCGTTTATACGGACATCGGTAAGGACGGCATGATGGGAGGGGTTAACCTGCATGCAACAAAGGATCTTGCCGATTCGGTCAACGTACCGATTATTGCTTCCGGTGGCGTTACAGATATCAGGGATATCCAGGCGTTGCTCGAGGCAGGTGAACGAGTGACCGGTGGTATTACCGGTGTCATCACCGGACGTGCTATCTATGAAGGTACACTTGACCTGGAAGAGGCAATCGCTCTCTGCCGGAATTTCACACCCAATAGTTGATGTCTAGAAGCTGGCGAGTTGTTGCGATGCCAGCCTTAGTTTCAGCATCTCTGATACCGAAATAAGCTGTATGCCCTCGTCTTGCAGCATAGGGATGGCGTGTTCCAGATATTCCAGGGTTGAAGGGTAGGGGTGCCCGATCGCTATTGCCGTTTTGCGCTCCTTTGCGACTTTCAGTAGGCGCCTGAATTCCTTGTCTATGCCGTAGAGTGATCTGTCGTTATCCAGAAACACGTCACGGCTGGCGGTTCGTATATTTTCCTTTACCGCAATGTCTGATGCCACCGACTTGTGAGTGGTTCGTGAATCGACAAAAAATAACTTGTGGCGTTTCACCGAGCGCATCAGCCATGCCATCGCCTGGGGTTCCTGGGTCAGGGCACTGCCCATATGGTTGTTGATCCCGGTGGCGAAGGGAACCAGTCTGACGGCCTGATCCAGCACCCTACCCACATCTTTCTCCGTTAGTCCGCTTGTTAATGCGAGACTGCCAAGTGGCCGGTTCATGGTGTTTGACATGGGCAGATGGACCATCACTTCCTTACCGGCTGTGTGAGCATAGCTGGCAAGACGAACGCCGTGTGTGGTTTCAGGTATGACCGCGTAGGTCAGGTGCGCCTGGATATCGATCGCTCGTTCACCGGCACGCCGATTGTTACCAATATCATCAATGATAATGGCAATGTAGGTAGGGTCTGCGGAAAATGAGGGTGGCGGTGCCAGTTGCAGCAAAAGTGCTACAAGAAATGGAGTAAAGCCGATCTGGAATGGCTTCGGCAACGCCTACCCTTTTGGTGTTGTTGTCCTGCTTAGTATATGCAGACCTTTGAGCAATGTCAGTGCTTCATTGAGCTGATAGTCGCGTTTGGCCAGTTCCATGTTATTGGAGTAGGCGCTGGTGGACTCCGGTGAGTCCTTTTTTGTCGAATCAGTGCTTGGTGAATCACTGTCTGCTGAATCGGAGCCATCAGCATCTTCAACTTTGGTCTCTCCCTTGGCGACTTCATTGTCGCCGACCAGATGCTTGGGCAGGTTCTTTTCCTTTATACGCCATGGGCTGGACTTCGCAGGTGTCACCTTGGAACGGTCTACCCAGATGTCCGGGATAATGCCCTGGGCCTGGATGGATATACCATTTGGTGTGTAGTACCTGGCAGTAGTCAGTTTTATGGCTTTTTCGTTGGTAAGCGGCAGTATTGTCTGGACCGATCCCTTGCCGAAGGTGGTCGTGCCCATTACAACTGCTCGTCCGTGATCCTGCAGAGCGCCTGCGACGATCTCTGAAGCAGAGGCGGTTCCTTCATTGACCAGTACCACTATCGGAACGCCGTGAATTGAGTCGGGTGTGCGCGCGTTGTACCTGAGCTCGGAATCCGCCATGCGGCCCTTCGTATAGACGATCAAGCCATCGGCAATAAAGACGTCAGATACGGCCACGGCAGCTTGCAGAACCCCACCCGGGTTGTTGCGCAGGTCGATAATCAAACCTTCAAGGTCGCCTTCGTCCTTGAGCTGGATAACCGCCTTTTCAACTTCTTCCCCGGTGCCGCTTTGGAACTGCGCAATCCGGAGGTATCCAAATCCGTCTTCCAGATATCGATGCCTGACGCTGGCAACCTTGATGATTTCTCTTATCAGGGTGACGGGTGTGGGGGTCGGATTGTCGACCTTGATCAGCGTGATTTTTATTTCGCTTCCCGGTTCGCCGCGCATGGCCTCGATGGCGTCAGACAGGTTCATGCCTTTAACCGGTGTGTCATCAAGCTGGATGATCAGGTCCCCACTTTCAATACCGGCTTTTGCTGCTGGCGTATCGTCCATGGGTGAAATCACCTTGACGAAGCCGTCTTCCATTCCGACCTCCAGACCGAGACCACCATAGTTGCCTGAGGTGGATTCCTGAAGTTCATCAAATGAATCCTTGTCCAGGTACGATGAATGAGGATCCATTTGTGACAGCATGCCTTTGATTGCATTTTCCAGAAGCGTCTTGTCATCTATCTCTTCTACGTAGGCGCTGCTGATTCGACTGAATGCTTCAGCGAACACCCGGAGTTCATTCAACGGCAGCCTGGGCTCAAGGGCATCTGTGTCGGTCGAAGCTTGCTCTTCCTCTATCAGTGTGGCGTCTTCGGGTGCTAATGCCGGGGCAGTGCCCTCGTCTGCCATTACCCCAGGCGTGAACCCGAACAGGGCTACCATGGTGACTAAAAATCGAATCATCTAACGTTCCTGTTATGCCGCGTTATGCGGCTCGTTGTTCTCGTGCAACACACCAGTTTTGAGGGTTGTTTGGCTTCCCGTCAATCCTGATTTCAAAATACAGCCCTGCCTTGTCCTGGCCGCCGCTGTCACCAACCGCCGCGATCACCTCACCTGCAGATACCCAGTCCCCGGTCTCCCGGAACAAGGCCTGGTTGTGGCCGTACAGACTCATATAACCTTCACCATGACTAATAATCATGAGCAAACCGAAACCACGTAACCAGTCTGAAAATACGACGCGACCATAGTGAACCGCATAGACGGATTCACCCTCTGCTGCGTCGATGAAGATGCCATGCCATTTGAGCTTACCTTGGTTTCTCTGATTCCCAAAGCTATGGCTGATTCTTCCTGCAACCGGCAGTACCAGTTTGCCTCGCATCCCGGCAAATGGCTGTGTGCTGCCCGGTGCTTCGAGGTTGGCGAGACTTTTCTGCAACTTGTCCAACAGTTGTTCAAGTCTTCCCCTGTCCTGTTCCAGTTTCGACAGTTCTGATCCGGTGGTGCTTATCTGGTTAATCAGCGCTTTCAATGTTGTTCGTTTCTCTTTCTGCACGTTAGCCAGACTTGTTTGTTGTACGTCAAGCGCGCTTCTTTGGGATTCAAGTACGATGGTTTCTTCAGCCAGTGCCTTTGTTACGCGATCCAGGTCCAGCAGGGTCAGGTTGTAGGATTCGATCTGTCTGGAGCGGGCCTGATTAAAATAGTCGTAATAAGTCAGCATCCTGGCAATTTCGTTCGGATCTTCCTGGTTTAGAAGGACCTTGAGATATTCCTGGTTTCCAATTTCGTAAGCAGCCCTGATTTGTTGTTCGATATAATATTGTTGTTCGCTTTTTACGGTCAGAAGTTCTTTCTGCTTTCCCGTTAAGGAAGTTACTTTGTCCCTGCTGGCATCCAGTTCCTTCTCAATTGAGTCGATCTCATTGATCAGCTTGTTGATCCCCTTCTCGTTTCGTTCAAGGGTTTCTTCAATTTCCGACTTCTGTCCCTGTGTGCTATCCAGCATTTCCTTGTAGCTTGAAATTTCCTCCTCCAGTGCCTTTAGTTTGGCTTCGATCTCCTCCTGGCTCGCAGACTGTTCTGCCTGCGCGGGTGCGATTATCAGCAGTGAAGTGAGAAACATAATGATTAGGTTCTGCATCAATGGTTCCTGTTATTGATTTGCGGCCAGGGAATGGTTTTTTGTCAGCAGCGATCGCCCGGTCATTTCCCCGGGTTGGGGTAAGGACATCAGTGCCAGCAGGGTTGGTGATACATCGCTAAGTACGCCCCCTGT
>Ga0222633_1001842_pt1 | contig 10037 bp, 10 predicted proteins | sample AntAcemetageno48_FD_179816 | JGI IMG/M metagenome (GOLD analysis project Ga0222633, IMG submission 179816) | Saline water microbial communities from Ace Lake, Antarctica - #48 | ecosystem: Environmental > Aquatic > Non-marine Saline and Alkaline > Saline | place: Antarctica: Ace Lake | collected... | reverse complement strand
CCGCGACAGTGCTGGATCAGGCGACATCATCGCTCTCGTCGGCCTGAAAAACGTCCAGACCGGCCACACCCTCTGCGATCCGAAAGACCCGGCCACACTTGAGCCAATGGTATTCCCTGCTCCGGTTATCTCCGTTGCGGTGTCTCCAAAGGACAAGGCCGCTTCCGAGAAACTCAGCGAAGCCATCGGCAAGATGGTTCGAGAGGACCCCTCCTTCCACGTTGAGACCGATCCTGACAGTGGCGAGACCATCCTCAGGGGAATGGGTGAACTGCACCTCGACATCAAAGTCGACATTCTCAAGCGGACCCACTTTTGCGAAGTCGAAGTCGGTGCCCCCCAGGTCGCCTACCGCGAGACGATCACCAAGCGGGTCGAAGACTCCTACACCCACAAGAAGCAGTCCGGTGGTTCCGGTCAGTTCGGTAAGATCGACTACATCATCGAGCCGCTCGGAGAGGATGAAGAAGGAGAAGGGTTCATCTTCGAGTCCAAAGTCGTCGGCGGTAACGTTCCGAAAGAATACTGGCCCGCCGTCGAAAAAGGATTCAAACTTTCCAAGGAAAAAGGCGTTCTTGCCGGATTCCCCATGCTCGATTTCAAAGTCACCCTCGTCGACGGTGGCTACCACGCGGTTGACTCTTCGGCAGTTGCCTTCGAGATCGCCGCGAAATCGGCCTATCGCCAGACCATTCCCAAATGTGGCGCCCAGCTGCTCGAGCCGATCATGAAACTCGACGTTTTCACCCCTGAAGACCACGTCGGCGACGTCATCGGCGACCTCAACCGCCGGCGCGGCATCATCAAATCGCAGGACACCACACCGACCGGTGTGCGTGTGAAAGCAGACGCTGCACTAAGCGAGATGTTCGGCTACATCGGCGACCTGCGGACCATGACCTCCGGACGTGGACAGTTCTCGATGGAGTTCTCTCATTACGCCCCTTGCCCGAGGAACATTGCCGAAGATGTCATCGCCAAGGTGAAAGCCGAGGAAGAAGAGAAGAGAAAGTAGGCGATCTCGCCTCCTTCAAACATTTTTGCGAAAGGCCGGGTGGCTGCCCCCTCGGCTCAAAACTCGGCCTGTTTCGTTATCAGATCGTCGCGAAATAGCAGATAGCTCGCGCGTGCTGGAAAAGACCGAGGTAGGTCTGCGCGGCCTCGCGCGAACCATTGTTCTTGGCGAATGATCTCAGAATGATTCGACGCGCCAGACCGATTCCCGCCAGAAAATCCCGCGCGCCCGGGTCGATTGCGGCTACCTCGCGTACGCGAAAAAAGCGCGGGCTTTTTCGAAACCCGCGCTTTTCTCTCGAACCAACCAAGGGACCTATGAGAATCCTCTAGAAATTTAGGCGGCAACTGGCTGCTCCAGGACGTCGAGACGAAGGTGGGACCAGTTTACCGGCATTCCGCCGCTCTCGTCTTCATGTCCTACGAAAGCAGTGAGCTTGGCGCTGCCATCGAGCGAGAAAGCAGGATATAGGAAAATTTCACCGTGGATGCGAACGCTGCAGACGAAGTTCTTGCCGAAACGATAAAGCGTTAGATCGCAGGGAACCGGAACACCGGGGTTCAAGGGAACCTTGGACAAATAGCCAATTACTCCGCCACCGTTCGTAAGATCGCAAACTTCCCCTGTGGCCGGGTAGATCGCAACGGTGATGCCACGCTTGCGGCTTTCATCGAGAATTCCGACAACGATGCGGCGAGTCACACGGCTCGGCTCAACATCCACTTTGAAGCTTACTTCAGCGGTTGGATTGTCGACTGGAGGTGTCTGGCCCAGTTCTTCTAGTGCAAACTGGGAAAGGTCGGGAATCAATGCGTTCATGGCGTTGTGGGGATAGATGGGGAATCGAGATGAAGCGGATTTTTAACGTCCGTTAATAGTTTTTAAATCTTAAGTCCGAAACTACGGTTATTCAAACAAATTATTGTAATTATTGAAAATATTTTTATTTATAGTGGTTTAGAGATTCGAAAGTTTCGTTGCACTCGCCTGTTTCGCGCTACGGTGCACCTGCCCCAACTAGATGGACGAGGACCTTTTCGAAGAAGAATCCACAGAGGAAAATGCTGACCTAACAGAGTCAGGTGATGGACCGAACCCTGTTGGGCACCGCCCTGTTAAGTCGGTCGATCCGACTATGCCGCTTGCTGCCAGGATGCGTCCACGCACCCTTGACGAGTATGTGGGACAAACTCACATCCTCGGTGAAGGAAAGCTGCTGCGCCGTGCCGTCGAGGCCGACCGGTTCACCTCGCTCATCTTCTACGGACCTCCGGGAGTTGGTAAGACGAGCCTTGCCGAGCTGATCGCTCAACGGACGAAGTCGCGATTTATCAATCTCTCCGGCGTCGAGAGCAATGTCGCAGAGATCCGCAAGTCGGTCGAAGCCGCCCGCCAATTCCAGCGTACGAGAAACGAGATCACCACGCTGTTCGTCGACGAGATTCATCGCTTCAACAAATCGCAGCAGGATGTGCTGCTTCCCCACATAGAACGCGGGACGGTGCGCTTCATCGGTGCCACGACGCACAATCCGTTTTTCTACATTAACAGTCCGCTCGTCTCCCGTAGTCAGGTTTTCCAACTCGAACCGCTTTCCGAAGACGAACTTCTGGTCTTGCTTCATGCTGCGGTCGAGGATCTCGATCGCGGATTTGGAAAGAAGCCCATCGAACTGCACGAGGATGCCGCCCGCCATCTCGTAGCGATGTGCGACGGAGACGCACGCAAGTTGCTAACCTCATTCGAACTCGGTGTCCTCACCACTGAGCCGGACGAAGAAACCGGCACCATCCTGATCGATCTCGCCGCCGCCGAAGATTCCATCCAACGCAAAACCGTCGTCTACGATGCGGATGGCGACGCTCATCACGATACGATCAGCGCCTTTATCAAATCCATGCGTGGCTGCGATCCCGACGCGGCGCTCTATTGGCTGGCGAAAATGATCTACGCTGGAGAAGACATCCGCTTTATCGCCCGACGAATAGTTATCGCTGCGAGTGAAGATGTGGGCATGGCTGACTCCAATGCGCTGAGGGTCGCCGTCGCGGCCCACCAGGCAGTGGAATTCGTCGGCATGCCTGAAGCCCGTATTCATCTCGCCCACGCCACCGTTTACATTGCCACAGCCCCCAAGAGCAACCGCTCCTACATCGGCGTCGACGCCGCACTCGCCGATGTCAAAAGTGGTCGCACCCTCGCCGTGCCTCCACACCTGCGGACAAAAACGCGAAAGAAGCTCGGAACCGAAAGTGGAGCCATCGCTGAGGGAGATACCGTTTACCAATACGGACACGACAGCGAGGACGGCTACATCCCGCAAGCATATTTGCCCGAAGGCAAACGCTACTACGAACCCTCGCAAAACGGGATGGAACAGCGAGTCGCCGAGCGCCTCGATCATTGGCGGCAGCAATTTGAGGATAGCAGGGACAAATCTTAGCCGCCGAATGCGCTCTTGAAAACGGTTCAGATTTCTTCGTAAAGTTTCCACCATGTCACGCATCCTCCTGCTTCTCACTGCACTCGCGCTTCTCGGAATAGAGCAGCCTCTATTGGCTGAAGAGAAAGTAGACCTGAAACGCGATCTCGAACTGTGGCTGCCGCTCCAGGGTGGCTTTCGCGATTTTTCAAAGAACCACCACATCGGCGAGGTGATGGGAAATCTCCGGATCGAACGCGAAGGGGCCTATTTCGACGGCGAAGGCGACCACATTCTTTTCCCCTCGTTCGACTTTCGGGATAAGCCGTTCGCGATTTCCATGTGGATCCGCTCCACAGGCGATTTCGGAAACTGCGGCATCATCCAGCAGAAGAGTGCTAACCGGAAACGCGAATGGTTCCACCTTGTCCTTCGCGAACGGATGCAACCGTTCTTCAGTTTCTACGTCGTGAGCACGATGGCGAAGTCTACCCTGCGCAACACCGACGGCTGGCGGCACCTCGTGGTGCAGTATTCCGGCAACAAGAGTGAGATCTACGTCGACGGCAAACTTGATGTCTCACGCGCAACGCCGTCCTTTCTCGGCGAAGGCGGGAAATTTGTCGTCGGACTGACGCCGAAATGGAGCAACGTCCCGTCGAGCGACTTCGAGGGCTATCTCTCCGACTTTCGGGTCTACAAACGCGCACTCAATAAGAGCGAAATCCGCTATCTCGCCTCCATGAGCAGTGAGTAGCCGACGAAAACACCTCGAATGGACACACTCCCGCAACTTCTGCTCCTGGGGCTCGCAGCAGGAATCGCCATACCCATCGGTGGTTGGATTGCTAAATTTGAGCACATTCACCCGGCCTGGCTGGAAAACGAGCTGCGTCATTTCGTAATCGCCTTCGGCGGTGGAGCGCTCATCTCCGCAGTCGCGCTGGTCCTCATTCCCGAGGGAGTGAAAGACATGCCAATCTGGCTTGTGGCAGTTTTGGTATCAGTCGGTGCCATCGCCTTCATGGCACTCGACATTATTCTGGCCAGGATCAACAGCCCCTCCTCCCAGCTCGCCGCTATGATGGCGGACTTTTTGCCCGAGGCCCTGGCCCTGGGTGCCTTCATTGCGGACGGTGAAACCGGCTACCTGCTCACCTTCCTGATCACGATTCAAAACCTTCCCGAAGGATTCAATGCCTTTCGTGAATTGCGCACCAAGATTTCGGCCAAACGAATTCTGACGACCTTTGCGCTCCTCGCATTGATCGGACCGCTTTCCACGTCAGCCGGCTACTTCTTTCTGGCAGATTTCAAAATGGTTCTTAAGGGCATCATGCTCTTTGCCAGCGGCGGCATCCTCTATCTTGTCTTTCAGGACATCGCCCCGCAGTCCCAAATAAAGAAGCATTGGTTGCCCGCAACTGGAGCTGTCGCGGGGTTTCTACTGGGATTGGTGGGGCATCTGATGTCGAAGTGAAGGCCTGTTCCCCGATGCCTGCTTTGATCGAGCGGCGGAGCCACCAATCAGGTTGATAGCATAGTTAGCTTCGTCCCCAAATGAAGACATTCGTATTTCAGATTGTATCCGCATTGTTTCTCGCGGCCCTTCTTGCTGGTGACGTAGCGGCCCAATTGCCCGAGAAGGGCCAGGAACTGGTCGGGAAATTGGCAGCGTGGGAAGCTGAGAGGAGGGAAAATCTAGCAAAGGAAATCGCCGCCAAGCGCGTAGCCGTTGTCAATGCGCTGAAAGAGCAAATGATTGAAATGACCAAACTCGGCGATCTGGAATCCGCGATCACCTATAAAGTGGAGATTGACCGCCTGGAAGCAGAACTGGAGAAGGCTGCTCCGGCAGAAGAGAAAAAGCCGTTGCCGCGATCGGAGCGGAAACGGAATTGCCCCGTGAAGAATGGAAAGCAATTCAGGCCGCGATCAATGGAAAATGGAATCACTGGAAAGGCTCCGGCTATTTCGACCTCAATACGGAAGATAAAATGTTCTACCACGACAAAGATGTGTGGCCACTCGAATTAGGAAAAGACGGCGTCGTCGAGGTGAAGAGTAAGGATGGCAGAATTGCTACCTTCACGATAAACAAAGCTGGAGATCGGATCACGGGAAGAGATCTAGATGGAAATCGGATCACTTTGGAACGCTGGGCCGATTAGCCGCTTTCACCAGTTGTGTGTTTCGTGGCGGAAAGTCATTACCCGAGCCCTCCGGCGTTCAGCGCGGCCATGCCTTCGTGCAGGAGAGCACGTGTGGCGCAATTCCCGGTGTCATATCAGCGGAACTCGCGCTCCAGTGAATCGAGGTAGCGCGAGATACGATCGTTCCGCTTTGGGGGCTTCTTGTTTTCGAGTTTTCGTCGCATTTCGATGTAGTCGTCGAAGGCCTGACTTCGCTGCGGCGCACGCGTTGCCTCAAAGAAATTCATGTAGTCCTCGGCCTGCTCGAGAGTCTCACCTATTTTGGCGCGTAATTCGGACACCGCCCGCAACTCTTCGTCCACCGTTTTTGTCTTCCCGCCTCTTAGCTGCAGAACGATGGATTCGTAAGCAGTGATCACAGGTCGGTAGGCAGGAAAGCCAGTCCGCTTAAGCCGTTCCAATTTGTTGAATACCATGATGAGTTTCTCATCGACTCCGGGCCTGTTGATGAACGCCGCGTAGTCGCTCACCGATCCGACAAATGCCTCCTGCGTGACTTGAGCATTGGCTCTTTTCTGGCGCAGACGCTCCAGAAATCCGACTTTCACAGGCTCAGCCCGCAACATCGATGCAGCCCCCTCAAACTCGATCGTCAATGCATCGTCGAGCCATCGCTCCGTTTCCTCACGATCAAGAAACTCGTAGCCTTGCCGCTGCCCCAGCGCCGCCACCTGAAGCGCCCACCATTTGTCCAATCCTTCATCGATCTCACGCAGAGCCGGAAAATGCTGCCGCAGCAGGACGCCCACCCTGTCCCGATCCGTAACCGCAAGATCGCCCAGCAGTGAGCGTATTGCGATATCGCCATCATCCTGATCGAGCAATGCCTCCATCAGGGCTGACGACGAAGCACGGAAGATCGCAAGACTAACAGGATCAATGTTCTCGTCTATTTCGGTCGTGAGAATTGCCTGCGGATCGAGCATTTGCCCGCTGTCGAGGAAGCCCTGATAAAATGCGCTCGGTCGCCCTCCACGGCGATGTTCGATCATCTGATCGAATCCTTGCACAAGCCAGGAGGGAGTATCGACATTCTCAACAGGAAGGTTCCCGGGGAACTCAGCGAACGGCATCAGCATTTGTTCGACCAGCAATGCCGAAATCATTTCCTTACGAAACGAATCCTCTTCGAATCCGTCGTGAAGCATTACGAATAGATAAATCACGAACCGGTTGTCGGGACCAATCACGGTCCGCCTGCGCACGTCGTCCCCTTTATAAACATTCTCCGGACTACCACGTAATTCGATCCGGATCGGAATCGCCCATTCGCCGCGGTTGATCGCAGAATTCTGCCGGTAGCGGTAGACCAGATTCCGAAAATCTTCGCGCAGTTCCCGGGCGTAGGCCGCGAATACAACCCGCGCGTAGGATTCACCGCCGAAAGCTCGAATCTGATAGTCCTCTCCCCATTGGGCGGGCGGCAGGATTTTGGCAACGCTCGAGCGAGCGGTTGCCTCCTCCCCTGCTTTCGAGGCCGATGGGAAAGGATCGTTCTCGGCAGCAACCACGGAAAGGCACAGCGATGCGCTGATCGCAACGATCCATCCAATTCCCATCTGACCTCTCATTTCCACCGCGTGAAGATACCGGATCGCTCCACCCACTGCAAGCGTGCTGCATTTCACCAAAAAACGGTCGCCCCCTTTCCGGGAGCGACCGTTCCAAACCGAACAAACAAGTCTACTTCACCTCGATACTGCGAGGTTTGACTTCCTCACGCAGAGGCAAGCGCAACGCGAGAATGCCATCCTTGAGCGAAGCTGCGATGAGGGTCTCGTCGACCTCGGGGCCCACATCAAGCCGCAGCCGGTAATCCCGGTCTGTCACGTAGTCCCCCAACGGACGCCAGCCTTTGGGTTTTTCGAAACGACGTGCCGCCTGGATTTCGAGAACCTCGTTCTCGACCGTGACATCAACCTCGCCCGTTTTGACTCCGGGAAGGTGAACTGTCACTTCCCATGCCTCGTCGTCGTAACGGGACTGGTAGCGCGGTTTCACCGTAGCGACGGGGCGCTCAGCGACTTCGGTGGTCTTGCAGGCATTCTCGCTGCAACAATGGTCATTTTTCTTACTCATGGTATTCGTTTCCTTTCTGTAATTAGTTTTGATGAGGGTTATTTGACTGCGATGCTGACGGGCTTTTTCTGTGCAGGCTTGGGCAGCACGAGCTGAAGAATGCCATCGGTGAGAATGGCTTCGATCTTCGCATTCTCCACGCCCTCGGGACTGCGAAGCATCTGCTCGAACTTCTCCATTCTTACCGAATCGTTTTCAGAGTCTTCCACTCCGTTCACTCGCTCGTAGGCGAGCCGGACAAGACCTTCCTCAGCATCGAGACGAAGATTTTCCTTTTTCACTCCGGGTAGTTCGACGCGAGCATAGTAGTTGTCGTCGTCCTCATACCACTCTACAGGCACACCGGCCGGTCGATGGGCAGAGCTTGAGTTTTGACGTAGGAGAGGGGCAAAAGCCCGGAAAGGATCCGCGAAAAACGAATCCCAGTCGTTGTTGTAAGCGGTTGAATCGCTGTATCGGATGAGTTTCATAGTAGTATTTTGGTTTTGGTTAATGGAATCAGTGAATGATTTGCTTACCTACTTATGCAACTCGCGTGCCACCCGTATTAAAAATACGCCATACCCTAATTTTAAACAGGTTACAAAAAATAGCCGCAACTCACCGCCGATCAAGTAGAGCCATTTTGGCACCATTTGTGAAGTTTTGCGCATTCGGAATGGCGTCATATTGGCACAACCCGCCGATAACATTGAACGCATGATCCCCTAACCCTGTTGAGTGTCCGACCTAACCCTGTTAAGTGGACGCAATCCCATTTTGTAATGCCTGACACCTACCTCTTCGACATCGGCAACGTCATCATTTCGTTTGATTTCAACCGGACGGTGGCGAAGCTAGTGGATCACTGTTCGGTTCCGGCTGAAAGCGCTCTGGAGCTGGTAGGCGATCTGACGGTGGAGCTTGAGCTCGGCCAACTCACGCCGGACGAATTCTTCACCAAAGCCTCCGAAAGGATCGGCTTTCGCGGCGAGACCGACTACTTCCGGGCAGCGTTCGAGGACATTTTCGATCTCAATTTGCCGATGGTTGAGTTCGTCGAAAAGCAGAAGGCCGACGGGGCACGACTCTTTTTGCTCTCGAATACAAACGGGATCCACGTTCCCTTTTTCGAAAAGAGCTACCCCGTATTCGGACACTTTGAGGATCGCATCTACTCTCACGAAGTGGGTTTGATGAAACCGGATCCCGCAATCTTCGCGGCGGCAGTCGAGAAATTCGACCTCATTCCAGAGAATACGGTATACATCGACGACAGACCGGAAAACTGCGAGGCCGGTCGCGAAGCCGGATTTTTGACAATCCGCTACGATGTGACCGATCACGACGCCTTTGAAACCGCGCACGCTGAATTCAACTAGCTAATCGATCTGCCCGCGCATCCGCGCCCAGGTGAGTCCGAGCAGCTCATGAACTGCGGTCGTGGTGCGGGCCAGATTTTCGGCACTGGGGAAAATCGGACTGTAGTGATGCGGATCTCGCTCATCGCGTTCGGTAACAGCCATAAAATGGACCGGAGCCGCCACCGGATCGAGTCCCTGCTTGCGGAAAAGACCTAATGCACGCGGCATATGCGAAGCGGACGTGACAAGAAAGAACGGAGCATCTTTTAACATCGGCTTGAGCAGGACCGGATGATCCTTCGTATCACGGGACTGCGTTTCCTCCACGATCAATCCTGCAGGCACGCCGAGTCGCTCCGCAGCATCCCTCATGGCCCCGGTCTCGTCGGGACGGCCTGTGAAGGCCATCTTTGCGTCCGGAAACTGCTCCCAGAACACAGTCCCGCCGACCACCCGGGCAAAGGCATGAGGAGTGAGACCGGAGAGGGCAGGCTTGTTCGGCGCGGCCCGTTCGCCCCCTGCCAGAACGACGATAAATTGAGGGGTGACTGCGGTGACAACTCTCCCGTCCTTCTCCGGCAGGGGCGCGATCTGATTTTCGAGATGCCCGACCATCGCATTGGATACTGGATTGAGGCTGGCGAGATAGAGCACGAGCACACCAAGCACAGCCAATACGACTCCGAAATTGGAACACCGCCGCTGCCCTCTGGAAAGCGCACCTTTTCCCGAACGCCAACGGGCAAAAACGATCAGTGCCAGGCCGAGAATCACCAACTCGAGCGACAGTGACAATGGGTTGAGCAAAAACGAGATGGTCTTTTTAAAGAGGAACGACATGGCTATCGGCGACGCTTTACAGGGTGGTAGTTACCCTTACACGTCATCGATCGCGTACATAAGGGCTTTTGACACCGCCGGTATCTTACGGGAGATTTTGCCCCCCGCGAGAAGCGGCTCAGGAA
>Ga0222633_1001840_pt1 | contig 10050 bp, 9 predicted proteins | sample AntAcemetageno48_FD_179816 | JGI IMG/M metagenome (GOLD analysis project Ga0222633, IMG submission 179816) | Saline water microbial communities from Ace Lake, Antarctica - #48 | ecosystem: Environmental > Aquatic > Non-marine Saline and Alkaline > Saline | place: Antarctica: Ace Lake | collected... | reverse complement strand
GTTGAACCTGTATTGATCGTCAGGTTCTTTGTGATGTCGTCGATAGTAACAGCGCTTTGTATGTCGATGTCTTCTCGAGTGATTACCTGGATAGGTGAAGCGGCATCTTCCGCACTTCCCTTAATATAGGAACCGGTTACGGTGACTTGTTCCATTTCCTCCGCAACCGCGCTAAATGAAAATAGCGTGAGTGCAAGCAATGAAAGAGACCGCCGTAAATAGCGTGGTTTGACCATTCTATTTCCCCAAAGTTAGAATTTCTATTTAGTACTTTAAATTTCTATTTAGTACTTTATTTTTTTCTAGTTTGATGCGGGTGGTTTTTTGTCCGCAGCTACGTTCACCATAGACAATTCTAATAGGAAAGAAAATAGTTCGATGGAGATTTTGGGGTTCAGAGTTCGGGGTTCAGAGTTCGGGGTTCAGAGTTCGGGGTCACAGTAAGAATTGTTTTGATTTGGCTTTGACTCAATGAGGACGAATTTCTTACTCTGACCCGAGTCGCACTTAATTAGTGTAAGTTTATGAAATTAAAGAAAAAATACCGGTTCAATGTTGGTAAATTGGTTGTCGAAAAAGAAACAAGTAGCCAACAGGAGACGATCAGTCATGAATGCTACTCTGCCCTCTCACCGTGAACGGTTGTTTGCTCCAGCGGAAACCCTGTCGTTGTTTTTAGCCCAAGTCACGAGCCCGCAGAATGCTGTTGGTGGATAGCGCCACGGTCACCATGCCCGATACAGCAGAAAACTGCGCGCAGTTCCCTCAGCAAGGTAGTCAGTTGCCGGGGTTTGGGTTGCCGATCTGCCGCATTGTCGGCATTACTTGCCAGGGTCGCGGTGCCTTGGTTAATGCGGCGATTGGCCAGTTCAATGTTAAAGGCCTAGTGTGCAAAGCTTACTAGGGGACTTGCAAGGCGTAGTAGCGTGGATTTTTCGCCGTGGCGATCGCCTAGCCACCTGGGATCATGTCATCGAGATCACAAAGCCTCGGCAAAAACCAAACTGGATGACAGCCGAGGCGTCCGCAAGTGCGCCGGCTTCAATTGTGGTACGCGAATGCAAAATCACAGGTCGCGTTCTGGTCACAACGATTTGTGACCCATCGGTTCGCAAGTCGGAACTCGGCGAGCTCTACCAACAACGTTGGCATGTCGAATTAGACATCAGAAATATCAAAGATGCGATGGGCATGAACATAGTCAGTCTCAGTGTCCTAGACGATGGATATAAACTTGAAGTTGAATCACAAGGCTGCTGTCTTCACAGAAAAATCCATCGAAACTGGTTAAGATATTTCTACTCCGAGTGAGTAGGTTTCAATCTTAAACCTGCCGGGTTGCTGTGTTAACATCCTCGTTAAGGCGTTCCTCTTGAGACGTAATAAGTATTTGATCGAATATTCTGGTCTGCTAATAAAAACACATTTCAATGTGACGCTGTGAATTCACTAAATGATGTTTTATAGGAGTAGTCATGAGTATCGAGTTACCCAACCTTCCTTTTTCTCAAGATGCACTTGAGCCCCATATCTCTGCTGAGACTCTGTCTTTTCACCATGGCAAACACCATGCATCCTATGTGGATAAACTCAACAAGGCTATTGAGGGAAGTGACTTTGACAATAAGTCACTTGTTGAGATTATCCGTGCCGCTGATGGTGGCACGTTTAATAATGCTGCACAGGTTTGGAATCACACCTTCTACTGGAACAGCTTGTCACCCGCAGGTGGCGGTGCTCCAACTGGCGCTATTGCTGAAAAAATCAACAATGTCTTTGGCGATGTTGATAAATTCAAATCTGCCTTTGCAGGTGCCGCGGCAGCGAACTTCGGTTCTGGTTGGACCTGGTTGGTACAGGACAAAAATGGCGATTTGGCTATCCACAATACTGATGATGCGGAAACGCCAATTAAGGATCCCTCATTGAATCCTTTGTTGACCTTAGATGTTTGGGAACACGCATACTATATCGACTACAGAAATGCCCGACCAAGTTACATTGGCGCGTTCTGGAATATTGTCAATTGGGACTTCGCTAACGGAAACCTCAAGTAGTGCGATAAAAAATGCGCATCAGACCGGCGAGATAAATCCGACGGAGTGATGCGCGATTGAGGCCTATCATTGTGATCAGCAAAAAAACGCTGTAATCGAAGGATTTTGCACCGCAACATGGGTATAATTCGTTTCGCGATATCAGTCTAAATAACCGGAGCGTCAACCTAACGGGCGCATTTTTTCGGTCGCGTTTGATGTCGTTAGATCGCGATCGTCAAATTGGTTCACTGACAGCTGAGGTGCCTAACCAATGGACGTCGACGTCGTACTTCTTTCTCGAATTCAGTTCGCTGCCAACATCAGTTTTCACATTTTATTTCCGACCATCACCATTGGCCTCGCCTGGCTGCTGCTGTATTTTCGCTGTCGGTTTAGCCTGACTCAGGATAAAGCCTGGGAGTACGCCTATCAATTTTGGGTCAAAATTTTCGCACTGACATTTGCTCTGGGGGTGGTAACTGGGATCACCATGAGTTTCCAGTTTGGCACTAACTGGCCTGGTTTTATGGAGCGTGCTGGTAATATCGCGGGGCCACTATTGGGTTATGAAGTACTCACGGCTTTCTTCTTAGAAGCGTCGTTTCTTGGCATCATGCTGTTTGGTCGAGATCGCGTTTCTAATCGGGTCCATCTATTGGCCTGTGCTATCGTCGCTATCGGTACCTGCTTCTCTGCGTTTTGGATCTTGGCACTTAATTCCTGGATGCAAACGCCAACAGGACATGTATTGAAAGATGGTGTCTTCTACGCAGAGAGCTGGTGGGAGATTATTTTTAACCCGTCTTTTCCCTATCGGCTCGCTCATATGATGAATGCCTCGTTGATTACGGCGGCGTTTTTGATCATGGGTATCAGCGCCTGGCGTATGCGTTCGGGAGTTGACGGCCCAGCTACCTGGAAGGTGATGAAGACTGGCATCATCATGGCGATGGTTCTCACACCGCTGCAGGTTTATATCGGTGACCAGCATGGGCTAAACACGCTCGAGCATCAGCCGGCCAAAGTCGCAGCGATGGAGGGTCTTTGGGAATCTGGGAGGGGCGCACCTCTGACGTTGTTTGGGTTTCCTGATGAAGAAGAGCGCACCACACACTACGCTATTAAGATTCCAAAACTTGCCAGCCTTGTCTTGACTCACGAGTTTGACGGAGAGCTGGTGGGCTTAAACGATTTCGAAGATCATCCACCCGTTGCACCTGTTTTCTGGGCATTTCGCATCATGGTTGGGGTAGGAGGGCTGATGGTACTGGTCTCTTTTTGGGCCGCGTATCAGGTCTATCGGTACGACAAACCCGGGCCGCTCTTGCTGATGAGCTTATCCTGGATGACATTCTCTGGCTGGGTCGCGGTTCTGGCGGGCTGGTATGTTTCCGAGATTGGTCGACAGCCGTTTTTGGTTTACGGTCTGTTGCGCGTCGAGGAGGCGGTAGCTGATCATCCCGCGGGTATGGTGCTCAGCAGCTTAATTGCATACCTTGTTCTATATGCATTTTTACTCCTCGCGTATATCGGCACGCTGCGGTATCTAGCGACGAAACCTGCAAAATCGTTAGTGCTGCTGCACGAATACAATGCGCCGCTGGTCCAGGAGGCAATTTAGATGGAATTTTGGCTGCCAATTATATTTGTTTCTGTGATGGGGTTTGCCCTTTTGGTATACGTCATTCTGGATGGCTATGATCTTGGCATCGGCATTCTTTTGCCCCTCGCTAACGACGAAGAAAAGGACGTCATGATCTCTGCGATCGGTCCGTTCTGGGATGCTAACGAAACTTGGATAGTGCTTGGGGTAGGTATGTTGTTGATCGCATTTCCGCAAGCCCACGGCATTGTGCTGACGTCGCTGTATATTCCAGTCACGGTCATGTTGATGGGTCTTATTCTTCGCGGCGTTGCTTTCGACTTTCGCGTCAAAGCTGGAGATGACAAACGTGATTTGTGGAACCGCTTGTTTTTTGTTGGCTCGCTTACTGCTGCGACGGCCCAGGGTTGGATGCTGGGTGACTATATTACCGGCCTTGAGGACGGACTGATCAACACTTTATTTTCTGCTCTGATTGCTATTACTCTACCGGCTCTATACATCATGCTAGGAGCAGCATGGCTCATGATCAAATGCGGCGATCCTGTGCTGTCGATGGCAATCCGCTGGGCAAGGGTTGCCTTTCTGCCGATGGGTGTAGCGTTACTACTGGTGTCTATTGCAACGCCTATTGTCAGTCATGAAATCGCCGATAAGTGGTTCACCTTACCGAACTTGATCGGTCTCATACCGATTCCTCTGACCTGTATCATTTCTTTTGTTGTGATCAGTTGGCTATTGAAACGCGAAGACCTTGTTGCAGCAGGCTATGGTTGGATCATCTTTGCTGGGCTTGCGCTTATCTGTCTGATGGCGGCACTCGGACTGGCTTATAGTATTTATCCTTGGATTATTTTAGGTAAACTCACGATATTCGAATCTGCCTCAGCGACTGGATCGCTGCAGTTTGCGTTGGTAGGCTTGGTGATAACTTTACCCATGATCGTTGCCTACAGTATTTTTGTTTACTGGGTGTTTCGAGGCCGCGCCGAAAAATTGAGTTATGAATAGCCTGAGCTTTGAATAAGTCATGATTACATCCGCCTGAACAGGTAGAAACTATTTTATTTTACGGAGATACACTATGAAGCAAGAAACAATCGCGATCCACGCGGGTTATGAAACAGACCCGACAACAAAATCGGTAGCAACGCCGATCTATCAAACGGTCGCCTATGAATTTGATAGCGCTCAGCATGGCGCGGACCTGTTTGATTTGGCAGTACCTGGCAATATTTACACTCGCATCATGAACCCGACCAACGATGTCCTCGAGCAGCGCATGGCGGCGATGGAAGGTGGTGTCGCGGCACTTGTTGTTAGCTCGGGAATGGCTGCCATCAATTATTCGATCCTGACCATTGCGAATGCTGGTGACAATATCGTGTCGACGTCTCAACTCTATGGCGGCACCTACACGCTGTTTGCGCACATGTTGCCCAGCCAGGGGATTGAAGTGCGCTTCGCGGAGGACAATTCGCCTGAAGCGATCGAGAAGCTCATTGACGATAAAACTCGCGCAGTTTTTTGCGAAAGTATCGGTAATCCAGCTGGTAATATCATTGATCTAGAACCTGTTTGCGCTGCTGCGCACAGGCACGGTGTTGCCGTTATTGTTGACAATACGGTTGCCTCACCAGCACTTTGCCGGCCATTTGACTTTGGTGCAGATATTGTTGTCCATTCCCTCACAAAATATATTGGTGGCCATGGTAATTCGATTGGCGGCGTTATCGTCGATTCTGGTAAGTTCCCGTGGGCAGAACATAAGGAACGGTACGCAGTGTTGAACCAGCCAGAACCTTCCTACCATGGCGTGGTGTATACCGAAGCTTTTGGGCCAGCAGCTTATGTGGGCAGAGCGCGAACGGTGCCCCTGAGAAATACGGGTGCAGCTCTTGCGCCGATGAACGCCTTCCTTATTATGCAAGGTCTTGAAACACTCAACCTCAGAATGGAGCGTCATTGCGAAAATGCGAATGCCGTGGCGAAATATCTACAGTCCCACGACAAGGTTGATTGGGTTAATTTTGCAGGTCTCGAAAACGATCCTGGTCACGAGTTGGCACAGAAATATTGCAAAGGCACACCAGCCTCACTCATGACATTTGGTGTGAAGGGTGGGTTTGATGCCGGTGTTAAGTTTTATGATGCACTGAATCTCGTTAAACGCCTAGTGAACATTGGCGATGCTAAAAGTCTTGCTTGTCACCCGGCTTCCACGACCCACCGGCAATTGACTGAAAGTGAACAACTAGCAGCCGGCGTAAAACCCGAGGCAATTCGTTTGTGTATCGGTATTGAACATATCGATGACATTATCGAAGATCTCGCTCAAGCGCTGCAGGCTGCCTAACCGCTCCTGCCAGGATAGAGACTTCACCACGCCCCATCAATCGGTGGGGCAATGAGCAAGGGTTGAGGCGGGCTAGCTTCAAGAAAAACCAGGTAGACTCAAGTGAACCATTGTTTTAGATCCAGCGTAACTATCCAAACATAAAAATTCGCTGAGACCATTGTGAAAGTAAAGAACATCGGTAGAACAGAAGGTTACATTCGCCTGGCGCTGGCAGTGATCATCATCATCACAGTGCTTATGCAGCCCGGATTCGGTTTGCTTGAGAGTTTTGGCGTCCTCACCGCATTTCTTCTGGTTTACAATTTCTTCTACTCTCACTGTTATGGTTGGCAGTTGATAGGCATGAATACCTATCGAACGACAGTTAAATGTCCTACTGACGAGAAGTCCTAACAACAGTGACTTGTTGGCGTGATGCTAACTTGCCCTGGTAGAGAACTGCTTGGTTAAGCTCAGCGGGTTTTAGGCACCTAGCCTAGAATCTAAAGCGTGAAGCTTCCGACCCAGTGCAATCTTGTAAAAGACAGGTACTGCGATCAAAGTAATAAGAGTAGAGAACAATAAGCCGCTCATAATGCAGACTGCCATTTCACGGAAGAAGGCGTCGGTGAGTAATGGCGCCATACCCGCAATCGTCGTGCCCGTTGCCAGTAATACCGGTCTCAGGCGTGAGATGCTTGCTAGCAAGAGTGTTTCAACCGATGTTTCGCCCTCATCCAGTCGCTTATCGATTTCGTCGATTAGCACAATGCAGTTTTTGATCAGCATGCCCGAAAGGCTTAACACACCCAGAAATGACGGGAAGGTTAACGGTAGATTGGTGATCAGCATGCCAGCAACAACGCCGCAAATGATCATCGGTACTGTCAACCAGATCACGATGGGTTGACGCAACTCTCCGAACATCAAAATAGTGATGATGAACATAAATCCGAAGGCGAGCGGGATTTTTGAGCCCAGAGCCGTGGTTGCTTCGATATTCGCTTCATACTCGCCGCCCCATTGGCGGGAATAACCCTGGGGTAACACAATGGAATCGATTTCCTCCATGACCAAGGCCTGTATCTGTTGTGTGTTGTAGCCCTCGGGCGAATTACCCTGTGCAATGATCGTGCGTTCTCGCTCTCTGCGAAAGATCGTGGTGTTTGCCGCAGTCAGCTCTAGCTGATTCACAACCTGGACCAGGGGGATATACGCTTGCCCGATTGGGCTCCAGACCTCGCGGTCCAACAATTGGTCAATATTGCCGCGCTCACCTGCCGGTGCTCTGGCCACGATCGGGAGTAGTTTGTCTCCATCTCTGAACAAGCTGAGGGGAACACCTAATGTGTTGTAGGAAAGCGCTCGGGCAACATCTTGTCGCGTGACACCAGTGATGCGAGCATTTATATCGTTAAACTCTGGTACCAGCTGGAGTGACTGGGGTCGCCAATCCGTTTTGGTATCAATCAATCCCAGCTTCAGGTAAACGTCGAGGGCTTGCCCGGATAATCTGCGTAGCACAGCCGCGTCTGGTCCGCTGAATCGGACTTCAATTTTAGATTTTCCTGCCGGAGAAAATTCGGTGCGAGATACCTGCACTTCTGCATCCGGACGGAGAGCCTGAAATTGAGCTTTTGTTTCCCGCATCATTCGGTTCATCTTGGTGACATCAGCAACCCTTATTACAAACTGAGCATAGGCAGGGTTTGGTTGTTCGGGTCTCATTGTTGCGCTGAACCGAGGAGGGCCGCGGCCGGCAAACAACGTGATGGCTTCTACTTCTGGCATCTGCTGAAGCATAGTCTCGAGTAGCCTAACATCTTCACTGGTGTGCTGAATGTCCGTGCCCTCTGCGAGCCGATAATCTATATAGAAGAGAGGCGAGTTTGTGGTTGGGAAGAAAGCCTGCCTGACGCTACCAAGCCCCCATATTGATATCACAACGATGCTGAAAATAATGACAGAAGTTAACCAGGCGCGACGCAGGCTAATAGAAAGTAATCGTTTATAGTGTTTATACAACCGGCCGCTATACAGGTCGTGTTCTGATTGCCCACTGCCTGTTTTCAAAAGGTAGCTCGAAAATAGCGGCACGATCGTGATGGCGAGCACCCAGCTCAGTAGTAAGGAGATCGCAATGACTTGAAAAAGCGACACAAGGAAGTGCCCGGTGTTGTCGTTTGATAGAGAGATTGGCGCAAAAGCAGTGATGCCGATGACAGTGGCCCCGAGCAGCGCGAATTGGGTTCGAGAGACGGCTTTGCTTGCCGCTTCTCGCGGGCTCAGTCCCCGATTAACACCCACCACGACACCTTCAGCGACAACGATGCCATTGTCGACGAGCATTCCCATCGCGATCATCAGTGCACCGAGGGAAATACGTTGCAGCGGGATTCCGAGTAGACTCATCAGCCCAATCGTCCCCATAACCGTGAGAAAAAGTACCAGACCCACAACAGTACCCGCCCGCCAACCCATAAAGAAATAGAGTGCAGCGACGACTGTACCCACAGACATGATGAGGTTGACAAGGAATGTGCTGATGGCCTCGTCAACCACGTGATGTTGGGCGTAAATAACGTTGCTGGATACGCCGAGTGGCATCTCTTGCATGAGCTCAGTCATGCGCTTGTCGACACTGTGACCCACTTTGACGACGTTATTTCCCGGTGTCACCGAGAGAGCCACGATAAATACGGGCTCACCATTTAGGCGGATGATTTCAAAAGGAGTATCAATCTCACGCCTTGTGACCGTTGCAATATCACCAAGCTTCAGTATCTTAGTGGTACCTGCCTGGCCGATGGGAATGTTACGAATGGCCTGGATATCTTCAAAAGGTTTGCCGGGAGATATCGTCAGTCTGCGGTCTCCAAAGCGCGTTGAGCCTGAATTTGAGACTACTGTTTCCTGATTGATACCCTGCTGTAAACGATCGATCGACAAACCTAGCCTGTTCAGTCGCTGTTGCGACAACTCAACATAAACCGCCTCTATAGGCAAACCTCGAACCTCTACCTTGGCGACGTCTTCGACCTGTTTTAATTCATTGGCAATCGATCGCGCCATGTCTCGCCGTTCAGCGGCTGAGTATTCTGGTGCAGATACCGCGTACAAAATGCCATAGACATCGCCGAAATCATCCTCTACAACAGGGACTCCTGCACCGGCAGGTAGGCGCATGCTGGCTTCTCCAACTCGACGTCTCAATTCATCGTAAATCTGGGGTGTATCATCGATACCAAATTCTTCGAGGATATCGATCTGAACTTCCGACCGGCCCGGTACTGACTTGCTGATGATCTTATCGAGGTAGGGTAGTTCCTGCAGTGCAGCTTCTATTTGATCGGTCACTTCCTGTTCAACTTCGATCGCAGAAGCGCCGGGGTACTCGGTGATCACATAGGCTGACTTAAGGGGAAAGGGAGGATCTTCAAGCCGGCCAATTTTATCGATGCCGATAATGCCTGCTAACAGGCATGCAAAGACAAGGAGCCAGGGATAGATAGGCCGATCAATAGAAAAACTCGCTATATCAATCAAGCTTGTTTAGTCCTGATTGGAAGTCAGTCACAATCATTCCTTCGCGAAGCTGGCTTGCTCCGGCGATGACTATCTTATCGCCCGATCGCAATCCAGTCTTCACGGGTACTGAATTGCCGTCTGGTATTCCCGTGCTGACGACCCTGAGTGAGACGCGACCGCTTTGCTCGTCAACAAGCCAAACTGCCAGTTGGTTGTTCGAATTTGAAACAATCGAAGAAGTTGGTACATAGGCGACCTTAGCCTGATCGGGGTGATCAGAGAGTCTGATCTTCACCTTAGCGGTCATGCCTGGGAGAATGTTGAATCCTTCCGGATTGGCAAAGACAAAAGTCACCTTGTAGGTTTGGGAGAGGTCTTCAACTTCACTGCGGTTTTCTCGAAAGGAGAGGGGGAATTTTTTGCCATCGATAAATGAAAACTCGGCGGTTGCATCCGCGAGCTGGATGGACGTGGTTTTTGCAAGTAGAGCTTCAGGAAGACTCGTCACCACTAACAGTTCACTTCGGTCTTGCAGACGAACG
>Ga0222633_1001838_pt1 | contig 10055 bp, 9 predicted proteins | sample AntAcemetageno48_FD_179816 | JGI IMG/M metagenome (GOLD analysis project Ga0222633, IMG submission 179816) | Saline water microbial communities from Ace Lake, Antarctica - #48 | ecosystem: Environmental > Aquatic > Non-marine Saline and Alkaline > Saline | place: Antarctica: Ace Lake | collected... | reverse complement strand
TTTGGCCAACCAGAGCAAGACAATCCGTCTTCCCGTCCACATGGTGGACAAAATTTCGAAGATGCGCCGTGTTGCAATGGTACTCAGCGAAGAGCTTGGCCGCGAACCTACCGATGAAGAATTGGCTGAAGAGATCGGAATCGACCGCGCAAAGCTTTCACATCTCAAGTCTGCTGCTCTGCGCCCGGCATCTCTCGATGCCCCCATCAGCGACGACGACAACACCGAGTTCGGCGAGATCATCGGCGACGAGAAGGCGCAGACTCCTCTGGAGCTCCTCAGCCACAAGAATATGCACATGCAACTCGATGGCCTCCTTGAGGTTCTCGACGAGCGTGAGCGCAAAATTATCGACGCCCGATTTGGCCTGGCCGGTCAAAAGCCTAAAACTCTCGAAGAAGTTGGTCAGGAATTCGGCGTGACTCGAGAGCGAATCCGCCAGCTCCAGAACATCGCACTCAAGAAGCTGCGTCGCGCCCTTCAGAAAAAGGAAGATCCCGGACCACGCCCACTCCGCAAGGCGGGTGAACCCGAAGACGACTTTTTCCGTGAAGAGGAAGAAGAGCCTGCCTTGGCAATCTGACCAAAAACCGGTAGATCCAATTTCAAAGAACGCGAGGTGAGAGCCTCGCGTTTTTTCGTGCCCGCTCGAGATACCGCCGATACAACCGTTTTACACAGTTTTTACATCGCTCTGACAACCGGTTCACAGATGCCGCTATTTTGCCGGTGTCATGAAAAAAAACATATCAGTCATCGCATTCGGCGCAGCCTTCGCAGCTGCGATCACAGCCATAGTCTTCGCCGATCCGGCGGTAACACCGCTACCTGTATCGGTCGACAAAGCCACGCCTGCAACATCGACGGCAATCGACAAAGCCATCAAATGGCTCGTTTCCCGCCAGCAGGAAAATGGCGGATGGGGCCCTGGTCACGTCGCCGCTGGCGAGGCTGAACGAACTACAGTCGGCAATACCTGCATCGCCCTGCAGGCGCTCTTCCGCGACGGGCATACTCCCATCGCCGGGGAGTATCAGGAGCAAGTTCGTGCCGGGATTGAATACGTTCTGGATCAAGTGGAAACCTCCGATGCAGAATCCCTTTTCGTCACAGATATCCGGGACAGCCAGTTGCAGAGAAAGCTCGGCACCTACGTCGACATTTTTATGGCCGCATCGGTGCTTCCCGAGTTCAAAGATCATATGGATGATGAAAAGAGCACCGAGCGCCTGGATGAGGGAGTAAAAAAACTCCTCGCCAAGATTGAGGCAAATCAGGCCGAAGATGGATCCTGGAAAAATGAAGGATGGGCAACCACGCTGGCACAGGGCTTCGCAGCGAAGTCAGTCAATCGGGCAGCTCAACTCGGCTGGAAGGTGGATGAATCAATTCGCGAGAAGGCGGAATCGTTCAGCCAAAGCAATTTTGACAAAGCAACCGGCACGTTCTCATCCCGAGGGGCTGCCGGAGTCGAATTGTATTCGAACGCATCGAATCTCCAACAGATCCAGGATTCCGCCCTCACGAACCGCACTCTGCTCCCTGAACTTGAGGAGAAACTGGCCACTGCGAGTTCAGAGGAAGAGCGAAACTCGGTCGAATTGAAGCTAAAGAAGATCGCGAAATGCGAGGAGGACCTAAAGGCGGCCCAGCAAGCTGTCGCCACTCGTTTGGATGATCCCTCTTTCGTCGCGGGATTTGGAAATAACGGCGGCGAAGAATTCCTCAGCTACGTGAGCATCGGAGAGAGCCTGAAGGACAAAGGCGGCCCCGAATGGGAAGATTGGAACTCTAAGATGACGTTGAATATGTGCCGCACCCAGGCCAACGACGGCTGTTGGAAAGGCCAACATTGTATTACCGGAGGAACATTCTGCACCTCGACCGGCTTGCTCGTGCTGCTAATGGATCGCGAAGAAGACTCGAACAACGATTCCTGATCCTTCTTTAAGAAATCAATCCCGAAACCGCTCTACGAGAAGCGAAGCATTGTGTCCACCGAAACCGAAAGAATTCGTTAACGCGATATCCACCTTCGCCTCACGAGCGGTGTGCGGGACATAGTCCAGGTCGCACTGCTCGTCGGGGTTGTCCAAATTGATCGTCGGGGGAATGACACCATCGATGATGGTTTTCACACAAGCGGCGAGTTCGACCCCTCCGGCTGCTCCAAGCAAGTGACCGGTCATAGACTTCGTTGAACTGACAACCAGGCCATCCTTCGCGTAGTCGCCAAATACTGCCTTAATCGCTTTTGTCTCGCAAACGTCTCCCAACCCCGTCGAGGTCCCATGGGCGTTAACGTAATCAACTTGGTTCGCATTGATTCCCGCATGACCAATCGCCATCTCCATACAACGGCGCGCTCCGTCGCCCTCAGGATGAGGCGAGGTAAGATGGTAGGCGTCTGCAGAGACTCCGTAGCCGGTCAGCTCGGCATAAATACGAGCACCGCGCTTCTTGGCGTGCTCCAGCTCTTCGATCACAACAATTCCAGCACCTTCTCCCATGACGAATCCATCGCGGTCGACATCGAACGGGCGTGAGGCTTTCTCAGGCTCGTCGTTTCGAGTGCTGAGCGCCTTCATGTTGCCGAACCCGGCCAAACCCATGGGGCAAATGGTCGATTCAGATCCTCCTGCAATGAAGGCATCCGCGTCGCCGAATTTGATCATCCGCCACGCTTCGCCAATATTGTGATTCGAAGTCGCACAGGCAGTTACGATGCACATGTTCGGTCCACGCAAATTAAATTCCATCGAGACCATTCCGCTGGAAATGTTCGCGATCATCATGGGTATGGTGAATGGCGAGACCCGCGATGGCGATTGCTGTAAAAGCTTAACATGCTGCTGCTCCAGCGTTTGCAGTCCGCCAATACCGCTGCCGACCATGCACCCGAAGCGATCCCGATCGGTTGCTTCCAGATCGATCCCCGAGTCTTTCATTGCCATCACCGATGCGCCCATGGCGAGTTGAGCAAACCGGTCGGCTCGTCTCGCATCTTTGGCATTTGCGAAATAGGGAGAGGCGTCGAAATCACGGACCTCCCCGGCGATCTGGCAATCGTAGCCTGCCAGTTCGGGCGAAGCTATGCGGCCAACACCGCTTTTCCCGGCCACAATATTCACCCAAAAGGAATCCAGATCATTCCCTACCGGGGACACAACTCCCATTCCCGTGATAACAACGCGACGTTCCATGGTTTGGTTCAAATTTGGCGGCTAAACTCAACGTGCATCAAAGTCAATGCAAGACGATTTCTTGAGGAGACGCCTAGCTCCTCCTCTAAGCCAGATACTGCCTCTTTTCCTCAAATTTCGATAATCCGTTCGCGCTCGTTCATCGCGCCACATCTCGGACACTCCGCAAGATCCAGATCGGAGAGATCCTCAAAAACGTGATCGCAAATCCCACAAATAACAAAATGCTTACGACGCTGATTTTCTCTCCCTTTTCGGAAGATTTCCGCTGCCACCCAGGCAAAAAATAGAGCGCACAGTATCCCAACGAGATACACGGCGATCATTCCATCTAGTGTGACGCGAAACATTTCTGTGATTCAGTGTAAGAAAAGCGCCAAGATTTGGCTGTCCCGGCGAGACTAAAATCGCTCGAAACCCGCCCGTAATCAACCGCCTCCGTGCTGCAACTCGATCCATCCCTGATCAGTAGATTTCGCAGGAAGAAAGCGAAGTGTCGACGCAATCACCTCAGCAAGGCTGGCTTTTTCTGAATCATTCAACTCAGATTCAATCTCGACCACTTCAATTTTCCCGTCCGGCGAAACGATCACTTCGGCGCGAACGAGCGGAAAAGCGCCCGCCATTGAGAAATAATCAAGTGTCGTCGACCACGGTGCAATCACCCGCTTTGATAGTGATGAGGCCATTCCCAACCGGATATTCCCGAAAGATTCGCTCAAGCTGCTATACCCGGCCAGTTCCTCCCAGACGACATCACTCTCGGGAATCGACTTCAACTTCAGCTCCGTCCGGCTGAACGCAGGAACGAAGCGAACTTGGCTCTCATCCAAGCTCACTCGAACCTCAGACCGGCTCGAAGGAGGCATCAGGAAGACAGTCCGATCCTCGATTCTCTGCAAAACAGCCCGTGCTCCCGGATCGGATGGATTCAGAAAAGTGATCGTCCCTGAGTTTGTCTCCACTCTGGCCGGAGATGGATAGACGACCTTAAAAAGATAGAATCCAGAACCGTGAATGAGAATCGACACTAGGAAAAAGGCGGTCAAATGAAGCCATATCCGACGGTCGCGACTCCAATCAAAAATCCCCCCGGAATCCTCTTCAATCTCGTATTCGCTTGCCGTGATCATCGCGCTCGCTACTGAACTTGCTGCTGCGTGGCGAAAAGCACTTCGAATTTGTTTCTCAGAAGCACCTCGGAGATCTCCATCACAACGCCGTAGGGAACACGTTTATCACCAAGAAGGATGACCTGATCGGAGCGTTTGATCGCCTCGGCAAGATGAATTTCAAGCTGATCCAAATCGATACGCTCGTCATTAAAAAAGAACTCGGACGTTTCATTTGCGATCAGGGTCACGATATGAGCGTCTTCTGCAGTAGGCAGAACTGAACTGGATGAAGGAAGCCTAACCTCTACGCCGGATTTAAGAATGATATTGGATCCAAACAAGAAGAAAATAATCAGCAATAAAATCACATCGATTAGCGGCCCTGTGTAGAGCATTCCAGCGCGATCACTCAGTGTCGATTCCAGCTTCACAGCAGCGGGTTAATTCGTGTTCTAGCGATCCATCGGGACCGCATCGCCTATATCGTCTTCCTCCTCGCCCGAATCTGGGCGCAGCGAAATAATGTCGCTTGGAGCAGAGCGTAAATCGCAGATCGTGTTCACGATTTCGATGCCGGCACCCTCCATATCGTGCATCAGGCTCTTAGCGTATGTTCGCAGGTGAGCGTAAAAAACATAGGCCGGGATTGCCACCATCAGTCCTGCTGCCGAAGTGACGAGAGCCTCGTAAACACCTTGCGAAATCTCCGCAACAGTGGCGAACCCGCCCACAGCGTTGATCTGGACGAACGTGTCGACCAACCCGAGAACAGAACCCAGAAGCCCGATCAACGGGGCAATGTAGGCAACGGTCAGCAACACAGACAGGTGCTTTTCAAGCTTCGGCACTTCAAGCTGTCCGCTTTCCTGAACAATTTCCTTCAGCTCTGATCGTGGCGATCCATAGCGCCTGATTGCGGAATGAATAACTCGTGCTGCAGGTCCTGGTGTCGAAGCACATTCCGAAATCGCTTCAGAATACGCCTTGTTCTTGATGAGATTTCTCAGACCAAACAACAAATCACCGACATCGATTCGGGCACGGTGAAAGTAGAACAGACGTTCCAGGAAAATCGCGATAGCGATAATGGAGCAACCCAGAAGGAGCCACATCAACGGTCCGCCTTTTGTAATCAAATCCATTAATAGAAGGGTTCGCCCGAGTCGGCGATCGACGTAAAAATCACTAACACACGATCTGTTTTGCGGAAAGCCTTATTTGGCCTGCTGAAATCCGCACATTCAAAAATACAACGGTCCAGCGCTCTTCGTTTCCGACTCGTCTTCCTCCGATTTCTCAGGCTCAGGCTCGTCCTCGCTAGATTCGACCGCCTCTTCCGGTTCCTCTTCATCCGATGCCTCGTCGAATTCGAACACCGTCTCTGGAACTTCCTCATCAAGTTCAGAAGACTCCGGTTCTACCCCTGGTTCGAATGTCTCCTGCTCGTCATCGGACTCCTCATCTTCCTGGTCGATTTCGAAAACAATCTCTTCCTTTTCCGTCTCCGGTTCAGCTTCGGCCCCGGATTCCGATTCGTCGGCCTCCTCTTCCATTTCAAAGATCGATTCAGCAGGCTCCCCCACAATCGTTTCACTTTCCGTTTCGACTTCTTCAACAATCACGTCATCTTCCAACTCGAAAGGTGATTCCTGAATATCGAACGGCTCGCTTGTGACATCTTCGATGACAATCTCCGTCTCTCCAAAATCGAGCGGCTCCAACACTTCAACAGGCTCTTTCGCCGGTAGCTCTTCCAGATCGTCTGTAACCTGCTCCTCCTCGGGCTCACTAATTTCTTCCGAATCCTCTATTTCGACGTCCTCACCATCGGTTTCGGGGGCGTCGCCCTCCAAATCTTCGTCTTCTTTGAAAATGCTCTCTTCTTCGGGTGAGTCGGGCTCGATTTGCTTTAGTTCCACTTTCACTCTGGCAGCAGCTCGCTCAGCCGCAACAGCACGCAGCGATTTCGGTCTCTCTACAGGCTTGGGTGGTGGAATTTCCAAAGGTTTGATATCACGAAGCAGATCTGCGAGCTCGGGCTGCAACTGCGCAGCTTTCTCCCGAACGATACCCGGCGGAAACGAAGAGTCCGACACGCCGACGAGTATGAAACGGGTGACCACCTCGCGGAGGTAGAGGAGCCGGTCACCTCCCTGATGGAGACTTTCGATCTCCCCCGTTTCACCGAGCTGATCTACAAGCGCACGCATTGCACCACTTGCTCCGGCGACAAGGGCTGAGATGACATCAACGGTGACATCTTCTTCAGATGAAATCCCGGCAACGAGCGCCCCACTCCGGTCAACAATCAAGGCAGTCTCTAAACCGACATCTTCAGCAAACTCACTGAGCAACGCCTCCGCTTGTTCGGCGATCTCCGCACTGATCTCGAGCGATACCTCTGCGGTTTGTTTCCCGAAATCTTCGCTATCGCTTTCACTATTCTCCATATTCTATCTCAACACCACTACGCAGAAGCTTGTGCGTCAAGCCGAACCAACGGCCACTTGAACCTTTTCGCTACCGAAATTCACAGCTTCCATACCGCTAAACCAAGCTACAGCGCGATCCACAAGATGATCCAACGTTGCGAAAACTTGATAGTCGGATAGGGCGCCCGCGAGGGATGATGGTGTATTGACACCGAAGGCCTCATCCAACACATCTGGCCGCATCGCTGAGCAGAGATCCCGTTTATTGTTCTGATCAACCAATGAAATCGAGCTCAGTGCAGCATCAAGTGAGCGACGAAGAGTTTGATGCGCCTCCACATTTTCCACGACACGGTTCGGGCCCGAACCGGAAACAAAGACGGCACCATCAGCCTCAGTGCGGAATTTCGGGGGAAGACCGCCAGAGCGGCATTCGTGCTCTACGGCTTTAAGGCGAATGCGCATTCGGTAACCCGGAATCTCAGTGGTGTGGACCGGGAGATAATCAAACGAAGAAAACTTGCGGGATTCGTGCCGGATCATTGCCATCTATATGACTTCCATTAATCCGTTAGTTTGTGGAGTGATCGGGCAATCACGATCAGCTTCTCGCGCACTCCAGGCCCGAACTCGCCCTCTCCATGATTCACAGATAAACAACAATCGCCTTCCAGAAAGAGACTCACGATGCCGAACTCGGTCTTCATCGTAAATGACTTTGCCTTGTCCATTCCGGTGAGTTTGGCGATGTTCCGAACGGCATCGACCATGTCGTGCGCATCTGCACCGAGCTGATTCTCCTCGCTCTTCGTTGCTTGAACGACTTTTCCAGCACCTGAAATAGCGCACGCAGCAATCCCGGGTAAAACGACGACTTTCCGGGCGAGTTTGGCGAGTGTGAACCGATCACTTGTAGAGAAGATCGCTCTCAACTCTACATCAAAGAGATCATCATTTACAGCTGCCGGGGCAGGTTGAACAGGGCCCGGCGGTTGAACAAGCTCCTTAGGTTGAACAGGTTGCTGCGGTAGCGCCTCCTCCTCCGCAGGAACGGGTGGGGAGATCTGGACCGGGCTTGGTGTTTCTGCAGCGACGCGCTCAGGGGTAGGGAGCTTTTTCCACTCTATTGTCGGCTTAGGGTTTTCGACTTTCTCATCTCTCGCCTCTTCCGCCACCGGTTCTACTGACTTCAGTTCTGGATCTGGATCTGGTTCTGGTTCTGGTTCTGGTTCTGGTTCTACAGCCGGCGGTTCAAAACTCGGTAGCTCAAAGCCCATTGGAATCGGAGGTTCTTCCTTCTCGATTTCTTCAACCGTCTCTTCAAAGTCCGCAGCGGGAGTGACTGGTTCCACTTCAAGCTCCTCTTCGGCAGACTCTTCGTGCACAGGTTCAGCAATCGTTTCTGACTTCACATCCTCTTGCTCCGGTGGCTGAAACATCGATCCCCAATTCGACGATGGAGCCGGTGAAGCCTCGCCACTACTGGACTCGCCCTCTTCTGCATCGTCGCGATTGGAAAACAGTGTAAAGAAACTCTCGTCGCTACCGAAGGGCTTTCCTGAAAATCCCAAGGCAACTGGATCCGGCTCTGACGGAGGTGCCGCCTTTTCAGATGAAGGAGAATACGGCTCATCGAATCCACCGACCGGCTCATGCGAATCCGACTTTGGCGACTCCGGCTCAGCAGCCGAAAAGTCGTCCTGCGCTTCTTCTGCCGGCAACTCCATGCCCGGTCGATCTGGATCAGAACCTTGCTCGGCAGTAGGCGACCAAAATGGATTATCCGCTGACGACTCATTCGGCAGCTCGGGCGCTGCGGACTCTTTCGTTCCGAAAGCTTTGCCCGGAGTGAAAGGTGACGCTGTAAATTCCGCCTCAGGTGAGAAACCACCGAGCTTAACGGGCAGAGTTACAACAGAGTCATTGAGCGGTGTGATCTCCGCGGCGAACAGGTCCGGACAAGCTTGATAGACCGTGGAGAGCTTCACTTCGCTCGACCCGTCCGAAGGCATCGGAATTGAGACTTCCAGCTCCATCGGAATTCCACTCTGCGCCGAGATTGCTGGTGGAATAAATGGAAGCAGTTCACTGACCAAAAAAGATCGCCCCTGCTCTTCGGCAAAGTCGCGACTACTCGGAGGCTTGGAGAACACAGCTCGATTTTCGTCCATAGTAGATTTTGGTTGATTAGAAAGTCCGCTACGAACCTCGTCAGCCTCTACGCCGCCACCCGGCTCGCCGTCTTCTCCTGGGAACAGATCATGGAATGACAACGACATGGGTTTCAGTTTCGGATCAGCGGTAATTCACGTTTCTCATACCAATTTCCCTGCCACCAATTTATCAGAAAGCGGAAAATTTATGATGATTTTAATAAACTCAGATTAAAATGATAAAACTAATTAATCAAGAAAAATTTATCTTTAAGATTACTTAATAAATCTCTCGCCTAAGAATAGAACGAAAGTCGAGCCCGACTCAGAGCACGGCCCACAGAACCCCGACCAGCAAACCGTTATTGATCGCGTGAGCGACCATGGGAGCGATCAGCGAGTCACGCCATTCACGGATGAATGACAATCCGATCCCGACAGCGGCCAATGCGGGAATTCCGACAAGCCCCTGTGGGTGAAGCGCCGCAAAAATTAGGCTAGTCACTAGAGCAGCCCAAAAAAACCGCATCCTTTTACGCAAATATCGGTGCATCGCGCCCCTGAAAAATATCTCCTCAAACAGCGGCGCAAATCCCGAAGCCAGCAGCAAACACATCAGCCTGTCTTTGAAGTCCCCTTCATAGAGCCAGCCGACGATGGGGTGCGTGTGTGGAGTCACGGGAGCCTGACTGCCGGCAGTCTCTCCGGCTATTTCAGATCCTCCTCCGCCGAACAGAGCTAGCCCGAAAGTCAGCATCAATGTCAGAAAGATACCGACCGAAGCGATCGAGAGCATGCCCAGATAACCTACAAAACCTGCCCCTATTTCACGCAATACGCCTGCGCCCTTATGCAATCCGAGCGCTATACGGAAGTCTCGCCACCGCACACCACGCATCATTGGCCAGAGCAAAGGGACCACAACAGACATTCCGTATCCAACGATCTGCATCGACGGGTGAATAAAGGTTGCCGCCATTTCTCCGATTACCATCAGACCGAGGTACAGAGCAAAACATTCCAGCATGATCCCGGCAGGTAACCGGGCCGGATCGAAGCGATTCACAGCCACCCCCGCACTCCAACGATGGACATGAATGAACAACAGAATTGCCCCGGCAATCAGTGCGAGAACCACCAGTGAAAGCATCA
>Ga0222633_1001837_pt1 | contig 10061 bp, 6 predicted proteins | sample AntAcemetageno48_FD_179816 | JGI IMG/M metagenome (GOLD analysis project Ga0222633, IMG submission 179816) | Saline water microbial communities from Ace Lake, Antarctica - #48 | ecosystem: Environmental > Aquatic > Non-marine Saline and Alkaline > Saline | place: Antarctica: Ace Lake | collected... | reverse complement strand
CATCCGATGACCACCGATCGCCCGTTCGATAGCGCCGCGCCAGGCCGATTCTTCTGCTTTCACCTCAATGAGTTCAGCCACAAAAGGCAGTGTTTGCTCTGCTGTACCGAGCGCATCCGCAAGCGCACTCCGAAAGTCCTGGTAGCTGCCCGGAATGTTAGAGTCGGGTCGCGACTTTGCGGTATCCAGTTCAGCTGTGATTGTTGCAACCGTGTCCGCCAACTGCTGCTTCTCTGCGCCAATGACATAGACCTGTTCCTGCTGCTTTATCAAGTTCGCCTCATGGATGACGAGTTGTTCGTTAGCCCAGGTATGGTTCTGGTTAAAAGCACTAAGATCCAGGGTCGTATCGACACCCAACGTTTTTGCAACACGCTGGTAGTCAGCTGCATTGCTTGCCTTTTCTTTTACCAGTTGCAGCTGCGACTCAATTTGCTCGTTGGTTTGTTCGATCCGCCCACCGCCCTGCTGCAGATAAAGCTCGTGTGCCGCATTGGTTTCTACCTGTGCTGCAGTGAGCGCGTTCCGGGTGGTCTCAATCTTGCCAGCATTCTGTTCGATTTCTCGATCCAGATTTTTAAGCCGCGCCGACCACAACTGATGCCCGGCCAGCGCAAACCATCTGGGCAACAGCGATTGGAGTGCAGTTTGAATCTCTGCTGCTTCACGCGTTCGCTGCAACGCTTCCGACGCCGGCTTTACGGGCGCGAGAGATTCCTGCTGCCGTCGTGCGAGTTCAAGCTCCGCGTGTATTGCGGCCAGGTCGTCAAACTCACTGGCCACTTTGCTGGCCCGGTCGAATGCGGCGTGGTCGTCAAGCACCAGTTGGCGAAAAATATCATCAATACTGTCGAGCTGTTTTAGCCCGGCAGCGCGGTTCAGCAACGTAAAGGCATTTTCACCGACTTCGAAAAACCGCCGTACATGAGCTAAATAGGCGCGCTTTGTGTCGAAAATAAACAGGCCAGTCTGTTCTTTACCCATTAGCTTCAAGCCGCGAGCACCACCTTCATGGTGCACCGTCAGCCACTCATCGAAGCCAATGTCGGAGCGCTCATTGACGATCCATAAGTCTTTGCGATCGGCATTGGCAGAGCTGCTGCTGTCAATCCAGCAGAGAGCGCCCAGCTGTATAGTCCGCTGGGTGTTGGTGAAGGTGGCGCACAGCCCTGTGGTGGTTTTACCGGTTCGTGCCACATGGCGATTGTCACCGGTATCGTTACCTGCGCCTGCGACACCGCGAATATAGGAGATCAGATCACGGTCGGAATCATGGCCGCCGGTTGAGGCCAGGTTGTACCGCGGCTGGGCAACCAGCAGCGTCATGATGGCGTCGACCAGGGTGGTCTTACCGCTGCCTGTTGGACCAATAATTGCAGTGCCGGCAGGATCAAATTCAACCTGGTGGCGACCGCCAAATGGCCCCCAGTTGTAGATATCCAGCGTGTGAAGAATAAAGGTTTCGGGCCCTGCCAAATCCAATGTTTCTACGGTGTTCATTCTGTGGGTTCGCCGTCCGGTGATTGGCTGCTGGACGCTGCTGCATCTCGAAAGTCGTTCAACAGGGCTTGCAGTGATGCCGGGTTAGCGAGATGCGTGATGATCGGGCGAATGGTCACCTGATCCTTGTCATTGATTTCAGAAACCACTCCATGAGTGCGGATGTTCTCCAGCAGATTACGTATTCGTTTTTGGTCGCGCGCGTCGCTACCGGATGAGCCCAGGAACAGTTCAAACTGTGAGATCAGCTCATCAAGCGACATCATCACCTGGCCTGCGCCTAACCCTACTTCCTGCTCATGTGCCAGGTAAGCCTGGCGCATGATGGCAACCAGCAATGACTGCTCCAGAGTGAGGCGCTGACGCCGCACAAGTGGGTGCGCTGCATCCTCTCCTTCGACCTCGGTTGCAAAAGGATCGACAATAACGCTGACAAACGCGAGGCCCCTCACGTCATCGACCTTAACCGTAAGGTCAAGAGGTTCAAGCACAGCATTGACGGCACCAAGATGGGTCGTGAGCGTTTGGTAAAGCGCCGGTTTGCGATCGGCTTCCAGCAGCCCAAACTTCAGCATTTCCTGCGCAACCTGTTTGATATTACGGGATGTTCCGACCAGCGATTCATCAAATACCTGCGGGGCCGGTTGAATGCCTTCGTCAGGGTCGGCTGCGGTGCTGTCGATGCCCTGGCCCGCATCAGTCAGATCGTCAAAAATGTTGCCCATTATCAGGTTTCCCACTGAACGCCTTGCAACGCCTCAAAGTTGAGTTCCACCCTGGGCAAAGAAAATTTTAATGCCAGGTTTTCGTTTATGCTGACGTCTATTGTCTCGACAAACTGTTCAAACGGCAGGTCTGCCTGACGCGCCAGCGAGAGCCAAAATGCAATCGTCTCTAGGTCGTGCGTGGGTGGCAGTCGCTCAGCGATCTCGCTGATGCTTATCGTACTGCCAGTGCTGGCAAGCAACGCCCGGGTTTCATCAAACAGCGCCTGGCGGTCAAGCGTATCAAAACTCGCCCAAAAATCATCATCCACATCCTCCAGACTCGCCTGCACTGTCGATAGACTCAAGGTTTCAGCCTCGCCCGCATCAGCCGACTTGAAACGCAACCGTTCAATCAGTGGCAGGTTTGTGACATCCACACCTACAAACGGCATGGACGACGGTCGCCTGCGAACCTCTTGCCGCACCCAGTCAACCGCGAGGGCAGCTTCCAATACGTCGTTCAGCAGTTGACCAACCCGGTGGTGTTCGGTGGCAATACCGCTCTTAATGAAGGTCTTAACGTCGCGTTCGCTGGCAGCCCTTGCTCTGATAACACTACCGGACTCAACAATCAGGCGAATCAAGAGCCAAGTAAAGTCATTGCGCTGGCCGCGATTCAGCGCATCATCTGTGACAGGGTTTCTAGCAATCTCCTTGAGCTGGGTCTTCATTCGATCCAGCTCGGTCTGCCGTTTCAGCTGCTCGTGGAAGCCATCAAAGGTTTGGCCCTCGGGAGTTTGAAGCAGCTCATCATGGGCATCCAATAGGCGATCGACAATTTCGCCCCGATGTTGCTCCTGACTGATGATGGACTGACGTAGCGCGCGGTCTGATGCACGAAAAGAATCCTCAACCCTGCGAAAGTCTGACCGAAGGCTCATGGCCAGATCATAGACCTCTCGAATAGATTCCTGCGCACGCTGCCCTTCCAAAACCTCGAACTCGCCGGCGGCGACCTCAGCCAACTCCTGCTCAAGCTCCTTGATTTGCTCCCGAATGGCGCGTGCACGAATCGCCTGGTCGGGGTTGAGCGCAACAGCAAGCCGCGAAATCTCTCGCTGCACTGTGGCCAGTCGCGATGCGGTCGACGTCATAATGCGATCTTGCAGGTGCTCCACAAAACGCAGCACCTGCTGGAGTTCGTCAGTGGCGATCAGACGCCCATCACGCTCAACGACCAGCTTGCTCTTAATCCATTTACGCAATTCACGACGACCTTCAGCAATATAGTCTTCGCCCACCTCAAAGTCTGCTTGGTTTGCGTGTTCCGCCAGCATTCCGGCAAGTGCCTGCTCCATATCATCAACGGGGATTGAGGCATCCCGGCTTTCAAACAGCGCCTTTAAACAGGCGATAACCAAGGGCGCCCGCCGTGATGCGAGCAATTGCCAGGCAGCATTCTGTTGCTTCAGATGCAGCAGCGTATTGGTAAGTTCTCTTGTCGACTGATCCATAGGGCGCTAGCGGGCTCGACATCTTCGAAGTGAAAGTGAGTGGCTGAGTTTACTGGGTATTTTTGTTTGGGGCCAAGTAGGGTATGCCTTTTAGAAGGGAGATAAGCGAGCACTTGATCGCTAACTCCCAAGCGACTTTGACCTTAACCGACTTACCCGCTCTTTCCAACATCGTGACCAGCTTGTCGATACTGAACTTGTTTACCTTATGCTTCTTGCTGGGTTTTTACGATTTCGTCTCAAAGCAATGAAAATACCAATTAGCAACATAAGCCTTTATGTATCGTCCAGCTTATATAACACTAGGTGTGACTATTACTTAGTGATAAATTTTTGCTCTAGGACTATCCTCAAAACAAAATCATTTAGTCGTTGAGCTGTCGGCATAGGAATGAACGATGCTGAATTGAATAAAGCAGCCGCACTAATTGAGCCCGAACATGAGGATTAAAGATGAGTAGGATTCTTGAGAATACCCATGAGGATATGGAGTCATTACACAAAGCTGGACTGTTAAGTACAGAAGATTTGCGAAAATTTGATGCGATGTGTCTACCTGAGGTCAAGAAACTATCTGCTGTGCAAATCAAAAAGATACGTACTTCAAACAACGCCAGCCAAGCAGTTTTTGCACTTGTGCTCAACACTAGCGTCTCCACCATCCGTCAATGGGAGCAAGGCGCGAAAAAGCCTAGCGGCCTAACAATGAAAATTGCTAAATCTCGTACGGGACAAAGGCATTCAGATAATGATGGACGCATGACGACCGTCTCTTCACTAATCCTCTTTAAGATGTTTGGATAAAAATCCATCGATTGCCTCAAAAAACTCTATCCGATGGCTCTCCAGGCTGAGGTGGTGATTGCCATTCTTCTGTTCAATATAGGTATGTGGCTTGCCAGCTTTCTCCAGCGCCTTAACGAACTCTCTTGATTGTTCGATCATGACGCGACGATCAACATCACCATGCACAATCAACAAGGGGATACCAATCTTGTCCACATTCAGTATCGGTGAATTCTGATCGCGTTCATCACCGGCCTGAAGCCTTTGCGCAGCGAACCCAGCCCCGGCTTCAAAATTACGCCACTGCCGATTTAATTCGTTTAGGTCGGCCACACCAGCAAACGAAACTGCACACTTAAACCGGTCGGGTGTCTTATGAGCTGCAACAAGGGCTGCATAGCCACCATAGCTGCCTCCAACTATGCAGACTCGTGCCGGATCGGTATACCCCTGCTCTACCATCCAATCCAATCCGTCAATGAGGTCATCTTGCATCTTGAGTCCCCACTGCTTGTAGCCACTGGCCATGAATGCATCACCGTAACCTGATGAACCCCTGAAATTGGGTTTAAGCACGGCATAACCTCGACTCAGGAAGAACTGAACCCAATAATCAAACCGGTCAGTATCTCGGCTCCATGGGCCACCATGTGGAAGCAGTATTGTCGGGAATGGCCCTTTAGCCTTTTCATCCGGGAAAGCAAGATATGCTGGTATTTCCAAATTGTCCCGGGCTGTATAGCTTACAGACTGCAACTGTTGTATTTCGCCAACACTCGAATAGGCGCTTCCAATCTTCGTTAACGCACCACGAACTCGGTCATACAAATAGAAACTTGGATGGGTACCATTGCCCTGCGTATACAAGAGCAAGCGGTTAAAAGCATTGTCCGAACCGACAACGGTGACGCGAGAAGGTCTTGCCGGTATTACTGTTTTCAATTCAGCAAATTGCTTTTCAATATCTTTATCAGCCCAACGATGCGACTGTGTTGTTGAATTATATTCAGACATGACAGGCCGCTGGGACGTCGGGTGAAGATATAGGGCGCTAGCATCATATTTCTCATCCTGAAACAGCGTTTCAACAACGCTGGCATCTTCGAGAAGCAGCCGGTGGATACCGCGAGTATCTGAATTGTAATTGGCAATCACCCACACGCTCTTGCCATCTTTAGCTACGGCAAGCGGCAAAGGTGGGGTTTCGCCAAGAAGATGGTCGATCTTGAGCTGAGCTAATCGACGCCCCTTAACGGCATAAGACAAGTACTCTCCTGAACCACTAATACCTGACGCGAGTACGAGCTTACCTTCGCGATCCGCCGTCCACGCATAAACATTGCTATGGTGCTTTCGAATCCGCTTCAACTTGTTAGTGTAAATATTCAAGCGGTATACAGATGGCAGGAGCCGATCTTCACGGGCCAATTGAATCAGTATGTGTTTTTCGTCGCCGGGCAGCCAACTGATGACACTGTTTTGATTAATCGCATTCCATTGTCTGTCTTGACCTGCCCCTGTTGTTTTTGAAGGAGGAACCAGTTGTAAGACATTAGAGCCATCTATATCAACTGCAATTAACCGACTAAAAATCGTTCTGCCTTCTTTGTAAAATTGAGTTTGACCTAGGGCCGCTGTGATGACGCCATACTTACGTATCTGACAAATAACTCTGGTTTCATTTGCAAATCTGCACCAGTCGAATAGAAACTGCTCAGGGTCAGCCGCTAGTACCAGACGAGACCTCTGAGCAACTAAATCAGTCACCACTGCATGATAGGTATCACCCTGTACTCTAAGGGCAACCAGTTTGCTCCCATCTGGGGAGATACTCATTGAGTGGATGGGCGGCAGCTTTCCAAATTCAGACGCGGGAATGATGCCCGCCAGTGCAGTTGAAACACTGAGTGTCAGTGCCATGCTTTGCAGGATGCGCTTGAAGAGAGATTCAATAGACATGCTGGGATATTACTGTTGCGCTAATCACAGCGCAACAGCCGATCGGGTAGCTTTGGAATTTGAAGAGAAATTTAGCAGCCTGATGATCACGGGTCTGCCTGCCGGCCCTATTTGCATATTCCGACTGGTTGTTTTTTATACAACCTGACGAAAAATCAAACACTACTTTTATTGTTAGCGTTCATTCCATTTTTTTCTTGAGATTCCGATACAAGTCTGCGCACGCGTGTAACACCGCACGCTTCTGTTTGCACAACCTTGATGTTGGAGAGGTCACACAACTTGCGGGTTAAAATGCTGAACCTTTGCAGGTGAAGATGAAACGACCAAAGACGGTGATCGTAAAAATTGGTGAACACAAACATTTTTGAAATTCACCACTTCGAGAAATCGTGAAATGTGAACGTTGGAATTGTCTCATATCTACTTTCATCCAGCTTCACTCCACAATAAGGACAATAGAGAACATTTAGAACGACACTGTCGGTTGTCTGGCCCTCTTCTTCGAGAAAGCTGTTCTCCTCTAAATCTTGCTGAGTAGCCACATGGTTAATATTTAGCCAGTACTCCCCTTCATCCTTGTCTATCCAAGCTTCTGCTTGCCGTATACTTTTACATTGGTGAGGATTAGCCATTTGTTGGTTCTGATTTAGTCAGCTAGATGCTAGCAGTAATAGAGCTGTGGACTTCCCAGAAAGTAAACTGGCAGAGGTTCTGGCGAGGACTCAGGTTGAAGCAGAAGTAGAGCCAGACGGCATATTGAATTATCTCGGGCGGGAATCGATAACGTTTGTACATTGCTGATTTTATCATTGTGTGGTTATCGCTGAATGACAGTTAAGTTGTCAGTACCGCCAAGTTTACTTGACCACTACACGTCCTTGAATTCATCCAATTCTTCTTCACTTACGTTCATTTCTCTCTTAGAAAAAAACTTATTTTTAATTAGAATCTAGCAACACCAAATGTATTAGCTTGCGTCCCTCTGTGGTTTGTTTCCAGACAAGTCGTAAGCGCAAAAATTAACACTTCTCTGGTATCGGCTGGGTCGATGATGCCGTCATCCATCATCCTAGATGAGCAGAACATTGACTCTGATGATTTCTCCATTGAGGCGATAAGCTTCTCGCCCTGTTTTTCCATCATGTCTTTTTGTTCCTGAGGTATCTCCTGTCCAGTATTGCGCGCTCTGTCCTCAGCGATAACTCTCATCACCCCAGCAGCCTGCGCTCCACCCATAACGGCCTGTCGTGCAGTTGGCCATGAAAAAACAAACGCCGGTCTCAGAGACTTTGAACACATTGCATAGTTACCAGCGCCATAGGCGTTACCAACAATTATTGTGAGCTTGATAGGTCGAAAATTTGCAACAGCCTGAATCATTTTTGAACCATGTTTGACTTGTCCGGCCTGTTCCGCTTCAACACCGACTAGAAACCCAGTTGTATTCTGTAGGAAAATCATTGGCGTATTAGTTTGATCACAAAGCTGCAGGAACTGACTAGCCTTTTTTGCACCCTGAGGCGTGATGGGACCGTTGTTGGTGATGATGCCGCAGCGCCATCCACCAATGTAGGCATGACCACATACAGTATGCTGATCGTTTGCTGGTTCAAACTCAAAGAACTTTGAAGCGTCGAAGACTCTAGCGATGACTTCGCGCATATCATAAGGAATACGCTTGTCTTCGGATACAATGCCGCGAAGCTCTGCCGCGGGAAATAGGGGTTGCTCTTCTCTCTGATCCGGCGTCAATTTAGTCCCCGCATCCGGTGGAAATTGTTCAAGGATATCTCTTGCGACCCGAATGCCATCTTCGTCACTTTCCGCGAGGTACTCACCAGTTTGCGATATCGTGGCGTGCATAACAGCTCCACCGAGGGTTTCATGATCAGCCTCCTCACCGGTGGCAGCTTTAAGCAGGGGCGGGCCGGCTAAAAACAGGTGAGTTTGGTCGCGAACTAGAACAACATAATCAGAAAGAGCAACCTGATATGCACCTCCGGCTGTCGCATTGCCGTGGGCGACTGTTATTTGAGGTATGCCAGCGGCGGAGAGTTCAGCCTGTTGGCAATAGACTCGTCCGCCATCGAGAAATCCATGTGCCCCCCAAGGGTCTGGGTCTCCGCCACCCGAAAGGTCTCCGCCACCGCTCTCGCTTAAACATACGAGGGGTAACCTGGTACTAAATGCGATTTCCTGCAAGCGCAAATTTTTCCGAGTGGTGACAGAGCTAATAGTGCCGCCTTTAATCGCGTAGTTCCACACCATCGCCAGGACTCGGCGGCCCTTGACATATCCAATGCCAACTATCAGGTTGCCCCCTGCGGTTTCGCCTCCTTTGTCGCCGTTCATACCAAAACCCGCTATAGAAGATAGCTCAAGAAATGGCGCGCCTCGATCCAATAAATGTGCGAGTCGCTCGCGAGGTAAAAGTTTGCCTTTCTTTTCGGCTCGTTCTCGATATCGTTCTTCGCTTGCTTTGATATTTCTTTCGACGACACGAATTTTTTCGATATAACTTGTCATGAACTCGACGTTGTCGAGGTAAGCTTTACTACCTGTTTCCAAACTTGACTCAAGCTGACTCATCAAAGCCCTCCGTTAATTTCAATTCGACCATTACTTGTCGATTCTTTACCTGATTGCCTACCTCTGCGGCGACTCGAAGCACCTCACCATCACCGTCTGCTAAATGTCTATGTTCCATTTTCATCGCTTCTACGACCACCAGCAGTTGACCTTTGACGACTTTTTCTCCTTTGGAAACGAGCACCGCGATTACCAGCCCCTCGGTGGTAGCAAAAATCTGGCCAATGCTAGCAGCATCTGAAGAATCTTCAGGCCGGTAGGTAGCAATATTTGCGTTGAGTATTTCTCTGCCAAAGTCGATGCTAACCTGAGCCTCCGAGAGATAAAAAACAGCCTCTCTACTCACACCATGACAGTTGTAGATCAGTGTGCCGGAGACGCAGCTGGTGATACTCACTTTGAAACTTTTGCCGTCAACGTGGACCTCATATCCCGAAGCGTTAGCAAGTGTTGAAACGGTCTTTTCAATGCCGCCAATGAGTAATTTGTCTCGAACCAGCATGGGTTCAGCATTGCTCCAGCCACCTTGGCGACTGGAGTTCTGCGCAAGTAGCGCACCCGCAACAGCTATTTGTTCTTGATTATCTCGGCCCCGAAGTTTTTCAAGTAATTGTTCACTGATAAAGCCTGTTGTCGCATCCCCGCGAATAAACGCCTCTTCCTCTAAGAGATTGATAAGGAAGCCTTTGTTAGTAATGAGCCCCAGAATGCGGGTTTGAGTCAGTGCCTTTATCAGACGCCGTCTTGCCTCTTCTCGATTCCGACCCCAACAGATTATCTTCGCGAGCATCGCATCATAATAGGGTGTGATATGACAACCAGAGTGGAGACCGTGGTCTATTCTTACGCCTTCATTTTCGTAGGGTTCGAAATACTCAATCTTGCCTGTCTGGGGCATGAAATCATTTAAGGGGTCTTCTGCGTATATTCGAACTTCAATAGCGTGACCATCCAAATTGATCTCCTCTTGCAGACATGGCAAGGGTTCGCCGCTCGCGATTCT
>Ga0222633_1001835_pt1 | contig 10064 bp, 6 predicted proteins | sample AntAcemetageno48_FD_179816 | JGI IMG/M metagenome (GOLD analysis project Ga0222633, IMG submission 179816) | Saline water microbial communities from Ace Lake, Antarctica - #48 | ecosystem: Environmental > Aquatic > Non-marine Saline and Alkaline > Saline | place: Antarctica: Ace Lake | collected... | reverse complement strand
TAGGCATCAACGCGATTAGATGCCGGTTCGAAATTTGATGAGTTATTGTAATATAGACTCACGGCCAATGGAAGGCGTTCAGTCAAATTACCGATGAAGGGCAATTGATCCAGGTGGGCGACAATGCTGTAAGACCGTGACGTCACATCCAAAACGTTGTCGGGAGCAGCCGATAGGGAGTAATTAGAAGGCCGGAGATCCAAGTGTCCACGGACATCGGAGGAGTTCGAATTGGTATTAAGAGACCGAGCCCAAGAACTAGCCGTATCTTCGCGATAACCATACGTGCCCACTAGACTATTGTCTAACAACTTCGCCTGCCAAACGAAGGCCTTCGATTCAACTTTATTGCGGTTAAGGCTAGCGTCAGTGGTCAGACGCTGGCGGGCGGCAGCGGAGGTCTCGGAGTCAACTATGTTAACGGGAAGATCGATCCAGCCGGCATAGTTTCGCCAGTTTTCCGATTGAGTTGAATCTTGGCCTGGACCGGGCAACTGAAAGCCGTTCTGCCAGTAGGCTGCTTGGTCGACACCTGGTGCGTTCCACGTAGAATCAAAAACGTGGATCGTCGTGCTGGAAACTCCAGCAACGGCCGTCGGGCGAGGGATATTTACCCCTTGAAGGGGTTTCCCAATCAACGACGGTCCCAGATAAATGGCACGGTTAATGGCAAACTGATTATCCGTAAACTTAACGGACTGGCTGGCTGTGATGAAATTGAAATAATTATCATCATCAATAGCGTAGCGCTGCCAAGCACGCCTGTCCGTTTCCTGCTCATCCTCCGCCCATAATCCAGTGAAGGTGTGGCTACCTAAGATACGCTTAAAAAGACTATCCGAGCGATCATCGTTGAAGTCATGGGTGAAGAACGCAGTGGCCCGGACGCTGTTACGTTCGCTCTCATAAGAGTTATTGCCAAACTGCCCGCTGTCCGTGACGAAAGGACGCCCTACATTGGGATTTGGAGTGCCGTTATTGAGCGGGACCCCACCGTCGATCCGACCCGCGTCAGGTGTGGAATCGGCAAACTGATTATTAATGTCAATATTGAGAGCCTGCCGATTACCCGTGAGAAATGCCAACTGACCGTTGTTATAAAACTCCTGATTGTTGGAAATCTCGAAGCCGAACTTGTCCTTCATGAAAGTCTGGGCAATCGAAACATTGAAGGCATCCCAATCCGACCACTCCGACTTGTTTGGTCCGTCGATCAGATTGTTGTAAAAATCGAAGACAGACGGGTCGGTAAGTTGTCGATTTTTATAGATTCCGAAACTGGCGAGAGGTAAACCCGCATCTTTCGCAAATTGTTCATAGGGTGCGATTCCGCCAGGCCGATGAAAAGGGTAGGCACCAATTCCTCGATCTATCTGACCATCCGGGCCAATCCCACGTTGCGTATTGATTTCCCATATCCATCTCTGGTCCGCCGTTGTTTGATCTTCGCCACTATACATAAAGGCGGGGCCTCCAAACATTTGGCCGTAGTTGGCGATCCACGGATTAAATGCGGGATTCGGCTGATTCTCGTTCGGTCCGCCGGCGAGTCCCAATCGTTGTTGGCCCTGGTTTGGGCGACCCGAGTTATTATCCTCTAGTTGGAATGGATTGAAGGTCTCTTGGGCCAAACTATTAAAGGTGCGAGGATCGCCTAAGTTTACAGGCTGTCCAGTGGTAATATCCAAGCCGGACGCCGTCCAAGTCCCCTGATAGGTTCCGGTGTCAAACCAAGGCGTAACTAAGTCGAGCGGAGGTAAAGAGCGCGGACGATTGGATTGTATATCTCCATGTTCGAAGTTGGCCTTGAAGATCGTGCGGGCAGAACCTTGCTTCAGGAAACTCGGCTCGTAACGCACTGCGCCGTAGTAGCGCTCGCTGTCTTGGAAGGCTGGATCTTGCTGGTATTTCGTGTCATCACGAACTGCCGAAATCCGAACGGCCAATTCGTCGTCGAGGAGAACACGATTGAAATCAACATTTACGCGGGTGCTGCCGTGGCTGCCTACGCGGAATGCGACTTCATTGGAGTTCTTAAACGCAGCCTGTTTAGTGCCGGAATTGATAATACCAGCAGGCTTGCCTTGACCAAAGAGAATGGAATTAGGACCACGTTGCAGATCAACCCGATCTACGTTGTAACCATCCCAAGGGATGTCGGTCCGGAAATAATCTCGTGTATTATCCGCCTCGGAAAGTCCTCGGACCCGCGTATTTTGACTAGGACTTTTGAACTTGTCAGATTCGTCGAGTAAAAAGCCATCACCGGCACCGGCGAAATTGCCTTGGATACTTCCGACTTCGGTGCCGACGGTGTATTGGAGCAGTGATTCATTATCCGTCGCGCCAATGTCCTTGAGGAACTGGCTAGTGATAACGGTCACCGCGTTGCCGATGTCGCGGAGTTCAGTATTGAGACGATTTCCGGCGAGGGTTGTGGCAGCTTGGTAGCCGGCCTCTTCCTCAGCGGACACCTCGAACGGGGAAAGAACGATTACGTCTTCCTCGTCGATCTCAGAGGACTCAGCTGATGACTGAGCCCACGAAGAACCGGCCACAAGGAGAGCCGAAACCGCGGCTAGAGTAAATCTAGGTAGGGTTCTTTGTTTTATGGTATGCATGGTATTGGTTGGTTCACTAAACCGATCAATTGGGAATCGATCGGAAGGGAAATTTGGGTTTCTACTAGGTCTAAGAAACGTAGTGCCAAAGGCCTACGGTAGTCTGCCTCGGCTCAGCATCGGCTCTACGAGAAGAGCAAAATAGAGTTTGGAGACAGATAAAATGGACAATTAAACGGTTTCTCGGTGGGTAACGGAAAAATAAGGGGTTTGGTGGGGTAAAGTAAGGGGTAGGAGCGTCTCTCGAATTGCGCACCCATTCTAATTCTAACAGTAGATCATCGCTGATCTGCCTAGGTGCGCTCTTCAGGAACGTTATAAGATATTTAGTGGAACGACTTAGCTTCAACTCTCATTCACAATCGGTAAATGAACGTTAACCTGGGGCATTTCGATTCCATATCCTGTTAATTTCAGGGGAATTATGGGGCTAGACGTTGGACCGTAACCGATGCCGACAGTTCCCCTTTCATCTACCCATGGCTCCAGCTGAATTACCGTAATTCAATTCTCATCCGGCCAGTCCAATTAACTTGGAGCTGGCGGAGAGGGGGGGATTCGAACCCCCGGTAGGTGTTAAGCCTACACCCGCTTTCCAAGCGAGCGCATTCGACCACTCTGCCACCTCTCCAGGTGCTCTTCATGTGCGACAAACCAAGGTCCGTAACGAGAAGAACGGTCAGATAAGGGGGATTCCGAGACATCGGTCAAATGGAAAGTCTAGTGACCTCATTCGAAAACCTTCCTCTCGGGCGATTCACTCGCTAGTCAGCCTGCTTTTAATGCTCCTAGGACGTGAGCCGGTTGGGCCGGACACCCCTTCGCCGGAACGGACTTCCTCTCATCTGAACCTGCCTCCGTGATACCAAAAATAGCTCTCTGCTCGATCTGGTGTTCTTCAGCCTACCTTGGTTATCGGGGCGCCCCCCCCTTGTCCAATGTCGCCGAAAAAAAAGGAGTCCATCCATCATTGACCGGATACGTCCTTCCTTTCCCGCTGTTATCTATTCCTCTAGGTCCGGAACAACTGCAGCAACCAAGCGCAGGCGACTGATTAGCTCCGGGGCCCGACTCTTCGGCCGGCCCGGGAGCACGAGAGTCTAATCAAGCTCTAAAAAACTTCAGAATCTTACTCAACGAAATCACCAAAGCGTCCACGTCAGCGGCGGTATTGTAGAGATAGAAACTTGCCCGAGTCGTGCTCGGAAGCCCCAGTTTTTTCATCAATGGCTGGTTGCAATGATGCCCTCCTCGCAAAGCGACTCCGTCCTCATCAGCAAATGTGACCACATCGTGCGCATGCACATCGGCGAAAGCAAAGCTCACCAAACCTGATCGCGGTTCTCCCGCTCTCGGACCCAAAATCCGAATTCCCGGAAGTTCTCCCAAAGCTTCACGGGCGATTTGCGCGAGTTCGTAGTCGTGCGCCGCGATCGCAGGACGACCAATTGCATCCAAATAATCCATGGCGGCATGCAACCCAATCGCATCCGCCACGTTCGGTGTACCGGCCTCGAAACGTTCCGGAGACGGTTTCCATTCACTCCCGGCATATTCCACGATGCTGATCATCCCGCCACCACTCTGCCAGGGGGGCATCGCATCGAGCAGAGCGCGGCGTCCATAAAGCACTCCAATCCCCGTCGGTCCGGCCATTTTATGGCCTGAAAATGCGAGAAAGTCGCAATCCATGTCTTGCACATCCACGATTTCGTGACCGATCGATTGAGCCGCATCGACCACCGTGATTGCCCCCACCGCTCGGGCCTTCGCGCACAGCTCTTTGACCGGATTCAACGTGCCCAACGTATTCGATATATGGGTGAAAGCGAAAAGCTTGACCTCGGGAGTCAGCAGCAACTCCAAAGCATCCATATCCAGACCTCCTTCGGCATCGTCACCCAGCACCGGCACGAACTTAAGGATGGCTCCCATCCGCTGCGTGATGACCTGCCATGGCACTAGGTTGGAGTGGTGCTCCATCTCCGTGCAAAGCACGACGTCACCCGGCTTCAGATTTGCCATGCCCCAGCTCTCAGCGATCAAGTTGACCGACTCAGTCGTTCCCCGAGTGAAGATCACTTCAGCTGAATCAGTCGCATTGATAAATTTTGCCATCCGCACTCGCGCCGCTTCATAACCATCGGTCGCGCGCATCGATAGCGCATGTAACCCACGATGGACGTTGCTATTGTCGCGTTCGTAGTAACGCGCCAATGCATCGATCACCGATCTTGGTTTTTGTGTCGTTGCGGCGTTGTCCAGATAGACCAAGGGGCGACCGCCCACATGTTGATCGAGAACCGGAAAGTCCACCCGTAGGTTGGAGAAATCGTGAGTCATAGAATAAAGGGTTTAAAACTAGCTTTCCACCGGCTGATCCGGCTGCTTTAACGCTTCCAATGCCGCGTGCCACCCCAGCGTAGCACACTTAATTCGCGCCGGAAACGCGTGCACTCCGGCAAACGCCGCCACTTCCGAGAATTCTTCCGGTTCCTTTCCCGTCGTGACGATTTCTCTGAATTCCTTAAAAATACCCTCCGCTTCTTCCAGCGTTTTACCGAGGAGCTGAGTGGTCATAAGCGAGGTGCTCGCTTGCGATATGGCACAGCCGGAGCCGTCGAAACCCAGCTTACCGATTCGCTCCCCTTCCATGCAGATATACACCGTGCAGTTGTCGCCGCACGTCGGATTATCGCCCGAAGCTACCCGAGTAGCCGTAGGGAGTTTACCGCGATTGCGGGGACGTTTATTGTGGTCGAGAATGACCGCTTGGTAGAGGTCGGTGAGATCGGACATATGAACTACCAACTTCACCTTGTCCTTCGATTTGGCAACTCCCCATCACACTCTGATCCAATCAAACGGTTAACGCATGTGCCCGCACACTTGGCGCAAGGGTTTGATCGAAGGCCATCGCCACCACCCGCAACAATGGCTCCCCTCTCGGCAATACCCGTAAGGCTTCGGGCGAAATCTCGATCAATCCGTCGCTAATCAGCGACTCTAAAGAATCTAGCTCCGGAGCATAAACAGACTTCACATCGCAGTTTAATTCATCACTCAGCCGACGAAAATCCAACCGACGCTCACACATCACCGCCATGATGAGCCGACGACGACGATGGTCTTCCGCCGTCAATCGATACCCTCTCTCGACCGGGAGCTGGCCTGCTTTCAACGACGCTCGGTAGGGCACGAGCGACTTGGGACTTTGCCGATAGATCTCATCGGTTTGGGAAATCGATGAGATCCCCAAGCCATACAACGAGGCGCCAGATCTCGTGCTGTAGCCTTGAAAGTTACGATGCAAGGCTCGGTTTCGCTTAGCCAAAGCCAGTTCATCATCCGGACGGGCAAAATGATCGAGACCCACGTCGACATAGCCCGCCGCCAGCAGCTTTTCGCGCATCACCCCAAACATGGCTAACTTCATCTCTGGATCGGGCATTTCGCCCCTTTGATCAAAAATTCTCTGGGCCGGCTTCATCCAGGGCACGTGGGCGTAACTGAAAACAGAAAGTCGATCCGGAGCCAGTTCGAGCACCTCGTCGACTGTCGTCGCCACCGTCTCCGGCGTTTGCAGCGGTAATCCGTAGATGAGATCAAAATTGATCGCCTTAATCCCCGCATCCCGCAGCCGAGCGACCGTCGTTCGGTTTATTTCGTTCGATTGAACCCGGTGAATCGCCTTTTGCACGATAGGGTTTGTATCCTGAACCCCCAACGAGGCCCGATTCATTCCCATCGCCCGCAGCGCTGCGATATGCTCAGAGGTGGCGTGCCGAGGATCGATTTCGACACTCAATTCCGCATCTTCGGTAAACTTAAACCGGCGATGAATCTCATCCCCTAACCGCTTGAGTGCATCGGGTGGGAAAAATGTTGGCGTGCCTCCGCCGAAGTGGAGCTGACTCACCAATCGCTCGGGATTGATCTTGTTTGAGACCAATTCGATCTCCCGGGCCAAGTCGTCAAGATAGGCATAAGCCCAATCACGGCGTCGAGTGATGATGGTGGTGCACCCACAATACCAACAGCGTGATTCACAAAACGGGAGATGGAAGTAGAGTGAAAGCGGTCGCGCCGCGTTCCCATTGTCCGTTGCGATGGCCGACTCGATGTCCAGCGCTTCGAGATCTTCATTGAATCGATTCGCCGGAGGATAGGACGTATAGCGAGGCCCCGGGACCGCATATTTGCGGATTAATTCTAGATCGAGGGGTGCTGGCGCCGTCGGAACAGCTAAATCGGAGAGGGAAATCATACGGCAAGAGTAGAAGTTGTCCCCCCATCCTAACCAAAAGGACGACATCCTGCTCCGCGCCTTTTGATCTTCGCCGCGTGAATCTTGCGCCGCCCCTACTGCGGAATCACTAGCCGCATCCCAATCCGCAACGGATCATTAGCCGAATTCAGGCTCCCGCGATTCGCCGCTACGATATCGCTCACCCGCCCAGGCGAGTTGTAATAACGCCGAGCGAGACCGTAGAGCGTATCACCTTTGACGACCGCATGAATCCTCCCCGCCGACTGAGCTTGCACCGGAGCCAAGCCGGGACGAGTGGGCCGACTTATCGCTCTTTCCTCTAAATCTGAAATCGGCACTGAGGTAATGGGAGAAGTTCGCACCGACGCCGCCGGGGAAGGCCGAGCCGAGGAACTTAAATCCGCCACCGCGCCACGTGAGGTCGCCGCCAAGGAAGCGTTTCCCCGGAAACCAGCGACTTCGTCCTTCAGACGGTTGTTTTCTCTTTTCATCTTCTCGACAACATCAAGGAGGTCGTTGCGCAGGATCTGATTTTCCAGTGGCTGGGCTGGCAACGTGCGAGCGAAGCTCTTGATCGAATTGTCGATTTGTTGTCGCACCAAATCTGACTGAGGCGAATTAGGTTTCAGCTCCAAATATTTCCGAAAATGATAAATCGCGGCGATGGGATCTTTGATCTCCTCCTCGTAGAGCAGACCAACCTCAAGGTGAGATTCCGGCGCCCCATCAGAACGCGATTCGATCACTCGCGAAAAAGCCGCGAGCGCGGCCTGTTCTTTACCCTGCCGGAGTAATCGCCGACCTTCTTCATAGCTAGGTTCGTTGCTCTCCGCGACAAGTTCGCCCTCGGGCAACCGATTACATCCCGGGCCGACCCAAAGGCAGGCACAGATCATAGCAAAAAGTAGAGACCGAGATCGCATCAAAGGTGAAAAGGAATTGAATGAAACGAGGTTGCGCCTAATTCTGGCAACCCCCTCTCAGACTCAAACTCTAAATGGCAATCGCAACCAAATCCGCCCTCAAACGCGCTCGAGCCTGCCTCGCAATCGAACGAGATGCCATCGAAGCCACCTCAGCAGCGCTGGATAAGTCATTTGTCGCCGTGGCAAAAGCGGTCGAAAAAGGAACGGCCGAGGGCGCCAAACTTATTTGTTCGGGGGTAGGGAAATCCGCCCACATCGCGCAAAAATTAGTCAGCACCTTCAACAGCACCGGGGTTCCCACCTGCTTCCTCGATGCCACCCAGGCGCTCCACGGCGATCTGGGCCTCTGCGCGCGCGGCGACGTCGCGATTCTGTTTAGCAATAGTGGACAATCGGAAGAAGTGCTTCGCCTCGTCCCCCTCCTCCGGCGCCTCGAGGTGACCGTCATTGCGTGCACCTCCCACGCCGACTCCGACCTTGCGCGCGAAGCTGATCTGCAACTGCTCTACCAAGTGCCACGAGAGGCGTGCCCATTGGATCTGGCGCCTACCGCCAGCACCACCGCGGCGTTGGCCCTCGGGGATGCACTAGCCATGGTGCTGCTGGAAGCTCGGGGACTCACCCGAGACGACTTCGCCAAGTACCATCCCGCCGGAAACCTCGGACGCATTCTGCTGCTACGAGTCTCCGACATTATGAGACAGGGCGAACGATTGCCCCGGGCCGTCGACACCGTCTCAACCCAAGAAGCGATCCTGCTCATGACCAAAGCGAAAAGCGGCAGCATCGCATTGGTAAATCATAAGTCGGGAAAACTCACCGGCATCCTCACCGATGGTGACTTCCGCCGCGGCGCGCTCACTGGAGCCGACTTTCTCCAAAAACCCGTAAGAACTTTTATGACAAAGGGACCGAAAACGATCCGGGAAGATGCTCTGGGAGTTGACGCCTTACGCCTGTTTCAAGCCCACAAAATCGATGACTTGATCGTGGTCGACAAAAGCGGCAAGCCCATCGGCTTGGTCGACGGACAAGACCTGCCTAAGTTTAAAATTGTTTAACTCGGGTTGCTCCGGGTGGGCAAATTTTGCCTTTTCACCCGCATTCCGCAATTTTGGATCCAAACACCACCGTTTTAGTCTCTAATCGTTTCGCTATGCCAACGCCCCCATTTTCCTACCAAGATCCCTTCCCCCTCGGAGAAGATACGACCGCATACCGCCTGCTATCCACCGAGGGGATCAGCACCGCCGAATTCGATGGGAAAACAGTCCTCAAAGTCGCGCCCGAAGCACTCACTTTTCTCACGACCAACGCGTTTCGAGACTGTTCGTTTACCCTCCGGACCAAACACCTCGAGCAAGTCGCCGCCATCCTCGCCGACGACGAAGCCTCCGACAACGATCGCTACGTCGCGACCACCCTGTTGAAAAACGCGGAAATCGCCGCCGAAGGCATTCTTCCCTTCTGCCAAGATACCGGAACCGCCATCGTGATGGGCAAGAAAGGACAACAGGTCTGGACCAGTAGTGACGACGCCGAAGCCATCTCTCGCGGAGTATACGACTGCTACACCAAAGAAAACCTCCGCTACTCGCAAAGTGCGCCGCTCTCGATGTTTGAAGAGAAAAACACCGGCACCAATCTCCCCGCCCAAATCGATCTCTACGCCACCACGGGTGATGAATACAAATTCCTCTTCGTCGCCAAAGGAGGGGGATCCGCGAACAAGACCTTCCTCTTTCAAGAGACCCGAGCATTGCTCAACCCCAAGAGTCTCGAAAAATTTGTGATGGATAAGATGCAACTCCTGGGGACGGCCGCCTGCCCCCCGTATCATCTTACTTTTGTGATCGGAGGAACCAGCGCCGAGACTTGCCTGAAGACCGTCAAGCTAGCCTCCACCAAATACTTGGATGCCTTGCCCACTTCGGGTGACGAACAGGGACGCGCTTTCCGCGATATCGAACTTGAGGGGAACGTCCTCAAACTCGCTCAAAGCACCGGCATCGGCGCTCAATTCGGTGGCAAATATTTCGCTCTCGATGTCCGAATCGTCCGCCTGCCCCGTCATGGCGCATCCTGTCCGGTCGGGCTTGGGGTTTCGTGCAGCGCGGACCGCAATATTAAGGCCAAGATCAACCGCGACGGCATCTGGCTGGAGCAGATGGAAAACAATCCTGGTCGTTTGATTCCTGAGTCCATGCGCACCATCAAGCAGGACCATATTGTTCGGATTGATCTCAA
>Ga0222633_1001833_pt1 | contig 10087 bp, 7 predicted proteins | sample AntAcemetageno48_FD_179816 | JGI IMG/M metagenome (GOLD analysis project Ga0222633, IMG submission 179816) | Saline water microbial communities from Ace Lake, Antarctica - #48 | ecosystem: Environmental > Aquatic > Non-marine Saline and Alkaline > Saline | place: Antarctica: Ace Lake | collected... | reverse complement strand
ATTCAGCGGTGTCACGATCTGATTTCGACTTCACTGGAAAACGGTGTTCTCCCCATTCTTGGAATCCGATCCTACATCGTTCGCCGCAGGGAGAAAAACGGGATGGAGCCAGTTTGGGAGGCTGGCCTATATCACAATGTTGTCGTGCATTCTGTCCTCCGACCGCCGTCATACACCGGATTTGAGATCACGGTCCTCGAACCCTACCGGGGCATCGCTACCAGCGCGTATCTCCATCGGGAAGGGAACCGGCAGGCGTTCCGGGCACTCAAGGGGCTCGAGAAAGAAGAGAACTGGCTCGATGGCGAACCATTTCTTCAGATCGTGGCACCCGACCTTCCTACAGTGAGGCCGCTTGACCTGAAATGGTCTGACCGCATCGTGATCGTGGCAACATTCCTGATTGGGGACTTTTGATTGCTTGATTCCGGGGCTCCTTTCCCGGAAACTCCTTCAATTCCCGGTGTTTAAAGACGGGATCGATTCGACATGCCGAGCAATGCCATTGTATTACCGAGTCCGGAAAAGGGGTGGACCCTCTTCGCTGACGGAAGTGCGTCAGCGCAGGGTGACTCTATGGCCGGGCTTGCGGGCAAACGTGCTGATGTCGTCGTCGGCCTTCCGGCAGCAGCAGTCTCGGCATTTGTCGTGACCCTTCCCGACACCGATGCCGAGCTCTATGAAAGCATGGTGTTCGCTCAGCTCGAGAAACGCGGCCTTGCTAACCGCAATGGAGCAACGCTTTACGATTTTGAGAAAATCGACAGCGGTCCCGAGGGAAACGCGTTTGTCGTCACGGTTGTTCCCTCACTCAATGACGATCTAGTTTTGCCCAACGCTGCTGGATATGCCACAGCTGCTGGATTGCGAAATCACGGAGAAAGCCCCTGCCTCGTCTATCGCGAACACGGGAGGCTCGTTCTTGCGGTCTTTATCGGTCATCATCCGGCACACTTGCAACTTCTGGGTTCCCCACAAATTGGCGCTGCAGCTGCTGGCGAAATCAACCTCGCTTTGTTAAGCCTTCGTGGAGAGCCCGCCTTTGCCGACCGGGAGATCGGGTTGTTGGAACTCGCGGTATCGGATGTTCCGGAGGCTGATCTTACCGGGTTTCAGAAATCGCTCACCATTCCGGCAACACATTCCGGTGATCCCGCTGCAGTTCGAAAATCTCACACGCGCGACCGGCTCCTACCGCAGGCTGTGATTCGTGCCCGGTCGCGTCACCGCAATTTTCGTCGCAATACCGTGATTGGTATTGCAGCACTGATTCTCTATCTCGTGATCGGTGCGTGGATTGTGACGAATGCAAAACAAACCCGCGAGCGGATCGAGTCGTTGGAAAGCCAGATCGAGATTGTGCAGCCTGACGTTGAGCGCATTCAGCTTGCCGGGCAGCGATGGAGCCAATTGGAGCCCGCTTTCGATCTTGCTTATTTTCCTGTCGTCCAATTGAGCCGACTCACTTCGGCGTTGCCCGGCAGCGGAGTGGTCGTGCGGGAGTTCCGGACGTCCGGTCGTGCGATCCGCGTGCGCGGTCAAGCGCGCGATGTTCAGCTGGCCAACCGCTTGCTGGAAGATTTGCAGGGGATGGACGCCTTTTCCGCTTATTCCTGGAGTATGCCGAACCCAAAGATGGAGAGCAACAACACCGCCACTTTTGAGATAGAAGGGAAATCGAAAAATGAGGCCGCTGAATAGTAGAGAAAAGTGGCTGCTCGGTTCGTGCGTCGCCGTGATTTTCCTCGTCGCGAATGGCTTCGTGGCAAGATCTGTCCTTTCCACACTGAATGGTGGAAAGTCGAAAATATCGACCTTGGAGAATGAGTTGGCCGATCAGGAGATGTGGCTCGAGGATGCGCCGAAGATGGAGGCCCGCGAACGTTGGCTCGATGGCACCATGCCGGTCCTTGGCGAATCCACACTCGGTAAATTGCAGGGGGACATGTTGCAGTCGCTACAGGACGACGTCTTCGACAGAAAGTTGAAGATCGAGAAGCAGAGTCTCCAGGATATCGTCAAAGAGGCTTTCTACACCGAAGTCGCCGTCCGTTTGACCATCCGTGGAGCTGAGACTGAAATTATCGACTGGTTGGCCGAATTGCAGAATCCAGAGAAATTTCAGGTGATCAAAGCGATGGAGTTGGAACTCGATCGGCGAGCTAAAGAGGACGAGCCGCAAGCTGTTTGCCAGATTACGATCGCCCGTTGGTTCCGGCCGGATTCGGGGCAGCCACTAACAAGTATAAAAAATGATGTCGATAGCGAGAAAGAGGACCTGCCCTCCGAAGCCTTGGCGAAGGAGGGGTAGAGCAATGACTAAACAGGGTTGGGTCATATTGTTAGCAGGGGTAGGTGTCGTTTCCGCGGCTCAGGCCGAGGAGGATTTTGGACTGCCTGAAGCTCCGGATGAGACTGACTTCAGCGCGTTACGCGACACGAGTCCGTTCAAGCGGGTGTTGAGTATTTCGGACACTTACGCATTGCGCGGGGTCGCATCGCTGGATGACATTCAGGTAGCCACTTTATACAATCGTGAGACGAAGAAGACTGTTGTGGTGACGCGCGACGACACGAACGAGGCAGGGATTCAGCTGGTTGAAGTGGTGCCGTCGAACGATCTGGCTGGAGTGGCTGCGAAAATATCATTCGCAGGTGAGGAGATCGAATTGAAATATGAAGATTCGCAGCTCTCACCCGAACCGAGGAGCAAAGGGAAAGGAGCGAGCGGAGGAAAAGGCGGAAAGGACAGCGAACGGAAAGGGCCATCGAAAGAAGACATCACACGCTACAAATCGATGTCCGAAGAGAGCCGAAACAAGCTTCGTCAGTATATCGGTCAGATCGTGAAGCAGTATCCCGATATGCCGCGCGAGGAGCGAGGCAATATGATTCGCGGCGCGATGACACGATTGGCTGACGGTCGCGATATCACGTTGGCTCCGAAGCCTGAGGGTGGCGCTGCACCGAAGGGTGGGGGAGACACGGGGCGTCGGTAAAGGAAGCGGTTCCTACTGTTTCATCAACCGCACCGCGCCGATATCCAACATCTCCGATTGGAATGTCTCTCCTGCAGCGAGGATGAGATTGTAGATTTTCCCAGCCTCCAATGTGACGGTGCCGGGAAGTTTGATCGTATCAAACTTATCGAGAGTGCCGGTAGGTTTAGAATCGGCGCGCAAGGTTTGACCCGCTAGATAGACAATGAATTCGCTGGATTTCTCGGAAAGGGAGGCTTGATCTACTTCAACTACGTAGGTGCCGGCTTCGGTAGGCTTGAAGGACCATGCGAACCATGTATCGGGGGATTCCCAGCGGGTGAGAGATTCGAGGGAGGAGTTGATCGCGGCTTTTCTGTTGCCAAGAACGCGTGCCCGATTCCCTTTGAGTGATTCTCCGGGCTTCAGCTCGGGAATGCTATCGAGCGACTTTTGCAAGGTGTCGGCGTAGGACTTCGCCGCCGTTCCGTGGGTGGGATTCTTTTCCCACTCGCGAAGGAGTGTGAGCCCTTCGGGAGAAGGCGTCGTCATCACGTCGCGCATTAACTTCTGGATATCGGTCGGGTTGTTTGCCAACTCGAAAGTCTTCTTCCAGAATGCGACTTTCTCTTCGTCAGTCTCCGGCCCGGGCAACATTGCGAGGCGCGCGTAGGCGCGCTCGGCGGCTGATTTGAGATTTCGATCGCTGGTTGTCGCGATGATTTTTTCCAAGTCCGGCGCGACGGATCGATCACTCCAGTTGAGGTAGGCGATCACCGCGTCCCGCTGATATTCGGGGTCGTCCTCTTTGCTGTAAATACTAGCCAGTCGAGTTTTCACCTCACTGCCACCGAGAACGCCGAGGATTCGGAAAAGGCTTTTCCGCTCGCTCCCGCTCGTTGTGGAGACTCGCGTGAGGGTGTCGGATACGACAGTGGATGAGTTGTCCACCCGGCGTAGAATCTCAAGGACAGTATCCTCGTAGACTTTTCGCACAGCGAGACTGGGGTCGCCTTTGAGAGCAGCGAGGATTTCACTGATGTTGTCGCTGCTACCAAGCTTTCCGACAGACTCCAGCAGGCTGATCCTTTGGTCGTCAGTAGCGGCTCCCTCGTAGGCCGCGAGGATAGCTGACACGGCTTTTGTATCCCCCCGGTCAGCCAGTATGTCGGCGAGACGGACTTTTAATCTACCGGACTCATTGCTCTGAAGGGCGGCAAGGATTTTTGAATCAATTACGGTTCCGTTGAGGCTCTTTAGAACTTTGACAGCGTCTTCTTTCAGCAACGCCGAGGTGTCGTCGTCGGCGAGGACTTCGAGTGCGATCTGGGCATCGGCAGCTGTTCCTTCAGGATTCTCAGCGGATGCGAGTGCGACGATCCGGTCGCTACGGGATTTGGCGTTTGCACCGGAGAGTGCCTTGAGTCCGATCAACACAAGGACGATCACTCCGATCACGCCCATGATGATGAACTTTGTCTTACCGTTACTCTCGCTAGCGCCTCCTTTGCGCTTATTCGGGCGACCGCCACCGATTGCGGTTGTGAGTCCGCGATTTCCAGTATGCAATACGCCGGTGCGCGTTCCAACGGGAGAGGAGCCAGTCACGATGAGCGCTGGCGGTGCAGCGGCCTGGCCGCCTGCGGTTACAATCGTTACTCGACCGGAAGATATTTCCGGGGTTTCTTCGACAGGCAGTGCCTTGGCGACAGCTACGGGAGACTCGGGGTTTTTCGGCCAATGCTTGAGGGCTTCGCGTGCGTCAGGTGGGCGATGTTCGATATCGCGATTGATCAGCCACATGACCCACTGTGCGATGGCGGGCGAAATGTCGGGGCGCACTTGTTCCAGCGGAATAACCTTGTGCTGGAGGTGCGCGTTCATCACCTGCGGCGCAGTTTCTCCGTTGAATGGATACTGTCCGGTCAGCGCGTTGTAGTAAACACAACCCATCTGATAGATATCAGTTCGGGCATCGAGTTCCCCGCGCTCGAATTGCTCGGGGGCCATGAAGAAAATCGAACCGAGAACCGACTCTTCCTGATCCATGGTCTGCACCGAGGGAGTCTTGCTGAATTTTGCGAGGCCGAAGTCGAGGATCTTGAGCTGGAATTTTCCCGAAGCCTGCCAGATCACCATGATGTTGGTCGGCTTGATGTCGCGGTGAATCACGTTGGCGGCCTGTGCAGCGATGAGCGCTTCCATCGTCTGGTAAACGACTTCGATGAAATCGTCCTGTGTCAGGACACCTCGCTCCACGGTCTCGTCCAGAGTCTCTCCCTTGAGCAGCTCCATGACGACGAAGCCGCCTTGCTCATCCTGACCGACATCAAAGACGGTGATGATGTTCGGGTGGTTGAGGCAGGAAAGAGTCTGTGCCTCTGCAATTAGCTTGCTGGCGGCATCGTCGACTTCCTCTTCCGTTGCCTGGTCCGTTGTGAGGACTCGCTTGATCGCGACCTCGCGCTGCAACTGCGTGTCGAGTGCATTGTAGACCGCGCCAAGTCCGCCTTTGCCAATTTGTTCGCGGATTTCGTAGCGGTTACTCATGTAGAGTGGAGGCGGCTCCAGTGCAGGGAAGGGGAGGTTGGCCCGTAGTAGGCCAAACTATAAAGGCCAAAAAAATGTTTTTCACGGATTAATCCACGTTATTTAGTCACATTTTGGGCGATACAGGTCAAGCGGTTTGCCATGCATTTTCCACCATTGCAGAGTGTTGGGTGAAAATGGTTGGCGGGTGAGGTTCTTCGCCCTAGCGTTCGCAACCCCATCATGACCCGAGACCGTCTTGCTGATACCCTTGAAGAAATCGCCCTGCTGCTTGAATTAAAGGGTGAGAATCCTTTCAAAATTCGCGCCTACCGCACGGGATCGGAAACCGTTCGCCTGTTCTCCGGCGACATCGTGAAGTTGGCTACAGACGGCGAATTGAAAGGGATTAAGGGCATTGGAGACGCCTTGCAGCAAAAGCTTCATGAACTCGCCTCTACCGGAAAGCTGGAATACTACGAGAATCTCCGCTCCGAATTCCCCGAAACCCTGTTTGATCTGTTCAAGATTCAAGGACTTGGCCCGAAGAAGATCAAGGCCCTCTACGATTCTCTCAACGTCGACTCGACGGCGAAGCTGAAAGAAGTGGCTGAATCCGGCGAAATGGCGGCTCTCTCTGGATTCGGAAAAAAGACAGCCGAGAAAATTCTTGAAGCGATTGCCTTCCGGGAGAGCAATGCGGATCGCTTCCGACTTGGTGATGTGGCCGAGCCGGTGCAGATGATTCTCGAATCGCTCCGCAGTCATCCCGACTGTCTGCGTGCTGAGGCGGCTGGTAGTTACCGCCGCGCTAAAGAGACCGTCCACGACATTGATTTCCTCGTCGCGACCAGCAAGCCGACCGCGATCATCGAGCACTTTACTGATCAGGAGTGGGTTGAGAAAATTATCGCTAAGGGAGATACCAAGGCGAGCGTCTATCTCGCCAAAGGACTTCAGTGTGACCTCCGGGCTGTGAGCAACGACGAGTTCGCCTGTGCTCTTGCCTATTTCACCGGCAGCAAAGAGCACAACGTTGCCATGCGTGGTCGGGCCCTTGCCCGGGGCTACACCCTCAACGAATACCGTCTTGCGCCGAAGGAAGGTAGCGATAAAGGCGCGCCGCCCATCTTTGAAAATGAGGCACAGCTTTACAGTTTTCTCGGACTGGAGTTCGTCCCGCCCGAGATGCGCGAAAACACCGGCGAAATTGAGGCTGCGGAGGAAGGCGATTTACCGGATCTCATCGAGTTGGAAAATCTCCGAGGCACGTTTCACAACCACACGAATGCGAGCGACGGGCGCAACACTCTCGAAGAGATGGCCGACGCTGCCATCGATCTCGGGATGCAATACCTGGGCATTGCAGATCATTCGAAAAGCTCTTTCCAGGCGAATGGGCTCGATGCAACGCGAGTCCGCGATCAAATTGTGGCGATCGCAGAATTGAATGCTCGCTATCAAGAAGAAGGCAGCCGGTTCCGCATCTTTGCCGGTAACGAAGTCGACATTCTCAAAGACGGTAGCCTCGACTTCGACGACGAACTTCTTGCCGAACTCGACTATACCGTTGTCAGCGTTCACAACGCCATGACTCTCCCCGAGGCGCAGATGACCGAGCGCATCATCAAGGCAGTTTCCAACAAGCATGTCACGATGCTCGGGCACGTCACCGGTCGCCTTCTCCTGCAGCGCGAACCCTATGCCGTCGATGTTCCGGCGGTGATCGAGGCGTGTGCTGAGACCGGTACCATCATCGAGCTCAACTGCAATCCGTGGCGACTCGATATGGATTGGCGATGGTGGAAACTGGCGAAAGAGAAAGGCGTCAAATGCTCGATCAATCCCGACGCCCATGGAACCGCCCAGCTTGAGTACCTCTGGTTCGGCGCCAAACTTGCCCGTAAGGGATGGCTTACCCGCGACGACGTAGTGAACACGATGGATCTTGATGCCATCGAAGAATTCCTCGGCCTGGACCCAATCAACTAAATACTTGCCTCATGGACTACTATATTCTCCCGTCTGCTACTGACGGACCGCGCCAACTTTCTCTCAAATCCGGTCCCGATCCTACTCCCGGTGTCGGCGAAGTTCTCGTCCATATCGAAGCGTGCTCTCTCAACTACCGCGACCTTCTCGTCCAGTCAGGAAAATCCGGATCAGGCGGCGACGAACCTGTCGTCCCACTTTCTGACGGAGCCGGCATTATCGCTGCCGTAGGTGACGGTGTCGAAGCCTGGAAAATTGGCGATCGCGTAGCCCTCACCTTTTTCCGCGATTGGGAGGAGGGCCGTTTCGAAATGCGCTACCACAAAGCGGCCCGCGGGGGCTCCTGCGACGGTGTTCTTTCTCAGCTGGTTGTCGCTCCGGCCCATAGCCTCGTCGCTGTGCCCGGCCACCTCACCACCACTGAGGCTGCCGCTTTGCCATGCGCTGCTGTTACTGCGTGGCATTCCCTCATGGAGCGCAGTAGACCTTTGGAAAAAGGCCACACGGTTCTCTGTTTAGGCACGGGAGGAGTCTCCATTTTCGCCCTCCAGATTGCGAAAGCCGCCGGTGCCCGTGTTATCGTAACAAGCAGCTCTGATGATAAATTAGCTACCGCCCGCGAACTCGGTGCCGACGATACGATCAACTATCGTAGCACTCCTGAGTGGGACAGAACCGTCTACGGTCTCACCGGAAAACTTGGCGTCGATCACGTCATCGAAGTCGGAGGTCCCGGCACCATAGAGAAATCAATGAATTCGGTCGCTGCGGGAGGTTCCATTGCTCTCATCGGCGTCCTCACCGGATTTGCTCCGCCACAAACCAGTCTTTTTCCGCTCGTCACCCGCAACGTAGATCTCTCAGGCATTTACGTCGGTAACCGTTCCATGTTCGAGCGGATGAATTCGTTTCTGGAGAAGCACCATATCCATCCTGTGATCGACAGGACGTTTTCGTTCGATGCTGCACCGGAAGCGTACACCTTTTTAGAGCAGGGCTCCCACTTGGGAAAAGTCTTGGTGAAAGTATAGAGCGATCCTTTTAAAATCGGGGGACCAATCCACTTCCCGGTCCACCGCTACTCACGAAACCTTGTCACCATCGAGGCGTGGTCCTTGTTGCTTGCACCGCTGAGTCGGAAGATGACGATGTTTTCGCGCTCGCCATTGCGCAGTGCCCCCGCCCAGAAGCGGTTCGTCTTTAACTGGTAAGACAAACGTTCCGATCCACCCGGTGCGACTTTGGTATCGTAGGATGAGCGCTTCAGATCGCCGGAGATGTTGTTTCGGCCGTTGGTGGTGTGCGCGAACGCCTGTATTTTCATCCCCGTGAATTTGTCACCAGAAGTCTTGAACTTAAAATCTCCCCGGGTGCCTCCGTCATTCGTGATCAGCAGAGATGCCTTCGATGTGTTTGCGATGAAAATTGTGCCTGAATGATTCAGCGTCTGCTTTTTCGAGGGAGTTTTCTGGTTGTAAATATTGTCTCCCTTCAGACGATTGAACCCCTTCCCGATGAGAAGGTCCGGGCGGGCGCGAGTCGCCGGGGTGTTGGTTGTAGAGGGGGCTGGCGGGGCGAACACGAAAGTAAACCCATCAGTCGACGGAAAGGACCTACCGTGGACCGAAGCGAAGGTGGAGTAGGGGAGTGGAATCGTACCATTTCCATCTTCAACGGACATGACGGCTCCTCCTGCCATGATATCAATAAAGTCATCATCTTTCCCTACGAGAAATGCGATTCTTCTCCCGAGTGGTCGCGTAATAACCATTGTGTCTTCGATTTTTGACGTCTTATCCTCTACCGCCTCTGGACTATCTTCGGAGATAAGGAAGTCAGGGAAAATGAACGTTTGCGGTGATCCGCCGCTTACGTCGCCTTCCCAGGCAAAGGAAATAGGATCTGAAAGCGGGATCGGCCCCATGGTCTCTGTAAGCGCAGTGAGAGCCTCGGGAATTGGATCCGTCAGGTCGTTACCGGACAATAACTTGTCGTTATCCTTAAGGGTCATCGTGTAGCGAAAGTCATCAGCGAATCCAAGCGCCCCGGAAAGGCTATCCGAATCATCATTGGTGTTTCCTGTGCCGCTTGCTGTCACAGCGGTATTGCCTGCACCATCGTCGCTGAACACAATTTGGACCCCGCCATCTCCGGGTCCGACGCCACCCGCAAAGAGGTGTGTGCTGGCTGATGCGAGAAACAGGGCGGAGACCGCGAACTGAAAAGCGGATTTCGTTGAGAGCTTGGATAGTTTCATTATTTTTCTCGGGAAGAGGTGGTCAGAATTCACCCTCCGTCGTAATTGAAAAAGCGGCGAGAAGCAAGCTGAGACTTGTGGCGGCAACCACAACGGTTTTCGCTGCCACCCGGTTCAGCAAAGGCTCCGGAACTGCTTTTTTAACTTCTTCAGTTTTTTCTTCAGTTTTTTCGTTGCGGAAACATTTCCAGCTCCATTTACTTTTTTGATCTTCTTTTTGGTTACTGCTCAGGTCAAAAAAGCGAAAATAGAACTTGTACTATGGAAATTATAGTATCAGGTAAGCGTTGTGAACCAACCCCGTCCAACGCGTGAGCAGTTAATCGAATTG
>Ga0222633_1001832_pt1 | contig 10087 bp, 8 predicted proteins | sample AntAcemetageno48_FD_179816 | JGI IMG/M metagenome (GOLD analysis project Ga0222633, IMG submission 179816) | Saline water microbial communities from Ace Lake, Antarctica - #48 | ecosystem: Environmental > Aquatic > Non-marine Saline and Alkaline > Saline | place: Antarctica: Ace Lake | collected... | reverse complement strand
GTGTTGGGGGGGGGGGGGGGGGGGGGGTCAGTCCGCGGTGGTCGGGGTGTTCTCTTCGCGCGAAGCCGCCTGCAGTTCCGCTTCCGCGTCTCGCGAGGGTCACGAAAGGAAAGATTGATGGTCGTCACAGACGCATCAAAAAAGAATCGTCCACGCGCGTGGGAACCCTACGTTTGCCAAGGTGTGCTCGGTGTCGTCCTCGTGGTCGCTGCCGTAGTCCGACATCGCGAGTTCGCGGTGTTTTTCGGTGGGGGCGAAAGGTGTCTCGATCAGCCGGCGGTGAACGGCGGCGAGAGATCTGTCCCTCCAAGGGGCGCCCGCAGTTTTTGCACCATCGTCAGCTCGCCGCGTGGAAACGGAGAGGGTCGAAAAGGGGCGAAATAGAAGCGGTCCTGGCACATGCACTCGGGCACGCAGTCTACGTTTTTTCCGCGCTCGGCCGGCGGCGCGCTTTTGACCCAGAAGACTCGTCGCAATCGATTTCGACGTTCCCGAGGAGCTGTTTTCGTCGCCTCCGAAATAAACGCTCCCGCGTGTCTCCGAGGCACACACCTCCCCGCGCATCGCCCCTTCACGCGTTTGTTTGACCACATCGGCAACCATGCCGCGTGATATGACCGGTACGTGTCGATTCGCCCTGTGCAACGTGTTACACGTCTTTCTCTCCTCCACGTCCCGCGTCCGCGGTCCCGTCGACGCCCCGATGCCACGGACGGTCCGGTCGCTTTGTTTCGGACTTTGGGGCAGGCGCTGGTTCGCCTCCCGAGGTCGCTACGTGCCATGATGCGCCCAATCGGTGGTCGTGTTCCCGTCGCCGTGATCCCGTCGTGTCACGCACGTGCGTATGGTCACGCTCGTTACGCGAAAACAACACAAAACATCCCCAAGCCCTGACCGGAGCCCTCCACCTCCATCGTCGTTCCCACGATCCTTCCTCTTTTTCGACGGTCCACCTTCCGTTTCGTGTCGGTTTTGATTATTTTCCCGTCATTCATCCATCCCCCCAGGCACCGGTCGGTACCCCCCCCAGCCGAAGTTCGAGCCCTTCGCGTTTTACTCATGTTTCCGCCTCGGGGACCCGGAACAGGCCAAGATCGTGATGGCGACGGACCCGTATTTTTGGACCCAGGACAACGGCGCGGGTGGGCCGATTCACTTCGCCACGACGTACAAGCAAATCGGTGCGTTTCTTTTTTTCCCGCGTGAACGTTTACGGCACTGGATGTAGTACTGCTGTTTGTAGTACTGCTGTTTGTAGTACTGATGTGTGTAGTCTATTACTGACTGTTACCCATACCCTTTTTTATTCACCACCAGACATGCTGCACCACATCGTGCGCAACTGCCCGTGCGCGGTGAACCAAAAAGACACCAGGGGGTTCACCCCCCTGCACCGGGCCGCGTACTTGGCGCAGTACGACGGGTACCTCGAGCTGTATGAGTACTTACTCAGCGAAGGCGCGGATCCGAGTTTGCTAAGCGAGGACTACGACCCGTACTTGAACCCGGGGAAGAAAACGCCCGTTGAGGTGGCGATTAAAGACGGCCCGACGCGAGACGCCTTGCTCGCGCTGAACGAGAAGTACTCCCTGACCACGAAAACGCCGGTGCCGCACGCGGACATCGGGGACTGGTGGGCGCTGTACGACTACGGTCCGGAGGCGGTGTACGCGTGGCCGGCGGACCACAAACCGAACTACCCGGAACGCCGCAGGAACGAAAAAGGTGCGTGTTGCATTTCCCAAATCCCGCCGACTGTTTTGACGGTTGTCCAGAGTAATTACTCATACACATTACGAAATACTGACACTTTTCTGGCAAAACTCCAAAGCGCACATCGAGAAACGCGAGTGGAAGCTGAAACGCAAAGCGGCGCGGGACGGCGCGATCGCGGAGGAGGTTGCGAAACGGGAAAAAAACGAAACGCCGACTTCGCAGATGGCGGGGTTGACCGTGTCAGATGGTGCTTCTGTGGGTCAACCTGCCTCTCAATCCGCGACGGGTGGTACCGACGTCTCCGCGACGGATACCCCAAACGTCTCGTCCTCCAAAATCGCGTTTCTCTTCCCCGGCCAGGGTTCGCAAGCGGTGGGAATGCTGAAAAGCGTTTCGTCCTTACCCGCGGTCAAGGAGATGTGCGACAAAGCAGCTGAGATTCTCGGGTACGACTTGCTCGATTTGTGCGTCAACGGCCCAAAAGAAAAACTGGACGACACCGTTTTCGCGCAGCCCGCGCTGTTTCTGTCAGGGCTCGCGGCGGTTGAGAAACTGCGCGTGGACGACCCGGCCGCGATTGCGAACTGCGCTCAATGCGCCGGCTTGAGTTTGGGCGAGTACACCGCGCTTGTTTTCGCGGGCGCGATGTCGTTCGAGGACGGTTTGAGGGTGGTGAAAGCGCGAGCGGAAGCCATGAAAGCCGCCGCCGCGGTCGGGGAGCACGTACGTGCTGAGCCTTTCCCAAATCCAGGCACACTGTTTAGTGTCCCTCTGTGACTGTTTGAGTGTACTACTGGTAACATTTAGCAGTACTGGCAACTCTTACAAATACAGCACAAGTAGACTGTGTGCCCATACAGTACACTCAAGACTGACCCTTTTCGTTCACACTCACAGGGGATGCTTTCCGTGGTGGGTCTGGACGACGCGGCGCTTGAAAAGTGCGTCGCGTCGTCGAAAACCAAACCGGGGCAGGTTTGCGAAATCGCAAACTACCTGTTTCCCACCGGCAGGGTGGTGAGCGGTGATTTGGAGTGCTTAGCAACAGTCACGACTCTGGCGAACAAAGCCGGTGCTTTGAAAACCTCTATGCTTCAAGTCTCCGGTGCGTTCCACACCGACCGCATGGCCAGCGCGGCGCTGGCGCTAACGCAAGCGCTCGCGGATGCGAAAATCACCGCCCCCCGAATTCCCGTGTACAGTAACGTAACCGGCGCGCTCATCGCGCCGACCGACTCGATCCCGGAACTGCTCGCCAAGCAGCTCGTGTCCCCGGTGAGGTGGGAAGACACCTTACGGGCGTTACTCGCAGACGGCAAGGACCAGCTATACGAACTAGGCCCGAAAACGCAAATCAAATCAATGACGAAGCGGGTCTCGCAAGACGCCTGGAAAAAGATGGTCAACGTGGACGTGTCGGTTTAAATTTTGAAGAAAAGCGAAGCGACGCGAGAACGTTTGCCACTACCGCGGCTATCTGCCACTGCAGCTCGCCGCTGTCGTTCGAGGAGGTGTGCCCGAGATGACATTTTGTACATAGTCGATACGGTGATACTTTTTAAAAACGTATTCTACCACCACGTCTCTTCCTTCGTTTACGGTCTCTGTTCGACGTTCGTCACGGGCTCTCACAGGCAGTATTGGTCCATTTCCCGCTCCATTCGCTGTTCCGCCTGTTTCCGACCATTCTCAATCTCTTCAATGTATTCCTCGTCGCTGCAACCTGAGTAGCAATCGTCAGAACAGAATCCGAGCATGATGTGGTCTTTGGTCATGCATTTGCGGCAGTAGATTTCATTAATTTCGTACCCCTGGCTGCAAGAGTCATCGAAAATAAAGTCGGCACAACTCTTGCACGCAAGTTTTGCTTTGCACGTGCAGAGTTTGAAATGCTCACCAGTCGCTTTGTGTGCTTGGACGCACGACGGACACGCGTAGAAGTATTCAAAAGGGAACTTTTCCGCCGAGAAACACTGTCCGCAACTTTGCATTCCCGGTGGAATGTGGTCCGAGCACCAGATCTTTTTGCAGATGGAGCATGAGGATGAAGGCCCTCGATCCGCTTCGTAACCGATTCTGCAATGGTCTCGACTACAAAGGTTCTTTCCGCATCCCTGTTCCGCGCATTTTTCAAGGCCCTTGAGCCACGTGTCCGGGGCGTGTCCGAGGGCATACCGAGTGCCGCACTCGCTACTGATGGTCCTGTCATCGATGTATTTGGAGGGGTAGGGACACCCTTGGCGCCTGCACAACGGCGACAACTCACATATATCGCAATAGTCACCTGATTCGTAATCAGGTGCGCACAGCATCGTGCCGCCGTCCCGGTGGTCCTCGCACAACGTGTCGCCACAAGCGGAGCACACAAACGGGTCACACTCATAATCAGCGGCTAGGTCGAACTGACATATCCCCTCGCACGCGACGCAGGGCGTTATGTTAAAACGCTCGGGGGATACATCGTTTGCGTCGTATCGGAGAGATTCGGTGAGGCGCTCGAGCTGTTTGCGGGTGATCCCCTCTTCGGTGCCGTCAAAATTGGTCGGCGTGTTGATGATCAGAAACTTCTCGAGGCGCTTTGCCTTTGGACGGGGAAGGACGAAACTTTCGACAAACTCGACGAGTTCCGGAGCAGAAATCTCTATATCTTCCAAGGTGAGAGACACGAGGTTCTGAAAAAACACAGAACTCGTGAGATTCCTGTCCACGAGAAGCGTCTTGAGAAAATCATCACTCCAATCGATGGCGCCGTGCAGTTCCAGAGTCTTCACGCCGTTCCCCGCGTACTCGACGAGTTGACGCAGGCGATTCTGACCGTCAAAAGCCTTCGAATCCTCCTTTAAAAGCCTCTTCGCGAGGTCCTTGTCGATGATGAGCGTCTCCCACGTCCGCGGATCATGAAGGGCGCTTCGGAAGTCTTTTGAGACGGATGCGAGACGGAATCGGTCTGAGACCTCGGGCAAGTACCCCATGATCGTCACCAGGACGTCCGGTGGGAGATCTGAGATCTCCTTCGGTTTTTCGTGGGACGCGCCGGCGACGTCGGGGGAAGGGCACACGGCGTTTAGGTCGGGGACGTGGTGCGCTTCGGTCGTGGCGGTGGTGATACCACCGTTCGCACGAGTATCAGTGCTGGGCGTCACGTCGGAGCTCATACTCGTGCGGGGTACTAGTGCGGCGTGGCGTGCACGTCGTTGTCTTCGGGTCATCGGGTGTCTTCGGGTCTTCCCAGAAAACGAGCGTTACGATTTTTGACACGCGTGGGAACTGAAGAAAATAACGATTGTTTTGACATCGCCGCTTCGCTGTCTATTGCGCCGGTCTCCTCGAAACAGCAGCACGAAATCGATTCGTGGTCGAAACGCCGTACTGCGTGCAACCCGACCCGGCTTCTTCGTTTTTGTGGTCCATATCCTGACTACTCTTCTAATTCCGACTGCTACTCTAACGCTCCGGCGCATCGGCGCTTTTCTTTCCGTCTCTTTTCGTTCACACCTCGTCCACGGCGTACTTCACCACCCTGACGTCCGAGCACTGGTACAGCTCGTCCAGGTCGTCTTCCGCGATGTCCGTACCTGTTATCGTGATGCCCGATACCGTCCCCGTTGTGGTGTCGTCGTGTGTAACACCCTTCCCCGATACCGTTCCTTTCGTGGTGTCGGCGTGGGTAACACCCTTCCCCGCGGTTTTGCAGCATTTCTCGAACGCGGCCTCGGCTTGGCGGTTTCTGCCGTAGGACATCAGGACTGGAAACCCTGCGGCTCGGGCTGTCTTTTGAATCTCGCCGGTGGGCGAATTGGCCCACCGCCCGACCAACGAAACAAGCGTCTGCACCAACACCTCCGCGCTCTCCACTACGTACATGCAGTCAGTCGCGACCACGAGGTCGAAGGTTTCGTGGTTTAAGTCGGATGACGCGCTATTTCCCCAACTCAACGCGCGCACGTCCCAGGAATCGCCCTCGCCGGGAAGCAGGGACGCGTCGGTTTGATTTTGATTTTTGTTACCGGGAGCGGCGTCACCGTGGTCGTCGCCGCGAACGGTACCCTTGCTAGGAGGCGCGTTGTGACCCAGGTTCTCCCTTAGCAAAGGCAGGTTGGGCGCCAAGTCCGTCGCCACGACTCGTGACGCCCCCGCGTGAAGCAGCGCCGTTGCCACCAACCCGCACCCCGCGCCTAGCTCGCACACGCGCAACCCCCGGAACCGTTCTTGGTGTTTCTCGATGTACTGAGATAAATAAAAGAAAGTGTCAGTATTGTATGGGCACACAATCTTGGGATTTGGGAAATACAAGACGTACCTTCGCCAAAACGATGGCGCTGTCCCACACCGTGGACGCGAACCCGCCCGCGGCGCCGTTGTTGGATTTGTCGTCGAACCGCGTTTGCCGAAAGCTTAATGTGACGTTCTTGACGCTTTTGTCGCCATCCTCCGCGTCGAAGCCCATCGGAACCGTGCTCCCGCTCCGCACTTCCATCGGGTGCAAGTACGGCTCGTCGAACCGCTCAGTGTCGCTCTTCGCCTCGCGCTTCCACGCCCAGCGCCGAATGAACAAACAAGCGCCCGAACCGGTGAACACCTTCCGGGGGCGTTTCTTGTTTGGGACAGGATCTTGGTCTGGGTTTTGGTCGCCTTCGCTGTCGACGATGGATTCTTTCGTCTCCTTGCGTGTCGCCGATTCGTCGCGCCGACCGCGTTTCTGTTTCTGTTTGTTTTTCTGTCCCTTCTCCGCTTCGTCCGTTTCTTTCTCAACTTCACCAACCACAAGCAGCTCGTCATCCGACCCGCCCCAGCCATCAGCGTCGACCACAGGGGAGATACCAGTCGTTGCTGCCGTTGCTGTTGTTCCATCCGCATCCAGATTATCCTCATCGCTATCCTCGGGAAGCTCGATTTCGTTGGCGTCCAGACCGGCCGCCGCCGCGGTCGCCGCCGCCAAAACCGCCTCGCCCCCCGCCCGGGCTCTGAGATAAATGAAAGAAAGTGTCAGTCTTGTTTGGCAAACAGGGAGGCGGGATTTGGGAAAGCCTGACATACATACCTGCGCATCACGCCGAGGTCCGACATAGGCGCTTCCTTGCCATGCTTGGCCCACGGTTGTTTTTCCACGAACGCATCCACGAAATCACCCTCCGCCAGCTTTTGCAAATACAAACGCAGGGAACCGCCCGGACCTAACAGGTTGTCGCGTTCGCGTTCGCTTTCGTTTTCGTTTTCGTGGAGAGAAACGCCCGCAGCTGGCGACGGCGCGTCTTTTTCCGGTTTCGTCGCATTCGCGCCTTTCGTATTTTCACCGTCATCGCCGCCAAAACCCACGAGCTTGTACTCCTCCGGGTGAATCGCGCTGTTCGGCGGGTTCATCACGGCTTTGTACGGCGAGTCGTCTATTAACAGCGTGTTCCTCGGGCCGAACCGTGCGTACGACGGCGCGCGCCACAGCTCGTTCAGATCTTTCAGAAGGATTGGTTTCGAATTCGGCGCGCTCGTTTCCATGGCGCCGACGTGCGTGCACCTGTCCTGTCCCCACACGAACGCCAGCTTATCCCGGTGCTTGCCCCAGATGTGGTTCACGAGTAATTTCGCGTTGTGCGTCTGCGCGGACGACCACACCCCCACCGTGAAGTGATCGCTCAGCCAATTCACGAACTCGACCATGTGGGGGCGGTTGTAGATGAAAAACTTGCCGAACTTCGCATCGGGGGCGCGTTTCGTGCCATCCGCCTCAGCGAAAGCCGCCATCCGCCGGTCCACAAGAAGGCCGTTCAAATCCAACACCAGCAAGTGCTTGTGTTTGCGCGTGCCTTTGTGTTTGCGGTCCTTGCGTCCTAGGTCGGAGGGGTCGTGAGTGTCCTCATCACCAGGGACCGCAACCGCGGCCGCCGCCGATGTTGACGCATCGTTCGGCGAAGGCTCTTTGGGTGGGAGTTTTGGTATCTTGAACCCGCCGCGCTTTGGTTGCGCCAGTGGCGGGGCGGGAGGTGCGTCGCCGGATGGGGCGTTGGCCTCGCCGGTCGCGTATTCCGGCATCGCGCGTGAGCGAGCCGAGTGAGCGAAGGACCACGATCGGCCAAGTGAAAAAGCATTTTGGAAAAGTGCCGTCCGAACGTCCTGTCCTGTCCGGCAGGGCGAGGGGGGAGGCATGGGTAAATGTGGGGCTAAATGGGGTATATCACGTGTAAACTGACGTCATTATCCTTCCTTTCGGCAAGGCACCCACATCTATGGTTCGCTGCTCGTCGTTTGACAGGCAGCCGATTCAAACCGAAAATGACCGACAATATATCGTCGATTTCTACACCCCCAAGCTTCACGATGCGTAAAGCCTGTGGACGCGTAGCGCAGTGGATTAGCGCGTCAGACTTCGGATCTGAAGGTCGTGGGTTCGACCCCCACCGTGTTCAATTTTGCTTCCATAGGTCAAGCAGCGCCCGGGACGCTTTAGGGTGCCTCCGCCGGTGCCTCCGGCGGTGTCTCCGAAGAATGTGCTGCTCATCTCTTTTTTTTGGTGATGCTAATCACTTTTTTACTTTCCCAGTTTGAAAAAAATGGAAGTTCAAACCGTTCCCAAACTCCGTCAAACCGTCAAACCGTTCCCGTGGTTTCAATTTCGTATCAGTCAGCCATTCATTGCGTCGGCTAATTCGCTAATCGGCGGTTCGATTCCGCTCAGCCCCAATTTCCTACTACCTAGACGCTGTGTGTGGTCCGTATCATAAAGTGTTGTGGCAGTCACCTCGGAGTAACGCCAAAAACTCGGAAGCCTCGAGAACGACGCGCACAACGACGCGCACAACGACGCGCACGCGACTCCCTTCACATGGCATACGACGCAGCGCACACCGACATGACCGCCACGAGCGGTGATATGACGGCCATCACAACTCCCGCGAGCCTTGCCGACCCACAAGCCGCGATCCCCGACCTTCCCGACCACCTCGTCGTCACGCACGTTCTCAGATCTGAGAATTTCGACGACCCCGCCGATCTCGCACGGCTCCGCGTGGTGAGTCGTGGGATGCGCGACGCGGTGGCGGCGACGGGGCTTGCGTTTGAGGAGCTTGATGAGGATGAAGCCGTAGAGCTCGGATGTGTAAGCGCGCTGCAGCGCATGCAACGGGGAGGGCGCCTGTCGCGTCGAGAACTCCTTTGTGCGGCAGCGGCGAGGAGCGGACAGCTCGAAGAGTTGAAGGTGTTGCGCGCGGACGGCTGCCCGTGGGACTGGCAGACGTGTCGTGCGGCGGCGAAGGGCGGGCACCTCGAGGTGCTCCAGTGGTTGCGCGCGAACGACTGCCCGTGGGACGAGGATATGTGCGAGGGAGCGGCTGAGGGCGGGCACCTCGAGGTGCTGCAGTGGGCGCACGCGAACGGCTGTCCGTGGTCCGAGGATACGTGCGCAAACGCGGCGGCCGGCGGGCACCTCGAGGTGCTGCAGTGGGCGCACGCGAACGGCTGTCCGTGGTCCGAGGAGGAGCTGTACATGGCCGCTAAAAAGGGCCACGAGATGATTGTGCGTTTTCTGATCGAAGCGCAAGCGGACGTCGACAAGGCGTTGGACACGAATACAGGCGATTACGGATGGACGCCGCTGTACGTTGCAGCTCATGAGGGACACGAGGCGGTAGTGCGTTTGCTGATCGAAGTGGGCGCGGACGTCAACAAGACGAATCGTGACGGGGAGACGCCGTTGTTCATACCCATTCAGAGTGGTCGATATACGCTGGTGCAGCCTCTTATCAAGGCGGGCGCGGATGTCGACATAAGCGATGGTCGCGGCTCGACGCCTCTGTCCTTGGCAGTTTCAGATGAAAACGAGACGGTAGTGCGGGCGCTGATCGAGAAGAGCCACAACCTCGACGCTTTGTTGGAGGACGATAAAACGGTCCTGTATATTGTCGCTGACATTGGCAACGAGAGGCTGGTGCGGGCGCTGATCGAGGCGGGCGCGGACGTCAACAACGAGGCGAGGGAGAACTGGTATGACGGCGCAACGATGCTGCACGTTGCCGCTGAAAACGGTGACGAGGCGATGGTGCGGGCGCTGATCGAGTTGGGCGCGGACATTAACAAGGCGGGGTATAACGACGGAACGCCACTGTACAAGGTCGCGAGCATCGTGTTTCAATGCCAGGACAAGGAGTCACCGTACGTCGCCGCTGACAAGGGTTACGAGGCGGTGGTGCGGGTGCTGATCGAGCTGGGTGCGGACGTCAACGAGGCGGCCTATGGCGAGACGCCACTGTCCATGGCCGCTCGATTTGGCCACGAGGAGTTTGTGCGGGCACTGATCGAGGCGGACGCGGACGTCAACAAGGCAAAGGATGACGGCACGACGTCGCTTTACGAGCCCGCTATGAGGGGCCACGAAGCGGTA
>Ga0222633_1001831_pt1 | contig 10090 bp, 12 predicted proteins | sample AntAcemetageno48_FD_179816 | JGI IMG/M metagenome (GOLD analysis project Ga0222633, IMG submission 179816) | Saline water microbial communities from Ace Lake, Antarctica - #48 | ecosystem: Environmental > Aquatic > Non-marine Saline and Alkaline > Saline | place: Antarctica: Ace Lake | collected... | reverse complement strand
AGATTGGGCGGATTGAGGGCTCTTGGGTTGACCGTTCAAGAGGCGAGATGGCCGTTCGTCCTCGGTGAGTTGTAAAACTCCATCGATCGAATTTCGGTCATCCATAAACCTGGACAATGCAGGAGAGGTGGTGGTGCGGATGCCGCCGCCGATGGTGGAAACAAAGCGATCGGCGAAGGGGTGGATTTGGATTTTGGGCATGGGTTTAGGTGGTGCGATGGGGGGATATTTCGGCGCGAGTTCGGCGGCGGGGTGGCGGATGCCAATGGAAGGTTAGGGGCCGAAGGTCGGAGGGTTGGTGAGTTTGCCACTATTGTGGCTGGTGGTGGTGGGTTGGCATGAGCTGGGGCATCTAGTCGGAGGTTGGGTCAAGGGGGATAGATAATTCATCATGTGGGCGGTGGGACCGATCAAAGTGTGGCGGACGCCGAAGGGGGTTAAATGGGGGCTGAACCGGAGCTTGAACCTGGGAGGAGGTCTCGCGGCGTGCTGGCCGACTGACCCCGCGAAGATGAGACCGCGCCGCACCGCGGTGATGATGGTGGGCGGTCCTATTTTTAGTCTCACCCTCGCGGTCATTTGCGGGTGGGGCATGGTGGGTCATTTTGATGGCGCGGCTAAAGGTGGGGGAATCGCGACAGTCCTTTATAATTTGTACGCTTTTATGGCGCTCCTGACGGGGTTTATTTTTGCGGTGACGGCGGCTCCGTTTACGGCCGGCGGGTTTAAGTCGGATGGCAAGCGGGCATGGGAGTTATTGCGGGGTGACGGGAAGTCGGAGCAAGAAGGTGCCATGTGACTGCTTGCTTCGGCGGGAATGGCGGGGATGCGCCCGGCGGATTACGATGATGAGTTGGTGACGCGCGTGCTCGGTTTGGGTGACGGGTCGATGTTTGATCTCTACGGGCGCTTGACCGTTTTCTATCATGCGGCGGATCGAGGCAATTGGGTCTGGGCCCAGCGATTGTTGGACGAAGTGGTTCGGGGTGAAGCCGCCCTGGTGCCGATGTCGCGAGATGTGTGGCGGTGCGAGTAGGTGTGGTTGTTGGCGACTCAAACCGATGGAGTTGCGGAGGCGCGGTGGGGCTCGATTCGGCGGGGTCGTTGGATTTTGATCCGGCGACTCGGTTGCGGGCGGAGGCGGCGGTTTTGCTGGCGGAGGGAAGAATTGATGACGTGAAGGCCAAAATCACCGCGGGGCTACATGCCTTGGAGCATAAAAGTATGAGCCCGGGGCGAAACGTTTGTGCGGAAGACGCCTTCCAAAAGCTGAAAGACCGGCCGGGATGATGATCCTGCTAGGGGAGAAGATTCACAGGGGGGGGGGCTTGACCCTCACGGGCAGGGGCTTGAGACAAGAGGGTGTTGAACTTCTCGATTAAACGTATCCGACTTAAGCGAGACTCGCAGAAGCGAAAGACCGTGGATATGGGCGATGAGTTGGCGCGAAAGGGCCGATGGGTTGCCCTGATCAATCAAGAGACGGGGCAAGGCAGGCGCGTGAGGCTTTATGTGAAGATAAAGCCACTTTTGGGGTGTTTAACCGGGCTATTGGTCACGAGTTATTTGGCGTCAGCGTTAGCGCTCTTTGTTTGGCTCGACCGAAATCCGTTTAATAAAGTGGGCTACCTTGATGTGGCCATGCCGTGGCGTTGGTCGACTTTGAATATGTTGCGAGGTGAGGGCTTTAGCGAACAAGGCGCGGTAGAACTGGAGAACGGCGAGGTTGCGCGGGGGTTGTTTTATCTGCGGCGGGGCCTGAGTTTGAAGCCCGATAATGAACCGACGCGGCTGGCGTTGGCGGGGTATTACGCAAGAGCAAACTATTATCCGGGAGTAGAACGCACGGTGCGGCCGCAATTGAAGTTTGGATACTCGCGTCCGTTGTTGGAACTATTATTTCCGCAAGCGGCTCGCGCAGATGATGCCGACACGATTCTAGAAGTGATCGATGCGATGCAGCCTTTCGTGGCGAATGACGCGGAGGCACAAGAGTGGCTGGTCGAATGGCAGGTTCGAACGCTGATATTCTCGGGAGCTAACGGTCGAGTGTTGGAGGTTCTCGCCGAGAAAAACTATTTCGAGAGCAAGTGGGATTTATTTAAAGTGGATGCTCTGATAGCGGAAGGTGATCTGGACGAAGCTCTGCTGGTGGCTAATGCGATGCCGCCCGCATTTCCGGGGATGTTTCCTCAGGCGCTGAGAGCGCAAGCTCGAGTGTTGAGTGCCCGTCAGGACCGGGAGGCATTGTTAGCGGTATTGGAGAAACTGTTTCAGGATAGCCGACAGGTGCCGGAACCTTGGGTGTTGGGGATCGAGAATCTGGTGCGAGCGGAATGGTATGAGGATGCGGGCGAATTCATCGATGGATTCATGCGTCGATTCGGAGCCCATCCTGAGACGGTCAGTTCGATGGTTAGTCGCGTGCTCGATGCGGGGAATTCGAAAGGATCGGCGTTGGTATTGCAGCGCATTTCCGATTGGCAGGAGCCGTCAGTGGCCGAGCGCGCGGCTTTTATTTGGTCATTAATCAGGGAGGCTCGTTGGGATAAGTTGGCGGAGGCGTATGGCGATGGGCTGGGTGACGAATCGATGGACGAGTTTCTTCAGCCTCTCCTGCGCGCTTTGAACGAGGCCACGAGCGAATCGAAGTCGGTTGAGGGTTTGGAGGCGTGGTTAGGTCGTAGGGGATTAAATCTAAATTTGTATCACTATCTTATTCGCGGGCTGAGCCAAGATGAGCGATGGGAGTTGGTGAAAATGGTCGCAGTAGCGGGGCGCCGATATCATCCAGCGAGCACGACTTTGGTGAATAAACTCGAGGAAGCAGAAGCGCGTTTAAGTGCGATCCAACCTGATTTACGGGTGGGCGAAGCGGTCGCTGCGGTGCGAACGACTTACGAGGATTCGGACGTGATGAAGCTCAAATATGATTTGGCCCAGTTGGTGAAAGAAGGGGATTGGGGCGAGGTGGAAACGCTCGTGTTGCGCGTGAGACGGCAACGCGCGGCGTGGCTCAGTAAAATTGAACCCGAGCTCGATATCGCGGATGCGCAGGCGGGCGCGGCCCGCGACGACTGGGAAAGGCTCGCTCGACTGGCTCCGTCGGTCTTGCGGCGGGATCCGGAACGCATGGGCTGGTTTCTAGATCAGGCGGATCGCGCAATCGCGCAGGGCGAAACGAGGCGGGCGTTGCGGCTCGTGGAAGAGATTTTGAGCGTCGAACGGGTGAATTATCGAGCCCATCAGATGTGGAAGAAACTGACCGCGCCGGTGGAACCGATCGAAGAGTCCCAGCCTACGGAAGACGCACCCCGTGCGGGGTCACCGCCAGCTTAAGTGTGGGGTAGGGGGTCTGACTAAAATCACGACCAATCGGCGGGGCCAGACGAGGCCCTCCATTTGATGGTGGGGCCAGCGAGAAATGGACGGACCAACGAGACGATTTTGTGGAAGACGCGTTTCAAGCGCTGAAAACTCGGTTGAGATGATGATCACTCCAGGGGAGAAGATTATCCGGGGGGGGGATGACTACGTCGGAGTAGAGCGCACGATTCGTCCACAATTGAAATTTGGATACTCCCGGGGGTTGGTGGAATTGTTGTTCAGGCAAGCGGCAGGGCGGATGATACAGATACGATATTGGAGGTCGTCGACGAGATGCAGCAAAGGGAGGGGATTGACGCGGTGGAGGCCGAGTGGCGGGCGCGAACCTTGATCGAAATGGGGAATCGGTCGAGGTGTTGCGGGTGATCGAGGAAAGTTCTTACACGGGGAGCAATTGGGATCTCGTTAAGGTCGATGCCCTCGTGGGGGTCGGAGATTTGGATGAGGCGTTGGCGGTGGCGAAGGCGATGGAGTTCGCGTTTTCAGGGATGTTTCCCTTGGCCCTGAGAACGCAGGCAAAGGTGCTGAGTGAACGTCGGGAGCGGGAGGCGTTGTTGGCAGCTTTAGAGGAGATTTTTCGGGAAACACGACAGATGCCGGAGCCTTGGGTTTATGGGATCGAGCAGTTGCTGAAGGCGGGGTTGATGGAGGATGCCGGGCAATTTATGGTTGGGTTTATGCGCCGATTCGGGGCGCAGGTGGACACGGTTAACGTGATGGTCGACCGAGTAGTTAATTGGGGAGAATCCAAAAGCAGCAAACTGGTGTTGGAGCGAATATCGGCGTGGCAGGCGCCGACTCCGGCTCAAATAGTGGCCTTAGCATGGTCCTTGATTAGAGAAGCGCGATGGGAGGAATTGGCAGAGGTGGTCAGTGGTGGGTCTGGTGACGAGATGATGGATGAATTCCTGCAGCGCTTGGTGCGTGGGTTGGGCGAGGCGACGAACGATACGAATGCGACGGGGGGACTGGAGGCTTGGTTGGGCCGAGATGGAATGAGTTTAATATCGTATCGCTCTCTCATCGAAGGGCTCGGTAAAGATGAGCGCTGGCCGTTGGTAAAAATGGTCGCAGTGGCGAGTCAACGTTATCATCCGAGGAGTGCGAACTTGGCAAAATTTCTAGCAAAAGCGGAGGATGAGCTGAGCGAAATAGAACCGGATTCGCGGATCTCCGAGGCGGTGGCAGCGGTGCGGAAGGCTTATGAAGAATCCGATGTGGATGACCTCAAACAAGAGTTGGCGGGGCTGGTGAAGGATACTGAATGGAGCAGGGTGGAGCGCTTGGTGCTGCAGGTGAGGCGGCAGCGGGCGGTATGGCTTTAACCAGATTGAACCCGAGCTGGATGAAGCGGATGCTGAAGCGGGGGCGGCGCGAGACGATGGGGAACGATTGGCCCGACTCGCTCCGGCGATATTACGCCGAGACCCCGAGCGCATGGCCTGGTTCTTGGATCAAGCGGAGCGAGCAATCGAGCGGGGAGAGACGAGACGGGCGTTGCGGCTCGGGGAGCAGGTTAAGCGCGTCGAACAAGAGGATGATCGAGCCGAGCACCTGTGGCAGAAACTGACGGCACCGCTTGAGGGGATCGAGGAATCAGAATTGGTCGAGGGGGTGGATTATTGGCCGATAGCTGAACCCCAGCCATGAGGATGGAATTCTCATTCAGCGGCTGAGTTGTCGGCCGAAATCCTCTACGTTACCGGCTTAATCCGTCGCGACGGACTAATCGGTAGTCAGTCGGCGAAGCCGAGGCGGGTCCAGACGAGGGCTTCTAGGTGGTTACGAGGCCAACCGGTGATGGACGGATCAACGAGACGGCCGCGGGCATAGTGGCCCACGGGAATGACGGGCATTTCGTCGCGCAGGATTTGATCGAGTTGATGGTAGAGTTCGAAGCGGCGAGTGGGGTCCATTTCGCGCCGGGAGGCGTTCATGGTTTCGTCGTATCGCGGATGACTCCAGCCCGTTTCGTTGGAAGGAGAGTTGGTGGTCTGCAGCTCGTAGAGCTCGGCGGGTTCGGGGGAAAAGGGGAGCCAACCGGAACGTGCGATATGGTAGTCGAATTGGCGGCGGGTATCGAGGAACACCTTCCACTCTTCGTTGCGAAGGGTGACTCTTACCCCAAGAGCAGAGGCCCACATTTGTTGGAGGGCTTCAGCCATCTGGCGATTTCGGTCGAGGGTGTTATAGAGGTATTCGGTCGGCGGAAATCCTTCGCCGTTGGGGTAACCGGCGGCGGCGAGAAGTTGGCGGGCTGCTGCGATCGACTCGGAGACGAGGGCGGTGGGTTGGTGGCCCCCGGGCACGGCTTTGATAAACGAAAAGGCGGGAGTGCCGCCGGAGCGCAGGACGACATCAACGATTTTCTGGCGATCCAATGCGAGGCTAAACGCGCGGCGCACGCGAGCATCGTCGAACGGCGGGCGGGTGGTGTTGAGCGAGAGGAAACGGGTACCGACGCGGGGGTAGACAACGTAGGCGGGGTCGGCAGCGTCGCGATAGACGTCGACCTTGGCGGAGGGGACGCCGGCGGTAATGTGGAGTTGACCGGAGCGGAAGGCGCGTTCGGTGGTGTCGAGACTGTCGAAAGCGAGGAAGCGAATGGAATCGAGGCGGGTGTCGCTGTGGTAGTGCGAGTTGCGCGAGACTTCGACGTATTGGCCGAATTTCCATGCGGTCATCCGATACGGTCCGTTGGAGACAAGTTTGCCGGGCCGAATGAAGTCGGACATCATACTGAACCCCCCCCCCAGCGGCTTCGACCGAGGGCTCGTGCACGGGATACCACGGGTAGTTACACAGACGGTCGAGAAAGAGCACGTCGGGCTCGATGAGTTCGAATTCGAGGGTGTGCGTATCGATCGCACGAATACCTAGGGTGAAGGGATCGGTGGTCTGGCCAGTGCGGAAGGGATAGACGCCGACGATGGGGTCGCCGAAGTTGGCGAGCTCGGCGGCAATGGACGGCGTGAGCCAGCGCTGGAGGGAACGGACCCAGTCTCGGGCGGTGACGGGCTCGCCGTTGGACCACTTGGCGTCGGGGCGGAGGTGGAAAGTGTAGGTGCGGCCGTCGCCGGAGATGGTCCAGCGCTCGGCGGCGGCGGGCACGAAGCCGGTGGCGGTTTCGTTCCAATCGATGAGCGCCTCCCACAGCGACGACATGATGAAGCTTTCGGGGGCGCCGGTGCTGCGGTGAGGGTCGAGGCTGGAGGGTTCCGGGCCGACGGTGATGAGTAATTTATTTTCGGCGCGGGCTGTTTCAACGGGCGTGGTGCGGGAGCAACCGACGGTCAGCGCGAGGAGGATTACACTGAGAGGGAGGAGCGTTTGGTGCACGACGGAAAAGCGAGGTCGGGGGAGGACGTAGGCGCGGACCGGACCTTAACGAAAAGGACGGACTACTCGTTACCGGCGGGGTCGGCGGGAGGGCGGATGGGGAGTTTGGCGGTGAGCCAGTCGTTGAAGCCGCCAGCGTTGGCGACGGCGAAGCCTTCCTTGGCGAGGATCGCGGCGGCTTGGACTGCGCGGCCGCCGGAGCGACAGTAGAGAATCACTTGTTTGTCCTTGGCCTCTGCAAGCACGTGGGCCCATTTTTTGCGGGCGGCTTTGAGGTCGCTGAGCGGGAGCAGGTAAGCGGGAGCGGCGACGCCGGATTCCCATTCTTTGGGTTCGCGCACATCAATGATGATGGCAGTGCCTTCGCGCACCGCGGCAGCGGCGTCGGCCGGGGTAATCACGGGAACACTACTGCTACTGGGCGCGGGCGACAGGATATTACGAATGAGTGTAAAGAGAATAAACCCAAGGACGACGATGAGAAGGAATTTCATAGCTTAGCAGGAAACCAATATCGATTAGATCAGGGGCGCAAGCTAGGTTGAGGGGGAAGGGCCCGCAAATAATGAAAGTTTCGTTCTGCGGTGCGGAGGATTGCGAGACGGATCAAACGAGGATCGGTTGATCCGTCTTTCTTCAGTTCGCTGTTTTTCCCTGCCCCTATTTTGAAATGAAGTCTTTGGTTCGATGCAGTCTGTTCGCGGTTTTGGTTCGGTCGTGAGGGAGGGGCACGGTGCGGAGATGCCGGTCGCCCGGGATCTAGGGATTTTGTTAAAGGGGGTAGCTGGACCCGGCTGCATGCGGGCGAGACGGCGGACGGTGAACCGTCGAGGTTGATTACGATGAGTCAGAACAACGGAGGGTTGTTTGTTTTGGATGTGGATTTGGAGACGGGGCATGGTCGGTAGTATCCGGTATCGGATCGGAAGCATTCGACGTTTTCGACGGCGAGTATGCGGAGCCTGTGGAAGGGGATGCTTTACCTTGGTTCGGTTTGGGATGCGCGTTTGCATCGTTTCGATCCGGCTCGACTGGAGTTGGGCGTGGTCGATCTGGGCTCACGGGGAGAGGGTTCGACGTTTCCGACGGGAAACGCGGAGGACCCCGATGGCACGCTGTGGATCGGCACGGCGCCAGAATCACGGCTGATTAAATACGAATCGGAGACCGGGGAATTCACGCAGATCGGGCGGATGCATGAAGAGGAAAACTATCTGTATCCTCTGGCTGGAGACGACGGGACAATCGCGGCGCTGGTGTGGGTGGTGCGCCCGCATATTGTGATGGTGGATCCGGCCGACGGGAGAACATCGGAAAGTCGGGCCAGCGATCACGGATGCTACGGACAAGTCGCAGTTTCTACGGTTATTTAAAGGAATGGACCGACGGTTGTCTCTATCGAGCCACGAAGGGGATTTTCTATTGAGGGGATTGATGATGAGTCCGGTGACGCACTTGCCGGAGCCGATGGTCGGGATTCATGCGGCGGGGGAGCATCGTTATCAGGCGGCTTACACGATGCCGGGTGGCTGGCAGGCTAACCTGGAAAATGATCGGTCGGGCCCCCCCCCGCGATCTGATGGTGACGAATGTCAATCCGCTCATTGCGACCAAGCGGCTCCACATGGATTGGGTAGGAGGCGGATCAAACATTCACGTGATCGAGGAAGGGCCGGAGGGGTATCTTTATGGCTCCAGTTATTTTCCGAATCATCTCTATCGGGCTGCGAGGGATGGAACGGTGATGGCTGATTTGGGCCAGCACAGGGTGGCGAGGGGGCAGGCCTATTCGGGCGCGACGTTGGGGGACAAATTTTATAGGGGCATCTTATCCGCAAGCGCGGTTGTTGGTTTATGATCCGAGTAGGCCGATCCGGTTCCGCGCGGGGAAAACGGATAATCCGCGAGATTTGGGGCAATTCGATGAGGTGGGGTATCGGCGCAATGCGTGAATGGCGGCGCCGGATGGACGGTTATGGATGGGCGCGGGGCCGGATTATGGACTGATCGGCGGGACGCTGACTTGGGATGATCCGGCGACGGAGAAATCGGGATCACACCGGGCAGATTGTGCCTGACCTGAGTCCGACGTCGTTGTGGTGGGTGCCGGAATCGGAGCCAGTGCTGGTCGGGCTCGGCATCGAGGTAGGCACCGGGGCGAAGGTGTCGCGGTTTGACGCCGGCTGGGCGTGGTGGGATCCGGTGAAAGATGGGTTGGCCTGGTGGGGGAATTTGGGGGTCGAAGATATGGCGGATGTCACGTCGCTGGCTCCGGCCGGCGATGGCTTGGTTTATGCGTTGATCGGGCGAGGCGATCACCTGCTCACGGCCGGGGCCCCGCCGATTGCGCCGCGGTTGGCGTTGATCGATCCGGTGGCGCGAAAGCTGATCTCAATCGAGTGGTGGCCGGAAGAGTTCGGGGCGTTGTCGTGGCATGGACATCACTCTTTGCGGGTTGCGCCGAACGGAGATGTTTATGGGGCGACAGCTTATATGATTTTCCGGATCGAACCGGGGACTTGCGCAGTGGAACGGATGTGGCAGTTGGATGAACCGGAACCTCGTTTAGGAGTGTGGATGACGTCGTTATCGCCTCACTCGATTGATATCGTGGGGCCGATCGTGGGGGACGAGAGGTTTTTCGCAACGGGGTGGAGGTTGCGCTCGATTACGTTGCCGAAGGTGGAGTGAGGGGGGTGGAGAGGCAGGATTATTAACCACGAATGGACACTGATGGCTTCGTCTACCTATGCACGGGGGCTGACGCACGGGAGTTTTCTTTAAGCCGAGAGGGTCGGGCATTAGATCATTGCGGATGCACCCTATGGACTCTGATGCGGGCTTAGCTTTAGCAGCAGCCGGAGGCGGGGGAGCATGCTGAGGCTACGCCGGCTTCTGCGGGGGTGAGACCGCATTTGTCGCCAGCGAGGCAGGCAGGGTGGGGGAGGGAGAGTCGGATAGTGATCAGCTCAGATGTGGCCTCGAATGATTCGGAAGGGAAGGCGATGGTGCGGCAGTCTTCGTGTTCGATGACGATGGGGAGATCATCCCCCCGGAGGACGGCGGCGGAGAGCTCAAAAACTTTGGCTAGTTTCCCCGCGGCGAGACGGTGATCGGTGTCGTTAGCGACCAGAAGCTGGAGTTGGCAATGAGTCGTGCTACGGGGGGTGCCGCCGCAGTCGATGAAGTCTTTTTGCACGCGCCCAATTTCTGTGACGTGAAAGTGGGCGGGAACGACGTCCGCGTCCGGGAGAACAATATGGAAGAGGGCGTCAGGATGGGCGCGAAGCGCGGCGACGAAAGCGGTGGTGTTGAACATGATGTTTGGGAAAGTGGTTACGGTAGACGGTGGATCGAGGCGGAA
>Ga0222633_1001830_pt1 | contig 10091 bp, 7 predicted proteins | sample AntAcemetageno48_FD_179816 | JGI IMG/M metagenome (GOLD analysis project Ga0222633, IMG submission 179816) | Saline water microbial communities from Ace Lake, Antarctica - #48 | ecosystem: Environmental > Aquatic > Non-marine Saline and Alkaline > Saline | place: Antarctica: Ace Lake | collected... | reverse complement strand
CGCGGCAATGGTCTGGGGGAACAGCACGAAAACGCTTCGGACTGGTCTCGATTCCGTTACGCGGATGGGTGAAACCACGATCACCGGAGCGCAGTGGATCACGGTGGCGGCGGCAGTAATTCTGCTAGGGGGCTTTGCCGCGTTTTTGATGCGCTCGAACTTGGGCTTGCGTCTGCGAGCACTGGCGGACAACCCCACCATGTTCGCCCTCTATGGCTACAATATTGACCGGCACAGGCTCCTCGCTTTCGGCCTCTGTGGGTTCTTTGCGGCGGGAGCTGCTCTCGTGACAGGCTACGACATCGGATTCGATCCTCATGTTGGGTTGAACGCAGTGCTTCTTGCCGTGGTCGCGGTGATTATCGGAGGGCAGGGGTCCTTCCTCGGCCCGGTGGTCGGGGCGCTCATCCTCGGACTACTCCGTGCGCAAGTGGTCTGGCACTTTTCGGCCCGATGGCAGGAAGCGGCGACGTTCGCAGTCCTCGCGGCCTTTCTTCTTCTTCGTCCCCAGGGAATTCTTGGACGGCAAACCCGTCTGGAAGCGAAGCATTGATCGATGAACTATTTCCTCCATCTCCTCGTCTATTTCGACATCTACGTGATTGTCGCTTTGAGTTTGAATCTCATCGTTGGGTATTGCGGACTGTTGACGCTGGCGCATGCGGGCTACTATGCGCTGGGCGCCTACAGCTACGCGCTGTTCTCTGTGCAGTTGGGATGGGGATTCCTTCCCGCTACTGCAGCAGGCATGGTGATAGCTGCGGTATTGAGCTTGGCTGTTTCGCTGCCGTCCTGGCGCTTGCGGGGGGATTTCTTCGTCCTCGCCAGTCTAGCCGTTCAGGCTCTGATCTTTAGCGCACTTTACAACTGGTCGAGCCCCCAAGCTCCTCTCGGTTCGTGGAAGAACCTGACCAATGGTCCCTTCGGCATTTCCGGAATCCCGAGGCCCTCTTTTTTCGGCTGGCAAATCAATGATCCTCTTCTTTTCACGGTTTTTGCCACGCTTATCGCCGCAGCATGCGCGTTCGTTCTTTGGAGACTTAAATCCTCACCCTGGGGACGCCTTCTTTCTGCGATGCGCGAGGACGAGTTGGCGGCCCGGGGACTGGGGAAAAACACTCGACTCGCCAAGGTCCAGGCATTCGCCATTTCGTCAGCACTCGTGGCCGTGGCCGGATCGCTCTACGCAGCGCACGTCCGCTATATTGACCCGTCATCCGCGACCCTCGACGAAAGCATTCTCATGCTCTCCATGGTGATTGTTGGAGGCATCGGGAACTTTCGTGGTCCCATCGTTGGCGCAGGATTGCTGCTTCTCTTACCAGAGGCCCTCCGGTTTCTTCAGTTGCCGGATGCCTTGGCAGCAAACCTACGAATGCTCATCTACGGACTCCTTCTCGTCCTGCTGATGCATTTCAGGCCGCAGGGAATCGCCGGCAGATTGCGCGTGCAATAAACGGAAACCGAAGATATGGTATCAAATTAGATACCAAAGAATTCAAATAGGAAACCTTTTGTGTAATCAGTCGCGAAGATTCGTCTGGACCTTAATTCTGATTCAACCCGTTGTTATTCATTGGGTTAAATTAGATAACAGGCTCTCCCGGACTGTGAGGCTAACCTGTCTGCACGCGGTTTGAATCCGACCGTCTAAAGAAGTAGGGTAAACTTTTCCAATGATTTTGAAGCACTCCACAGAAATCGACACTTCTGCCTCGGATGAGGCAGGGCGGCTTCTGGTGCGTGCAGAAGGTCTCGAGATTTCCTTCGGAGGACAGCAGGTTCTCAAAGGGGTCGATTTGGAAATCCACCAGGGAGAAGTCATTCTCCTGCGCGGGGAGAACGGGTCAGGGAAAACAACCCTCCTCAATATTCTAACGGGAAATTTGGAGCCGGAGGCGGGCGAGATTCATTACAGCACTGATGAAACGCCTCGATCCTATCGCTTCCCTCGCCGCTGGTGGAACGATCTCAATCCCTGGGATCATTTCCGCCCGGAGTTCGTGGCGAAGGAAGGGGTGGGGCGGACTTGGCAGGATGTTCGACTCTTTCGTTCTCTCAACCTGCGGGACAACCTCGTGGTGGCTGAACCGGATCACCCCGGCGAAAATCCACTCGTTAGTTTCGTTAGTCCTTCATTGTCCAACTCCCGCGAAGCTGAACTGAACCAAGCGGCAGACGCTATGCTGGCTCGCGTTGGTCTCGTCGACCGCGAAGAATCTTCGGGAGACATGGTTTCCCTCGGCCAATCAAAGCGCGTTGCCATCGCTCGTGCGGTCGCAGCGGGAGCACGAGTTCTCTTTCTGGATGAGCCGCTGGCCGGATTGGATCGTCAAGGGATTTCCGATGTCTTGTCCCTGCTCGAATCACTCGTTCGTGATCGCGGACTTACTCTCGTCATCGTCGAACACGTTTTCAACCAGGCGCATCTTAAAGGGCTTATCACTACCGACTGGCTGCTGGAAATGGGAACGGTCCATCGAACCGGAGCCATCGGCAGAAAAGCCCAATCTCCACCATTGATTCGCGAGGCAGAAACGGAGCGACCGGGTTGGTTTTTACAAGTTGCGGGGGAAAACGCTGAAGTGATCGATGAGCCGCTACCGCGAGGCGCGCTTCTCACGCGAATTCGGCGTGCGGATCGGTGGGTTTCGGACGCTAAACCCGTTCTGAAAGTCGAGAGCTTGATTGTTAAACGTGGAGTCCGAACGGTTATCGGACTTGATAATGAAGGGAATGAGTCAGGTTTCAATCTCAAGCTCTTCGAAGGAGAGATTGCTATTCTGCAGGCTCCGAACGGTTGGGGTAAAAGTACGTTCTTTAGTGCGATCTGCGGGAGTATCCCGAGCAAAGAAAAGGAAATTGCTCTCAATGGACGATCTATAGAAAAAGTGGATACGTGGGATCGCGTCCGCGTCGGCCTCACTGCTTGTCCTTCGGCTTCGCTCTTGTTTCCATCCTTGAGAGTACATGAAGTTGCGCGACTTGCATGCCCGCAAAAACACCGCCTTGCGTCCGTCCCATTCGGAAAAAAATACTCTTCCGAGCTTAGTGGCGGCGAGAGGCAAAGAACCCTGCTTAAGTTATTGTTACCGTTTGGCAAAAGTCCGCAACTTGTCGTTCTCGATGAACCTTTTGCGACGCTTGACCAAACCGCTGTGAAAAAGACTATAGCCGAATTGTTAAATACTCATCGCTCGCACGCGCTCCTTTTCCTTGTCCCCTCAAATCATTCAGAGCATTCCTGATATTAAAACATGAACAAAAAAAAGACTATAACATTTATTGTGCTGCTTTTAGCGGTTGCCGTCGGTGTACTCGTTTACCTGCAGGATTCTTACACTAGGGATCCGAACTCAATTCAAATTGCTGGAAACCTCCCGCTCTCCGGACCCCTAGCAACGTATGGGGTTGCTGTTCGCGAAGGCGCCACCATGGCAATTGAAGACCTGCCTAAATCCAGACCCACCGCTCCAAATTTCTCTGTCGACTGGCAAGATAATGCTAGCGATCCCAAGACGGCTGTTAGTGTATTTCGTAAACAGATTCTGTCCGAACCTGATATCTATACATCTGGAGTGAAACCGCAGACTATGGCGATTAAGGATGAGATCTCCCAGCTTGGAATTCCGCACTTCGTGTGGATTTTTGACGCGAAGATCAACCAAGGCACCGACAACAATTTCCGTACTTGGGTGAGTTACAAGATCGAACCACCCATATACGAAGCATACGCCGAAAAGAGAAAGGCAGAAAAAATTGCAATCACCTACGTCCGTCTCCCACATACCATTGAAGAATTCGAAGATATTTTGATTCCATCCTTCACGGAGAAGGGCAAAGAACTCTTTGTTGAACCGTTCGACTATGGGCGAACCGATTTCAAAGATATTGCGGTGAAAATAAATGAATTTAATCCAGACCTGATCATTTTAAATGGGTTCCAGTCAGAACTTGTTGGTCTCATTCGGTCGCTTCGCCCCCTTGGTGCAATCAGCGACGGGAATACAATAGCAACATACGACCTTTTGGACGCAGCCAAGATTCTTGGGCCTGATGAAATAGAAGGAATAAAAATCGTTGCGCCCGTATTCGAAACTCGCCCAGATCAACCGAAAATCGCAAAGTGGAGGCAACGATTCCAAGACCGCTTCGGGAAAGAGCCACTCTATACACATGCCTTCGCCTACGATATGATTACTGCCATTGCGACCGCAGCAGGTGACGGCAACCCTCAGAAATCCCATGAAGAATGGATCGCAGCACTCGGCGGCGTCGACACGGATGGAGTCACTGGGCCAATCAGCTTTGATTCCGATGGCGATATGCTCACTCCGCTGGAAGTTGGAGTCTATCGTGGTGGAAAACTCGTTCCAGACGCAGCCGATTCCTCCCAATGAAATCGTTGGAAACCTGGGCTCCTTGTCTGGCCGATCCAGATAAAGGTATCGCATTTTTCGATCTTCGCCCGGCATCCGAGGAAACCCTTCGGATCGAGGCGGATCCTATCACCGAACCCAGATGGGACAGAGTTCTGCCCATTTTAGAGGAAGAGCAGGTCTTCATGTGTAGGATGATGGCTCCCCTATTACAAAGCGGTGAGAATCTTCGTGTTCTCGACGTCGGGACCGGATCGGGGGTTTTCGCCATATGTGCGGCGAAACTAGGTTGTCGTGTCACCGCCATTGACATCTCGCCCCGCGCACTCCGATTCGCACGGCACAACGCCGACTTGAATGGGGTGCGGTTGAGTATGGGTGATCAAGAACCCCGACCGAGCGAGATCCGTTTCCGGCGCGTTGATATGCTCGCTTGGGAAGGTGCCGGAGAATTTGACGTGGTCATTCTGGCTCCTCCTTACAACCCGACTTGTCCCGGCGTTCTTCCCGCCCTACACGCCTCGGCTGGAGAATTAGGCCAAGACTGCTTTCTCGAACAACTTCCTGTTGCGGCCAAGCTCCTTTGTTCTGGTGGTATTTGCATCGGGAATCAGATGATCCTCGCCGACGATTCAGGAAAACTTTTATGGGAGCAGAGCTTGAAGGAGGCTTTTCCCCAAGGCACCGCAGTCTTCAAGCGCATCATCAAGGACGATCAGTGCGTCGATGCATTTCTCGGATCTCAGTATTCAACCTACCTCGACGTAAATCAAGAGCTTTGCCCCTCGATTAGTGATGTAACTACTTACATAGAAAGGCAGCCCGACAATCACAAGTTTGCTCTCATCTATTTCGAAATCACCAAAAAGGCTGATGCTTCCGAAGCCGCTGTCGGTAACGCAGTTGAAATCAAAGAGGTGACCGATGGGGTTGTTCCTCCACAGGATTGGAAAGATCGAGAGTTGCTGCACAGGCGTATCATCGAACACACATCGCATGAGCACTCCTTCCCCGCTCCCGCCCTGTTTCTTGAAGTGGACGCCTTGCCAGATTTCCCCGAGAAAGCCGCCACCGAACCCGTAGGGAGTTGGCGCGACTCATGCCTCAGCTATGTTGATTCGTGGTTCGCGAAAACACGGCTACTGCACCCGGAGACCGGTCTTTTCAATCTCGTTCTGGTAGACACTGCCCCTTGGTATCCCAGTCGAGCCAAGAGATCATCACTGCCTCAGGAATGCGCCATGTGGGTGAACAATGCATCGTCTCCTGAAAGTGACGAAGGCAGCTCAAGGAACAGCCTTAAAGCCGCACTGCTCGAATACCAGAAGAATACGATTCGTCAGCAGAGGCTGCGTGTGGGGCCATTCCTTCATCCGGTGTTCACAGGCTCCCAGATGCCATGTGAATGGCGGCCGATCCACTTTTCCACGTTTGGAGCGGAGGGGAACGAGACTCCCATTGAAAACACTCCATCTTGGAGGCGGGCGGTTGGAATCGCCCAAGACGTGGCTAACTATGAATTAACCAGAGAAGAAGAGCAACGACTTGAATCCACCGGTAATCGAGTAGTGGTTGAAGCGTCGAAAGCGAACTATGTGAAACTGACCCATGTTTCCTCTAATCTCGAACAGCTGGAGGTTCCGGCGGGCGACATCGCTTCCGTCAATGACGGTCTGGCTGTAAGAATCGAGTCCATCAGCACAACGGGCACACAAGCTGAGAAAGCCCTAACGGACTTCAACGATTGCCACCTCTCTATGCATCTCCGGTTGCGGGAAGTTTTCAATTCGGTGTCGGATCATTCTTCCGAGCGCGTGACCCATTTGGTGGGGATACCGGTTTCCATCGCTTCGACGGATTCTTCGCATGAGATTAGGACGTTGCCCGAGAGCTACAGGGGAGGGGTTTGGGTGTACGTGGAGGCATCTTCATGGTCGCCGAAGCATGAACGCTACCTTCTCGACCTCACCCGAGTTCTTAGTATGCTCTATGAAGATCAATACACCAAGATGTCTTCGGCTGAACTGCGGTTGATTAGCGCCGATGCAAGCAGGTTCAATTGGAGTCACGAGACCAAGCATCTTATTGTGGCTCTGAGGAGATGGCCTTCCAGAATGACCGGTTATTCGGCCTCACTTCCGTTCGGAATAGGGAATGCCGAAAAAACAATTACAGAAGATCTCGCGATATTACCATTCGCGAGCCTGTTTGATGCAGGAATGGCGCACCTCCAAGCGTGGACCATGGCTGCTAGCGCAAGCGACCTACCTTTCTGCGGCGAGGATTCGTCAGTGAGGCCGAATGATTTTACTTCTTTGGCGGATGCAGCCTTTAAGGCGGCTCAAGATGCATTTCTAATTCGTCTATTTCGCAATTTTTCGGTTGAAGAAGATTCCTTCGCTGAGATGGATCGCTTTCTGAGCGAGATTCGCAATGCAATGCCATCCCTTGTCATAGAAGGTGTTTCCCTGAATACCATAACCGTTGATCTGGAGAAGCGCTTTTGGCAAGATCTCGCCCGGCTGCTTCTCTGTGAATTCAGGGAAATGCTACAGCACAGCCTCTGGGCAGATGGCTGTAGCGTGGCACTCACGCATAGCGACCGAATTATACAGAGTATGAAATTCCGTAATGCCAAATCGGGTGATAAATGGAAAGATAATTTGCAGAAATTGAGATTGCCCGAGATCAGAAATTTCTTTCTTGATGACGTCTATCTCGCCTTCAAGGAGCCGCTTTTCTCTTCGCCCCACTCCCTCGGAGACGGTGACCGCGAGCGGACAAACCTGGCAGAGACTCTTGGAGCAATAATCAACTTTCCAACAGATTCCCCTGTATATTTTTCTGTTGAGTATCTTTTTCAACAACAAGATAAATGAGCGATCTATCGAAAATTATCGTCATTGATGATATTCCAGCGAACATCGATGTTTGGGAGAGGGCCATTGCGGAGAAACTTGGAAGCGAGGTAATATCAATCCGTATAAGTAATAACAACGGGCTGGTTCCTGGGATAAACCTGCTCGAAGGCGATGGTTTTCTTGGCAGTTCGCTCGTATTGCTTGATCTTGGTCTGAGACAAGGAAGCACGCCAGTATGTGACGAAGCAAAGGACTTGCTTAGAAAGCTGTGCGATCGAATCAGTGCAGGCTGGACATGCGAATCCGATGGGTCACTCCAGCGTCAAGACGCTTCAGGGACACTCTCTATTCCTTCGGATGCGTGCGACGGTCTAGCGCTCTTGGAGGTGATTCTTGCAGCGAACCCTCACAAGTGCCTTGTCGAAATCGTTTCCGGAAGAGGTAGGAATGAAGAAGTGGAGGAGTTTCTCATAGCTGTTGAACAGTGGATCAAATCAGACCTCACTTGCGAAAGTATCGCAATCATGGTAGGCGGGCAAATGCCCGCCCAGCACCTAATAGCTACGAATCTTGTTCAGAAAGGTGTTGATGAATGGAAGCGCAGGTTTCCCGACTTTCACGATGATGCTTGGGTCGATAGCGCCATTAGGAAATGGATAGGCTTCGCCAAAACCGATGAAACATTCAAACACAATCACATTGCAAATAATCAGAAATTGTATCAAGATTTTGTTGCCGATTTGTTTGACATCGCTCAACCCAACCAACTATTCAATGATACGACTGGTTGGAAGGCTATTCTATGTATTGACGACACGACAAACCCCTTTCGCGAGTGGCCAGTGTCTGAAATGGATTTTCAGCAGCAAAGTTACTTTGTGGCGAAGGATAATCTCAAATTGCTAGTTCAAGCTCTGTCTGGTCACTCGAAAATAGAAGTGGATGACCAAGTGATCTTTCCTCTTGTGCCTGGGTTGGGGTTTTTGCTCTCTCTCCGAAGTCTTTTTACTGAGTTGGCGGCGGAGGACGACGCCGTCGATGCTTCCAAGAATATTTGTTTCAATCACTATAAGCGGGGCGATTCAGCAACATTCCGAATGACGATACCTCTTAATGAGCGAAGGATACCTAAATTCAATCTCGGAAAGAAGTGGGTTGCGAAATGCGAGAGTGACGGATCTAGACTGAAGGACGGCATTTGTGGTGCGCTGTGGAATGTCACGCTTGCCCGGGTTCCACTAAAGTCTGGTGCAGATCTTCCTGCGGACGAAACCTTGCTTCAAAACATATTGGCCGGTCCCGGACGACCAGTTGTTGGTGTGCAGTTTGCGCCGCATTACATTCACCTCCATTGGAGCTAAGTATGAATCAAGCAAAAGCATCTTACGTATTTGATCACGCGGACACAAAACTAGGGAAATTCGCGAAGTTGTCAGGCTGCATTGAAATCAAGACAACTAAGCAAGGTGATGCTCGTGACGAAGAAGTTGGTGATTTTTTACTGAATGAGACCGATTGGAACATCGCTTTTCTACACATTAACCCCGTGCCGTGGCTGAAACTTGTCGAGGAATTGAAAGGTGATTTCGTTATTGTTCGTTTTTCGAGGGAGGGTCATCCGCCAACGCCTCCGCAGGGAGCAAACTCTCTCTGTCTGCACTGCATAAAGAAGATTTCCGAGATCACGCAAGAGGATATTACCTCATTGCTGGCCGCTCTTTCAGACGATGATGTTCGCAAAAGTTTGCGTGTCGGCATTCCATCAAGCATCCAACATCTAATCCCCTTTCGCGAGCCCCACCGATTACGGTCACTGGAAATCTTGTTGGGTGGGCTGTTGGCTGCTTGGTCCCGTGGCAGCGACAATGCCAAGACACAGGAAAAGGCGAATACGGCTTTGAAACTTGAAGCAGTGCCTCCTGCACCGCCTGATGGTTTCACCCTCCGAAAGTCATTGTGGCGTCACCTCGGAATATCATCACATCCAGATGAGTTCGACGTTTCTGTCGAGAGGCTGAAAGAGGATTTGGGAAATGAACTCGGTGTCGAGCAGTTTGCGACTGATCCGAACCTTGGGGGGGCTCTCCGTGATCTTTGTGAGACATTGTTTCAGCCAGAAACGAAAAAGGAGATTGATGTGGACACTGCAATTTTGTGCTTTGTAAAACTTCGTGACTATTTGGAAGGAAGATGAGGGTTGCTGAATGGAATCGTGCTCGTTCCGACTTCAACCACGGTTGGTTGAAGAACCGCCTTATCGTCGCCTTGTTCCGGGCGGAACGAATCCTCTCTGGCGCTGTGGTCGATGAGGGCGGGCTATGTAATCTGGAGGTCCTGCTTGAAGAATGGCCTGAGCGTAGTCGAGACGCATCCGAACTGATCAATAGTTACTCACGCATCCCTAATCTAGTCCACGGGGAGCACGGGGACGACGAAGTGATTTTTTTGCAAGCTGTCGCTCTTGAGCGCTGGCGACAAATAGAAAAACCCGAGGAAAAAGTGAAAGGGTCTACAGAGGCGCTTGGAGATCTTGATGAGGAAATCCGTGGGTGTTCTCGCCTGACCATTGAGTCCGTGGAAATTCTCCGGCGTAAGGCGCAGATCCTTGCCAGTGCCATTTCGGAACTCTCTGGCCTGAACCTACCTGGAACCTCATGAATCCCCGCCTCCTAATCCTCGACGACCTTTTCGGGCGCAACGCCTGCGGTGGCAGAAACACCGACCGGGAAAATCTTTGCGCCCATTTTCTTTGGCATGACGCGACGGGGGATTCTGCGGCCAGAGCTAGTAAGCAGAAGATTCTCAAACCGACTGCTGAAGCGGTCTTCTGCCGAGCTCAGACACTCCCAAG
>Ga0222633_1001827_pt1 | contig 10106 bp, 3 predicted proteins | sample AntAcemetageno48_FD_179816 | JGI IMG/M metagenome (GOLD analysis project Ga0222633, IMG submission 179816) | Saline water microbial communities from Ace Lake, Antarctica - #48 | ecosystem: Environmental > Aquatic > Non-marine Saline and Alkaline > Saline | place: Antarctica: Ace Lake | collected... | reverse complement strand
GACGGGCCGAAGGTGCCAATTTGGTCTGCTGTTTTCGGTAGCTTCCAGCGAATCAGCACACCGAGGAGGACGGGTGCCACGGTGAGTTTCAGCGCGGAGATAGACATACCCAGGGCATCGACCGGCACCTTTTGACCTGCCAATGTGCTGGTCCACATGGGGGTGAAGAAAAAGGCTACCATGGTCGATGCCAGAGTGAGCGCGACAGACAGGGCGACGTTCGCTCGTGCGAGATAGGCGATCACATTGGATGCCATGCCTCCCGGGCAGCTGGCGACGAGGATAATGCCAACGGTCATTCCAGTATCGAGCCGCAGAAGAATGGCAATCAGCCAGCCGATGAGTGGCATGACCGTGTATTGGCAAGCGAACCCAAGAGCGACACTACCCGGCATTTTTCCAATCCGCGCAAAGTCGGCCAGGTCAATCGTGAGTCCCATCGCGAGCATGGACGCGGCGAGTGACCAGAAAATCCAGTTCTTGTCGAACCACAGCATTGCCTCCGGATTGAAGAAAGCGATCACGGCAAGGCCCACGAGCCAGACAGGATAGAGTGTGGTGAACCAGTTTAGATAGCGTTGCATTTGAAACTAGGGATTTGGAATCAAGTCACGGACGCCACCGAACGCAGGTCCGCCGGCACCGACAAAGCCGTTGCTGGCTCCGTGTTCGTCCGGGGTGACCCAGAAAGAATAGAGGGCCCCGTCTTTCAGGTGAAAGCGAAAGCGGGTCGGCTTTCCGGAGAACCGGCTCAGGTCGGTGAAATCCTCCCACTCGATGCGTTGTTTCGTATGATCACCGGAAGTGGATTTGGATGTGGTAAGCACCTTGCTGCTGCCACCATCAATCACCTCGACACGAAGTTCACCGGTTGCATTTACAAAAAGATGCTTCCCGGAAAATTGAACGGGGCGCGTCGTCAATTCGCCGCTTCCATCCATGGAGGCAAAGCCGTCACGTCGCAGCGTCGCGAGCCCGATACTTCCTCCCGTATACATGCCCCGTGAACCGCTCGGCGCGATGCCGGAGGTGCCCATGTAAGGGAAGACAAGTTTGTCATCCAGCACCACGAAAACTCCCGCCGTGCTGTGGAGATAGCCACGATCCCATGAGCCTTCCACGCGCGAAGCCTTGATGAATCCGCTCCGGTCCGGCCGATCCCAGTGAAACCCGTCGCGACTGAAACCGAGTTCCAGATCGATGAGCTTCGGGAATTTCCCCTTGTCGCAAACTGAGTTGTACGGGCCGCGAAGAATGTAGTGCATGCCGACCATCAGACTTTCGTAAGCCACCGCATTGAGGCTATAGAGCTGCGCAGCATTGCCTGCGCCCGGATATCCTCCCTCCGGTTCCGGTGCATCGAGCCGGTCGGCAGCGGACCAAAATACTGCTTTCTCCCAGTCGGCTCCCTGTAGGAATTCATCGCTCTCCAGATAATAGCGACTGCGGCCTCGTGACGTCTGTTCCTTAATACTGAAGCACCATTTCTCGCGAAAAGGATTGTAGAAAAACGAAGAATAATCACCCGCCGTCATGCTTGTGGGGACGGCATCGGACCAAGTTTTACCATCGGAGACGTGCAGCGAGTGAAAGAAATCTTTAGGCCGCTGTGCTTTCGGTACGTGCATCCAGCAGGTGGCAAATTTAAGGCGTTCAGCCGGATTCTTCGCGTTCAGATCCAGCCAGACGCAGTTATCTGAGCCGCCAGTTTTCAGCTCGGGGCCGGTCCATTTCAGTCCCTGCGGAAGCAGCGCGTTTCCTCCGGCGAGACCGAGGTCCGGTCGCTTCCAATGCACCATGTCGGGGCTCGTCGCCATCGACAACGGACCCCGCCAACCGGCAACGTAAAACATCTTGAATAGCTTCTCCGCCGGATCCCAAAACACACCGCCCTGTCCGGTGAAGACGGTCGCCTCATGGCCAAGCTCACCTTCGTCGGAACCGGCGAGCTCGCGTTTGGTCTCTGCCTTGAAAACGGGATTACCCTCGAATTTCTCAGCCTGATGAAACGTCCGGGTGAGCGTTGTCTTCTCGATCAGGAAATCATCCACCAAGAGCTGCCGTCCCACATCGATCGGAATGGTGCGCGGCGGTTTTTTCAAATAGGGTACCGGCATAGGCTCGGCGGAATCAGGATCGAGCCGACGTGGCGGCCATTCCAGCGGGAGTTCGATGCCGTTGTAGAGAATCGGCTTCGGGCCAGTTGCCTTGCAGGCGAGCATCCGGAGTTTCGCATCGTCAGATACGAGTTCTCCCGCGAGGATGTCTTCTTCGCGGAATTTCGCCATGAGAATTTCCGCGTCGGTGTGGCGATTCCAGTCATAGAGAATATGAATGAGGCCATCGGGCGACTCGAATCCATCAGGGTAGGAAACGGCTGACCGCTCGTCCAGCACGAGACCGCCTTTCCACGTTTTGCCATCGTCATCGGAAAGAAACGCCGACATGTGCGAGCGCTGTTTCAACCGCTCCGTAGCGGGCCCATTTTTCACGAGGAGGATAAGTCCTGAAGCGAGTCGTCGCAGGAAAAAGCGCGAATTTACATTCTTGATCGTGGCGGCGGGTTTCGGTTCACTCCAGGTGACTCCTTGATCCGTCGAGAAACATTCGTGTGGCCCGCCCGAGGTGCGCGCGAGCATCCAGAGGCGTCCGTCGCGAAGTTCGACCACCATGTGTTCGTCGAATTGCCAGCCCGGGAATCTCACACTTCCGCGTGGCTTCCAGTTCTTTCCCTGATCCTTCGATTCATACAGCCACGCCGTTTTCTCCGCCCAATGCGAGACCGGGAGCAGCCAGTCACCGTTGCTGAGAACCGTCGGTTTGTTGAGGGTGCGCCCCGGCGAAAAACACACCGGCTCCGACCATACGGGAGTGGCGGCATCGGGATTATCGCAACGAATGTACCAGTTCCCCGTCGGGCTGGAAGCGCCGACGACCGTTTGATCAAAAAACAACCACAAGCGCCCGAGAGGATCGGTCCACATATTACCGACCAACGCAGCGCGAGTGCGTTTACCAGAGGGATCGGAAGCGCCCACGACAAGGCGCGGTTTTGACCACGAGGTGCCATCGTCATCACTCGTCGCGAGAACGAAGTAGCCGTCCCGTTTGTCTCCCGTGCCAGTCCAGCATCCCCAGATACGACCGCGCGGCGTGCGATCCATCCCGATGATCATCGCGCCGGGACGAGCGTCATCTTGAAACTCCGCTCCCGGATCGGTGATAATCACGGGCGGCTCACTGCGGGCATCGACCTCAGCGAGGGGATCTGAATCGTGGACTTCGACACCTGTGCCTTGAACGAGGAGAACCAATTTTCGAAACTCGAATCGGTCGTCTTTTTCGACTTCTTTTCGATAGAGGCTCACGCGATTGATCTCGCCGGGAAAGAGCTGCACTTCGGGAACATCGACTTTGGTGAAACCGGCTTTTTTCAGTGCGCCTTCCTGACTGGCCGCCTTCGGACGAATCGTCGGAGTGAGTGCGAAGAGTGTACCGGGTTTGGAAACCACGACATTGGTTTTCTCAATGCTAGCGCGCAGGAAGGGCAAATCGCGAACGGCCTCGGGGATCTCATCGATGACATAGTCCCGGTCAGTGAAGAGTTTCACCCCATGCTTCATTACCGCTGGTTCGGCGGGCGGCTCCAGCCATTCGATGCGCATTTTACCTGCCTGAGATTCGAATTGCCCCGCGTCCTCCAGCTTCCCGAACATGATTCGCTCCTTCCGGCTGGGAGACGTGTCCCCCTGCGTTGCGTTCAGCCAAATGGTGCCATCGTGTTCATGAAAAGTCGGATATTGAAATGACTTCGGTGTCTCGAAACGATACTTCCGCTCCCACGTTTTTCCGTCCCGGGAAATGTCGATATTGAACACGCTGCGATGGACGCCCTGAATCTTCGTGGCCTCCTGCCAGCCCAGGTAGTAGACCCCGCCAAAGTTGTCGAAGGTTGGCTTCGAGTTCGATCCATGGGAAACGAAAGGGAGCTCCTTTCCCGCAGTCCATTTCCTGCCATCCAGACTCGTCGTGAAGTGGTAGTTACCCCCATCGTTTCGGCAAATCGCTATCCACGTGCCATCAGGGAGCTGGTTTACTGCCGATTCGCTCAGTTTCTCGGCCTGCGGTTCGTTGTAGTGGCCGAGGACTTCGAAAGTGGTTAAATCGTCATGAACCAGCGCGAGTGCATTCTGCTTGCCCGTGAAATTGTTAATCGCCACGTAAGTCTTTCCGTCGAATTTTTTGAAGGAATCGAAAAGAAAGAAAGATGAATCTACTGCCGGTTTCGAAAACCCCTGAGCGACTGCATCCGCATGAAAATACTTCGGTTGGAAATCAAAAGTCCCCGCAGCGGTCTTTAACTTTGCGCGGTAAATTGATGGGAGAAACTCACCCGACATCAGATCGAAATCACGAAACCAGAGCTGTGACTGCCGTTTTCCCGGATCTTCACTCGTGAAATAGCAGCGCAGGGTCTTGTCATCTTTTTGGATAATGCGAGGGACAAAACAAGCGCCGACCGGCAGCGTTTCATTTTCAAATGCCTGCTCTCCTCTGGCAAAATCGATGACCTTTTCCACGGCCAGCGTTTTCAGTTTCACAATCGACATGGTGGCATAGATGAAAGGCCATCCCGCACTTTCGCCCGCCCGTTCATCATTAGCCTCGGCAACGACATAGGCGCGTTCGCCCACGCAGACGAACTCCGCATCGTGAGCCCCTTTGACGCGAGGTGCAGACGTATTGACGAGCCGTTGCATGACCTGGTCACCGGCAAGTGCCGCATCCCACCCGTCGGGAATGAGCTTCGGTTGTGCGTCCGATTCCGATTGCGCGGCAGAAGGGAAACAGACCAGCACGCTAAGTAGTCCCGACAGAACGGATTTTTTCATACAATTGCGATTGCACAGGATTTCACAGGCAATGACAATCGCGGAGCCAGTGTTATGGTAACATTGTGCCTGCCAAGCCCGTTTCACTTCAAGATATTGCCCGCTCTGCCGGGGTCTCCACCATGACTGTTTCCCGGGTGCTGCGTGGTGCTCCCAAGGTCGCGTCAATGACTCGGGGGCGAGTTCTTGAGGCCGCTGAGACACTCGGTTACGTGCCCGATCCGCATCTCGCGCGCCTGATGCAGACGGTGCGCAGTCGCAAGAAAGTTGGACTACGAGCTGTCATCGCCGTTATCCGCGAGCATGTGCCGGAAGACGGACTACTGAGTCCTTCCTATCAATACGTGCCCGTTGAAGACATTCGCAGCCGGGCGCACGGACATGGCTACGCAGTGGAGGAATTTTTCCTGGGAAAGGATGGCCTGACGCCCAAGCGCCTCCAGCAAGTGCTCCACGCTCGCGGAATTGAAGCCGTCATCGTATCACCACAGAGCATGCAGCTTCCGTGCTCCAAGCTCGACTACTCGCCCTTTGCTGCGGTGACTTTTGGCAATGCCATGCAGCAACCGGCGCTCCACATGTGCGCGGGAAATATGACGCTTGGTATTCAAACCGCCGCCGAGCAACTCAGCTCCCGCGGCTACCGGCGCATTGGCGTCGCCGTGACTCAATGGATCGTGAACCGCTCGCAGTTTGGTTACACCGGTGGCTTATTTCACTGGCAGCTGAGTCTACCGCCCGAAGACCGCGTTCCGCTCCTGCTGTTTCCCGAGAACGACATCAGTCTCGGCTACGACACTTTCCATCAATGGATGAAGGACCACCAGCCCGACGCCATCATCACTTTCGACACCCACGTGCCCGAATGGCTGAAGCAGCTTGGCCTTCGCGTGCCGGAAGACATCGGTTTCGTAGCCCATGACTGGACACCTGAAATGAGCGACCTCGCCGGTATCTATCAACGCCGTGATCATCTAGCAGCGGCCGCAGTCGATCTCCTTGTCACCCAACTTTCACAACACGAGCACGGCGTTCCCGAAGTGCCGCGCCAGATCATGACTCCGCCGCAGTGGGTGGACGGCCCCAGCGTGCGGGGAGTTTGACCTGTCCTTCGAACACTGTTGCGCTCCGCGAACCAACAGGGTCTGATCGATGGGCCAACCCTGTTGAATCACTTGGCCGTCACTCAATCAAATGCTTCGGAAAGTCTTCCACCCGCTCGCACCCGATCTGCTCCATGACTTGCTGGAGTTGCTTCTTAAGCATGCTGATGGTGTGGTCGCCGCCGTCTTCACCAAGGGCGCCAACGCCGTACATAAAGGATCGGCCCATGAAGGCGAACTTGGCGCCGCTGGCCAGAGCGCAGGCGACATCAGGACCGGCGCGAAGTCCGCTGTCGATCATCAGCGTGGTGCGATCTCCGAATTCCCGGGCGAGTTCAGTGAGCGGTTTGATGGTCGACTGACCGGCATCGAGTTGGCGTCCGCCGTGATTGGAAACAATGAGTCCGTCGACTCCGAGATTGATGGCGCTTTCAGCATCTTCAGGTGTCACGACGCCCTTAACGACGAGCTTTCCTTTCCAGCGATCGCGAATCGCTGCGATCTTGTCGGGATTGAGACGACCGGAGAAAGTCTGATTCATGAACTGCGCAAGATGGCTCATGTTGAGGCCCTTCGGAATATAAGGAAGCATCGTTTTAAACTCTGGTGCTCCGGCGGCAAGCTGGCTGAAGGACCATGTCGGATGCATCATCATTTGAATGACGTTGCGCACAGACATTTTCGGCGGAATCGAAAGACCGTTGCGAATCTCTTTGGGGCGATAGGCAAACGTGGGCGTATCGGCCAGGATCACAAGAACCTCCGTTCCGGCAGCGGCCGCGCGGTCGAGCAGTTTGTTTCGCAGATCGTCTTCTGTCGGATGGTAGAGCTGAAACCAGGCATTCCCCTCGGTGAGCTCCGCGACGGTTTCGATGCTGGCAGTGCCGACCGTACTGAGGACAAAGGGGATATTATGGTCGTGCGCCGCTTTCGCGAGAATCTCGGTCGCCCGTGGCCACATCAGGCCCTGAAGGCCGATGGGTGAAATGCCGAAAGGAGCGTCATAGGTCTTGCCGAATAATTCCGTTTTCTGATCCGATCCCGGATAGTCCCGCAAATACCAGGGCCTCAGCTGGACCTCGCGGATGTCGTCAGTGTTCCGCCGGAGATTGATTTCAGAATTGCACCCGCCTTCGAGATATTCGAACGCGAAACGTGGCATCCGCTGGCGAGCGCGCTCACGGAGATGCTCGATGGAAGGGTATTTGGAATTGATCTCGTCGCTCATAAAAAAATTGCCCAGGCTGACTATTTCACAGTTTGCAGATAGCCAACGATATCGGCAATCTGTTCGGCAGTCATACCTCCGGTCACGTCCAACATCACGGACTTTCCATCAATGTAGCCAGCTCGCTTTATCGAATTGAAGGGAATGTTTTGCTTTGCTCCGCCCATCGTCAAAAGAGTGATGCCGCTCCTTGTCTCCGCTTGATTGAAACCTTCGAAAACTTCACCTTGTTTTGTGTCGATTCTAAAGCTTCGAAATACATTTTCCATGGCGGCATTCGGATCGATGATCGCTGTGATCAATCCATCCAGATCACGATTCGCAGAGCCATCTAATGGAGGCGCGAACCCAACTCCTTCCCCACCGATGGCATGGCAAGTCAGACAAAGTGTGCGCGTGAATAACTCCCCCTGAGCTGTGTCAGCCTTCGGAAGGGCCGCCTTGACCGCAGCGATACGATTAGCGATTTCCCCAGGATCCTTTTGATCTTCATTCGTGTCGATCACTTTGCTCCACTTGGAAACAGCCATGACCGGCAGTTGCGTTTTCGTTTCGGCAAGCCCGAACAGAAAATCCTGAAACGCGTTCTGATATGAGCCATCCAGGGCGAGATAATTTCCTGCCTTTGTTTTCGAAGCATCGGGGTCGATCCAGCCCCGCAACCATGCGAGATCCTCTGACGGAATCGCTCCATCGACTCTCCGAAGAAAGCGTAATACCTCATAGCGAACAGACCATCGCTTCTCGTCAGCGAAATTCCTCAAAAGGGCGCACGCCTTCTCCATGGGCACCTCCAGAGTCAGCAACGAACGAACCGCTTCACGTCTCAGTTCAGCATCTGGTTGGGTGAAAAGTTCCTTCCATAGCGCTTCATCAAAATGCCCGAGTTCTTCAAGACTCCAGAGCGCATGAATTCTTATGCCTGCTTCGATTTTGTCATCGTTGAGCAGCTTGACCAATTCCGGCACGACCGAAGGATCCATCCGATCCGCGATCTGGTGCCATGCGGCTCGCATTGCCCACTTGCTGTCGGATTTCAAACCCTCAGGCAAATTACCGGCCGCTGTTTTTGTGAAATCGGTAATGGCAACATCTCCCTGAGATTTGTGACGGATTCGCCAAATACGGCCATGGCTTTTGTCCCTTGCGGGGTGTTTGCGATCGACCTCGTTATGAGAAATGATTCGATTATACCAATCAACAATATAGAGGCATCCGTCCGGGCCGAAAGTCAGGCCCACCGGACGAAACATAGGATCTTCGCAAACGACAAGGCTTTCCTCTTTCGCGAACTGCCAGACATCATCATCGCCAAGCTCTCCGCTCACGGTGTTGATCGATTTCAGGATTGGATTTGCGACAAAAAATTTATCCTTCCAAGGAGCAGGAAACGAACCGCTGTTATCATCACTGATGGCAATGCCGGAGAAGGCTGTCCCTCCCAGATTCAATCCCGAAGCAGTAGGCGGATGAATCGGCGCATCAGGGTGCATTTGCGAGACCCGAAAACTTCGATACGAACTATCTTCCTCGAACTGAGTCAAGCTGTGACCGAAGTCATTCGCCTCGTGGATAAAGACCCGGCCGACCCGGTTCTGTGCCCAGGCCCAAATATTATTCATGCCTGTTCCTATGATTCGAAAATCGGTCCCTTTCGGAGTCATCGAGGCGATGAGCGTTTTGTTGAATGGATGATATTTACCCTCCGCATCAGTAATGAGTCCGGAATTCAATACCCCTTGTGAAAAAGTTACCCTTCCGCCCGGTGATCGCACCAGTTGGTGGGGGAGCGTGTGAGTATCCTGCACACCGAATCCGGTAATCAGCACACTTCGCTCATCCGCTTTGCCGTCATCATTCGTGTCGTCCAGAAAGACGATCTCAGGTCCTTGCGCGACAATGGCTCCGCTTCGATACGGAAGCACGCTCATCGGCATCACCATCCCATCAGCAAAGGTTCGTAGCGGCTGCAATCCTCGAAGGTGCGGCTGATCGATGACCACGATCTTGTCCTTTCCCGAATTCTTCCAAATCTCTGGATTTTTGTCATGCGGATACTCCACTGCAGTGGTCGCCCAGAGTCGACCTGCATCGTCGAATGCAATGGATGTTGGATTGGCCAATCCGGTTTCCTCACTGGCGACTAACTCAACAACAAAGCCGTCAGGCACGATGAACTTCGCTCGTTGTTCTTCCGGAGAAAGAGGTTCTGCATCGAGGCTATTTCCCTCTTTCAGCCCTTTTCCGCTTTTCTTCGCAGGCGCCGTAGCGGCTGGAGGAGCAGGAACATTTAGGGAAGAACTATTCGGGGTTCTCAAGATCACAAAATCGAGTCCGAAACCGTGTTTCTTCAGAGCCGCAGGATTCGCTCCAACGATTTTGACCTCCAGTTGATTCCCGCTCTTTTCAAGACGGACCGCCTTTCCCACTTCGACCGGGTCGGGACGAATAACGGAGCCGTTGTAAAGATCGATAGGATTAGAAATATTGACTCCGTTTAGCGAAAATTGAACGATTGCGTAGTCCTTCGCTTTGGTCATCGCCGCAGCCATGTCGTAGTTTCCGTCTTCCGCTACAGGCAAAGAAAAGGTGGCAACATCGCCGACCTTCCCGTTCAGCCAAAAGGCCTGAGCGTCGCCGCTCCACTTTCCTCCACGCAGTTTAACCGTCTGTCTTTTCAATGTGCCTGATCTGACAGAGCCGTTCATTGATTCGCCTTCAATGATCACTTCGGCTGCAAGCGACTGAGCAGGAGTCGGATTTCCTTTCACAACTGCGGGCAACGCGCCTGCTTTTTCCTCAGTTTGAAAATGAACAAAGCAGCCCATTTTGTTCCCGACTACAATATCGATTCGAGAGTCGTCATTGAGATCACCGGTGACG
>Ga0222633_1001824_pt1 | contig 10120 bp, 7 predicted proteins | sample AntAcemetageno48_FD_179816 | JGI IMG/M metagenome (GOLD analysis project Ga0222633, IMG submission 179816) | Saline water microbial communities from Ace Lake, Antarctica - #48 | ecosystem: Environmental > Aquatic > Non-marine Saline and Alkaline > Saline | place: Antarctica: Ace Lake | collected... | reverse complement strand
TGACCAACCCCAGCAATATCCTGGGCCACTGGAATGCCCAATTGTTCGAGCTGGGCCTTTGGACCTAACCCCGAGTGCATCAAGATGGAAGGGGACATGATCGCCCCTGCGCTCAGGACGGTAGTCTTGGCCAAAACTTTCTCAGTGCCGTTAGGGGTTTCGACTTCGACGCCAATACATTTGTTGTTTTCGATGAGGAGCCTTCTCACAAATGAGTCTGCTCTAATTGACAGGTTTGGACGAGCTCTGGCGGGCGCTAGATAACCGATCGCGCAGGAAACTCTAAGGCGACCCAACTTGTTCATCGGTTGAGGGCCAGAACCCCAGCCATCGGGGTCGTTTTGATCCGGGCAATCCGGATATCCTAGGTCTCTGGCGGCGGCAAGAAAGGCCTGGTGTTGAGGTTCCATCTCCTCTGTTGGGTAGCGCCGAATCGAAATGGGTCCTGCATCACCATGAAATGGCTTGTGACCGAAGTCTAAATCTCTTTCTAGACGATTAAAGGCGGGGAGAACCTTGTTCCACGCCCATTCAGTATTGCCGAGGTCTGCCCACTCGTTGTAATCCTCTGGAACTCCCCTTAAGGCAATGGTCGTATTCACGGCGCTGGAGCCACCGACCACTCGACCACGGGGAAAGGGCTGGGATCGCTCTCTGGTAGGTTCGTACTGAAACCCCCAATCATGTTTGCGGTAGGAGTTGTTGTGGCTGTTAACCAGATCAAACGGCGTATCTTCTAACCTTGGGTAATCGGGGCCGGCTTCGATTAGCATAACCTTCAGATTTGGGTTTTCTGAAGCTCTTGCAGCGATGGCACACCCAGCGCTACCAGCGCCAATGACGAGCAGATCGATCATAATAAATTGAGTACTTGCTGATCAGTCTTGGATTGTTACATTAAGGGGGTGCTGGTGCCAAATGTCAGCTGAATTTAAAAAACTGTCACAACTTTTGAATTTTTGGGTGGCAATATTCATCGAGTGTATGTCGCGCGCAATCCAGACAAATTGAGCACATTCTTTTCTGTTTAGCTGGTTAACATACTATGTTTATCCTAGGCCCATACAATGTCCATCAGTGGGTCTTTGCGGGTTTTGCTCGAGTAGATTAACATCGACTTCTTATTCTTGTCGGATGCTTTCTGTGCGCACTCTCTCTGGACTGTTAATTCTCGTCGCATTATCGTTCGCTCAGGCCGATACCATTATTCACGGTGGGCCAATCTATACGCTGAGTGAACATCAACCCAATGTCGAAGCCATTGTCACCGAGGGTGATCGAATTGTGTTCACCGGTGGGCTTAAGGCAGCCAGGGCGTTCGCTAAGAACCCGACTCATATCGATTTGAAAGGCAAGACACTGACCCCAGGTTTTATTGAAGGGCATGGGCACTTAATGGGGCTGGGGTTTAGTCAACTGACCCTGAACCTAAGCGATGCAGCCAGCTATCAAGATGTTGTCAATCAGGTTGCTGAAGCCGTAGATAAGGCAGCGCCTGGCGAGTGGATATTGGGTCGCGGTTGGCATCAAAGCAAGTGGCTGCCACAGCCAGTGCCGATGATCGATGGATTTCAAACCCATGACCTCGTGAGTGCGGTTTCTCCAAATAATCCAGTGTTCTTGGTTCATGCTAGTGGCCATGCTGCGATGGCGAATCAACGAGCAATGGATATTGCAGGGGTTGATGCCGAGTCTGAATTTAAGGGTGACGGTGAAATCATCAAGGATAGCGCCCTCAGGCCCACTGGCGTATTCAATGAAATCGCACAGAGTGTGATCGCCAAACATATTCCACCACCAGATTTGGAACGGCGCAAGAAAGCTCTTCAGCTTGCCCTTTCTGCTCTCGGCCGTAATGGCATCACCAGTTTTCAAGATGCAGGAGTTGGCAAGCAAGATATTGAACTGTACCGAAGCGCTTTGAAATCCAAGGAATTAACGGCTCGCCTCTGGGTGATGTTGTCAGGTCGTGATGAAGAGCTTTTATTGGACTGGTTTCGCCGTGGTCCTGAAATAGGTCTTGGTGACAACTTTTTAACCATTCGAGCCATTAAACTTGTGGTAGATGGCGCGCTAGGCTCTCGAGGTGCATGGCTGCTTGAACCCTATTCAGATAGGGCTGGGCATGTGGGATTACCGACAATGCCAGTTGCCGAGATAAAGCGATTGTCTCAGCGCGCTTTTGAAACTAATTTCCAAATTGGTGTTCATGCGATCGGCGATCGGGGAAACCGCGAGGTGCTTGATGTGTTCGATCAAATATTTTCTGGCAAGAACCAGGGGGTTCGATTTCGTATTGAACACGCTCAGCATATTTCTGCAGCGGACATTCCCAGATTCGGTGAATTAGGCGTGATCGCGTCGATGCAGGGCATCCATTTAAGTTCTGATCGACCTTGGGCAATCGACAGACTGGGAATCCAACGAATACAAGAGGGAGCCTATGTTTGGCGCAAGTTGTTAGACAGCGGTGCTGTTGTCTCGAACGGCACCGATGTCCCGGTTGAACCCGTTAATCCTATTCACTCATTTTTCGCCCTGGTAACTCGGCAAACCTTGAAAGGGCAACCTAACGGCGGATATGAACCGAGCCAAAAACTCACGAGAGAAGAAGCTCTTAAGAGTTATACGCTAGACGCCGCCTACTCTGCCTTTGAGGATCATCTAAAAGGCTCAATTGAACCGGGTAAGCTCGCCGACTTCACTGTCTTTGATCAAGATCTTATGAAAGTACCCGATGACAAAATTCTCGACACGAAGGTGGCGATGACTATTGTTGGCGGCAAAGTTGTCTTTAGTCAGGATTGAGTGGATGGCGGATGGGCTTAACTAGTGCGGTTCAGCTTGCCTTCAATTAGTACGATACGATCATTACCGAAGTACATATCGTTTTGATCTAGAAAGAAGGTCGGAGAGCCGTAGCCGCCGCGCTGAATCAATTCTTCTGTATTGTTTTTAAGCTTTTCCTTATAAGCGGGATCGTTGATTTTTGTGAAGAAGACTTCAGGGTCTAATCCCACTGCTGTGACGATTTTGCTAAGCTCATCGTCCTGAGAGACGTCACGAAGTTCAGTCCAATAAGCCGAGAAGACGCGGCGAGCATATTCGACCAGCTGATTCTCTTCCATGGCATAGAATGCGCCACGCATGGCCTTGACGCTATTCACCGGGAACACCGCAGGCTGACCGATCACGATACCCGCATGCCGCGCCCAATCCTGAAGATCTTTGGCGTAATAATGCTGTTTAGCTCGAACCGGATTCGTTCGGTTTTCATAAACCGAAGGGTTTACCGCATTGAACACACCGCCAACCAGAATCGGCTTATAGGTGACCTGCAGACGCGGCTGCCTGATGAGCAGTGACTGTAATGACTCAAACCCCAGATAGGTCCAGGGGCTCGAGCAGTCAAAGAAAACCTCTAGCTCATGCATGCTGTTTTTTGTGCAGAATGACTGGAAGTTCGCTGTAACCTTTTACAAAGGATGACTTAACCATGACAGGTTCTCCGACAACTTCAATTCTGTCGAAGCGAGTCATAATCTCTTCCCACAAAATTTTTAGCTGCATCTCTGCGAGACGGTTACCCATGCAGCGATGGATTCCAAAGCCGAATGAAAGATGGTTGCGGGGCCGGTCGCGGTCGATCAGAAATTCGTCAGCGCGCTCGATCACATCGCTGTCCCGATTACCTGAGACATACCACATCAGGAGCTTGTCACCTTTCTTGATCTGCTTTCCGCCCAGTTCAGTATCTGCCAGGGCGGTCCGCCGCATATAGGCGAGGGGAGTCTGATATCGGATGATTTCCGGCACCATTTTGGTGATCAACCCAGGGTCAGCTCTAAGCTTGTCGTACTCTTTGGGAAACATGTTGAGAAAATTCACGCCGCCGGTAATGGAGTTTCGAGTGGTGTCATTGCCACCGACGATGAGTAGCACCAGATTACCGAGATACTCAACCGGGTCCATGTTCTTGGTAGACTCACCGTGGGCGAGCATGCTGACCAGGTCGAACCCGGGATTGGGGTCTTTGGCTCGTTGCTGCCAGAGATTCTGAAAGTATTCGAGACATTCGATCAACTCTGCCCGTCGCTGATCCTCATCGGCCACGATATCACCGGACTCAACGTCCGCCGTTGCGACGTCTGACCAACGGGTCAGTTTGCGCCGATCCTCGAAAGGGAAATCGAATAGGGTAGCGAGCATTTGGGTGGTGAGTTCGATCGAGACCAACTCGACCCAGTTAATCTCTTCTCCGATTGGCAGACTGTCGAGGATATCCTGGACCCGTTTACGTATGGTTCCTTCAAGCTCAGCGAGGTTTCGTGGCGCAACAACAGGGCTGACCTCTTTACGCTGCTGGTCATGTTTGGGTGGGTCCATGGCAATGAACATCGGCAATGGGAAGTCTTCATCCTGATCGTCAACCACAATGCTGCCGTCTGAAGAAAACAGATCATGGTGGGTATCGACGTACATGATGTCGTTGTATTTTGTGATGTTCCAAAAACTGCCAGCGTTCTCGTGGTCTTTTTGTAAGTGAACGGGGTCTTCCTTTCTGAGGCGTTCAAATATTTTGACGTGTTTGTCGTGATGAAAAATGTCGGGTCGAATTAAGTCCAACTCATCGAGCGGTATGGAGTAGGGGTCAAATGTACTGATGGTCCGTGCTTCACTCATAGGGGTTGCTCGCCATTTAATCCAGCCATTTCAACATGAAATTGTTCTGTCTAAAAGGAGTAGCTCACTGGAATTTGGTTGATCAATGGCTATAGCTAGAGGGGATGTGATTTTTGGGGAGGCGATAATGTAGGACTGGAGGAGCGGGCATGGTCAAAAGTAGCTATTTAGAAGGATGTACCTTGAAGTACGTAGATTGAAGTACGTAGATTGAAGTACGTAGATTGAAGTATGTAGATTGGGTACAGAAGCCGGTCGCCCTAAAGCGACCGGCTTCTGTTATTTGCTAAATTCAGAAATTACGCCAGCGATTGACTCTTTAGCATCACCGAACAGCATGCGAGTGTTCTCACCGAAGAACAAGGGATTGTCCACACCGGAGAATCCCGAGGCCATTGATCGCTTTAGGACGAAAACCGTTTTCGCCTGGTCCACGTTGATGATGGGCATACCATAAATAGGACTACCCTCATCTTCCCTGGCAGATGGATTCACAACATCGTTAGCACCAATCACAATAGCGACGTCGACGTTTTCGATCCGTGGATTGATCTCATCCATTTCGACCAGTTGCTCATAGGGAACGTCCGCTTCAGCCAGCAAAACGTTCATATGGCCAGGCATACGACCTGCAACTGGATGAATAGCGTAACTCACCTCGGCGCCATTTTTCTCGAGAATTTCACCGAGTTCTTTCACCACGTGTTGAGCTTGAGCAACAGCCATACCGTAACCTGGCACGAAACATACATTGGTCGCGGCTTCCAGAATGTAATAAGCATCTTGAGCAGAGATAGGTTTAACTTCTCCCTCAATGGCTTTGGCTTGTTTCACCGCACCGAAGCCACTAAACAAAACGTTCGCCAGTGATCGGTTCATCGCCTTACACATAATGTTGGTCAGGATGATTCCGCTTGCACCTACCAATGAGCCAGCAACAATCAAAATATTGTTGTTGATCGCGAAACCCGCTGCACAGGCAGCGATACCAGAGTAGCTATTCAAGAGCGAGATCACGACAGGCATGTCGGCACCGCCGATTGGGATGACAGCCATAATGCCGAGCAATAATGATAATCCGAGCACCGCCCAGAACCAAACCGATTCGGGGTTCGGATCCATGCAGAGCATATAGCCAGAATAAAACAGACCAAGCAGAATCAGGCTGTTGACGATTCGTTGACCGTTAAAGACAACGGCGCCAGAGCCGATCACTTCGCTGAGTTTGCCATAGGCAATCAAGCTACCGGTTAAGGTAATACCACCGATCAGAATGGCCAAAATAATGGTCACAGAGGTAAAGACGGAGCCATCTGAAGCGTACAGTGCAGCCCAACCGACCAGTAGGCTAGCAGCGCCACCTGAACCATTAAACAGCGCCACCATTTCTGGCATGCTGGTCATCGAGATCAACCGAGCAGCAAGAGCACCGATAACAATGCCGACAATCATGCCGGCAGCAATCAATTTAAAATCAACAATGCCCTCGGCAGTAAGACCCGCGATTACCGCTATCAGCATGCCGATAGAAGATAGCATGTTGCCCTGACGAGCTGTTGCGGGGGAGCCCAAGCGTTTTAGACCAAAGATAAACAGAACGGCCGAAACAACATAGGCCAAATTAGCGAGCAATTGAATATCCATTTATGAGCGACCCTTCTTGCTTTTGAACATAGCCAACATGCGATCGGTGACGAGATATCCGCCCACGACATTCACCGTAGCAAACGCTACCGCAGCGGTGCCCAGATATTTTGCAAATTCACTATCGACTGTCATCGCTGCACCGGCAGAGATGAACGCACCCGCCAGAGTAATGCCGGAGATAGCGTTTGCTCCAGACATCAACGGTGTGTGCAACGTAGCTGGTACCTTAGAGATCAGTTCGAAGCCGAGAAATATCGACAACACGAGAATAAATATCAGAAATACAATTTCCATGGTTGCCTCTAGCTCCTTAGATTCTTGATCGTTTCGTTGACGATGGCGCCGCCGTGGGTAATCACGCAGCCGGACAGAATGTCATCTTCAAGGTTGAGGTTAAACGTCTGAGCTTCTTCATCCCAAAATTCGGAGACCAGATTGTAAAGGTTGGATGAGTACATCTGGCTCGCGTGACGGGGGACTTCCGAGGGTAGGTTCGAGACGCCAATAATCGATACGCCGTTCACATCCACAATTTCATCGGGCTTTGAGCCTTCGACGTTGCCACCGGACTCAACCGCCATATCCACAAGAATGCCACCCGGTTGCATGGCTTCTACCATTTCTTTGGTCACAATCCGTGGAGCGGGGCGACCGAATAGCTGTGCAGTTGTAATCACTATGTCTGACTTACTGATGATTTCCTTCATGCCCTGTTGCTGCATTTCAAGCTGTTCCGGCGTGAGCGCATTGGCGTATCCATCTTTGGTTTGGCCAGTTTCGCCGAGATCGATTTCAACGAACTTGGCACCTACAGATCGAACCTGTTCGGCAACAACCGGACGCGTATCAAAAGCTTCGACCTTGGCACCAAGACGTTTGGCGGTTGCAATGGCCTGCAATCCAGCAACACCGGCACCAATCACAAAGACCTTGGCTGGGCTAAGTGTGCCGGCGGGGGTCATCATCATTGGCAGAATGCGGTCTAGCTTCGACGCCGCTAGAATAACCATCACGTAGCCAGCGAGATTCGCCTGGGAACTTAAAGCGTCCATCTTTTGAGCCCGGGTAGTGCGGGGAATCATTTCCATACTGATAGCAGAAACACCATGAGACGCCATTGCATCAATCAATTCGTGTTCATTGTAGGGGTCTAGATAGCTGACGTGAATGGCGCCCTTTTTTAAAGCGGCAACTTCCTCGATATCAGGTTTACGCACTCGGAGCACAATGTCGCCATTGGCGAGCAGTGCGCTGCGATCGGTAGAGACGGTGGCGCCAGCATCTTGATACTGCTGGTCAGAGAATCCGGCATGGGCACCGAGCCCAGACTGGACCTCGACCTTGAGACCTGCCTTGGTCAATTTACTCACCGAATCGGGAATTAGAGCGACACGCTTTTCGTTCGCGTGTGTCTCCGCGGGCACGGCTATTTGCATGTGCTACCTCGAGCTAGACTGATGGCTTATGTGTCGATCAACTCTATGATTTACAAGTCATTTTTATTGAGTTGAGCGCTCCAATTTTTTCAACGTGCGAAGTTAGCACGATCAAATTGGCAAAGCGAATAAAAAGGAGGAATGCTAGCATGTCCGCCAGAGTTATTGCGTGTCACAAAGTGTGTCGAGAAAAGTGCCGATGATTCCTAGGCTGAGTATGCGTGGTCAATGACCAATTCGCTGCCCGTGATGTAGCGAGATTCCTCGCAGGCCAGAAACAGTACACCATTAGCGATGTCTTTTGGCTCACCCAATACACCACCTGGAACTGAGCTTGCAGCAATCTCTCGCGCCTCAGCTCGATTAGCTCCGTCGGCGCCAGATAGGCCCATCTTGTCCCAGATTGCGGTTTCGATAATGCCAGGGTGAACTGAATTGACACGCACGCCGTTGCCAGCCATGGCGCATTCTTTGGCGACGGACTTGCTAAGCAGGCGAACGCCGCCTTTTGTCATCGCGTAGGCGCTTAGATTAGGAGAAGCTTTAAGGCCTGCGACTGAGGAGAGGTTAATGATTGAACCACCTCCGCTTTCGGCCATCAATGGAATGCAGTGTTTCATCCCCAGGAATACACCATCCAAATTGACGGCGTTTTGCTTATGAAAGTCGGCGAGGCTCATTTCGGTGATTGGCGAGACAATCGCAATACCGGCGTTGTTGACCAGAATGTCCAAGCCGTTATAACTCGCCTTGATGCTGCCTACTAGAGCTTCCCATTCTGGTTCGCTGGTGACGTCATGATGATGATAGCTGGCGCTGCCGCCTGAACTGTTGATGTTTTCAGTAGTTTGTTTGCCCTGGGCATCCGCGAAATCAGTAATGACAACATGGGCTCCTGCTTCAGCAAGGGCATGGGCGCAGGCAGCCCCGATTCCCATTGCACCGCCGGTAACCAGTGCGGTTTTGCCGCTAAGTTTTGACTCTGACATGTTGCGCCCTCAAGACATTCAATTTTTATTTTGGGTCGAGTGTGCCTGACTGGCCCCAGCCCAGCAATGCAGAAGATGGGCCGGCAATAGCCAAAAGTGATATAACCGAATGACAGGTGTGTGGGATACAAGTATGAGTTGGCAAAAAGAAACCCAGGAAATAGAGTTGCGACGTGCCCTGTCAAAAGAGCAGGGTGGTGTTGAAGGTCTCACAAAACAGCATGCCAAGGGCAGGCTGTCGATACGCGAACGTATTGATCTGTTAGTGGGATCGAGTTTCGAAGAACACGGCGAGGGCGCTGGGTTCGCAGAAAAGGATGAGTCTGGTGCCATTAAATCATTCTCGCCGGCCAACTATGTGGTGGGTTTTGGCGAATTAAATAACAAACGAATAGTGGTTGGTGGAGAGGACTTTACGCTGAAAGGTGGTTCTCCCAATGGTGCAGGCTTGCGCAAAAGTGTCTACGCAGAGGAGCTTGCGGTGCAGTTTAAAGTGCCTCTCGTCAGAATGTTGGAAGGAGGCGGTGGAAGTGTAACCGGCGGTGGTGGCAGCGGACCTAAAACTGTGGGTTCTCCAGTGAATTCAGAGCCGCGTTTTAAAATTATTGCCCAGGCGATGACCGAGGTGCCCGTTGTCTCAGCGGCAATGGGTCCGGTCGCAGGTTTCCCTGCAGGCAGGCTCGTGGCTTCCCATTTTTCGGTGATGGTGAAGGAAACGTCACAAATTATGGTCGCCGGTCCCGCGCTGGTAGAACGAGCGTTGAACCGGGTCATGACCAAGGAAGAGTTAGGGGGTTGGAAGGTCCACACTCGCTCCGGTATTTGCAATAACGTTGCGGATACAGAAGCAGATGCCCTGCGGCAGGTCGAACAGTTCCTTTCCTATATGCCTCAGAATATCTGGCAATTGGCCGAACGCACTCACTGTACCGATGATCCCGCCAGAGCTGATGAGGCGTTGCTGTCCATTGTGCCCAGGGATGGCAGAATCCCCTTTGAGATGCGAGATATCATTACTCATATCGTGGATCGAATGAGTTGGTTCGAGATATCTCCTTTCTATGGTCAGGGTCAGATTACCGGGTTCGCAAGACTAAATGGCGCAGTGATTGGAGTGATTGCGAATGATTGCCGACATTTCGCTGGAGCGATGACGGCGGATGGGTCCCAAAAAGTGAAGCGGATGATGGAGATGTGCGACATGTTCCATATCCCTATCGTGAATTTGCTCGATGAGCCGGGCTTTATGATCGGTCCCGATGCTGAGCAAGCCGCGACAATCCGCTATGGCATGAGTGCCGTCGCAGCAGCTGTCCAGTCGACGGTCCCCTGGGCGACGGTTGCTGTACATAAATCCTTTGGCGT
>Ga0222633_1001822_pt1 | contig 10135 bp, 4 predicted proteins | sample AntAcemetageno48_FD_179816 | JGI IMG/M metagenome (GOLD analysis project Ga0222633, IMG submission 179816) | Saline water microbial communities from Ace Lake, Antarctica - #48 | ecosystem: Environmental > Aquatic > Non-marine Saline and Alkaline > Saline | place: Antarctica: Ace Lake | collected... | reverse complement strand
ATCGCGCTGACCGCCCCACATCCGGACTTTCCCGTCATCGAACAAGGCTGCCGCGAAGATCGCATCGTCGGGCTTTCCGGTTGCTCCTCCGCTCACCGAGATCTGAACCACGTCGCTATCGAGTTCTTCCGGGATGGTCGTTGCGGTATGGTCGGTGGTCGGGTCGAGCGGTTTCCCGTCGCGGCGGAGAACGATGACGTGGCCGGCAGCGGTGGGGCGACCTGGGATGGGGAGAGGGAATTGCGCTTTCGCCGCGGCGGGTGAAGCGGTTTTCGGTGCAGGTGGCGCGGGTATCGCTGCTCCTGCTCCCGTCCAATCTTCGGGCGTCAGTTTCGAGACCGGCTTCAGGGCGAGGACGTAGGGATACATCGGAAAAAGTTTCCATGCGCCCTCCGCACGCTCGGCGCAGTAGTCGGGGTCGAAGCCGCCCACTTCCTCGGTATTGCCCCAGAAAGTCCAACGGTCGTTTTTCTCGCAGACGGCGGTGATTCCCATTCCAGAGGGATAGTGGACTGTCTGCGCCCGAACCATCAGGATGACGTCTCTCAGGTTATTTCGTCCCAGTTCTACCAACTTGTGGGGAGCGTCCAGCGGCATCGCGTCTTTCAACAGTCTCCCCCTGCTGTCCGCGACCATCGGAAGTTCATGGTCAAAGTGCCGCTCATCTTTTCCGAACACCATTTCCGCGTCTCGTTGTCCGAATTTTACGAAACGGTATCCGTCTCTCGTCTTCTGTAACAAATCGGAGACTCCCGAGGAGTTATTGACGTCGACGTCGAGGATGTCCATTTCCAGACCCTCTGGAATATCCCGCTTTCCGTCGGCATTGCCTCCCGCCAGTCGGGGTTCGCCAGAGACAGTCACGCCGCCGACGTCATAGTCTCCAGCACTGATCCGCGCTATATCTTTCCAACTGGAGACTTCGTCGTAATTGATATTCAATTTGTCCATGGCGCCTTTGTTCAAGCACGCCGCGACAACGGTTCCATCGCCGCGCAGGGCGGCAAAGCTGAATCGTCCCATATCCATCGCGACGACATCGGTCAACTGATCCTGGACAGTCTCTACTACAGAATTCCATTGCATCGCGACACAAGTACCGTCGATCCGGAGCCCTACCGGTTTGAATGTGAAATACTTTGACTCCGACCCGGGGGAAATAGAGGGATATCCCGCGAAATCGACCACCTCGCCCATATCGTCCGGTACACCGCCGAAGCCTTCACGAAATGCGGCTTCGTCCACGGGCTTTCCGTCCATCCGAAAGGCGACGACGCGGCAGGGCGTCGTCTGGCGCTTCGGAATTGGAAGTGGAAACGGATCGCTAGGGATAGGTTTCCAGCCAAAAGGGTTTTCCGTGCCTGCGGTGTTAGCGTCGGCAGTTTGCACAGGCGCAGGTTCCGGTTCCCCCGGGGTCTGCGGGGCGGGCGGCGCGCCGAGGGTTTGGCGGAATGTTAGGATCACTTCCGCCTTGTCGAACTCGCGTGCTTTGGTGAGTTGTTTTTCGGCGGCGACGAGCGATTGCCGGAGTTGGGCGTCGAGGGTGTTGCTGATTTTGGCTCGTTCATTGGTCCACGTTTCGCGAAGCTGGGCGAGTCCGGGCGGCGCTCCTGCGGCGAGATCGGGCAAGGTGGCGGTGCTATTGACTCGGGCGGTGAGATTGCCATCGTTCGCGGCGAGTTCTTTCTTGAGATCGGCGACAAGTTTGGCTTCAGCACGGAACGATTTGACGAGAGGCAGATCGCCCGCGTCCGCCGCCGTGTTGGTGCGCGCGGAAAGTGCGCCTTCGTATTTCACGGCGAGATCGAGAACTGCTTTTTGGCGGGCTTTTAGATAGCCGTTGAGACGGATTTTTAGTTCGGAAATGAACGGAGCTTCAGTGGGTTCTGCCATAGCTTCTGCGACGATGGGCTTCTCTTCCACCACAGGCTCTGGCTTTGCTTCTTGTTCGACCACTTTCGGAACCTCGGCAACGGCGGTGGGCGCGGGTGGGTCAGCCTTTTCCTCTTTTGCTTTTGCGACAGGTTCGATCTTCGCCGGCGGAGGTGTGGGTTTTTCCACCTCTGCCACGACCGGGTCGGGTTCGACCGCGACTGGCGCGGGCGCTGCCGTTTCCACCTTGTCTCCCTGTGCTGGCAACAACACGAGCGCCAAAACCGCAACCACGACGGCACCGACCGCGACGCTGGTCCACAACCCAACCTTTGATTTTTTCGGAGGAGTTATCGTTTTCTTCGGAACAGCTGCCGGAGCCTTCTCCTCGTCTTCGATTACTTCGACTTTCGTGACCGGAGCGTTCGCGATGAGATCGAGATCGGTCCGGATTGCGGTGGCGCTTCCGTAGCGGTCGTCCGGATCGGTCTGCATCGCGCGGCTCACGATTTCGTCGAGACGGAAGTCCAGCTCAGGCCGATGTTCAGACGGCGTTTTGAATTGCCCACGCGGAAGAGTGCCCGTCAGCATTTGGTAAAGCATCACCCCTACTGCGTAGAGATCGGCGCGGTGATCCGGGACACGGCTGCCGTCGATCGATTCGGGCGCGACGAAGTCGGGAGTCCCCAGCGCGACGTTGCTCATCGTCAGACCGGGCGATTCGTCGCCCTCATCCACGATCTTTTTCGCCAATCCGAAGTCAGCGATCTTGACCCGGCCTTCTTGATTGAGAAGCACGTTGGCCGGTTTGATGTCGCGGTGAACGATGCCGTGGCTGTGGGCGTATTCCAGGGCATCGAGAACGTGGGACGCGATCGCCAATGCGTGCTCCTGAGAGAGCTGTCCTCCGTTCGCCTTGAGATACTGATGAATGTCCATCCCGTCGATGAACTCCATCACGAAATAACATTGCCCCGTCTCGGTTTCTCCGAAGTCATAGACCGATACTATGGCCGGATGATCCAGATTCGCCATCGCCTGTGCCTCCTGCTCGAAGCGCGCCACGAAATTCATTTCGTCGTCTCCTTCAGCGAGCGTCTCCGGCAGCAATTTTATCGCCACGTCGCGGTTCAGCTTCACCTGCCGCCCTTTGTAAACGGCACCCATTCCACCGCGCCCGAGAATCGTCGTGATCTCGTATTGCGGTAACATCGCGTGGAGTTCCTCCGGTGAAGGCGGCTCCCATGGGGAATTTCCAGACGGAGTATTCATGTCTGCTGACAACTTTTACTCGAATTTCATTCGGAGGTAAAACATCGTTTGAGATATATTAAAACGAACAAAGTCGCAGAGCGCGAACCGTAAACTCGGTTTCCAGATCGGTTGATTTTCGCGGGTAAGCGTGTAAATGGCGCGTAACATTTCTCATCCGAATCTCATGTCCAAGATACCCACCATCATCTACACGAAGACCGACGAAGCTCCTGCGCTCGCGACTTACTCTTTGCTCCCCATCGTCGAGGCCTTCACAAAGTCCTCCGGCATCGCAGTGGAAACGCGCGACATTTCCCTGTCCGGACGCATTCTCTCGCAATTCCCCGATTTTCTCGAAGAAGGACAAAAAGTGGCCGATGCCCTCACCGAACTGGGCGATCTCGCCAAGACACCCGAGGCCAACATCGTCAAGCTGCCCAACATCAGCGCTTCGATCCCGCAGCTGAAGAGCGCCATTACCGAGCTCCAGGAGCAGGGCTACAAGATTCCCAACTACCCCGACGATCCGCAGACCGACGCAGAAAAGGACATCCGCTCCCGCTACGACAAAGTTAAAGGCAGCGCAGTGAACCCCGTCCTCCGTGAAGGCAATTCCGACCGCCGCGCTCCCGGAGCCGTCAAGGAATACGCCCGGCAAAATCCGCACTCCATGGGTGCCTGGTCCGCCGATTCCAAGACCCGTGTTGCGACTATGAGCGCCGACGACTTCGCTTCGAACGAGGAATCCGTCACTATTCCTGCCGCCACCGATATCCGCATCGAGCACGTCGGTGCTGACGGCACCACCACCGTGCTGAAAGACGCCTTCCCCGTGCTCGAGGGCGAGATCATCGACGGCACCGTCATGAGCAAAAAGGCCCTCGTCGCCTTTCTTCAGGAGCAGATTGCCGCCGCCAAAGCCGAGGGAGTCCTCTTCTCCCTTCACTTGAAGGCCACCATGATGAAGGTCTCCGACCCCATCATCTTCGGCCACGCCGTCGAAGTGTATTTCAAAGGCCTCGTCACGAGCCACGGCCCACTTCTCAACGAACTCGGCGTCGATTTCAGCAACGGCTTCGGCGACCTCGCCGCCAAGCTCGAGAACATGTCCTCCCACGAACGGGCTGCGATCCAGACCTCCATCGACGCCGCCTATACCGACGGTCCCGACCTCGCTATGGTCAATTCCGACAAAGGCATCACCAACCTCCACGTTCCCAGCGACATCATTATCGACGCTTCCATGCCCGCCATGATCCGGACCTCGGGTCAGATGTGGAACAAAGACGGCGAGCAGCAAGACACCCTCGCTGTCATCCCGGACAGCAGTTACGCCGGAGTCTACGACGCCACCGTCGAGTTTTGTAAAAAGCACGGCGCCTTTGATCCTGCCACCATGGGGACCGTCCCCAACGTCGGTCTCATGGCGCAGAAGGCCGAAGAATACGGCTCCCACGACAAGACCTTCGAAATCCCCGCCGACGGCACCGTCCGCGTTGTCGATGCGAACGACAACGTCCTCATCGAGCACGAAGTGGAAACCGGCGACATCTGGCGTGCCTGCCAGACCAAAGACGCCCCCGTCCGCGATTGGGTGAAGCTTGCCGTCACGCGTGCCCGCGCCACCGGGACACCCACCGTCTTCTGGCTCGATCCCGCCCGCGCCCACGACGCCCGCATCATCGAAAAAGTGAACCTCTACCTCGCCGATCACGACACAAGCGGACTCGAGATTCTCATCAAGCCACCTGTCGAGGCCACCACTTACACCCTCGACCGCATCATCAAAGGCGAGGACACCATCTCCGTGACCGGCAACGTCCTCCGCGATTACCTGACCGACCTCTTCCCCATCCTCGAACTCGGCACCAGCGCCAAGATGCTCTCCATCGTTCCCCTCATGAATGGCGGCGGCCTCTTCGAAACCGGAGCCGGCGGCAGCGCCCCCAAGCACGTCCAGCAATTCGTGGATGAAGACTACCTGCGGTGGGATTCCCTCGGCGAATTCCTCGCCCTCGCCGTATCGCTCGAGCACCTCGGCGACACTTTCGACAAACCGCGGGCCAAAATCCTCGCCAAAACCCTCGACCTAGCCACCGGCGAATTTTTGAAAAACGACAAGTCGCCCACGCGACGATTGGGCGGCATCGACAACCGAGGCAGTCATTTCTACCTCGCCCTCTACTGGGCCCAGGCCCTGGCCGAACAAAGTGATGACTCTACACTCGCCAATGAGTTCCAGCCCATCGCGCAAGCATTGCTCGAGCACGAAAATCGCATCATCGAAGAGCTGCTGGCCGTGCAGGGCGAATCCGTCAACCTCGGCGGATACTACAAGCCCGACGAGGATCTTGTCGAAACCAGCATGCGCCCCAGCGAAACGTTCAACGCCATCATCGCCGGAGATTTGGATTCAATAGGGTTGAGTCGGTGAGTTGGTTGACTTTGCTTCGCTCCGTCTTTCTCCACTTTGTTCCGAATCTGTTGGGTGGGAGCATTTTCGGGCGCGGAAGGCGTCCGAAATTTTGGCGGGTGGCTTCCTCGCCGTGCGGAAGGTGTTTTCAGCCACGGGAGAATTGTCGAGCTTGTAGCCGAGGTATGCGATCCCGAACGGTCGATCCTCCGCTCTTGCCAGCTGCTGCACTACTTCTCTTCGGCGGGAAATTTTTTCGACTTCCCTTCCCGATGCTCGACTATCGATCTCTCGGCAATCGGGCCAAGCTTTCCTGACTTGATGTCCTCTTCGATCTGGCGCTCTAACTCGTCATCTGGGATTGGAGTGAAGCGTTTCACAGTTCCGAAGAGCAATGCGAATGATGCAAGTAATTGAGCGAGAATACATAAGTAGATTCGTGGCTGGTCGTATAAATTTTCGAAGACCAAAAGCCCGATAAATGCAGTTGTCGCGATCACTGTAATAATGATGCTGAACCAACGGAGAAAGCACCAGAACTGCTCCCCCCTGATTTCAAGTGGTCTACCCGATAGCGAAGTGTTGAAAAACCGCCAGTTCAAGATTCCCAGCAAAAAGAGGAATAGAAGCAAAGAGTAGATCATGATGAAGGCTTTCATCAATTCTGAGACTACCATGAAACCTTCCCTCTGATCAACTCACCCTAACAACCCCGCCAACACCTTACCCGTATGCGGATCGGACAACTTCGCATCGCCCGTCTTTTCCCCATACGCCTTCAGCTGCCCGGCCAAGTATCGCAACGTCTCGGCCTGCTCGGAATCGTTGACGAAATTGACCAGTTCGTCGGGGTCCTTCTCTAGATCCAACAGCCACGCGTCGTCTGCGTCGGATAGGATGAGCTTGTGGGTTGGGGTCACGGCGGCGACCCAGCCTTTAGTGCTTTCGCTGCTCTGGTTAGTGCCGCGCATGAAGGTGATGTCGTTGCCTTTTGCCTCGCCGCCGGCAAACAGGGCCGAGAGGTCGCGGCCTTCTTCTGCGCCGGTCGGATCGGCGCCCATCATCGCGAGGATGGTGGGGGCAAAGTCGGTCGTGTTCATGGCGCGGTCGATTTGCGATCCGGCGGGGATGGTTTCGGGTAGGCGGATCACGAAGGGAACTTTGCCGGACGCTTCCATGGGGACGCCTTTGTTCTGACGTCCGTGTTCGCCGCGCATGTCGCCGTGGTCGGCGGTGAAAATGACGATGGTGTTGTCGTAGAGTCCGCGGTCTTTCAAGGCGGTGACGAGTTTGCCGACGTTGTCGTCGATGCATTTGATCATGCCGTGGTAACTGGCCATTTTGTAATTACATTTCGCCTGCGGCATGGCCCAACTCGGCACGTCCTTGCGCGGTTTGTCGTAGGTGCGCGGCATTTCGAGCTCTTTGTCGCTGAACATTTTGTCGTAGGGCGCGCGGACGGTGTCGGGTCCGTGCGGATCAGGAATGCTGAGCATGTAGGCGAACGGCTCGTCGCGGTGTTCGTCGACGAAATCGATGCAGCGGTCGGTCAGCCAGTCGGTGGCGAAGGTGGTTTCGTCGGCGCCGTCGACTCCGTAACCGGGGCGGCCCTTGTTGTCGCGGGCGGCGACTTTCGGTCCATCTGCGGTGAGTTCGAATTTCTTCCAATGTCCGCGGTTGAACATGTAGCGGTTGTCTTCGAAACCGAAGTTTCGCTCAGGTCCCCACTGCGGTTTGCCTTCTCCGTCGAGGTGCCATTTTCCGGCGTAACCGGTCGCATAGCTAGCATCACCGAGCTGGTGAGCGAAGGTGCGGATATCGTCGGAGAGTGGAACGCTATTGTTCGTCACGGGCGTGTTCTGCGGATAACGCCCCGAGATGAGTGAGGACCGCGACGGCGAGCAGACGGGGGTGGCGGCGTAGAATTTGGTGCAAAGCGCGCCTTCTTTCGCGAGCGCATCGATGTGCGGGGTGTCGCAAACGGCTAGAGGTCCCCACATGAAGGCTTGTTCGGGCGGCAGGGTGTCGCGGTAGCAGCCGAGCGTGCGGAAGTTGAGTTCGTCGCAATGGACGATGATGAGGTTGGGCTTTGCGGCGTCGTCGGCGCGTGCGGTCGTGGCGAGCGCGGCGGCGGTTGTGGCGGCAGTGGATTGGATGAATTTACGGCGTTTCATGGGGAAAAGGTCTCTCGCAGCGTGGGGGCGCAGAGCTTGAGTGGATCTATTTTTGCGTTGCCCATTCTGGCATCACTCCCGGTTCGATATGAAACACGAGTGGTCCCAGCAGCAGGAACAATCCGGTGATCACCAAAATACTGATCAGATTGATGATGATACCGGCGCGGACCATTTGGGCAATGGTGATGCGGCCGCTGGCGAATACAATGGCGTTGGGGGGAGTCGCTACGGGCATCATGAACGCGCACGATGCGGCGAGCGCTGCGGGAACCATGAGAAGAAGCGGGTGAATTTCAGCAGCCGTCGAGATAGAGGCCAGCAGGGGCAAAATCATCTCGGTGGTGGCGATGTTGGAGGTCAGTTCGGTGAGAAAGGTGATCACGGCTGCGATCGTAACAACCAGGACCGGGACGGGGGCATCCTTGAGCCCGGCGAAGTGGGCGCCGACCCATTCGGCGAGGCCGGATGCCTGGAATCCTTTGGCCAGGGCAAAGCCGCCGCCGAAGAGCAGGATAATGTGCCACGGGATGCGGGCGAAGGAGGAGGTATCGAGAATCTTGCCGTGGGCATCCTCGTAGTCGTCTTTTCTGTGGGCGGGGATGAGAAACAGGGTCAACGCCATCGCAACGGCGATCGTGCCATCATCGATCATCCCGCCAAAGGGAAGCAGGCCGGACCAGCCCGGGATGGTGAAGGCTCCCACGGCGAGATCTTTCCGGAAGACCCAGAGCAAGGCGGTCGCACAAAAGACGGCCATGACGACTTTTTCTTCATAGCCCATTTTGCCCAGATCGCGGTGTTCCTTGTCGAGGACTTCGCGCGGGAGTTCGAGGCTGTTGTCGAAGCGGAAGCAAACGCGTGTCAGGATCAGCCATACAAGTGCCAGCATCAGGGCGCTGAGAGGCACGCCTAGCAGCATCCATTGGCCAAATCCGAATTGGAAACCAGCCTCGGCGGCACCGGGGAAGCTGAGTTCAAACAGCCGCACCAGTGCCAGATTTGGCGGCGTGCCAACGAGCGTGGCCATCCCGCCGATACTGGCGGAGTAAGCGATCCCGAGCAGCAAAGCGACGCTGAGAGTGCTCGTTTTCTCCTCGCCGAACGACCTTTCCGCCTGTTTGATGACGGCGAGACCGATGGCCAGCATCATAATCGTGGTCGCTGTGTTCGAGATCCACATCGAGAGAAACGCAGTCGCGAGCATGAATCCGAGAATGAGTCGCGACGGCTTGGAGCCGACTTTGCGGATGATATTCAGCGCGATGCGACGGTGCAGATTCCAGCGCTCCATCGCCAGTGCGATGAGGAATCCGCCAAGAAAGAGGAAAATAATATAGTTCACATAGACCGGCGCGGTTTCCTTGCCCGAGAGGATGCCGAGCAGGGGGAAAAGCGCGAGCGGTAGCAGAGAGGTGGCTGCAAGCGGGATCGCGTCAGTGATCCACCAGATCGCCATCAGCGCGGCGACGGCGGCCATTTTTCCCGCCGCGGGATTTTCCGGGGCGAAATTCCCGAAGAAGAGCAGCAGAAAAAACGTGATGATGCCGATCCAGAATCCAATGCGTCGGGCGAGAGGCGGGCGATTCGAGCCTGTGACGGGGGATGCCATTGGCGGGATATTGGTCGATCCCGGCAGGTGTGGCAAGCCAGGAACGGGCTTCTCCTTCGACCTGGCAGTGGCAAGTCACCCACCTGACCCTGTCAGGCCCCTCAAAAGTTGCGAATTGACCTGAAAACGATCCCGATTAAACTCGCTGTCCCCTGATTTGGAAGCCTGCTGGTAGTGTTTTTTGGAAAATTCGCGGATGAGCCTGTTTTTGGGGACCGTCTTGGCACGGAAAGTGAACGTATTTTCCCGGTGGCGATGCTAAACGCCCGAAAATTTACTGAAACATGAGCAAGTACCTGAACATTCCTGACGTAAAGAACACTCTCCATCGCCCGGAGTTGGAACGCGATTCCTGCGGCGTTGGCGTGGTGGCACATATCAAGGGCGTGCGCAGCTATCGGGTTTTGCGCCTGGGCCTCGATTCGGTTCGGAATGTGACTCATCGCGGTGCGGTGAACTCGGATGGAAAGACGGGCGACGGCGCCGGTGTGACAACCAATTTGCCCTACGAGATTTTGCTGCCTGCAGCGAAGGCGATGGGCACGGATTTGAAGAGCAATTCCGATCTCGCCGTGGGGGTCTTTTTTCTTCCGGCAAACGAAACGAATCGCCAGATGAAGTGCCGTGTCATTGCCGAGGGAGTAGTGCGCAAACGCGGCATGGGCGTCATCGGTTGGCGCGACGTTCCGGTGAATCAAGCCGCTCTCGGCCAATTGGCGATCGATACGCAGCCGGAGATCGAGCAGCTTCTCATTCAGCGTCCTTCGGGGATGGAGGACGACTTGTTCGAGCGGATGCTTTTTCTTGTAC
>Ga0222633_1001813_pt1 | contig 10163 bp, 8 predicted proteins | sample AntAcemetageno48_FD_179816 | JGI IMG/M metagenome (GOLD analysis project Ga0222633, IMG submission 179816) | Saline water microbial communities from Ace Lake, Antarctica - #48 | ecosystem: Environmental > Aquatic > Non-marine Saline and Alkaline > Saline | place: Antarctica: Ace Lake | collected... | reverse complement strand
ATGGTACCCAACAGGTACAAGGTGCTGTTTGGGCCATCCACTCGCCACGCCATCGCGGGCGTGTTGTCGTCGAGATCAGCGCGCATTTTGCGGCCCGGTTCAATAATGTCATTACCCAATACGACGATCTCGCAAATTCCAGTCGAATCGCTTTCTTTCATCCATTGTTCACATTTTTTGCGAGCAGCTATATTGGCAGCGAGTTCAGACTGAGCCTTGTAGCCCAGGCCAACTGATATGCCGCCTTGATCAGTTAGAGCTACGGCGATCGCCCTGTGACCCCGCTGTTTGTTGTATAAACGGAGCAGTGCTTTCATGTCTTTGGTGACTGCTTCAACGGGCGTAGCGCCGTAAGCAGCAAAAATCTGCGCCATCGTGATGTCGTCGGCATTGGCGGTTGCGACGATGAAACAGAGTGAAATGAAATAGGCAAAACGGCGGACGAACTGCATCGGCAAAAGTATCCTCTCGGTCATCATTAGTCCGTGGAAGCTAGCACAACGCACTAGTTGAGAATGTAGGATATTGTCCCGAGCGACTTCGTGCAAACCTCATTCAAGCCCTGTAACAATTTGCCGCCACAAGCGTCTAATTGAGCATGTAATCAAGAGTGCACCACAATGGAACTGACTCTACAGCAAGCAGCCACTCAGCCTGCGACGATAAAACGCGGCCTTATCGCTGGACTAATTGTCGGCACGGTATTTTGTTTGATCAATCAGTGGGGGCCAATGACCGCTGGGGCTTAGCGATTGTCCAAGGTTTGAAGAAGACCTAGGGTTTAACGAAGGTAAAGTCATCACCTAGGGTTTCCACAGAGATTCGGTTCACAAATACACTGAAGGCGAGGTAACCAGCAAGCGCACTGGTCCGGGTCATCCAGGGCGGCAAGTATTGGGGGTCCTGCAAGACGTCAGTTTCGAACACCGGGTCCAAATTCACGACATCACTCAAGGTCATGCGGCCCGCAAAAAAGTTGCGCGTCATACCAAGCTTTTTGTGTTGCATGGCCCAACGAAAGAAGGTGTGCACCTCCATCAATCCGTGCAGATAGACGACGTCTTTAGTAAATGCAGCGCCACCGGTGACTGGCACACCACGAAAAATTCTCATCGCAGAGTTAAAACTCTCGACTTCGGTTTGGCCGACACTTTCAAAAAAGCGATATGCTTCGATAAAGTCAGCGCCTTTTAACACATGATCAATGCCCACCACGCGCAGGGCGAGCCTTTCTAGTCGGCCAATGTCCATCACGCCCGTCACCATCTCGGCAAAGGTCGCAAGGCCCTCTTGAGATCCCGTTGTGCGTGGAGCGCCAAGACTAAAACACTGAAAACGTTGCTGCTTACCGTTAATGGCAGTCAGGCTATGAACAAAGGCTTCATGTTGCAGTAGTTGATCGAGATCGTATTCTGAAAAAGAAGTGTTGGCTCGCAGTCTCACCCGGGTGGCACCGGCGGCGGCTTTCGACACCATGTCCGCATCAATTTCGACTCTCACCTGGTCCTCGGTAAAAACCTCTTTTAATCGCTGTCGCATTTCTGTGGCGAGCACTTCCGATGAAAGGCAGTAGTCCGCTTCTTTTAGACCTTCATCTTGTTTGTAGGCATGGCTCACATCCAAAAAGTGCTGAGCCGCTTCCAGATTACTGACGTGGCCGCTACTCACCGCATCCGCTGGATGGCCATAAAGCGTATGGCTATGCTCAGAGAGCACAGTTGTGCCAATGCCTTCGAGCAATAAGCAAAGCGTGTGGTAGGACTCCGCCGTGTCGTACAGAAATCGCCGCAGTGGTTCACCGGCACCAGCAAGTTGCGCCATACACTCGGCGAGCTCCTGGCGGTTGGCAGAGAGATCAATGGCAGCATATTCAACACTGGGCAAGACGGGTTTGCCCCTGGCTACGCCTTCTAGAAAGCGCTCTTGAATACCAGAGTGCCAACTTAGTTTACTGAGTACTTTGATATCCTTGGCCGCCGCCACAATGCGGCCATCCAACTCCGAAAGCCAGCTCAAGTATTTTGGTTCGAAATTTGTTGAGGTCACGCCAAACGCCCTAAATATGAGGCAGCATTGAAGCGCTTTTACGCAGCCAACGCAATCGGCTTTAACACTATCGCCTGGGATACCTATGCGGCGCAGAGTGCCTGTTAGAGATCAAGTCTTAAGGTTTCTTGTTCCATGCCTTTGGCTGGCATCGCGCAACACAATAATGCTTCACCTGCTTGCACCGGATAGGTGATGGCTTGGCTATAAACCACCTCTCCCGACAATACCCTGGTTGCACAACTGCCGCAGTGGCCGGCGCGGCAGCCAGAAGCAGGCGTCATACCGTGGGCTTCTGCAAAATCCAATAGCGTGCCCTCTTTCGGTGACCAGCCTTGCTCGACCGATGATAGGACAAACTCAACCACCGCAGACTCCGCTGTCTCTATCACTGCTGCTTTTTGCTCGACAACATCTCGCGCCAGAGCCGCAGGTCCGAAAGCTTCTGCACTGATACTCGCGTCCACAACCCCCAAAGCTCGAATCTCATCGTAAGCACCTTGCATAAACCCAACCGGTCCGCACAGATAGAACTGATAGTCGTCCAGGGCTAATTCTGCTCGAAGTATCAAACGATTGAGATAACCCTGATGCTCAGCTTCAACACTCGTCGCCGCGGACGCGCTCGAGAATACTTTGACGACACGAAGTGATTCGCCCATCAAAGATTGAAGCTCCTTTAGCTCATCCTGAAAAACAAGCTGGGTCTCATCTCGAACCTGATAAAAAAGCACCATGGGCTGCTCTACCCGATACTTGATCGAGCGAAAGAACCCTTCCCTGATCATCGATATCATTGGGGTAATGCCAATGCCTGCAGCAACAAATACCGCCGGCTTATCATGGTTTAGAACAAACCCGCCTGACGGGGCTCGCGCCTCAATTGTCATGTTGATAGCTAGTTGATCATGCAGGTACTTCGATACCAGGCCGTCTCTCTTAATTGATAGTCGCAGCCGCTTATCGCTCGGCGCGCTGGATACGGTATAAGTTCTGACCTGCGCTTGCCCCGCAATCTCGACATTGATGGTGAGGAACTGGCCTGCCTCAAATTTGGGTTCTAATCCCTCAGGTGGCACAAGTTCAAATGATTTTACGCTGCCGCCTTCATCAATGATGCGCTCAACGCGGTAAGGCAACCATCGCTGCCGCTGCTGTTCTGCCGCCCTGGCGGATGCCGCCTTGGCCCATGTACCGCTGAGCAAACTGTTTGGCGAAAACTTTTTGAACGAAAACTCAATGCCCAATGCTTGCTTAAGGCGAATGCCCTGCTTAAGGCTGAAGCGCCATAAACGTTCTGCCCCTTCAAAATGCTTTTGCTCTGCAGAATCCCAGAGAATTTCTGCCGTGCCCGTTAGCATTAATAGATCACCGCTATCAAAATCGACAAATAGCAACCCGGCTTTGCCGGTACTGTGGATATTGCCAAAGGTATTGAAGTGATTATTGCCCGAGAAATCAGGAATCGTCAGAGTAAGTTCATTATCCACTCGGACAAAACCTGGTTGTCCGCCTCGATGGGAGACGTCCGCACCGGTCTCAGGGCCTGCCGTACCGTCATCAAAATAGCTGGCGACAAAGAAGGCATCGCTCTTTTCAATCCAGCTTCTGTCCTCGAGCGAGAAGTTCGAGAAGGATTCAACAGTTGAATCATGCATCGACCAGTTTGCGCGAGTCTGAACTTCTCTGGTTTGAATATACTGGGGGCAGTTGCCAAAGGTCTGTCGCACCGAGGCATTCACTCGGCCATTAGCCTGGCTATTGCCTTGCTTATTGCCCTGGAGATTTAGTACTGCAGACATTCGATTTCGGCGCCGATTCGACAGGTCGATCCCCAACAGGCCAACCGCGGTTTCGCCTTTGAGTGAGTCCCGCAATGGATCGCCAGGATGTATGGCATTCAAGGCTAGATCAAAACGTCGGTCATCTTGAACATCCATAACGGGAGCATCCGTACTAGTTGCCCGCTTCGACAACCAGGACGCCCAGGGCTGACCCTCTTTATCAACATGACCGACCAGCAGGTAGGGTAGCGCCTGATAAAAAGCCTGGTGCTGCTCTGGCATATTAGGCCGAATGGTTCGAAGCCCAATTGCCTCTGCTTGATCTCGCACACCAGCACGTAATTGCACAGTTTGTTCTCCCTCGTGGAAGGGGGAGCGGATTGCCGTCTCGGATACCATGGTCGCCTCGCTAATAATTGAGAGTGCTTGAGAATGAATGCCTAGAAGAGCGGAATACAGAGCTGGCAACACCAGCTCTGCAGCGCATTTCAGGCAGTCGCTGACACGAGGTCGTTAGATGAGAGTGCCGCTTTGGCTTCGGTCTCAGTCGCGACCATTGCAACAAATCCAGGCAACGCTTCAATTCGCGCCAACCAACCAGTGATAGCCTCATAACGCCTCAGGTCAACGCCACCTTCGGGTGCATGGGCGGTGTAGCTATACATGGCTACATCCGCGACCGTTGGCTTATCGCCGACAAAGAACTCTCGCTCTGCTAGATGGTTATCCATCACATTTAATAGCTCGTGAGCGCGGCCAATCACTTCTTCATGGTCAAGTCCAGCACCAAACACGGTGACCAATCGCGCCGCTGCGGGGCCAGCAGCCAGTTCACGGCTGGCTTTGGATAACCAGGTCTGCACCTCTGCAATGGCTTCGACATCCGTTGGGTACCAGTTTCGTGCTGCGTCATATTTTGTCGCGAGATAAACAATGATCGCGTTTGAGTCAAAAAGCGTCACATCACCGTCTGTTAATGCCGGCACCTGACCAAAAGGATTGATGGCGAGAAATTCAGCTTGCTTGTGAGCACCTGTGCGCAGGTCCACCTCGACAATTTCTGCAGGGAGGTTAAGCAGGCCGGCCATCAATCTAGCTCTGTGAGCATGTCCGGAGAGTTCAAAGTCAAAAATTTTCATGGCTGTTCCTTAGCTTGATTAAAGGGTTGATTACATTTGTCTTAAACCGCAAGCGGCCTAGCCACTCGATGAACACACTCTATTGGAACCATTTAGATTGATAAATATCCATTTTGGTGAATAATTATCACCATATTGATGATAATAGAGGTCAGCATGGATCGAATCGACAGCATGCGAGTGTTTCAGGAAGTTGCCAGACATGGCTCTTTCACCGGGGCAGCAGAGGTTTTGGGCAAACCGGTCCAGACCGTGAGCAAGGCAGTCAGACAACTAGAAACCCAGCTAGAGGTTTTACTGTTTGACCGTACAACCCGATCCGTCGCCTTAACGGACACAGGCCAGGCGTACCTTGACCAGTGTCAGGATCTTCTCGATCAGTTTGATGAGTTGGAATCCTCTGTGCATCGAGCCCACGACGCGCCAAAAGGCCGCATCCGTATGACGGCACCGACCACTTTTGGTGAACAGAATCTGCTGCCTATTCTGGCCAGCTTTCTCAGTCTGTATCCAGACATCCGGGTGGAGCTGTCACTCTCAAACAGAAAGGTGTCATTGATTGACGAGGGTATAGATGTTGCGCTTAGAATTGGTCGACTTAACGATTCAAGCTTAATAGCACGGCACCTTGCGCCCATGCGTAAAGTCGTTTGCGCTGCACCGGATTTCCTCAGCCAACATGGCGCCCCAGATCATCCGTTAGAGCTTAAGCGCTATCCTTGCTTGATCGACACCAATTTTGAAGATGCCCATCACTGGCCCTTTTCAATCGACAACAAAATGGTACGCGTAGAGGTGGCTGGCCCCTTTAGCGCCAATACGCCAGAAGCCACTCGACAAATGGCCGTTGCTGGGCTCGGCATTGCCATGTGTCCGATGTATGTTATTGATCAGGATTTAGAAAATGGCGCATTGATAGCGCTATTTGAAACGCTCGAGCAGCCAGAGATGGGGGTTTATGCGCTATACCCTCACCGTCGCCATTTATCGGCTCGAGTGAGGGCACTAGTCACGCACTTGGAACAGGCTTTTTCAGGGTCTGACTAGAGGGTCTAACTAGAGGGTCTGGCTAGACAGCTTGACTAGGCAGAGCTTGGGCGCCGCTGTGTTTTGTGACGACCAACCACACTGCGCGCAGAACAACAGGCAGCACCCAGTATCGTTAGAAAGATAGCGAGAATTAGCTCTGCTTTGGTTTCATATCAGGTTGGGTTTCAGGCTGCACATCGGAGCGTGCATCGTCTCTGATCTGTTTGTATTGCGAGTACTTTTTTGAGCTACCTCTGACCAGATCAGCAGGATACTTCGCCTCGTTTTTAACAAACTTAATCGCCGCGGCATCGAGAATGTCGATGCCGAGCTTGTCTGCCAGGCGGACCAGGTAGTTCTGTACGTCGGCAATTTCGTCAGCAACCTCTGACAGCGCCGTTTCATCCAAATTTTTAGATTCATCTTCTGTGAGCCACTGAAAGTGCTCGAGCAACTCCGAGACTTCAACACTCAAGGCCATGGCTATGTTCTTCGGCGAATGAAACTGATCCCAATCGCGATCACCGGCAAACTTTCGCAATTTAAGTTTTAGCTCTTCGAGAGATTCCATAATCAAGTTCCTTTAAAAAGGGAGCGTTAATACAAAGTGTGCCAAAAAAAGGTGTGCCAACAAGAAGGAGCAGCAACAAAAAAGGGCGCCAACCGGCGCCCTTAAATTCACAACCTGCTGCTTACTGACGCAAGGTTACAGGCAACTCTTTAATACCGTGCACAAAGTTAGAGTTAACAAGTTCGGGCTTGCCAGTCACTTCTACTTTAGAGAAGCGCTTGTTGATCTCCTCCCACATGACGCGAAGCTGCATTTCTGCCAGGCGATTACCGACACAACGGTGGATACCATAACCAAACGCGGTATGCGCTCGAGGGTTTTTTCGGTCAATGATGAACTTGTCAGCATCTTCGATATAGTTTTCATCGCGGTTGCCAGAGATGTACCACATCACAACCCGGTCGCCCTTCTTGATCTGCTTGCCGCCCAGTTCTGTATCTTCGAGCGCGGTACGAGCCATGTGAGCTAAAGGTGTTTGCCAGCGAATAATCTCTGGGACCATCTTTGGAATCAGACCTGGATTCTGTAGCAGTTTTTCATACTCAGCAGGATTCTCGTTTAATGCCAAGACGCCACCGGAGATAGAGTTACGGGTTGTATCATTACCACCGACGATCAGCAAAATAATGTTACCGAGCAACTCCTGGGGAGACATATTGTTGGTGGATGGGTTGTGAGCCATCATGGAGATCAGGTCGAACTTGGCTGGCTCTTTCTTACGTTTTTCGTAGTACTCGGTGAAATAAGCCAAACATTCGAACAGCACTTGAAAGCCTGCTTCAGGGGTTTCAAATTTCTCAGGATCACCCAACTGCTGCACTGTATCTGACCAATAGATCAGCTTTAAACGATCTTCCTGGGGAATATCAAACAAGGTTGCGAGCATTTGACCCGTCAATTCAACAGAGACCTTCTCCACCCAGTTAAATTCTTCATCGATGGGCAAATCGTCCAAGATCAGGCCAATTCTTTCGCGGATCAGTGGCTCAAGATCTGCCAACTGCTTGGGCATAAATAGAGGCGCAACCACTTTGCGCTGCTCGTCATGCTTGGGTGGGTCTGCTTGTATAAACATCGGTAAAGAAAACGCGTCATCGTCTTCGCGAGGCTGACTGCCAAGCGTAATGCCACCTAAGCGTTGCTCCGAAGAAAAGACGTCGTGGCGCTTGTCCACCTCCATGATGTCTTCGTACCTGGTCACCGACCAGTAGGCGCCACCGATGCTGTCTTTATGGTAATGCACAGGATCTTCTTTACGCAGGCGGGCAAAGTGTTCCCACAGTGTGTCACTGGCAAATAGTGCTGGGTGTGAAGGGTCGAGATCTTCAAGGGGGATATCGTTGACGTTGAAATAAGGGTCAATTTTAAAGGCCTCAACCACTTCTGAGTTTAAGACTGTCAGGTCACCCTCCAGCATCCTGGCTGTCAGTGCTTTCCTTCTTACGTCATCCTGCTCTACGTATTGAACGCTCATGCTTCCCCCACTTGGCTTTAATTGGCTCGAGCCTATCATCCTAGCAAGGCATTGATGCTAATCAAGGGCAATTTTGGCCACTAAGACGTCCGATTTGGCCAGACCTCGCCTTTTGGCGTAACCCTTAGGCCATGCTAGTCATGGCCGAGTCGGATGTTCGCGCATTGCTGAATCAGCGTTTGGGTGCCTGCCATGGGTGTTCTCGATCGGTCCACAGTGATGGAGTAAAGACCAGATCTGTTATGATGGCAGGCCAAAAATAGTTGGGGGTGACCACGAGCAGCGAAAACAAAACCCAGGCTATAAAGCGGTCTGTAACTCAATTTATCAACGGCACTGAGCATCAGGGTCGCCGACGCGGACGTACTTTGTAAGCTGATCACCAAGTCCTACCAGCACATGCAAAAGAAATACTCTTAACCCGTCTCTAATACCAGGAACCATCATGTCGCTATACCCCATTGCAGTACCCACCTTCACCCGCTCGCTCAACAGCCTGCGTAACATACTGACCAAAGCTGCCGCCCATGCCGAAGAACAGGGCATTGATCCTGATGTGCTGGTTAACGCACGCCTGGCTCCGAATATGTTTCCTCTCAAGCGTCAGGTTCAGATTGCTTGCGATTCAGCCCGGCGCGGATGCGGACAACTGACAGGTGCAGAAGTACCCGTGGTTGAAGACACAGAAGAAACCTTTGCTGAGCTGATTGCTCGAGTAGATGGCTCAATTAAGTTTGTCGGTCAGTTTAAGGAAGCTGATTTTGAAGGTGCTGAAGCCAAAATCATTGAACTGCCGCTGGCATCGGGCACCATCGGATTAAACGGCCCCACCTTCTTGATGAGTTTTGCCTTTGCTAACTTTTCTTTTCACATGACAACGGCTTACAACATTCTGCGCCATAACGGTGTTGTGCTTGGCAAGATGGATTATCTCGGCACGCCTTAGACCGCTCGCCAATTAAGGTAAGCATCCACGAGCTCATGCATTCGGTCTCGACCGAAGCTGGGCTCGTGACCCCCATGCACCACATTGACCGGCAACTGCCGAATGCGCCGCATGGTTTGAAGGTAATCCGGGACGTTTGAATCCGGCAAATCATCCAGCAAAGTCCCATCATAAAGCGCATCACCGGAAAACAAGATGCCGCTGCCCTCCTCCCACAGTCCAATGCTGCCAGGGCTATGACCAGGCAGATGCATGATCTCAAAATGCCGATTACCTAGATCCACTACATCACCGTCTTTTAGCGTCCGGGTAATGGTGGTGGACTGAATGCCGTAATGCTCAATATCAAAGTCTTCCGTCGGCGCGGCATTAATCAATAGATCCTCAAAGCCGCTGGTTTCCCCTTGGGTCTCATAGTCTTCTAGGCCAGCCGGCATCTTCAGGAACGCCGACTCTTTATAGTCGCTCATCCGCGGCGCTTCACTTTCATGCAGCAGCCGATGGGGGAACTCATGCAAACAACCGACATGATCAAAATGAATATGAGTTGCCAGAGCCGTGACCGGCTTATCGGTTAGATCTGCAATAGCATCCTTTAAGCTGGCAACACCGAGGCCCGTGTCGATCAAGAGGTCCGTTTCACGACCGCGAATAAACCAGATATTACAGCGCAGAAAGGGATGTACATGGGGCTCATAAATAAGCGTCACGCCATCGGATATCGATTGTCGCTCATACCACTTTCCGGCCAGCTGTAGTTGCGACATCCTTTGCGCCTCTAGTTTCCTGTTGGGATTTTATTGAAGGGCAAACCCTTGTCTGCTCGCATATCCACAGGTAAACCTAATACTCGCTCAGCAATAATATTACGAAGAATCTGATCGGTGCCACCCTCGATGCGCACTGCAGGGGAGCGAAGTAGCATGGCCTGAAATCGCGCAGAGCCTTCGGCAATTTCTGGCTCCACAATCGCGCCCGCTAAGCCCTGAAGGTCCAGCGCAAACTTGGCAATATCCTGCATCATGCCACCGGCAACGAGTTTACCGATGGAGTTCTCCGGCCCAGGGGTTTCCCCCTTTGATATGGACGTCAAAGCCCGGGACGCAGTGTTACGCAGTCCTGCCGCCTTGCAGTACCAATCCGCTAGTTTAGATTTGACCATGGGGTTGTCGTT
>Ga0222633_1001812_pt1 | contig 10175 bp, 6 predicted proteins | sample AntAcemetageno48_FD_179816 | JGI IMG/M metagenome (GOLD analysis project Ga0222633, IMG submission 179816) | Saline water microbial communities from Ace Lake, Antarctica - #48 | ecosystem: Environmental > Aquatic > Non-marine Saline and Alkaline > Saline | place: Antarctica: Ace Lake | collected... | reverse complement strand
AGAATCCCTCCAGACTCACCTGTCACGACTGGATCACCACCCAGTTATGCCCATGGAACCAGAAGCACATCCGCGACGGAGAGAACAAGCCCAACAACACCGGCTTCTGGTATCTCGATATCGAGACGCCGGGAGACTACGAGATCGAACTGCGCCGCTGGCCCGCCGAGGGCGAAGTCGTTGACAAGGCGATCACTGCAGCGATTCCACCGGGTGAACCCGTTCCCGGCACCGCTGCCTTCCGCACCGCTCCGGGCGTGTCTGTAGCGGCAAAAACTGCCAGTATCGAGATCGCCGGCGAAACCATGCTGCAAGAAATTCCTGATGGAGCGTCCAGTGTCACCTTCAAACTCGCGCTCAATAAAGGTCCAGCTGAACTGACCGCACTGTTCACCGGACCGAACGGCGAAAAGACAGGCGCGTATTATGCGTATGTGAAGAAGCTGCCTTAGTTGCGCTTAGAAGGGCAAGCTCCACCTTGCCCGGCGAACGAAGGAAACCGCTCCCCTGCTCTCCCCCGTTCTTCTGCGACGCTCGAAACTTGAGGAATCTATTGTCACGCCGCGCCAATCGCAGGCAAGACGGAGCCTGCCCCTCCATTACTTCGGCTCAACAGGGTTCGGTCACTCAATCAACCCTGTTGCATCGCCATTCAGAGCACGGCGAATATCGCCGGGCTTGTAACCGTAAAGTTCTCCAGGGAGATCCGGATTGTCGATCTCTACGACGCGCCAGCTTGTTGGAAACAGACTCTGCTTCTCCCACTTAAAAATGAACGGAGCATCAAGCTGATTGATCCGTCGAACGACAGCATTCCCCACGGGGCCGATCGCGTTTCCCTCTGCCGTCAATTCTGCAATCGCCACAATGCGTTCGCCGTCGCGCTCCAGAGATTGTTCGTCTGTCAGGATCAATAGAGTCAGAAACTGACTCCCTACGTCAACGATGGATTCGGTGGCGTCATCAGCAGAGAATCCCCATCGATCAAGATAATCGTCGGCGAGCAATTTTCGGATTTTTGTTTTGTTGCGGCTCTCGATCGCAGAGATCAAATCCGCCTGCCGCGCAGAAACCACTTTTGCAGGTCGCCACTCGAAGCCAAGGAAAATGGCCAGGGCGAACAGCGCAGTGACCGCGATGAGTAGAATTTTTCCTGTTCGCCCGACGATAGATTTGCGTTGCGTATTCTTCACGTCCTGTATCTTCCACAAACGACGGGCGATTGTAAACATGATCTGACCGTTTCGTTTTCGCCCACCGCTTTCATGGCCAGTTACCGCCCCAACGTTGCTGCCATTCTCCGCCGACCGGAAGATGGAAAAATTCTCGTCGCCGAACGATCCGATCACCAGGGGAGTTGGCAGTTCCCCCAAGGCGGCGTGGACAAAGGAGAAGACCTGATTGCGGCGCTCTTTCGGGAAGTCGAAGAAGAAATCGGAGTCCCCCCGGAACTCTATCGCTTAATCGAATGTCGTACGGAATACCGCTACAAGTTCCCGGACGGTCGTTTAAAAAAACACAAGTGGTGCGGTCAAACGCAGACCTATTTTTTATGCGAATTTTTGGGAACGGATGCCGACATCGACTTGAATGCCCATGTCCCGGAATTCGTCCGGTTCAAATGGATCAAGCCGAAGAAGTTCAATTTGGCATGGGTTCCGAGATTCAAGTATCCCGTTTTCAAGAGGGTCTTTGCTGATTTTTTTGGAATCACACGACTGAAGAACAAAGTCTCGAAGAAAAGCACAATCCGCAAATAGCCTTTCAGAAACCGCGAATGAATGGGATTGTAGAGTCGTTGACTCCCTTCGCGGTATGAATTTCGGAATCAGAGAAAAAGTCGCCTTGCTGGTAATCCTGGCTACGGCTGCTTCGTCCCTTCTGGTAGCGAATCTGCTCTCCAACAAAGCGGAGGACGTACTGCGCGACCACGAACTGGTTGATCTCGGCGACGAGGCTGAGCTACGAGGTTGGGAAATGATCGATCAGATCGAGGGGTTGCGAGACGACCTCATCAACTTGGCTTTCAGCCCGGAATTCCAACAGGAAATCCTGACTGATCGATCTCAAGAAAAGCTCCTGAATTTGTCCCGCAGTCTTTGTCGGCGATACTGGGACAAATATCTGCTCGTCGACCTGGTCAGCTTCAGGGACGAAGCCGACACGACGCTTTCCATTACGGAAAAGGCGGAGATTGGTAAAGCAGACCTCTGGCTCCCCGGTCCCGACTCGCGTGCTGGATCACGTCTCCATGTCTCGCCTATTCAGCGAATCCTCGTCTTGCGGACCGATCTGCCTGTTAAATCGGATGCACAGCGCTGGGAGCCTGTCATTTGGGCAGTCGCTCCACTCGACCCTTCGGGAAATTCTCCTGAACTCAGGGGAATCTACATCCGCATTCTGATGTCACTCTATGATGCCCCATCGCCTCGCCACCTGTTCGCAATGGAGAGCGCAGAAGGCGAGCTACTTGTGCGTCACGACGAAGACGCACCCACCGAAAGCGGCAACGATGCTGTGTTCCATTCTCTCACGATCGATCCCCTGCTGCTCGCGGCACTGGAGGAACGACAGCCCCTCGACACGGGTGAAGAAGAGCCCCAGGAAGAACCGAAAGTGGATCGTCTCGTCCGTCAGGAAAACGTTCTGCTGAAGGACCCTTACTATTTTCAGGAAGGAACCCCGGGAAGAAAGCTAAGCGGCGAAATCAATTTCGAAAGCGAGGAGGCTATCGACGAACTGTTTGATCGGCTGGATGCGAAAGCGGCGCCCTACGGACGGGTGGGAGGCGCGCAGGGAGGCGTCCGTGAGATTCGTCTGCTCGCTCAGAATCCCGGGGACCTCGAAAAACTGCGCGAAGTAGTGACAACGGAATTGAATGGTACCTTCAGTGACTTCTTCGACGGCATCAACTGGCGCAACGTGGTCGAGTGCGACGAAATCCATTCGTGGACTGTGCGCCTACTGGTCGGCAACGGGGACGACCAATTGGCCTATATCATTCACTACGCAGTCCTCGACGACGAACTTGCGTCTTCCATCAAATACGAAATGCTCTCGTTGAGAACTGTCGCATTTTTCGTCGCAGGCGGCTTCGGCATTGTCGGTTTTCTCTTCGCGATGCATTTCATCCAACCGCTCAAGGAAATGACGCGCACCGCGCAGAAGCTGACCGAGAGCCCGCGCGAAAATTTGTATAGGCAAGTTGCTGCGCTGGCCAGAAAGCTCGACACCCGGCGGCGTGACGAAGTAGGCGACATCACCCGCGCGTCGAAGCGTCTGTTCGAGGAACTCGTGGCCTCTCAATCTGAACTCGAGCACCGCGTCGCCAACCGCACTCAGGAGCTGCGTCTGATGAACACTGAGTTGGAAGACGCGAACGAAAAGCTGAAAAGCCTTTCTCATGAAAAGGACTCCTTCGTGGCCAAAGTCTCCCATGACCTGCGTCAGCCGCTTAATGCGATTTTCCTGCAAGTTGAAGCTCTCAAGCTCTCTGATCTCGACGAAGTACAGGCAAAAGACGTGCAACGCATTCACGACCACGCCGCGCGCGAATTGAATTTGGTAAACGATATTCTCGAGTACCAGAAGATCATCATGGGCGCGGAGACGCTGGAGAAAGACACCATCGAAGTGAAGTCACTCCTGGAAGAACTGGTTCACAGCTTCGAGCCGGGCTTGAAAGAGAAGCCGGTCTCGATCTCAGTGAAAGCATCCGAAGACGTGGGCGAAGTAATCGCGGATGATCGTCGCCTGCGTCAGGTTCTCGGGAATCTCGTCGGCAACGCGTGCAAGTTCACCTCCGAAGGGTCGATTTCTCTCGAAGCCCGATCGCAGGAGATCGACGACGCCGAATGGGTCGAGTTCACTGTCACCGACACCGGGCGTGGCATGAGCCCGGCGGAACAATCCAAGGCATTCACCCCCTTCGTTTCAAACAAGAAAGACAACGCCGGAGGAAGCGGACTTGGACTCTCAATCTGCCGGGAACTCGTGACTCAAATGGGTGGAAAAATCGGTTTTGTCAGTGAGCTGGCCAAAGGCACCCATTTCAGCGTTTTCATCCCCCGCACCCCGACATCGGAGCACTACAGGGACTCGGATGACAAAGAAACTCCAGGAGAGAAAGGGGCAATTTCCTCTCTCACAGAACAACTCCCGCGCGAAGGAACCATTCTCGTAATCGAAGACGACGAGAAAATCCGCGCCCTGCTCACTCGCATCCTCGAAGGAGATGGCTACAAAGTCATCACTGCCGAGAACGGCAATACCGGACTCGCCATGGCCCGCGAACAGTTGCCCGACGCGATCACACTCGATGTCGTGATGCCCGGCGGGCGAGACGGATGGCAAGTCCTGCGTGAGTTGAAAGACTCTCCGTCTACACAGAGTATCCCTATCATCATGGTCTCTGTCATGGCAGACCAGGAGAACGGCCTCGCTCTCGAGGTTGATGATTTTTTGGCCAAGCCGATCAATGTCGAGCGACTCCGAAGAGTTATTTCCCGCGTTACTCAAAAATCGCCGCAACGGAACCTGCTACTCGTCGACGACGACGACGCGACTCTCGGTTCGATGTCGCGCGTTCTCGACGCAGCAGGCTGGCAAACGACCCATGCCCGCGACGGAAGTGAGGCACTGGAGGTTTTAGAAAAAACACGCCCTGCCGCCATCGTTCTCGATTTGCTAATGCCGGGGATGGACGGCTTCGAGTTTCTTCAACAGGTTCAGCGTCACGATCATCTTCGCACAATCCCGATCATCGTGATGACAGGGAAGGATCCCTCCGAGGAAGAACAGGAGTTTCTCCGCGACCGGGTTACGACAGTGTTGAAGAAAGGACAAAACTCCGCCCGCGATTTGCTGGAGAGCATCAACTCCCGGATACGGTCGGATCGGTAGTGGTGCTCTCCAGAACGCCATCTGTTTATACTGCTGCACCCGAATGGCGCTCAGGAGAGCACCACCACCATGATCGAAGCTCTCGCCTTGAATGCGTAATTTCCCGAAGAATCGAACTTCGTATGCTGACGGAGTCTTCTATGATTTCGCAATTTCTCCGAACCGCCTTCGCATTCTTAGCTCTCACCTCGTTCACCCAAGCCCGAGAATGGACAGTGACCGAAGTCCCGGGCGGCCAAAATGTCGACGGCTACGACTGGTATCGGACCTGGCTGCTGCCGAACAAGAATTTTTTCACCAAGCACGAACGCGATCTGTTTCGCGAATCTGTCAGCATCACAGTTCGGGGATTGTCGGGAGCTCACGAAGCTTTCGTGAACGGTCAGAAAATTGGGACGGGCGGCTCCATGCCGCCGGAATACAGCGACGGGCGCGATCTGAATTTGCGTCACAAAATCCCGCCCGGCTTGATCCAGCAAGACAAGTGGAATGAAATCGCATTCCGCATTTATCACCCGGAGGGTGAAGGTGGCTTCACCTCGGAAGCGCCAGTGGTGGTGACGTATTTCGACGAATGCAAACTGGCGGGAGTCTGGGAATTTCGCACCGGAGACGAGCCGCTGAATTCCAAAGGAGCGCTGGCGGAGAAACCCGCGACCAGTGCTTTCGAAAACTTCATACTGGCAACGACAGCTCTCGGCGAAGCCCCTGAATTCACGCATGGCCCGAAACTTTCTCCGGAAGAGTCGATGAAGAAATTCACGACTGCAAACGATCTGGTCATCGAGCAGTTGCTGAACGAACCTGTATTGGCACAGCCGAATCATTTCAGCTTCGACGGACGCGGACGACTCTGGGTGGCGCAGTATCGGCAGTATCCCTACCCGGCGGGATTGAAGGTGTTGAGCCGCGATCAATATTACCGGAACGTCTTCGACAAAATCCCGTTGGCTCCGCCGAATCATGAAAAAGGTCGGGACGTCGTCAGCATTCACGAAGACACCGACGAAGATGGCTTTTTCGACACGAATACGGTCTTCCAGGACGGTCTCAACATGGTGAGTTCGGCGCTGCCCGGTGCAGGCGGCGTCTGGGTGATGAATCCGCCCTATCTGCTTTTTTATCCCGACGAAAACGGCGACGACATTCCCGACGGCGATCCAGTCGTTCATCTAAAAGGCTTCGGAATGGAAGACACTCACTCTGTCGCCAACAGCCTGACATTCGGCCCCGACGGATGGATCTACGCGGCACAGGGGAGCACCACCTCAAGCCGGGTTTTGCGACCGGGAATGGACGACGACGACGCGCCGGGCATCTACTTCGAAGGGCCCATGGTGTGGCGGTATCATCCCGAGACCCGGGAATACGAAATATTCGCCGAAGGCGGTGGAAATGTCTTTGGTCTCGAGTTCGACAACGAGGGCCAACTCTTTTCCGGCAACAACGGTGGCGACACGCGCGGCTGGCATTATGTGCAGGGAGCGACCCTCGGAGTGGAAGCGGCGAACAAGGGTAAATACGGACCCTCGCCCCATCCCTACAATTTCGGCGAGTTGCGAAAGATTCCGAGCGAGCAACCGATCAAACGCTTTTCCCACATCGCGGCGGTGGTGGAAGGAACCGCGATTCCAGAGAAATATCAGGATCACTTTTTCAGCATCGATCCGCTCCACAGTAACGTGATCGATTCCGAGCGGATTCCATTCGGCAGCAGCTTCCGGACGAGCGACATCGGCGATGTCGTGAACAGCGCCGACGAAGGATTCCGCCCTGTCTTTATCGGCAACGCCCCGGACGGCAGTCTCTACATCGCGGATTTCTACGAACACTACATCGCGCACGGTCAGCACTACCAAAGCCAGATCGACCCCACGAGCGGGCGCATCTATCGTTTGCGAGGGAAAGGCTCTGAATTGGAGAAAAACGTGAACCTCACGGCGATGGACGACGACGGTCTGATCGGCCTCCTTTCTCATCCCAACAAGTGGCATCGGCGGATGGCCGTTCGGTTGCTCGGCGAGCGGGCGAATCCCGAAACGGCGGATAAATTACGCGACCTGCTCGCGATGAGAAAAGGTCAAACTGCACTGGAGTCACTCTGGGCCTTATACCAAATAACCGGTATTGACGACGAGACGGCAGAGGTCGGTCTGTCGCACTCCTACGCGCCGGTTCGGGAGTGGACGGTTCGCTTGCAGGGAGATGCGAAGGAAATATCGAAAGCGAGCGCTCCTTTGCTCGTGGAACTCGCCACCTCCGACAGCAGCCCGCAAGTCCGTCGTCAACTCGCCTGCACCGCACGACGACTTCCTGCGGATCAAGCACTGCCAATCGCGAATGCGCTAATGATGCGCGAAGAGGACGCGACGGACCCGTTTCTTCCACTTCTAATTTGGTGGGCAATTCAGGAACAGATCGATCCAGCACCGGATCAGGTTCTCGCTCTTTTCGACGATCCCACTGCTTGGGATGCGGCGATCGTCTTCGATGATTTGCTGCCGCGACTCATGCGCCGCTTCGCCATGACCGGAAAGCGGGCGGATCTTTTGGCCTGTGCGAGATTGCTTGGCACAGCGCCCTCAGAGAAACACTCGCAGCAGCTTCTCACCGGCTTCGACGAAGCGTTCCGCGGCCGGGGGATTACGGGGCTTCCCGACGAACTGCTCGCCGCGATGAGCAGATTCGGAAAAGTGCCCCTGCTCATGAGAGTGCGCCAAGGCGAACCGGATGCGATGCAGGAAGCGCTCGCGCTCGTGAAAAACACGAAAGCCGAAACGGGTGAGCGGGTATCCATGATCCGGGCACTGGGAGAACTCGCTTTCGAACCGGCCAAGACAATCTTGCTCGACCTTGCAACGTCCGAAAATCTGCCGCAAGTCCAAATGGCGGCACTGGCGGCGGCGGGCAATTTCGACGACCCGGAGATCGCGGAAAAAGTTATCGCCTCTGTCTCGGATTTACCCGCAGAAGTTCAACCGGCCGCTTTCACTTTGCTGGCTAGTCGGCAACCGTCGACCGAGGCATTGCTCGCCGCGATCGAAGTGGGCGATATCTCGACCACTCTAATCACCCCCGACATTGCCGACCGTTTTCGCCTGCATCCCGATGAAGCGATTCAGACCCGCGCTCGAAAATTATTCCCCGTCACCGGCTCAGGCGACAAAGCCGCTGCCGAGATGATCCAAAAGGTCGAAGCCGCTCTCGCGGACGGCCTGGGCAGCGCCTACGAGGGAGAGAAGATTTATTCAGTGAAATGCGCCTCCTGCCATCAACTTTTTTTCAAAGGCGGGCAGATCGGTCCGAACCTTACCAGCTACCAACGGGATAATCTCGGGACGATGTTGATCAGTATCGTGAACCCGAACGCCGAAATCCGCGAGGGCTTCGAATACATGATGGTGACCACGAAAGACGGCCGCAGCATTGGTGGTTTCCTCGCGGAGAGCGACGGACAAGTCACCGTCTTTCGCGGACTCGACGGCCAGGATGTCATGTTGAAACAAGACGAAATTCAAGAAATGAACTCGATGGGGCGCAGCCTGATGCCGGACGGATTGCTCAACGATCTCGACAACGGGCAACTCCGCGATCTGTTCGCTTTCCTCCGCCTTTCCCAACCGATCACACGTTAACAACATGCCCATCGCCTACGTGCATTAGCATGTTGTTTGCGTGGAATACATTCTCTACAAAAATCCCGACTACTGGCTCGACAACTACCAGCCCGGCTGGGTCTACCATCAAAAAAATTGCGAAAATCCGCTCTCGTTTCCGCCGCGTCCTACGGTCACAATTCGCCACGCGTTCCCGGCTCGCACCACGGCACCTCCTTCAACGGATGGGACGAAGAGAGGGCGAAGCTTTACGAAGGCACCTTCATCCGCTCGGAGCGGAAACTGGACTCGGCCCGGGTGACCAAAATTTGGGACCCCGACAAAGAGACTGCTAAAAACCCGGGCGATGCTTGCGGGATCGAGACGGTCACAGACACCCCCGAGGAATGCAGCGAGGGCGAAGATGTCGTTCCCATCGAAGGAGAAGCCGGCCTCATCGCCGCGCTAGAAGCAGGAAAACTTTCATTGGAACTTGGTCGGGAAGTAACAATCGAAGAGCTGCTGGAATGATCAATGAATAGGGAAATTAGTCGTGACGAATTCCCGCCCGCTCGTTATACGACAAAAAATACATTATGAAAATCCTATCCATCATCTCAGCTTTCGCCGCCCTCGCTGTTTCCGCTGCCTTTGCCGATGAGACTTTTGCGATTTATGACACAAATAGCGACAAAACGGTCACCTACGAAGAACTCGCCCGGGTGAAGAAGCTGGAATTCGACAATCTCGACCGCAATCGCGATCAATCTGTCTCAATCGAAGAATTCACCAAGCTGAACGAAAAACCCGCAGCAGAATACGACTTTTTCCACTCCACCAATTTCGAGACCGAGGAAGGTGCCACCGCGATTTCGCTGCCAGAGTATGGCGAGCAAATCCGCCAAATGATCAACCGTCTCGACACCACTGCTGACAACGCAGTCAGCGAGGAGGAATTCGCAGCAGCGGTCACGGATGCAAAGGCGAAGGCTGCTGCCTCAGCTACGCCGATGCGAAAAGGCTCCGGTCCGAAGCCGGCTGCGAAAGAATAGATGTTGACTTGAGTGCCATTAAGCGTTCGCGTGAACACTTAATGGCGCAGCCTATTTCCCATCGAGGACGCGGGACGGTCGAAAATCCGCCGAATCGCTTTGAGAAGCTCAGCATTGAGCCTGATCCAGGTGCATGGGAGGAGATTGAGCGGATCGATCCGGACTTCACCCCGCAACGTCCTCGAACGCAGTATCTGCGTGACGACAGCAAGTCGATCATCTCAACAAATCAGAGTCCTGACATCGGATTCACGCACAGTCTGAATCCCTACCGTGGCTGCGAGCATGGATGCGCCTACTGCTACGCCAGGCCCTACCACGAATATCTTGGATTCAATGCGGGACTCGACTTCGAGACTCGCATCATGGTGAAGGAGCGCGCACCTGAGCTCTTGGAAGAACAGATGGCCAAAAAATCGTGGCACCCCACTCCCCTTGCCATGAGCGGAGTGACGGATTGCTACCAACCGCTTGAGCGAAAACTCGAAATCACCCGGGGCTGTCTCGAAGTGCTGACAGCATTCCGCAATCCGGTCGGAATCGTCACGAAAAATGCGCTCGTCACCCGTGACATTGATTTTCTCGGTGAACTCGCTGCGTTCGACGCTTCCGTCGTTGTTCTCTC
>Ga0222633_1001811_pt1 | contig 10175 bp, 9 predicted proteins | sample AntAcemetageno48_FD_179816 | JGI IMG/M metagenome (GOLD analysis project Ga0222633, IMG submission 179816) | Saline water microbial communities from Ace Lake, Antarctica - #48 | ecosystem: Environmental > Aquatic > Non-marine Saline and Alkaline > Saline | place: Antarctica: Ace Lake | collected... | reverse complement strand
GCTGCAAGCTTAGTGCTAATAACGAAACCGATCTCTATCAGCAGTTAGAGCAGGTTAACCTCACGCTTATTGATAGTAAGGTCATCAAAGAAAAAGGCATTGGGTCTGCGTTCGGTGGGGGTATTTCCAATCGCGAAAAAATTCAGTTCTTTGTTCACCTGGAGCAGTTACAGGCTGCGGGTGTGCCGCTGATCGACTCTTTAACCGATGTGCGCGATAGCACAGATACCCCACGCTTGCGTGACCTGACCTCTGAAATCCTCGCTGATGTTAGCCAGGGTGTTGCTCTCTCAACAGCCTTTGAGCGTCACCCAAAAATTTTCGGCCAAATGTATGCCTCGCTGATTGCGGCGGGGGAAGAGAGCGGAAACCTGACCGCTTCGTTCCAGCATCTGACACGTCACACCAAGTGGGACGACGCCATTAAGCAGCGGATTAAAAAAGCATCCCGTTATCCGCTTATTGTTCTCGTCGTCATTTCTCTGATGCTCTTCTTTATGATGACTTTCGTTGTGCCCGGTATTGTCGAGTTTTTAAGGTCCAATGGCCAAGAGCTGCCTCCGGTCACGCTGGCTTTGATCGCGACCTCGGATTTCTTTGTATCCAGTTGGTATATTCTGCTGATAACGCCAATCGTTATCATCTCGGCGATTTACGCGGCTGTTAAATCGTCAGACCACATAAGTTACCTCGCATCCTGTTTTTCTTTGCGCATTCCGGTTCTTGGTGATCTGTTCGCTAAACTGGCGCTCTCCCGGTTTTGTCACTTTTTTGCGGTGATGTTTCAAAGCGGCGTGCCAATTTTGCAGTGCCTGGAAACCGCTCAGCGTGTTGTTGCCAACCGCTGCCTTGAAGAATCAATGAAGGTGGTTCGGGAGCAGGTTCAGAATGGCGAGCCTTTGTCGGATGCAATGCGCAACTCCGGCCAGTTTCCGAGCCTGGTCTTGCGGATGGTCAAGATTGGCGAGGACAGTGGTAACCTTGGTGGTGTGCTGGATAACGTCACTGATTTTTACGACAAGGATGTCGATGAAGGCATCGATGCAATGATTGGTATGATTGAGCCCGCGATGACGGTAATCTCTGGTGTGATTATGGGGTGGATCGTCATTGGCGTCATGGGTCCAATCTACGATAGTTTGGGGAATCTCCCGACCTAAAAAGGTCCGGGTCTCGGGAAGGGGAAGAACGCATGGCAAAAAGCCAATTCGTTCTCAGTGTTGGTGACGATAACGTCGTCCTAACGAGAATAGTGAATAAGAAGGTTGTGAATGCGTGGCTGGCATCGCCAGACCCACAGCTTGCCCATGAAGAACTGGGCGAAGCCTTCGCCGGAGATAAAAAAGCGCCTGTCTCAGTTCTGTTCGATACGCTCGATCAGTCTCGGGAAGAGGAAGAGATCCCAAAGGTGAGCGTGCTGGACCGAAGAAAGGTTTTAGCGCGCCACATCAATATGGCATTTCCAGGCACAAATCTGCGCGGTGCCAGGCTGCTGGGGGATGGCAGTAAACCGCGCACGCTTCGCTACGAGTTTGCCTCAGTTCCCTTAGATGGTCGTGTTCCTGGTTGGGTCGATTTTGTCGAAAGCCTGCCCAATGAAACCCGTGGGTTCTTTGCCATTGCCTCTGAGAATGTCGATATCGTGCAAGCGCTTATGCCCGATGACATTCCTGCCGTTGAAGAGGGCAATCACTGGCGGCAGATTATTGGGGTAAACGCCACCGGTGGGTTCCGTCAGATTATCGAAAAAAACGGTGATCTGTGTTTGACCCGTCTCACCTCTGCGCCGCCACAGGAAACGCCTCCCGAAGAGTTTGCGGACATGATCTTCCGCGATTTTCAGGCAACGGTGACCTATATCAAGCGTCTTGGGTATGTCGCCAGCGACACCCTGGACCTTGTCATTTTAACGGCGCCCGATCATCGCGAGGCCATGGCCAATATAGATTGGAATGTGGCCCGTTCGGTCACTATGAAAACGCCTTATGAAGCGGCTCAGCAACTTGGCCTGGGGTCTATTGGGCGCGAAGACCAACCCTTTTGTGATGTTCTACACGCCGCTTGGTTTGCATCGAAGCGGGCGCCGGCTTTGCCACTCACGCGGTCGGTTGCGCTTGGAGATTCAAAAGATGACCTGCGCGATCTTGCATACTTAATTGCCCCCTATGCAGCGGCAGCGAGCGTTGTTGGCTGTTTAGGATGGATCGGCTGGACCCTGTTCCAGACCTCAAATGTGCAATCGGATACCGCCCGCATCCAGTCTGAACTCAGTTCAGCTAAAACCTTGCAGGCACAGGAAGAGGGCAAGCTGACAACCTTGTTCTATGACGCTGCAAACATGCGCAATGTCTTCGATGTATTGGACTCGATGAATGCGGGTGAGGTTGACCTCACTCCAGTCTTGAATGGATTGTTTGGCTCACTTGATAGCGATGCCATCGTGCTGGAACTTATTTTCTCAACCCAAAGCGACGCGCGCACCACTGCTATCTATACGGTCGATGTCCGCATGAAGCTCGATGACCTTATTACCACCGCAGACGAAGCTGTTCAGGTTGCCTCTGCTTTGGAGGCCCGCCTGAAACAGAATTTTAATGAAGGCTTTCAAGTGGAGATGACGGTCGAGCCTGTTGCGGCACAGTCTGCAGAAGGGTTCTCTGGCGGTCTGCTCGACGCGGAGGCCTCAGCCGGTGCGGCTCAGACAAGCCGGTCGGAAGAGGCTTTTTATACTGAGTTTCGAATTGCGAGGGTTGGACAATGAAGTGGTCTGAAATTCCGATACCCGTCCTCGTTTCTAGCGGGATTATTGTATTTTTTTTGGTGGTCTTTGTCGGCTCGTTTCCGTTTCTCACCAGCACTTTAGAAGAAGCGCAGTCAGACAATCGGCGTCTGGAAAACGACCTTAGGACAACACAGTCGGCCATATCACGCGCTCAAGACGACTACACCTTTGTGGTTGAAAATGAGCGTCGGTTTGAAGAGGCGATGGCCAGTGATGAAATTGTTCCTCACACACGCCGCGCTGCGGCACGCCAGATGCAGACAGTTGCCCTGGAAAATGGCTTAACGGCGCTCAATTATAACTTTGCGCTTGTCAGCGCAAACCGTGGGCGCGAACAATCTGCGGCGAGCACGACAGACGGTTATACATTGCACGTTGAGAACATTGATCTTGATGTGGGTGCGCCGCTGGATCGCCCCATTTATGCTTTTATTGAAGATCTTGTGCGCGGCATTCCGGGCACGGCCATTATTAAAGAGTTCGAAATCCGGCGGTCTGAAAACATTTCAACCGATATGTTAAATCGCGTTGCTATGGGGCAAAATTCAGGAATTGTCACAGGGACCATTCAGTTCTCTTGGCGCACAGCCCAGGCCAATAAAGAGGAAGATCAATGACTATTTTTGATCCTAGCCGGACGTTCGTGCGCGCTGGTCTTCTCGCGCTCGGTCTAATGCTTCCCCTTAATCCGGTTTTTGCCCAGCAAACCAATGAGGACGCAGAAGACACTCTGTCCGAGGCTGAGATCAGTGTTTTCGGCGGATCAACGGTCCCCGATACTTTGATGTTCACCATTGACGAACTGAATGAAATCCAAAGTCGCATTGCAGGCGGTGGCCTCACAGAGGAAGTGATCCGCACGGAAGCGATTGAGCAGGCGAATTTGTTTCTATCGTCAATTCTCTATTTCGGGCCGCGGGAATGGACGATTTGGGTTAATGGTTTGCCCATTGGTCCTGACGAAGAAGTCGATTCCTTTGAGGTGGTGGATATAGATTCTTCTCATGTTGAGATGATCATTCCTCTCAGTGCCACGGGTATGAGACCGGTACGGCTAGAACCCAATCAAACCTTTATCAGCCAAACCGGACTTGTCTTAGAAGGGCAATGGGATTGACCCCTGAGAGTCTGTCACCGCTTAGCGTTTCTAAAGTTTCAGCGTCGTACGGCAAAACGCAAATCCTGACGGACATCAGTTTTCAGTTGAAGGCTGGCGAAGTCTTTGGCCTTATTGGTTTAAATGGGGCCGGGAAAACGACCCTGATTAGGTCCATTCTTTCTTTGGGCCAGTCCATTGGTGATGTTGAGTTCTTTGGCCAACCGAACCACGTGGCATCGTCGCGCCGGAAAATGATCTATCTGCCCGAGAAGTTTATGCCAGCCCCACAGTTGAACGGCTGGGAGCATCTGTCTTTGGTTCTTCGCTATTTCAACCAGCAGATCGACCGCGACCGCGCGAAACACATATCAGAAGGGCTGGGGTTTGATACGGCTGCTTTAAACCGTCGGGTGCGGACCTATTCAAAAGGCATGGGCCAGAAGCTCGGGCTGATCGGTGTTGTTCTGGCTGATGTGCCCTTGATGATTCTGGATGAACCGATGAGCGGCCTCGATCCGAGATCTCGTGTTCTTCTAAAAGACCGCCTTCTTGAGGCGCGCGAGCAGGGGCGCACTGTATTTTTCAGTTCTCACATTCTGGCAGACATTGAAGAAATCTGTGACCGGATTGGAATCATCCACGGCGGTCAGCTTATCTTTTTGGGTTCGCCGGTTGATTTTGTGACGCAATCAGACGCCACAAACCTTGAGCGGGCGTTTTTATCTGCCATTGATAAAAGCGATGATAAAAATCAGGCGACTGAGACGGGAAAGCCTCAAGCCGCCTAATTTTTTAGCGGGTGACTTGCTGTCGTTTACAGCGAAAGTTTCGACGTATCGATGTCTTTCAGTCCGCCACCCTCGCCACCTGCTACATTGGCCTGTTTCATCTGGAGTTTCAGATCGCCTGCGTTATCGGCCTCGCCAATTGCGGTTTCTTCTGAAATTTCACCGGCTTTCCAAAGCCTGAGAAGGGCCTGATCAAAGGTTTGCATACCGTTGTGCTCGTTCTCAGCCATAATCTTCTTAAGCTCTTTGACTTCGCCCTTGCTGATCAGTTCTTTGATGTAACCCTGGTTCAAAAGAATCTCTAGCGCGGCAGATCGACCGCCAGAAATCTTTCTGATCAGCCGCTGTGAAATGATGCCTTTCAGGTTCAGCGACAGGTTCAACAGCACCTGATGGTGCATTTCCTGCGGGAAGAAGTTCACCACCCGCTCAATGGCTTGGTTTGCATTGTTAGCGTGGAGCGTGGCCATCGCCAGGTGGCCGGTTTCAGCAATGTTGAGGGCATGTTCCATTGTCGTCATGTCACGAATTTCACCGATCAAAATCACATCGGGGTGCTGACGCAGTGTGTTTTTGAGCGCGATATCAAAGGAGTCCGTATCAACGCCAACTTCGCGTTGTGTAATCAGGCATTTCTTATGCTCATGGACAAACTCTACGGGATCTTCGATGGTGATAATATGGCCCGGGGCCGTCTCATTACGGTGCCCAATCATAGAAGCCAGGGTTGTGGATTTACCCGAGCCGGTTCCGCCGACCACAAAAATCAGGCCGCGTTTTTCCATCACCAGGTCGCCAAGAAGGCTGGGCAGGTTTAGATCAGCTAGTGTTGGAATTTCAGTCCGAATAATACGGGCCACAATGCCTGGCATTTGCCGTTGTCTGAACAGGTTAAGACGGAAGCGGCCAACACCATCCATGACCAAGGCCATGTTAAATTCGCCGGTTTCGTCAAACTCTGCTTTTTGTTTTTCGGTTAAGAACGACGAGATAATACGATCAACGTCGTCCGCTGATAAAGTTTCGCCTATGCTTTTAAAGCCATCGTCACCGCGCAACATCGCTGGCGAATGCGCTGTGACATAAAGGTCAGACCCACCAGGCCCGGCTAAGTCTTTTAGCCAACCCTCAAATTGAGCATCCGCCATAGGTCGTGTCCCCCTTCAGATCGAGAAGGCCCTCTTGCGGGGCGCGTTCTCCGACGATTGTGAATTAGAAATTAGTCCTAGAAAAATGATTTAGACTTTTTCGGTGCGGCTTCAGCGGCAGGTGGTGGCGTTGCTGGCGCAGCTGGTGGTTGAGGGGCAGCAGGCTGTGTCACGGCTGCGGCATCAGCGTCGTCTTCGCTCGTCATGGCGGCAACATCAGCCGCATCTTCCTCGCCAATTATCCCTTGCTCTGTCAATTGCTTCAACGCTTCTTCCATGGTCTGCATGCCATAGCGTTGCCCGACTTGAATCATTGAATAAATCTGAGGAATCTTAGCTTCGCGAATCAGGTTCCGCACAGCCGATGTGCCAACCATAATCTCGTGTGCCGCCACGCGGCCGCCGCCATTTTTCTTCAACAGAACCTGGCTGATCACGGCTTGCAGTGAGCCGGCGATCATCGCCCGCACCATGCCTTGCTCACCGGCGGGGAACACGTCGATAATTCTGTCGACCGTCTTCGCCGCTGAGCTGGTGTGCAGCGTGCCCATCACAAGGTGGCCGGTCTCAGCCGCTGTCAGTGCGAGTGAAATGGTTTCATGATCACGCATTTCACCAACCAGAATCACATCCGGGTCTTCACGCAAGGCGCTCTTAAGAGCCCGCGCGAAGGAATCCGTATGGCGTCCGACTTCGCGATGGTTGATCAAGGCCATCTTCGAGGAATGCACGAACTCAACCGGGTCTTCGATGGTCAGAATATGCCGGTCCGTATTGGCATTCATGTAATCAACCATGGCGGCCATGGTGGTTGATTTGCCGGATCGCGTTTCATGTGTTGGTCCTGTAACGTATGATACCCTATTTAATACCCTAAATAGCACAGGATTTGAACGGATGTCACAGGAAAGTGTGGGAATTAAATATATATAAAACAATGGGTAAATGGACTATTTAGGACCGCTCCAGACCTTAATTTGACTTTTGTCGGGCGCGCCATTTCTTTAGGAATGGTCGACCTAGCCTTTAGGAATGGCCGCCCTAAATCAAAAAACAGCCGCGCCACTTTCTTTTGTTAAAGTGGTCGCCTAGTTTAGGTTAAATCGACCTCGTAATTTCAAACGTCGGAGACTTTTAGACATGCGTTCATCTATGATTGTTCTCGCTGCGACCTTTTTAGCCACGGCGGCGTGCGCGCAAACCGAAGACTGGCCCCGCACCGAGTCTGCGCCAGAGGCCAAGGCCTACATCATTTCGCCCTCCGATGGCGAAGTTGTTTCAAGCCCGGTAAAAGTTCAGTTTGGCTTATCCGGTATGGGCGTTGCGCCAGCAGGCGTCGAGTATCCGGATACCGGTCACCACCATCTCGCGATCAACCGATCTGTTGAGATAAAGAGCGAACCTCTGCCCTCCGGCGAAGCGGACCTGCTGCATTTTGGTGGCGGGCAAACTGAGACGACGCTTGATCTGGAGCCGGGCGAATACACCCTGCAAATGATTCTTGGCGATCAAGACCATGTCCCGCATGATCCGCCGGTGATGTCTGAAAAAGTGACAATCACGGTCAAGTGACATTTTAGCCCTGATCAGGTTGGGCTCCGTTGCTTGATTTGATGGTTGTGACGGCGAACTATACGAATTAGACGAGCAACCCAGTTTGCTTGCGCCTTTTAGGCTTTGCGTATAGGGTTTGGCGTAGTAAATGGTCGTTATAAAAGGCCGGATCGGTCTCACCATGTGGGTGCGTTCGGATGGGGGCATTCGGCAGATCGATTAAGGTCAGACCGAAGCGGGGACGGGAAAGCGCATGAGCGTATTATACAAAGCGCTTCAGAAAGCAGCTAAAGAGAACGAAGAGCAGGCCGCTGTTCACGGTGCTAATGCGGATGATGACGCGGTCAGCGCGTTTGATCCGGAACGCTTTTCTGGCTCAGGTTCCATGTCGGCAGGACGGTCTCGTGATGTGAACTGGCGTGTTGCCGGTGCTGCGTCTGCTGTGGTTTTGGCGGTCGTCGGCGTGGCGGTCTTCTTCTTGATCGACTCAGATCAACCCGCTTCTGTTCAAGTTGCGCAACAGCCCATTGCGCCTGTTGCCCCTGCGACTGAGTCTGCCACGTCTCAAGCGCAAACGGATGCCGCTACAGCTACAAATATTATAGAAACGTCGGATACGGCACTAAGCAGTCAATTGGGTGCAGAGTCCGACGCATCAGGTTTAGCTTCTAACGAGAGCGCTGCGGTTGTGCCAGAAGCGTCGGTTGCTCTTGCAGCTCCAGTCGCAGTTTCACCTGTAGCGCCAGCCGCTATCACTCCCGCTGCTCCAGCAGCTATAGCGCCGTCAGCGCCTATGGTGGCTTCAGGTAATGGTGTTCAAGCACCGGTTGCTCTTGTGCCGACGGCTCTTTCCCCACAAAGAACGGCGGCACCAGCGCCGGCTCAAGCTCAGCCCACACAATCTGATCCCATGCCGAGGCTCGGCCCGGATTCACCCGCACGCGTCTTAAGTCCGCCCATTTCAATTCGCCGAGCTGATGCTGAATTCGCCGGGGCCGGTGATATGGTTCAGGTGCGCGAGGTTTCGCAATCTGCACAGGACAATGTAACGGCTGGCTACAACGCTCTGGTCCGTGGTGATGTGGGCTCTGCTCTTGAACTTTACACCCAAGCCATTGAATCTGAGCCCACAAGTGTGATGGCCCAGTTGGGCCGCAGTGCCTCTTTGCAAAGACTTGGTCGTCTTGAGGAAGCGCGCGTCGGCTATGAGACGGTGTTACGCATCGATCCAAGTAACCGCGAGGCGCTGACAAATCTGACAACGATTTATAGCGCGCGTGCGCCCAACGAGGCGCTCAGTCGGTTGCTGGATCTTGAGCGGGAATATCCCACTTTTAGCCCCGTAAAAGCCCAGATTGGCTTACTTTACGCCCGTATGGGATCAAACCCCCAGGCTCTGGCCTATCTCCGTGAGGCTGCGTCAATGGCGCCCGCGACGGTCATGTACCAATACAATCTGGCGGTCTTGCTCGACCGTTTGGGACGTGCAGAACAAGCCGTGATTTCGTACGAGCGGGTGCTCGCCGGTATTCTTAATGGTGGTGTTGCGGGGGATCTCTCCCGGGCCAACATTGAGCGCCGTGTGCGTTATCTGAAAACCTTGTAACGAACGCCGTCCGGAACGGCTGATGCCTTATCTTGCGCATTTTGGGTTACGGGAACATCCGTTCACCCTGACCCCGAACACCAATCAATACTTCCCGATCGACACGCACGTGGAGATCATCCAGTCGATTCAATTCGGCATCACCCGCAACACGGGCATCCTGAAAGTTGTTGGCGACGTCGGCACCGGCAAAACCATGCTGTGCCGTCTGTTGTTGCGGAAGCTGGTCGGGTCCAACGATGCGGTGGCGTACTTGAACGCCCCACAATGTGATCCGGAAAGTCTGGTTGGGTTGGTCTGTGGCGAGTTTGGTCTTGAGGCCGGCACACGCACCCAGATGCTTCAGGATTTAAACACCTTTCTCCTTGAGCAACATGCCATTGGCCGCAATGCGGTTCTCATTATCGACGAAGCGCAAGCCTTGGGGGCCGAGGGGCTGGAAACGATCCGGCTGTTGTCTAACATTGAAACAGAGCGTCATAAATTGCTGCAGATCGTCATGTTCGGTCAAAGCGAGCTTGATGATTTGCTCAGCCAACCCAGGCTCCGCCAGATCATCCAGCGCATCGGGTTTTCCTTCAATACCGGGCCGCTGACGATGGATGAGGCTGTGCACTATATGACCCACCGGCTGAAGGCGAGCCGTTTGGACGGCATTGAGTTCCCGATTTTTGACGAAAAAGCTGTTCGATTGCTGGCCGCCAGCGCTCAGTTTGTTCCCCGGGTCATCAATATTTTGGCGGATAAGGCGTTACTGGTAGCCTATGGCGAAGGAGCCATTCAGGTTACGGAAAAGCACGCTGCTGCCGCTATTGATGATTCACCGCATCTTGCGCGGCCGGTCAGGTTTAATCGCAGCACCGCGCGCCGTGTGCTTGTTGGGGTAATCGCCTTGGAAGCCGCCGCCGTGGTCGCCTTGTTTGTGCTCAGTCCAACGTTGCAGTTTTGGGCAAAAGACACGGTCGGCAAGGCGGTGTCTGTTATTTCAGGCGCACCGATTTCTGGTGCACCGTCTGGCACACCTCCTCAGTCGTCCTCAGACCCCGCGCCTTCAGACCCCGAGCCTTGATTGCAACACACGGATTTTATTGAACTCGCGCGTGGCCCGATTGGTTTGGCCTTTGTCGCCTTATTGGGTTTGATCTGCGGGAGTTTCGTGACCGCTTTATCCTACCGGCTGCCCCGTGGCGAAGACTTT